>Ga0181521_10002298_pt1 | contig 23261 bp, 14 predicted proteins | sample PEATcosm2014_Bin_32_FD_119764 | JGI IMG/M metagenome (GOLD analysis project Ga0181521, IMG submission 119764) | Peatland microbial communities from MTU Mesocosm Facility, Houghton, MI, USA - PEATcosm2014_Bin02_60_metaG | ecosystem: Environmental > Terrestrial > Soil > Wetlands > Peat | place...
CGGCGTCCGCATCCACGCACGCCGGCCAGAACGGACCGTTAGAACCTCCGTGCGGGTTCATAGCAAAGTTCTGATCCATCGTTCCCTTGTCATGTGGCTGAATCCTCATCCCTCCCCTTCCTCTTCCTTCCCCTGCAAAATGTCCACCAGTGCAAACAAATCCCCCCGCCGCGGATCCACCCATTCGCTGCGGGCAAAAAACTCTCCCTTCTCCGCATTGCTCATCTGGCTCGCCTCAAACTCCTCGTCGCTCACCTCCCGTCGCCCCAACGGGTGCCAATCCAAATCAATCAGCACCGCCGCTTCCGCCGTCTTCCCGCTGAATCGAATATTGTGCGTGCATTTCCCCAGTCTTCGCGCCGAGGCCGTCGGCTGCACATAATACGGACGCATCCGCATCTGCGCCAGCAGATCGTTCCGGTCCACCAGCAATTCCTGGCCCCCATGCCGTTTCCATTCCCGCATCAAGGCGATTAACGGCCCCAGGAGCAGGCACAAAATCAAGTGCGGCCACGCCTTCGACTTGTCTTCCACGCCCCATTGGACTTGCGCTGCGCTCAACTTCAATGTCAAATGCGGATTCTCGATCACCTTCAGAATCCGCCGCAGGTCCATCATCCTTCCCAGCGCCCCGCTCTTTTCCATGTCAATCAAATCCCGGAAAAATTGATTCACCGCCACGCCCTCCGCCACGTCCGCCACCGCCGCCTTCGCGTGCTCGATCAAAAATGCCTGGAACTCCTGCAGCATCCTCGGCTCCGCCTCCCCCGCCATCTCTGCCAGCCGCTGCTCCGGTTTAACGTCCTCTGCTCGAATCATGGTATTCCTTCCTACATGTTTTTCAAAAAGTCCGACATGGGTTGGTCACGACGAATCCCCAGATCCTTCTCCCAATACCCAAATATACTCCCGCTTATCACTCCCGCGTACTCGTCGGCCTCCGGTCTCTGATCCAAGAACTTCATCCGCCACAGCAGAAGATTGCCCAGCGGATCGTCCGCCTTGCCGCAGCCCGCCAGAAACGTCAGCCATTCCCCGATCAATTCCACTCGGCCATTGGTCGCGGGATGCGCATGCACCTGCACCCAATACTCTTTCGGCACGAGCGAGCGGATCTTCGGATCATGCTCGGAATGTTCCAGCGCCAGGCCGTGTCGCACCTGGCGCGCCCACTTAGTCATATGCACAAAAAGAAAACCACCACAGCTCCAACTGGAAAATCCCCGCGGAAGGGCGTCACTTGCGCGACTTTGGAACTATGGCGGTTTCTAAATTCTCAATTCCGCAATTCAGTTTTCCAGTCTGAACACGATAAATATGGCAGGCTGGTAAAACGCTTTCATTACGAAAATCCCAATTTACGTCTGAACGTAAATGCCTACGAAACGTCTAGACGTAAAAGCCGATTGGGGACTACAGGGGCAAGTTTTTCAATCCGCTTTAGAACTTCGTCTTTGAGTTTATTCCACTTTCCGCGCTCAGTTTTTTGATCGCTCACAATTTCGCGGATTTCAGGCCGGTCAACTGATAGCAGTGGTGGGGAGACATGGAAAAATTTTGCGTTGGCTTGCAGATCCGCCAGCCATTGCGTTTCCTCAATCGCTGTCAGGCGATTCGACTTGCGGAAATTTTCAAACCATCGCCTCTCCGTGCCGGTGAGATAAGCGATGTATAAAGTCGTTTGGAAATCGGCGGGCAACGCCGCGAATTTTATTTCTGGCGGCGCATAATTGACAGTCAGGTATGTATCAAAAACTGGTTTCCACTTCGGCCAGTTTTCCTTCGTAAATTCACCCAAAGAAGAGAGAAATTTTTTCGATGCGCTGAAGTATTTTTTGCCTTTTGTTATGGCAGGGACATGATGATGCGACATTAACCAGAGCCAGTGTTCGGTAACGTCCCATTGAACGACGTTCCGCACTGAATCTGCCGCAACGAGAAACAGATAATCTCCTTTTGTCAGATTGGCGTTTAATTTCAAACCGAGATTTGTCCCAAGTTCAATTGAGCTGGCTTCGACAATTTCCTTTCCTGTTTTGTTGAACTTCGGAAGTAATGCCTGGTAGCGCCTTTGTTCCCGCTTTAGCAGATGGAAATAGCCGGGCCACGCCCAGCGATCCCGTGCATATTGCTTTACGTTTTCTCTTTGATGCTCCGCAAGCCAAAGCAAAAGTGGAATCGTGAAATCGGCCATTTCCAACAACGTGCGAATTGGGCGTGGCCAGCCTTTTTGTCCGGCCATTGCTTTTTGCTTAATCTCTTCCTGAAGCTCGCGGGAAGCCTTCCACCGTAGCCAATTCAGATGTTCTTTTGCTATCTCGCTGCCGGCGGTCGCTCTGGCTTCCAGCCTTTTAAGCAGTGCAGAAATTTTGCAGGAAAGCAATTCATCGGGGTGCGGCTTGGGGTTTGCCGTTTGATCCTTTGATTGTTGGCGGTTTTTAGCTTTGATTGCGAAATCAAAATGATAAAATGTCCGAAGGTAAAGTGAAAACGAAGCCGCAAAAACGGGTCAAGTCCAACCGTTCCTGTAAAAGCGAAGCGGCTTGCTGCAATTCTTGCTCAGCTTGAGTCTTGCTTCAGGTACCGACACGCCCGGATGGCACAGGAAACCGAGCAACTCAGCTCCCCACACCCACGCGATAGAAGAGCGGCGAGGCACCAGCAGCCTTGGTGTCGGTGCAGCGCGTCGGGCCGGGTTGGCCGGGAATGCCGGGGAGTAGCGGCGTGAACGGCCCCCATGCTGCCAGATTTGTGCAACGCTCCGGGGAATAATTCACCCCGGCTATGCTCTGCCAACTTTACTGCTGCTTCAGCCGGTAGAACCTCTTGCCCGTGGGTAGTGACTCAATATAGACGCAGTTCCCACCGTTCGTCGTGTAAGAACACGCCGTCCAGACGCTCCCCGTGGTGACCACGCTGGACGGCAGTTGCGCCAAAGGGACCGTGCCGCTGGTCAGTTTTTCAGCGCCGAAAACTCAAAACGAAACATTCAATACTAAACGCTTTCCAGGAACGCATCGAGTTCCCGCGAGTACTCAAAGACCGCCGCCGCTCCGGCCGCTTTCAACTCTTCGAGCGCCGCCGGGCCGGCGGCGTCCAGCGCCAATGGCCGGGCCAGGTGCGGCTGCAGCCGCACGTAGCGTCCGGGCGGCAGGAGTTCCCGCAGCAGCACGTCCGGCAGCTCGTCATTGGCGTCGAATACCAGCCGCAGCGTCTCGCGCCCCGCCCGCAGCAGCCCCGCCTCGCGCATCTGTATTGGCACGACCGTCGGGGGCTTTTCATCCTGTAATTGCAGTTTGCTCTTCCCGTCGGACGTCCAGTCGAAATTCAAAATTCAAAAATCCACGCCGTCGCTCCCGTGCCCTAATCTGCATCTTGATTATTGTCAGCCTCGGCCCCCGCGAGCCGGGCTGCCTCGGTTTCACTTTTCGGCCTCCGGATTTCCTTCCAGGTCTGCTGTTAGTGCTGTTAGCCACTAACAGCAGACCTCTACCGGCTTAACTCCTTTATCATCAGAAGCTTGCGAAGCACTGCTGTCAGTGCTGTGAGTGCTGTGAGTAAAAAAAGGTATCCCTATATATCGAATCGAACGATTCGCCTCCCCTCGACATAAAGACTTCCTCTCGGCGACCGGCTCTCGCTACGAGGGTCCATTTTTACTGACAGCACTCACAGCACTAACAGCAGTACTTTTTCTCTCTTTTCTAAAGAGAGTAATATCAATGACTTGCATCATTCAGCCCCCCGTTTCAGCCTGCTGTTAGTCACTGACAGCACTAACAGCAGAAAACAGCCCCGCGCTCCTATATCTTCCATATCCGCTCCCACAACGAAACCGCGCCCCGCCGTTTCGCCCGGGACGCCCGACGGTCATGAGAGGGCATTGCGAGGGGAGCTGACGGGAACGCCGGGCGCCCGATCTCGTGCTTGTTCAGGTCCTCACGTGCCACTGTTGAATTCCGGCGATTTTTTTGGGGTTTTCTACCCCCCTTGGGGTCTTATACCCCATTTTTTGGGGGTGGGTTTGAGCCTTTATTCATGCGGGCTTCTCACGGTCGCACCCAATAAAAAAGCGCGTGTGTGTAGGTTGTGGGTCGCGCGTACGGGAGCTTATTAGGGCGTCCGTCGGCAACGATTGTTTCTGCTGGCATCGTGCCAGCAGAGCGGGGCCGGAGTTTAGGACAAAGTATGCAAAATCACAAAATCATAGGTCAGTTGCAGTCTCCATCCGTTCACGTCTGGGCGGATGTTTCACCCTTGCCAGCGTTCAAAATCGAGACTGAGGCGGGGGCACGGGCGCGGGTCGGGGCGGTGCATGTTTCGGATGAGTGGTTGGACTGTGTGCCCGTCTCGGTTGCGTTGGCATCGCGTGCCATGCCAGCGGGTCCGCTGCTGTTGGAATGTCAAGGCCAGCAAGTCTTGGCAATGGCCCAGCGGCAAGCGGGCAAGCTGCAAGCCAGCACGGCCAAAGACGGGCGTGCCATGTCGGATACGTCTGTCTCTGAGGCGGTCGGGGCTGGGGCGGCGGCGGTGGTCGCCTGGCGCAATGGGCAGGAGTTGGACGGGGGCCAATACGGGGCGGCGGGGGTTTGCTGGCGGGCGGTCGTGGTGTTGGTCTCCAGGGATATGTTGGGCGAGTCCATCGAGGAGTGGCGGGAGGAGGAGGGCGGGGCCGAGTGTTGGGACAGTCTCACCGGTTCTATGCTGCCATTGCCGCAACTGGTCGGGGATGATTCCAGGCCAGACCGGGCCAGTCGCTTGTTATTCGAGCGGGCGCGGGCCAAGCGCGGGGATTTGCTGGCGCGTCGGGTCGAGTCGCTCAAGTTGCGGGCCAGGGGCATCCGCCCGCAGCCGTACGCGGCGCGAGGGTTGTTCTCCCTGGCTCCCAGAGCTGACCCGAGCCGCCATGCTGCCACCGGAGATATTCGAGCAACTGCTGGCCAGCTATCCCGCCGAAAAGCGGGAGCTGGCCCGGCAGGTCTATCATCGTTTCGCCGACGGCGACAGCGGCGAATTCTTCACCCAGCTTTGTCTGGTGCTGGATGTTTACGCGCTCTATTTGGAGCGCGTGCCGCAGGCGGTCGTTGCCGCCAATCAAAGCGCGCTGACCGCCCTGACCAAGCTCCGTGACGAACTCAATCTGCTCGCCCAGGGCATGGACAAGCGGAATCTCAATATCGCCAACCTGGCGGGCAGGACCCAGGAGCTTTGCCGAATGACGCAAGCCAAGTGCGACCAAACCACTGACCGCTTTGAGGCGCTCTTGAAGCACATCGGCACCGAGATCGACACCCAGGCCATTGTTTCGGGGATCAAGGAGGCGCTGGAAACCACCATCCACGGCGATGTCATTGCGCCCTTTGTCCGCCGGTCCGAGGAATTGGCGCGGAAGGTGATCCCCACTCTGGACCAGCTTCGAGACGCGGCGAGCCAGGCCAAGGAACTCTGGCCGGGGCGCATTTGGAAGATGGCCGTTTTGAGCGGCCTTTCAGCCGGCTTGGCGCTTTCCATTCTGGCAACCACCTTCATCTACACCAAGTTCAGATACTACTACGCGGACAGCATCGCTGCCAGGATCGCCGCCGAGGAACGGGTGATCACCGACAATCAGGAGGCATTCCGCCAAATGGCCATCGCCGGCGCTTCGATGCAGGTTGTTCAAGTCACCGGCGACGGCTCATCCGGCCCCGGTTTTGTCTTCATCATCCGGGATGCCATCGGAGCGAACATGATCCCCGATGGTGACCACAAGGACGGTTGCGTCTTCTTCGCCAGCCCGCGCAAACGGACGGAAATTCAGCGGATGCAGCAGCAAACCGAAAAAGTGACCAACGCGGTGAGGCAATGAGGCTCTGCCAATTGCACCGGGGCGTGTCGTGCTCGACTGGGCGAAATCGGCTTAGTTGGCAGTTGGAGGAAATGGCTCCTTTTGCTTTTAGGGTGTCGGTTGCTGGCTTCGGCGGCAGGCTATCGGAACTTTTGTTGCCGTTGCGCGCGGTCAGGCGTCCGGGAGCGGATCAGGTTGCTTCTGCGCTCTGGGGCCGCGCGGCCCACCGTGATTGCTCGCGAGAGGGGATGGACGCGAGCAATCACTAAACGGAACTGCTCAGAATGTTGCTGGCTACTTCTGCTCCTTCGGTACGAGTCGCTCCCAAGGACAATCCAGAGCTTTCCTGATGCGCACCATCGTACTGAACAGCACCGCGATTTCTCCCGCTTCGATTCGCTGGACGCTGCGGATGTTCAAGTCCGCCAGTTCCGCAAGCCGCTGCTGAGCCATGCGTTTGCCAGTGCGCTCCCGGCGAATGTTGTCACCCAACTGCTTGAGCCAGGACGAGCGAGCTTTGGATTTGAGCACTCATAATTTGTCGCAAAAACGAGTGTTGACTGATACGGCGCAACCGCCGTAATCTCGCCCCATGACGGTCAACGAAGCAAGGCGCCGGAAGATGCACTTGATACGCCGGAGCATCCTCCAACGGCTCTTGCTCCGCATGAAAGTTGTGAAGTTTGGATTTACATTTATTGGACGCGGCCACGACGGCAGGATCGAAAACGCGGTGCTCGAACCATTCGACTCTTTCGCCGAATGCTGCGCCGCCGCCGACAAGGTGGCGAACGCCAGGCCGGCGCAGCCTGTCGAGCGCGTTGAAATTATCCCCTGTGAATACGACGAGGATACATGCAATCCGCAGGTAATGTCCGTTCTGAGAACGTTAAGACGGTCAGCGCAACTCCCGGAGAATCGCGAGTGAACAAGTCATACATCCCAAACCAGGTCCCGGACGCGACATTTCAGAGCCTTGGCAATCTTGGCGAGGGTTTCGAGCGTGATCTTTTTCTCCGCCCGTTCAATGTCGCCAATATAATTCCGCGTCAGGTCGGCCTTTTCAGCCAATTCTTCCTGGCTGAAACGAGCCTTCTTTCGTTCGGCGCGGACGGCTTCGCCCAAAAGCCGATAGATTCTGCGCGAGGACACATGCACAGCTTGGAATCGAAGCAGAAGACGCTAGCGGAGCTACCAACCACCAGTTGGTATTTTTCTGCGATTCTGTGCTTGCCATTTCCGGGCGGATTTTGGAAAAGTTAATATGTTGGAAGGACAAATAGTTGCGCTAATCAGAAACATGAGAGAATGCCGCAGCGGGAGTTGCCTGCGCCTGCCTGGCCAACGCGCTGCCGGGAGTGATTCCCCCTCTTTCTCCGCTCGCCAAATTCCCCGAGAGCGAACGCTGTTACCGCCACGCACCCACTTGCTCGCGGTTGCGCTTAAAGCGCGCCGATCAAATCCCCGAGACGCACACCAAGGGCTCTGGCAATTCGCATCAAGGAATCTAGCGAGACGTTCACACAGCCGCGTTCCACCTCACCCAAGTATTTGTAGCTTAGTTCCGCCTTTTCGGCCAATTTCTCCTGGCTCAACCGAGCCTGCTTGCGGCGAGCGCGGATGTTCTGGCCAACTGTTCGACGATAGGAAAGCGCCACAGCCTTTCACCGAAACAGGAATGGCTTGGCCGCGAAACCCGATATATGTGTTATTTCTGCTTGCTTTATTTCGGGCGGGCCTCATAACAGTTGCGGCGCACGAAAAGTTTTTGGCCCTGTCGAAAGGTCGGCAGGATTCCGTGGGCCATTCTTTGGCCGGAGCCGGATTGTGAAAGGAAAACTGATTGGCACATGAACGTAACGATTGAGGACTTGCGCGGTGGTGCCCGAAAGCTATAAGGGCTCCTGAGCGAGAGTGAAGAATGCCATAACAGTAGCGAATAGAATTAGCGGAATAAGGCAATCGAATTTCAGAGTTACACGGCCAACAAGAAACCAACCAACAAAGGAACGGAAACCAAATGAATACGCGGAGACAACAATATTTGGCGAAGGCAGCCGCTTTTTGCAAGCCGGCGCCTGACACGGTAAAAGATACGGAACAGAGAACTCCCATGAAAAATTACTCGCATTACTCGCAACGTACGCTCCTGTACGCCATTGCCGCCGCAGGAGCGGCCATCGGTGTTTCACTCCTGACGGTGCTGGCGCAATCGGTGCCGCAGCCGGTTTTAAGCATCACCTCGCTGGGCACGAACCAGTTTCAGATCGGAATAACGAATGGCGTGACGAACGCGCTGTACGAACTGTATTGGCGGCCGGTGCTGGAGGACGACCCCAATAATCCGTGGCAGATGCTGACGACCAACCAACCCGGCCAGACGAGTTTCTGGGTTGACGGAAGCGAATACGCCTCAATGTTCTTCAAGGCGGCCATTGGGACGAATTACAGCGGGGTTTGGGATTTCCAATTAGCCAACCCGAACGACCCATCATTGGGGGCGCTGTCAATCACCATTGACAGCCCAACCAACAACGCGGTGCTCCAGTAGCCAACCTCAACCCTCAATCCAACTAAGCTTTATGAAGCGGCAAACCAACCATCGGTTCGGAAGAAATCCCATTGGCCTTGCGTGGGCAGCAGCGGTATTAGCCACAGCCCTCTTTCTGCCCGCCATGACGCACGGCGGCGGTGTCGTGACCAGCGCCACCGAGGCGGCCTTGAACAGCGCCTTGAGCGGCGGCGGCACTGTCACGTTCGCCTGCAATGGCGTGATTAACATCACGGGAACCAAAACTATTTCGACCAATACCGTTCTGAATGCGACGGGGTATTCGGTGACGATCAGCGGCCAGAGCAGTGTGCAGCTTTTTGTGGTCAACAGCGGCGTGAGCCTGACGCTGGTGAATCTGACGCTCGCCAACGGGAAAACGACCGGCTACGGAGGCGCGATCTACAACGGCGGCACGCTCACGGCGAACTACTGCACGTTTACGAACAACACGGCCCGGGGCACTGCCGGGGCGGCTGGAAGCACCGGCAGCGGCGGCAATAATGCAGGCAACGGCTCCGGTGGCGGGGCGGGCGGGAGCGTGGGGGGCGGAGCGATTTACAATGCCGGCAGCGCTGGCCTGACCAACTGCGTATTTGAATACAACAGCGCGGTGGGCGGGGCGGGTGGGAACGGCGGTGCCGGGGGCACGGGCTATTACACGGGCGGCAGCGGGGGCGACGGCGGAGCGGGCGGGGCGGCTTACGGCGGGGCAATTTACAGCACCAACAGCCTGTCGGCATCCAACTGCGTCATCGGGGCAAATGCCGCGACAGGTGGGAACGGCGGGGCGGGCGGCGCCGCGGGGATCGCCACGGGGCCAAATGGTTACAACGGTGAGGCCGGCGACGGCGGCCAAGGGGCCGATGGTTCTGGGGCTGGGCTCTTTGCGTCGGGCTCGTCCACGATTGTCAGTTCCACCTTTTTCAGCAATGTTGGGACAGGCGGCAACAGTCCGGCGACGTTCGGGACGCTGGGGGCTACAGGGCAAAATGGGAAAAACGGCGGGAACAGCTATGGTGCCGGCATTTGCAACGTGGGTGCCAGCACGATGATCAATTGCACTTCGTATGGCAACTTTGCCGCCGGGGGCAACGGCGGTGCTGGCGCGGGGGGTGGTGTTACCGGCGGCAATGGCGGCAACGGCGGGGTTGGCAGCGGCGGCGGGCTTTACAATGGTTCGAGCAGCACGGTGATCGACTGCACGACGTATGGCAACTCTGTCGCCGGGGGCAACGGCGGTGCTGGCGGGAATGGAGGTAATGAAGGCGGCAATGGCGGCAATGGCGGGGTTGGCGGTGGCGGCGGAATTTACAGTGGATCGAACACCATGGTGATCAACTGCACGTCGTATGGCGACTCTGCCGCCGGGGGCAACGGCGGTGCGGGCGCGAATGGCTATCTGTATGGCGGCAACGGCGGCAACGGCGGGGTTGGCGGCGGCGGCGGGATTTACAATGGTTCGAGCACCACGGTGACCAACTGCACGGTCTCGACGGGTGCGGTTTATGGCGGGCAGGCCGGAAGCGACGGGACCGGAGTCTTCGGAAACGGTTCCAGCAGCCCTGGCGCAGCTCAGGGCGCCAACATCGCCAATGGCAGCGGCACGTTCAGCCTCAAGAACTCGATCCTGGCCTACAAGCATAATGATGGGAACGGCTACGGCACGATTACCGACTACGGGAACAACATCAGTTCGGACACGAGCATCACCCTGAACGGGTCGAGCAGCACCAACAATACCGACCCCAAGCTGTCGTCTCTTGCGTACAACGGCGGCTTCACGCCCACCTGTGCCTTGGCCTCCAATAGCCCTGCCATCAACGCCGGGGACGACACCGCCGCCCCGTTTTTTGATCAACGTGGATATGTGAGGATAGGCCGGTCTGACATTGGTGCCTACGAGTATGGCGGGTTTTATGATTTTCCGACAGTGGAAATCGTCACCACCAACAGCACGGCCACCGATGGGGAGAGCGTGTCCGCCTTCCTCATTTATCAGGACACTTACTTCACCAACGGGCCGGCGGAAACCATTTATTATGCCATTAGCGGCACCGCATCCAACGGGGTGGATTTCACCCCCACCTTAACCAACAGCGCTGTGATCCCCGCCGGACAGGATTTCGTTCTGGTTCCGATTACCCCTGTGTATCACACCAATGTCGTGGGGACCAAGCAACTCACCCTGACGTTGCAAAGCGGTGCGACCTACACGGTAGGCGCCAACAGCAGCGCCACCCTTGGGCTGCTCGACGACGTGCCGAGCATCAATGTCACCGCCAGTGCCGTCTATGCGTTGGGGACGAACACTCCAGGCCAGTTCACTCTCACCCGGACAGGGGGGGCGGGCCAGTCTCTGACCGTCAATTATGTGGTGAACGGCACGGCCCAAGCAGGCTCGGGATATATCGCCCTGCCGGCCGCTGTCACCTTCGCGACTAACCAAACCAGCACGAATCTGCCGGTGACAGCCGTCGCCAACCCAAGTGCCGCACAGACGGTGGTCCTGACCCTGTCCAGCAACGCTGATTACTTCCTGGGCGCCAATGCTCAGGCGGTGGTCACGCTGCTGCCGATCAGTTCGACCACCAACTCCGTTGCCTCACCCGCCGGGCGTTATTGGCGCGGTTCGGGCAGCGACCCGACCTACTGGTCAATCGTGGTGCCGCTGGATTACGAAACCGGCACACTGTATGATAATGTTTCGGGCGACTGTGCGGCGCTGTATCCCGGCCTCTCGTCCTGGACCAACAGCCTGTTGTATCACTACGACGCGACCAACAGCCTGTCCCAGACCAACGCGGCCAACCGGATTGCGTTCAACAATCCCATCGTCGCCTTTGGGGAGCGGGTAGGGGGAACGCCGCTGTATCTCAACCAGGATTACCGGTTCGGGATCTATGCTGGCGACCTGTTGTCGGTGCTGCCGGTGACGATCACGGTTTTTGCCCGCAGCAACTATGCCGTCGTCGGCACGATTAACGTCTATCCCCCGAACTTCGACAGCACCAATTCGTGGAACGCTTACACGACCAACGGGTTCCAAGTGACTACCAACGCCTACGGACTGACCACGACGCTCTCCGACTCGCCGAGCTTGACTTGGGGCGCCGCTTCGTACGGCGCCTATGTGTTGAATCACAGCGCGAGCGCCCAGGCCACCAACTATTATTATCTGGTGGGAGCCACTGGGTATCCGGCTGCGGGGAGCAATGCGATGGCAATCACCAGCAGCGGCGGGGCCGCGCCCTCGTTGCTGTACACCCTGGAGTTCGAGCAACAGCCCGCCTGGCGTTCGGTGTTCATCGACCAGCCGCACTTTGACGGCAGCCCGCTGCCGCCCTTTTACGCGGGCATGACCCTGGACGAACTGCTGACCAACACGCCGCCGGTCACCAACGCGGTGGGGTTGGCCCCCTCGGCCTGCACCAACCTGGACGACAGCCCGGAGTTGCGCCGCCATCCCATCCTCGACCAGTTTGTCAGCGACATGGGCAACGACCCCATCGCGCTGGCCAATTATGTGTTGAACCAGATCGACCTGACCGACGCGATGGACTACAACGACAACGGCAACGTGGCGGAGGACTCCATCAACCTGGGGGGCGTCAGCCGCGGGGCCTTGGGAACATTCCTGGAGAAGCAGGGTTCGCCCACCGAGCAATGCGCCTTGCTCATTTACCTGTTGCGGCAGGCCGGGGTGCCCGCTTGCTATGTCTTTCCGCCCCATAACGGGATGCAGATTCTGGACGCGCGCCTGAGCCGGATGCTCAAGTTCCAGGTGCAGGGCGGGTTCAGCGAAGCGGGACAGCTTTACACGACCAACACGATGATTGCGGTCAATTACCCGTGGGTTGCAGCTTATGTCGGGACCAACTGGGTGCACCTCTTCCCTTGGCTGAAGGATTATGAAATCAACGAGGGCCTGGACCTGTACGACTACATGCCCACCAACTACAGCAGCGCCTATCCCTGGGTGCGGGATTACGTCTATGGCGCCACCAACCTGCTGTCGCTGGCGGTGGACGGCGACAACACGCCACAGGTCATCTTCCCCGCCTTCTTACAGCAGACCCTCTTGCAGAATCATCCCGGCGTCTCGGTGGACGACCTGGGCGTGCAGATTGTCAACCGGCAGCACTATTACGCCCGCTGGCAGGATTTCCTGACGCCGACCTGGGTGACCAACACCAGCACGGCGGTCGAGAGTCTCACGGCTAGCGGCATTACCAACGTCAATCCCACCATGACTAACATCTTCGACACGCTAAGCGTGGAGATTTACAGCGTGACCGATCCGACCAAGGACATTCAGACCGGCGACCTGCGGCTGGCGGACTTGCACAACCGCAAGTTCTATCTGACTCAGAGCAACAGCAGCCCTAGCTTCATCCAGTTGAGCCTGGTGCTCGCGCCATATCGCACCAACATCACCAGCCAGGGTTCTTTCGGAAGCAGCGACCCCACGTTCCGGCAGGTGCTTTCGATGAACCTGGACCAGTTCGACGATCAACTGACGGTGCGTTTCAAGCTGCTGCGCCACCGCGCGCTGGCGCCCTCGTACGCCATTGACCCGACACTGTCCTTCCTGGAGTTTGGGGCGGCGCGGCAAATCATCCTCGAACGGCCATTGCGCAAGGGGGATGTGGCGGCGCTCTGCCTCAACTACGGCCAGGTGACACGCGACATGCTCAACGTGTGGGCGACGGATCTGTGGCAGATGGAAAGCGCCCTGCAAGCCAACCCGAGCCTGACCAACAGCATCTCGGCCGATGTCTATCAGGGCACGACCATGTATTTGTGCGGCATGTCCTATTACGAGAAGGAGAGCCAATTCGATGCGTTCAACCGCAACCTGCACAAGATCAACCGGCTTTCATCCTTTGCAGCGGGCCTGTCCAAGATCAGCCCGAATCGGGACAGCGCCGGCAATCTGGCGGGCGGAGCGGTGGACCCGGTGCTGCCCAACGTGGATATGTTCTTCTACGATGTGGCCGCCGTGGGCAATGGCACCTTGCGGCCTGATTCCGGGTGGACTTACGAGATGGAAAGCCAGAACTGCAACCTGATGGCCATTGCCAATGCGTCCGCCGAGGAACACCAGGTGCTCAACCGGTATTACCAGCAGACCAACGCGCTCTCCACGGTGCGCATGTTGCAACTGGCCGGCACGCAGGGCAGCGGCATCGTTCCACTGAATGTAAACAATTATGCCGCCCAGGGCCAGACGATGTATCAAGGCAACGCGCTCCAGTCGTACGACCCGGCTTTATGGCAAGAGGTGGTGAGCGCATTCCAGAACGCGGCGGATGGCGCTTATGTGACGGCTTACATCACGCCGGGTCCGATCACCAACTCGGCTTACAAAGGCATGGCGGCCCTGGTGTTGAGTTGGGGCGAGTGGCTGGCGTTGATCACGCCGGGCGGCTTGAACGGCGGGTTTGCCGTAAATCTGCCGGACGGGACCATTGCCCCGCCCGCCACGGTCAATTGGAACTTGAGCAGCACCGACGATCTTTCCTTAAGCCTGCTGCCCAATGCCGCGCCTGGGGCGGCGCTGGTGCCGGCGCAAGTGGCCCCTTGGCAAGTCTCGTCCACCGACAATCAGATTCAGAACTATGTGATTGACCCGGTCAGCGCCGCCTGGGCCGCCAACGCGGGTGGGTTGCTGGGGCTCGCGCCGCAAAACAACCCCAATCAAGCGTTTGCCCAAAGCTCCCAGGCCAGCGAACAGCAAGGGTTTTTGAGCTGGCTCACCGACGCGGGCGCCCAGGCCCTGAGCAAACTGGCCGACCCGGTCCACAGCGTCACGGGCGAGTTCTTTGTGGACGAAACGGACCTGGCGTTGGCGGGGCCGATGCCGCTCTCCTTGCGCCGCAATTATTCGAGCCTGAATCAGGCCGACAATCAGTTCGGTCCCGGCTGGAAGCTGAGCATCATGCCCTATTTGAGCGTGAGCCAGGGCGGCACGAACATTTACGCGGCGGACATGGACGGCGCGGTGCTGGCTTATGTGCGCACTGCGACGAATGCAACCGTCTGGCTGCCGACACCCGCCGCCAACCCCCAACTGGACAACAACACCACGGCGGGGGTGGGGGGCCTGGTCAACCGCCTGCGGGACCGGCTGGTCCAGAGCGTCGTGAACGGCTCGACGACCAATTACACGCTCTACGGCGCGGACGGCAGTGTGCGGGTGTTCCAGGTGATGAGTTTCAACAGCGGCGCCCTGAACCAGACCCGGCCCTACCTGCAACAATGGACCGACAGCCGCGGCAACTTTTACACCTTTGCATACGGAACCGACTCGTCTCAGCCCGATTTTGGCCAGGTGCGGCGGATTCAGTGCAGCAACGGCAATTACCTCGGGTTCTATTTCGATATTTACGGCCACATCATTGAGGCTTACAGCGGTGATGGGCGGCGGTTGGAGTATGAATATGACGGGTTCGGGGACTTGGTGACTGTAACGCTGCCGGACGAATCCACCCGCGAGTACGTGTACCAGCACGGCACGCAGGCAGTCACGAACAATTCCGTCGTGACCCAGCAGCCGTATTCGACTCACCTGATCATCGAGGAAGACAAGCCGGATGGCCGCGCCTTGATCAATGCCTACGACGCTCAACACCGGGTGACGAACCAGTTGTCCACGGCGGGGGCGGACCTGACGCCGGTGCGCACGGCCAGCTTCGTCTATGCGAACAATTTCAACCTCACCAATTCCTACACGAACACGATCAGCGGCTACACGCTGGTGATTGACGGCAACAACAACACCAACCGCTTCGACTATACCAACGGCCTTATCACGCTGGTCACCGACCCGCTCAGCCAGACCATTCAGCAGACCTGGTATGCCGATAATGCGACCGCGCCCGGCTATCCGCGCAGCGTCGCGCTGCGAACGGACAAACGCGGCCTGACCACGCAGTTCTTCTATGACTCAAACGGGAATGTGACCAACAGCATTGTGACCGGAGATTTGACCGGTGATGGCATTCCAACTCAGACGGCGACCAACAGCGCCGTCTATAATGCCAATTGTTTGCCGTTGCAAATCACCGACCCGGCAGGGAACAGCACCGTGTTTGTCTATGACCCCACCTTCACCTTCCAACCCCAGCAAATCATCCGCTACGCGGGCGCAACGCCGGTCAGCACCAATTACATCGTCTATGGCAGCGTGACGAACACCACGGTGCTGGGCAGCACCACCCAAACCAATCTGGCGTGCGGCCTGGCTCTGCGCAGCATCCGAGCCTACGGCTCGCCCGACGCCGCCACCACGGATGTGGCCTACGATGGACACGGGTTCCCAACTCAAACGGTGCGTTACACCGGCACGAGCGACCCGGCCATTACCAACACCTTCTTCTACAACGAGCGCGGTCAGATGGTGGACCAGGTGGACAGCTTGGGTGCCCTGACCTACCGGGAGTATGACGCAATGGACAGGCTCACCGAGCAGGAGAGCGTGGATGAAAACGGCGTCACGCTCTCCCTGAACTTCAATTACTACAATGAGAACGGCGAGTTGGCGTGGCAGGACGGCCCGGCTTACAACCCCGATGATTATGTCTGGTTCGATTACGACGGGGCCGGCAGGCTCAGCACCGAAATCCACTGGCACGCCGAGGCCAACCCGAACGGCACCGGCGTGCAGGCCCCTGCCGGTTACAATCTCTACGCCCAAACCTTCTACATGCACGATGTTTTGGGTAATCTCACCTGGTCGGTCAACCCGCGCGGTGTCATCACCACGAACACGTGGGATTCGCTAAACCGTCTGGTGAGCCGCAGCGTCATCGAAACCAACGGTTCAATCCTGACGACCGAAGGTTTTGGTTATGAGCCGGGCGGGTTGGAACGCTTCCACACCAATGCCCTGGGCGGCGTCACTGACACCGGATACACCACCACCGGCAAGCCCGAATCGCGCGCCAATGCGGACGGCTCGACCAACGGCTGGCGCTATTACCTGGATGGCCGCGTGCGGCAGGAGATTCAGCGTAACGGCGCGTATTGGCAAACCACCTACAACGATGCCAACCTGACGACCACCCGCGTTTTCTACTCCGCTGCGGGCGTGCCCCTGGCCACCAACTCGACTACACTCGACCGGCGTGGCAATGCCGTTCAGCGCGTGGACGCCGCTTTCAACGTGTTCACCAGTTCCTTTGATGGTCTCGACCGGCTGAAAGTGTCCGCCGGGCCGGCGACCACGACGGTGACGGAGAACTGCGGGGGGTTGCCTGGCTGCGGCGTGTATGTCACGAACATCCTCCAGCAGGTAACCACCCAGACTTATGACGCCGCCAACCGCGTGTTAACCGTCTCGGATGCGCTCGGAGAAAAGACCGTCACCACCAGTGACATGCTTGGCCGGGTGCTGAGCGTGCAGACTTTCGCTGCGGGCGCCCCCACGCCGCTGCGCGTCACCAGCTATGCCTATTCCGCCGACCATCACAGCGTCACAGTCACCGAGGGTTCCGGCCCAGAAGCAGTCGTTACCACCACCTTCACCGACAACGACGGGCGCAAGCTCCTGACCATCAAGTATCCTTCGGCGGGCGGGAGCGAGTTCACGCTCAACCAATATGACTTGACCGGGAACCTCATCCACGAGGAGCACGATTCCAGCGGCACGCCCACGGTTTGGACCAAGGTAGATTACACGTTCGATGGGCTGAATCGCATGATCTCCAAAACCGACCGCGACGGTGCCCTAACGACGTTTGCTTATGATGCGGCCAACGACCCGACCAGCCGGCTCATGCCGGGCGGCTTGCTCTGGAGCGCCACGTATAACAATGCCGGACAGGAGTTGCAGGATTGGGTCAGTGCTAATGGTTACGTGACCCAAAGCAATTCGTATTCATATTACCCCAGCGGCGCGGCTGCTGTGGGTCTGGAGCAAACCAAGACCGACGGGGCGGGAGTGATCAGCACCTTCCTTTACGACGATTGGCTGCGGCTGACCAATGCGTCACGCCAAGTGGATGACATCGGCCCGATGGTCACCAGTTGGGGGTATGATGTGCGTGGCTTGGCCACCAATATCACGGAAGAGAACTTCGGCATCACCTACGGGCCGGGGCCGATTGTCGTGGCGCGCAGCTTTGACGCTTACGCGCAGATGACCTCCGAGACCGTGAGTGTGGACGGGGCAGCCTTCTCCAGCGCCAACCAGGGCTGGGACGTGGCTGGCCGACGCACACTACTCTCGCTCGGTATGCAAGGCGCGACGATGAACTATGGTTACGGTTGGAGGGCGGACGGTTTGCTCGGCTCAGTATCCACCTCGGCCGGCAGCGCCAGTTACGCATACAGCGACGGCGGGCTACTGGACAACCGCTCGGTGGGCAACCGTGCCACCACCGTCACTGCCCGCGACGGCGCGGGCAGGCCCTTGACGGTCAGCACCACGGTCAATGCTCAGCAGAACCTTGCCGAGACCCTGACATGGACTGGCGATGGACTGCTTAACACGCACACGCTGGCGCGGACGGATTTCACGGATCAGCGCAGCTATTCCTACGCTCCGCTCAGCCGCCGTCTGACCACCGAGCAGATGAACTTGGACGCGACCCACTGCTGGACCAATGACTTCGCTTATGACAGCGGGGCAAGCGGCGGCCTGGGCCTGCTCACTTCCGCCGGAACGCCGGGATCAGCCGGCTGGAGCGGCGGCATCAGTCCGCTTGGCCACATCAACACCGAAACCAACACGGTCTCGCGCCAGTCCGCTTATGGGCGGCTTAACGGGCAGGCGACGGTCTCTGCGTTTTTGGACGGTCATTCCCTTCCGGTCAGCATCAATACCACACCGGACTACGCCTGGACTAATCGGTGGTCCACCACGATGGAGCTCACAGCGGGAGCGCACCAGTTGACGGTGAGTGCCCTGCATCCGAGCGGCCTCTTCACTACCAATGCGAGCGTCTGGTTTACGAACAACCTGGCGCGGCAAGCCGATCACGTCTACCGGGACGGTGCCGGCAACATCACCCAGCGCATTTGGAGCAATCCCGACGGTTCGATCTGCCGCGACGAGGCGCTTTGGTGGGACCAAAAGCAGCGGCTTACGCAACTGATCGTCAATGCGGAGGGCGGGGACGACGGCTTCGTGTGGTTTGGATACTACGACGGGCTGGATCGGCTCCTGTACACCCTTTGGGGGGATTATCGGCTTGTGATCCTGGCTCAAACCAACCAGTTCGTCTATGACCCGCAAGTACCCTTCCTGGACATGGGAGTGAACATCGGCCCCAGCGGACAGGACGGCATGCCCGGCCAGATGACCTGGAAACTGTGCGGCCCCGATTTGAATGGCCGCTATGGGGGGATGAATGGAGCGGGCGGCTTGGAAGCAGTGGCCACAGGGGTCGGATACTTTGCTCCGACGATCAACGACGCACGCGGCAACGTGCTCGGAACTTGTGACCCGGAACACGGCAGTGTGACCTGGACTGCGGCGCGTCCGACTGGTTACGGCGCTGTGCCCGGCTACCGCCCGCTGCCGCTGGGCCACGGGGGAAGTTATGCGCAAAGCGCGGCGTGGCGCGGCAAGTGGGCCGACGTAACCGGTTACATCTATATCGGGAAGCGCTTTTACGACCCCGTCGCCGGAATGTGGCTATCGCCTGATCCGGTGTGGAACAGCCAGGACCCAAGCTACTGGAGCTACTGCGGCGGCGACCCCATCAACCACTTCGACCCGGATGGAAGGTGCGTTGGTGCTGCGAACGCACAACTGGCTTCGTTTGAGGATTCATTCATCAGAGGAACGGTTGGTCTTGCTCAGTGGGGTCTCAACTCTGCTGGCGACTTCCTCGGGATGCCCGAACTCAACCAAGACGCGGATTCGCTGGAGGCAACCAGGACGTTCATGCAAAGAAACGGGCTTTACACGCCAGGCTCAGCGAACGCTCAGATCGGACAGAATCTCGCGACGGTAACTGGAGCCTATGGAATGGCTTCGCAAATTCCGACAATCACGGGCGGCATAGGCAATTGGTGGAACTCGCTCTGGTCTGAGCCGAATCCTCCTGTTTCCACCCCCACTTGGCAAGACTTTCTACCAGATGCTCAAGCGAGAGTCAGCGATACCCAAGCCCAATACGGAAACGTTGAGGCGTACAACATGTCTAAGCGCCTCGATTATATGGGAAGGACCCCCGGCAAGGGCAGCGCAACTGGCCGGCAAGTACTCCAACGCATGTTCGACCAAGGAACTGCCAAGGTTGATACTTCAGGGAATGTCACAATACTCAATTCAGACGGACAGTGGGTTCCCATCAACACGACAGACATGAGTCATACAACGGACGCGGTGACAGCCTGGAACGAGGGGCTTTACGAGACCGGACCCAAGTCACAGGCCGTGAGAGATTTCATGCTGGATCCGAACAACTACGAGCTTGACTCAAGCAGTATAAACCGTTCACAAGGTGCCCAACTCAACGAGACTTACGTGGATCCAGACTCGGGGGAATAACATTGCGGATGCCAAACGAACTACCAGGAGAAACATACCTAAAGGTGCAGCAGATGTGCCAGGAAGGCGATGTGCTCGCAGACCAGGCTTTGCTGGGTGAAGCTGTGAGTAAATATGAGGAGGCATTGGGACTCCTCCCAATGCCCATCTCACAGTGGGAAGCAAGCACGTGGATTCTTACGGCGATCGGAGACGCGTGCTTTCACATGAAGGACTACCAGAAAGCGGTCCGCTCTCTGCTGGATGCTATGAATTGCCCTGGGGCCTTGGGAAATCCATTTATCCATCTTCGGCTTGGGCAAGTGCAGCTTGAGCTGGGAAACGACATCCTCGCAAAGGACGAACTTGCTCGGGCCTATATGGGTGGAGGGAAAGAAGTATTCCATGAGGAAGACCCGAAATATTTTGAACTTGTGAAGACGACGCTAAGGAAACCACCTAGCGGCTGGTGAGTCAGCGATATAAAGGCGCAAGTGAAACGCGCGCTCCATTTCCTCCTGTTTTTACTGGTTGCCGCTACGGCATCTGGGAACATTCCCCGTGCGAATCTTGCCTGGACCAATCGCTGGTCCACCACCATGGAACTCATGCCGGGGGCGCACCAGTTGACCGTCTCGGCCCTGCATCCCAGCGGGTTCTTCACCACCAACGCCACCGCCTGGTTCACCAATAACATCGCCCAGGAGGCGGCTCAGGTTTATCGGGATGGGGCGGGCAACATCGTCCAGCGGATTTGGTACGCACCGGACGGGTCAATCAGCCAGAACGAGGGTCTGTGGTTAGACCAGAAAGAGCGGCTGACATTGATTCTGAATGAGGACGGCAACGGCAACGGCTTCGAGTGGTTTGCGTACTACGACGGGCTGGACCGACTCTTGTTCACCATCTGGTGCCGGATAACCAACGGCATATCCGGGGGCTGGGAGCCGCTCGGTGTGTCAGCTCAAACCAACCTGTTTGTCTATGACCCGCAGGCGCAGTTCCTGGACATGGGTGTGTTGGTCGGCCCGAGTGGGCCGGACACTAACCCTGGGCAGATGACCTGGAAACTGTGCGGTCCGGACCTGAATGGCAGGTATGGCGGCATGAATGGAGCGGGCGGCCTGGAAGCAACAGCCACTGGACCGGGATACTTCTCTCCCACGATCAACGACGCACGCGGCAACGTGCTCGGGGTTTGCGACCCGGAGCACGGCAGTGTGACCTGGACTGCGGCGCGGCCAACGGGTTATGGGGCGGTGCCCGGCTACCGCCCATTGCCTTTAGGCCACGGCGGGACTTATGCGCAGAGCGCCGCCTGGCGTGGCAAGTGGGTGGATGTAACAGGTTACATCTATATCGGGAATCGCTTTTACGATCCCGTAGCCGGAATGTGGCTATCGCCTGATCCGGTGTGGAACAGCCAAGACCCAAGCTACTGGAGCTACGCAGGCGGCGACCCCATCAACCATTTCGACCCGGATGGAAGGTGTGTGGAAGGGGCGGGCACGGCAGTGGGCGGACTGCTCAATGGCACGGCCAGCCTGGTCAATAACACCTTGGGAGCAACCGCTTATGCTCTCACTTCGCCGTTCGCACCAGATTGGGCGTATCAGAATTTGGGAGGATACGCACAGGGATTGGCCAACAACGTGACCGGAACGGCACAGTTTGGCTACAACGTGGCGGCGACGGCGACTTACGGCTTGATTAGTCCGGTCGCGCCGGATTTTGCCTACAACAATTACGGCGGTAGCGTGCAACAGTTGATGGGGCAAGCCCCGGCGTTTTACGGCGGCAACAATCAATCACTGCCTTACCAAATCGGTTATGGCGCGGTGAACGTGGCAACCATGTTCATGGGCGGGGAGGCGAGCGAAGCGAGCAATCTCGCAAGAGTGGGAGAGATTGCCGATGCTGGGGCGCAAGCAGCACGGGTCGCAGAAGAAACAGCGTTTACCTCGACCCTGAATAAGGTCGGAACACTCGACTTTAGCACCCCTGCAAATGGCGCAGTTTTTTATTCTGGCCCCGGACAAGGCGCAAGGGCAGCGGCGTTTGCCGAACGAACGGGAGGAATGACCATTGAAATGACGCCGGGCGGACAGCAACTGATGGCCGACCCAGCCTTCCAAAGCCTCTCGCAGGCACAGCAAGATTTGATTTGGCAAAACGCCTCTAGTCCATTTGCGCAAGGTGCGTCAGGGGAAATCAACGCATTTATTAGAGGTGCAAACCCCAGTCGAACATTCAGGACGATAGAAGAACCCATCCTGAATCAAAACCAAAATATTTATCGTAGTATTTACCATTACTAGAATCATGACAAACCAACCAATGCTTGATGCTGCTTATCAACTGGCGAAAAAGGCACATGGTCCATCTGGACATGCTGATGCAAAAGACAAACTCCAAGCACTATTTCCCGCTGCGTCATGGGATGAGATTGTTGAGTTTTATCTCAAGGGTTCGGAACTAGCGGAGAAATGCTATGAGATTGGTGATGCTGCTCGCCGAGAAAGCGTCCCAGATAATCGAGCGATTCAAATGCTTAAAGAAAGGTTTCCGGGTTTCAGCGATAAAACCTATAAAGATGCCCTCACACTAGGGTGGTTTCTTTCTCGCTGACATGTTCCAGAAAATCAGCACGGGGAGCTCTTCCCGATGCACAGAAGGAAAACATGAGGTTGGTTTGACAAACGCCGCATCCCACACCGTGGTTAAATGACACGCTCCCACGTTTTTCTCTCGGCTGCCGCCGCTCTGCTGCTCTGGCCGCTGGTGGTCGGGGCGCAGCTTGCGGTGACCATTTCTCCCGTGCAGGCTACGGGCAGCAAGGCCATCGTGCCACTGACGATGAAAAACGGCTTCGCCGAAAGAATCCAATCAGCCCGCGCTGTCTGTTTCCTGCTCGATGACCAGGGCAAAATGGTTGGCCAGGCCAGCCGGTGGATTATCGGTGGGACCGGGGACAAGGCTGGACTGGCAGCGGGAGGGACCAACGCTTTCAACTTCGTAGTCGCCGCCGCCCGGCCTTTCACGAGCAAGAACCTGACGGCGAAACTCTCATTGAGCCGCGTGCTGTTGGAAGGCGGCAAGTTGGCCGACGTGCACAAAGAAGTGCAGATTCAGAACACTGATAAATGATTCAATCCGGGTGGCGGTCGTTTCCTCTGCGCCCATCCCCTGGGCCACCTCCTTGGCGACCGTCGCCCGGATGTTCTTGCCGGCTCGATTCACTCGTGATTCGTGCGGACACCAGCGGACACCAAAGCGGACACCAAAGGTGTTAAAAAGGGTATGCGCGGGTATGTGCAGATTATACTTGATTAGCCTGTAGAATCGGGCATATTGGGCGTGCAATTGCGGCGGAAAATGGCCGATTCCGACCCTCGCCTCCA
>Ga0181521_10002299_pt1 | contig 23260 bp, 22 predicted proteins | sample PEATcosm2014_Bin_32_FD_119764 | JGI IMG/M metagenome (GOLD analysis project Ga0181521, IMG submission 119764) | Peatland microbial communities from MTU Mesocosm Facility, Houghton, MI, USA - PEATcosm2014_Bin02_60_metaG | ecosystem: Environmental > Terrestrial > Soil > Wetlands > Peat | place...
AAATCATCGCTGGGGCGCAGGTGGTGAACGGCAACACGGTACTGAGCTTCCCCGACCACTCGTCGATCGTCCTGGTTGGCGTTAACCATGTCGACGCCGGGATCTTCGCCTGAACGACGGAGTTGAGTGAACCCTGGCCAGCGTGAGAAAGCACTATCGCCTCGGCATTCAGCTTCACCGAAATTGTGCAATTCGGCGCCCGCTTTCCGCGGCGGATGGATGGCCGCTAAGGGTCGCGGGCAATCGATGCTACAATGTTTGGTATAGGGCCCACCGCCTAGGCCAATCGCATGGATCTGATCTGTTACCTGCACCCTGGCTGGGAACCTCTCATTCGGCCTGCCGAAGCCAGCCGCGAATGGATGACCGCCACGCCGGAGTCATTCGCATACCGATGCTTGCCTCTGAATATCGCGAATGCGCACGGTTGGGAGATTTTGAGCCCGTGCGCGTTCGATGCCCGCTGGGGGGGTGGTCCGGGGACCGATCAAATCGACATCAGGTTGGCGCCTGGCACGAAGCCGGAGGTGGCGCCAGTCTCGCTCTTCGGTCAGGGTATCATCACCTTCCACATTGCCGGGCTGTTCCGTACGCCGCCCGGATGGAACCTGTGGGTCGGCGGCTCGCCCAACCGCCCGAAGGAGTGGCTATACCCGCTCACAGGCATCATCGAAACCGACTGGGCGCCCTATACCTTCACGATGAATTGGAAGTTCACCCGACGCTACCGGTCGGTACATTTCGATGCGGGAGAGCCGATCTGTTTCGTCTTTCCGATCCAACGCGGCTATCTCGACGAGATCACGCCACAATTCGTGCCCATGGAGGCCGATCCCGAGCTGATGCGCCAGTTCCAGCAGTGGAGCCGGTCGCGCGACGAATTCCAAGCGCGGATGGCCCGCGAGGCGCCACAAGCCGGCTCGGACAAGTGGCAAAAGGGCTACTATCGGGGTGTTAACGCGTCCGGGCAGACGCTAATCACCGACCACCAGACCAAGCTGCGCCTGGCGCCTTTCTCCCGGAACGCTGTCGCGCCCCCGAGACCTGAATCCCCTGCGGTAACGCAATCGCTGACGGCGAACCTGCCGTCGCTCGCTCGATCGGTGGACGCAGCGCGACGAGACGATTTGGCGCTTGCGAAGCGCGATTGGCTGCTCGACGTGTTGAGGCGCCATCGCGAGCTATTGCCGATGGAAACGAGGATCGAGCGCCGCGTCAACCTCAGCCGGGAAGAATTCCTTGAGCGCTATTACGCAGCCAATCGCCCGGTCATCCTGGTAGGGGAGATGGCGGAATGGCCGGCACTTTCCACCTGGACGCCGAACTATCTACGCGAGGCCGTCGGCGCGCCGCTCATCGAATACCAAGGTGATCGAACGACGAGCGAACGCTTCGAAATGTATAAGGAGCCTCATCGCCGGGAAATGCCGTTCGATCAGTTCATCGAGCGGATAACCAGCGCCGAAGGGAACGATTCCTACCTGACCGCCTACAACTCGGCGCGCAACGCCGAGGCCCTGTCCGTGCTCCACCGCGATCTAGGTTTCCTTGACAAGTTTTTGGCCCGCGACGCGAGCACGCCGCACGGGATGATGTGGGTCGGCCCGGCAGGAACGGTAACGTCGCTTCACCATGATCTGACCAATAATTTCATCGCGCAACTCGTCGGTCGCAAGCACCTAAAGATCGTGCCAGCCGCGGACACTGACAAGGTCTACAATCACCACCACGTGTTCAGCGAGATAGCCGACCTCGAAGACCCCGGCCTCGATCAATCCCGTTTTCCGCTGCTCGCGGACGCCCACATCTGTGACGTGACGCTTAACCCAGGCGAGATCATCTTTATGCCAATTGGCTGGTGGCACCAAGTGAGGTCGCTCGATTTCAGTGTCACGATCACCTACACCAACTTTCTGTGGTCGAACGACTATTACAAAACATATCCAGCAGGCTGAAATGGACGGCTGGTCAATTCGGTGCGCCGTAAAGTAAAAATAGCAACCATGCTCCGCTGAAAAGACGCGACGCTGCCTGCTGCTTCACAGCCGATACAGACGAAACGAAGCGAGAGAGGTTAGTTTTACGAGAGCGGGCCGCCCGATGCTGGCTGCATCCGTCGGGGCATGGCACAATCGAGCGCCATTCAGGGGAGGCAAAAATGGCCCAATCCGCCCGCGCCGACACGCCCGCGCTGCCCTATACCGGTAAGGAGTTCCTCGACAGCCTTGATGACGGGCGCGAGGTGTGGATTTACGGCGAGCGGGTCAAGAACATCGCCGCGCATCCCGCCTTCCGCAACACCGCGCGGATGATCGCCCGGCTCTACGACGCGCTGCACACCGACCACAGCGAGGGCAAGAACATGCTCACCTGCCCGACCGAATGGGGCGGGTTCACCCATCGCTATTTCACCGCGCCGCGCTCGGCCGAGGAGCTGGTCGCCGGGCGCGACGCGATCGCCGATTGGGCGCGCATCACCTATGGCTGGCTCGGCCGCTCGCCCGATTACAAGGCGGCGTTTCTCGCGACCCTCGGCGCCAATGCCGAGTTCTACGCGCCCTATGAGGAGAATGCGCGGCGCTGGTACCGCTACAGCCAGGAGCGCGTGCCCTACGTCAACCACGCGATCGTCCACCCGCCGGTCGACCGCAACATGGCGCCCGGCGCGCCGGGCGGCCCGACCGACATCTACGCGCATGTCACCAAGGAAACCGATGCAGGGATCTACGTCACCGGCGCCAAGGTGGTCGCCACCGGTTCGGCGCTGACCCATTTCACTTTTGTCGCGCATGTCGGGCTGTTGCCGATCCAGGACAAGAATTACGCGCTGGTGTTCCTCGTCCCGACCAACGCCAAGGGCGTGAAACTCATCTGCCGCGTCTCCAACGAGCAGCGCGCCTCGGTGCTCGGCAGCCCGTTCGACTACCCGCTGTCGAGCCGGCTCGACGAGAACGACGCGATCTTCATCATGGATGACGTGTTCGTGCCGTGGGAGGACATCTTCGTCTACGGCGACATCGACAAGGCCAACACCTTTTTTCCGCGCAGCGGCTTTGTGCCGCGCTTTCAGCTGCACGGTTGCACGCGGCTCGCGGTCAAGCTCGATTTCATCACCGGACTCCTGATCAAGGCGACCGAGACCGCCGGCACCAGCGGGTTTCGCGGGGTCGAGGCCAATATCGGCGAGGTCATCACCTGGCGCCACTGCATGTGGGCGCTGACCGACGCGATGGCGCGAAACCCGAGCCCGTGGACCGGCGGCTATGTTCTGCCCAACCACAACGCCGGCGCGGCCTATCACGTGCTGGCGCCCGACGCCTACGTCCAGATCAAGCACCAGATCGAGAAGACCGTGGCGTCGAGCCTCATCTACCTCAACTCGAGCGCCCGCGATTTCGCGGCGCCGGAAATTCGCAAATACCTCGACCTCTACGTCCGCGGCTCGGGCGGCGTCACCGCGGTTGAGCGCGTGAAACTGATGAAACTCCTGTGGGATTCGATCGGCACCGAGTTCGGTGCGCGCCACGAACTCTACGAGGTCAATTATTCGGGCAGCCACGAGGAAATCCGCCGCTTCGCGATCCTTGGCGCGAACGCGACCGGCCAGGCGGCGCAATGGAAGCAGTTCGCCGAATCCTGCATGGCCGAATACGACCTCGACGGCTGGACCGTGCCGGATTTGATCAATCCCGACGACGTCAGCGTGTTGCCGCGCCGATGATACGAAATCATATCACCGGAGCATAGATTCGTCGCCTTTGAAGTTGATTTCGTATCACTAAACTGGTGGGACGCAGCATGAGGAGCGACCCATGATCACCATCCTCGACCTCGACGCCGAGTTCGCCAGACTGACGATGCTGAAGAACCGCACTCCGACGTCGTCTGAGGCCGAGCGCAAGGGCGCCTTCGCGCGGGTCGCGCCCTACCGCGACGGAGCGATCTTCACCGCGAAATTCGCCGGCAAGAGCGCCTGGGAGCGCCACCCGCGGGGCGAGGAGATCGTGCAGATCGTCGACGGCGCGACGACGCTTCATCTGATGACCGAGGACGGAAAACAATCGCTGTCGCTCACGGCGGGCACGATGGCGATCGTGCCGACCAACACCTGGCACCAGTTCGAGACGAGCGGGGTCACCTTGATGACCGCGACCCCGCAGCCAACCGAGCACCTCCGCTACGATATCGACGATCCGCGCACCACGGGGTGAGGGAAGCCGTCACGCGCCGCTATTCGCGCCGCGCCGTCAGCGGGTTCGGGTATCGACGACAAGATCCTCGATCGGCGCGCCGAGGCGATGCCGGCGGGCAACCTGGCGCAGCATCTTGAGGACGGTCGATTTCGCGACCGGCGCGCCCGTGCGCAGCTTCTCCACCACTTTGGGGTCAGTATGCAACGCCCGAGCGGCCTCGGCATCGCCCGGATAATGGTCGGCGACCAGGGTCTGCCATTGCGGGCACACGAACCAGGCACGTTGCTTTTTTGCGCTCATAAAGCACCGATTGATCTTTGATTTGCGTTGCTGACGCTAAGCCGCTCGCCGTGCGCCGGGATCGGACGGCGGCTCGTCTCGCGGCTCATCGACGATGCGCGCGGCGATGCCCCAGTCGCGCAGGCACTCGACCGCGATCTCGGCCTCGTCGCGCGGAATCCGGCGCACCCAGGCACCGCTCGTGACGTTTCGCTGAACTCTGAGCCCCAGGGCTTCGGCGGCCTTTTGGCCGTTGGTCGGAAGGGCGATGTCGACGAGATCGGTCATGGATCTCCCCGTCGGTAAGTGCGGTTAATGAAACCGGCCGCAACCGCGCGACGGCTACTTTTCAGCCCGCTCGCGCGCTCACGGCCGAGACGCCGAATATCGAAACGGCGGCATAAAGAATCCATATGGATCGGTGGCCATCGCGCCGATTTTCCACCCGGCGATGACGATTTAGCTGACTGCGTCCGTTACCGCGACACCCGTGCGCGATTTCGGCGCCAGAGTAGATTCCAACCCTCGCCCCGTCGACTCTGCGGATCGCCGCGTCCAGCCAGCCAGCCAGCTAAGGCGGAGCCTCAGCGGAGCACGGCCGCCGCAAACTCGAGCGAGAGCCTACTCGGCCGCTTTCCCAAAGCTCGGCGCGCTTTCGAGGTCGTCCTTCAGCGCCTCATCGCCTTCGGTCGGCAGCGGCTCGAAGTAGTTGATGGCGCCGTCGATATCGCCTTCCCACATCTCGCGCGGCAATTCGTACAGCAACTCGACGCCGTAGCCGTTGGGATCGCTGATATAGACGCTGTGGGTCACGCCGTGATTGACTCGCATGTTGAACTTGACGCCCTTGTCCTTCAGTTCGGCGAGCTTCGCGACAAACGCCTCGCGGGTCGGCATCGCGATCGCGACATGGTTGATCGCGACCGGCGCGCCGAACAGGCCCCATTCGCCCGGCGGCGGAAGGTTCGGGTTCTCGACCAGAGCGACGTCGTGATGAGTGTATTTGCCGTCATGGTCGCCGCTGTAGAACTGCATTCTCGGCGTCGGCCCCATTTCGGCGCGCGGGTGCAGCGCGCCGACCTGTTTCAGCCCGACGATCTCGGTCCAGAACTTGTGTGACTCTTCGATGTCACGAACATTGAGAACGACATGATTGACCCCGACCGGCGTCGTGTTAGCTGTCATTTCTGCCTCCCTTGGTTGTCTATTCCGCCGCCGCTTTCCCGAAGGTGGGGGCCTTGTCGATTTCGTCGACCAGCGCCGCCGCGCCCTCGGTCGGCAGGTTCTCGGCCCAGTTTAGCGCGGCGTCGATGTCGCCTTCCCACATGTCGCGCGGCAGCTCGTAGAGCAGCTCGACCCCGTAGCCGTTGGGGTCGCTGATATAGAGGCTGCGGGTCATTCCGTGATTGACCCGGCGCTCGAACTTGACGCCGCGCTTTTGCAGGAACGCCAACTGCCGCAGCCACGCCTCGCGGCCGGGCAGGGTGATCGCGATGTGGTTGACCGCGACCGGCATGCCGAACATCGCCCAGTCCTTGGGACGCTCCGGCAGGGCCTTGTTCTCGACCAGCGCGATGTCGTGGTGGTTGAGCTGGCCGTCATGGTCGGCGCTGTAAAAGCGCATCACCGGCCGCGGCCGCTCGGGGGTGCCGGGCTGCAGCGCGCCGACCTGTTTCATGCCGACGATCTCGGTCCAGAATTCATGCGACTCCTCGATGTCGCGGACATTGAGCACGAGGTGGTTGACCCCGATCGGGGTCACCGCGCGATCGGGCGCCGCTTGCGTCTTGTCTGCCATGGTCGAGCCTCGTCAATTCGTTGCTATTCGTGGCCTCAGTCTAACGCCCCGGCTCTTGGTAAGAAAGCGGCAGGAAAGCATCGCATCACCACAGCGCTGAGCCCAGAACCAATCCCGCGATCAGGAAAGCCAGGAAGATCACGATGCACAGGAAGAACAGCAGCTTGGCGATGCCGGCGGTGGCCGCCGATATGCCGGTGAAGCCGAATAGCGCGGCCACCAGCGACACGACAAAAAAGAACAACGCCAATCTCAGCATCGATATCTCCGACGATTTCTGAAATTCTTATCACCCTCGACGGCTAATCGCTTGCTGTCATGGGATCTCGTAGACCGCATAGTCGTCGGAGACGCCGCGCAGCGCGCGTTGCTGCGCGACCGGCGCCAGGCCCTTTTCGGCGAGCAGCGAACTGGTCTGCGCGTTCTCGACCACCGGTCCGGTCGCGAAGATCGCACGCGACGTCGCCAGCCCCTGCACCCGCGACGCGATGTTGACCGTTTGGCCGAAAAAATCCTGGCGGTCGTTGAGCACCACCGCGAGGCACGGGCCCTCATGGATGCCGATCTTCAACAGCAAGTCCTCGCTGCCGCGCTCGACGTTCAACCGCTGCATCGCCTCGCGCATCTTCAAGGCCGCGGCGACCGCGCGGTCGGGCGTGTCGAAGGTCGCCATCACCGCGTCGCCGATCGTCTTGACGACCGCCCCGGCCTCGGCGCCAACGATCTCGTGCAGCACATGGAAATGCGCGCGCACCAGATCGAACGCGGCGAGGTCGCCGACCCGCTGGTAGAGCGGGGTCGAGCCTTTGAGGTCGGTGAAAAGAAAGGTGAGGCTGGTGATCTTCAACCGTTGCTCGGCGTCGAGCGTGTCGGTGCCGTAAAGGTCGCGGAAAATCTGGTTGCTGAGCAGGCGCTTGGCGGACAAAAACGGATGCCGCAGATCCAAGAGCTCGTGCAATGACTCGCCGGCGATCCACAGGCCCGGCAGCAGGCGCTCGTCGGTGCGGTTTTCGAACGTCAGGCGCAGCGGTCCGGGACGCATCTCGACCGTCGTCGTCGGTGCCTTGATGCCGGTAAAGACCACCGACAGGTTCTGCCGCTCGCGGGTCGGCTCCCCTTTGACGTCGATAAACTGCGCGGAATGCGTCACCGGCTCGAAGACGATCACGAATTCCGCCGGCAATTGCAGTGACAGCTGGGCCTTTTGCCGAGCCTGCAATTCGAGCGTGTCGAGCGTGATGTCGTCGATGACGTGATCGAGATCGTCAGGTAGGTCCATCGCCGAGGCCCAGAAGATCTGGCGAAAATACTCGATGAACGGCAGTTCGTGCGGGCTGTGCGCGGCGATGCGGCGGACCCGCCGGCTGACCGTGAAGGTGACCTCGACCATCGCGTCGAGCGAAGTTTCGTAGCCGCGGGCGCACAGCGCGCAGACGTAGTCGTCGTGGCCGACGGTCTTCAAAGTCGTACCCTCGCCGAGCACGCCGCCGCACCCAGGGCACACGATGTTCCACGACAACTCGAAGATGCCGAGCCGCGCGGCGTGCAGAAAAGCGGCGATGACCGCTTCTTCGTCGAGAGCGTGCTGCGCCGCGAATTTGAGGACGTTCACTCGGCACAGCGCCGGGTCGGGCGCGTCGCGCACCAGCGTCTCGATCGCTGCGGCCACCGAGATGTCGGCCGATTGCCGCAGCACGCTGAAAAGAGCTTCGGCTTCTTCGCTCATTCCGCACCCTATGCCGAAAGCGGAAGCGGTCAAACCGGACTTCGCGCGCAGCTAAAGGTGGGGATGCAGACTCGGCGAATCCAGTCAGACGCCCGTAATCCGGTCACCAATGGCGATCTCGCCAGGCTCCACCACCTCGGCGTAGACGCCCATCAGATTGTGACCGAAATGGCGCATCAGCTCGGCGACCATCGGGATGTCGCGCTCGGCGGTCTGCGGGTTGACCTCGGTCGCCGCGCAGCGGGTGATCGGTGCGATGACCCGCAACCGGGCGGCGCCGACGGCGATCCCGCGTTCCATCCAGCCGAGCTCGCCCCAGTCCGGCGGCCCGTCGAAATAGACATTGGCGCGAAACCGGATCGGGTCGATCGCGGCGCCGATTTTCCGCTCGAGATCGCGGACGCTGCCCAAATTGATCAGCGAGACGTATTTGTCGGTCGACGCGTTCGGTTTTGGCCGCGCATCGCCAAACGCATGGCCCGGCGCCTCGACGACACGCAAGGGCCCCGCGACCGCGCCGCTCCCAGGGGAACTACCCATGAATTCGTCGAAGAAGCAAGCGATGCGCCGACAACCCGCGGACTCGGTCAGCGAGGCCTGGAGCAATACCTGGTCGCTGTCGGCAATCGACAGCATTCCGCTGTGCGGATCGAAGCTGGTGCTGAGCCGGGCCAGCGCCGCGTCGCGCATTAGCATGATGAAATGGGTCTTTTGCAGCCATTGCGGGTGCCCCGGATCGAATTTGGTGGTTGCGAGCGCGATCGCGAAGCGCCGGTCATGCGGCAGGCACTCGCCAACACTGAGCCCGACCCGGTCGAGTTTCTCGGCCGAGAGCCCCTTGACCGGATAGCGGTAGATCGACCTGATCGCGGCGTCCATTCGCTCTTCCTCTGCAACGCATCAAGGTAACGCGCAAGAAGCCGATTTTCATCCCGCTTCGCTGCGCTAGAGTAGGGTTACGCGGTGAGGGAGAGGAACATGAAGGCGGATTACGTGATCGTTGGCGCCGGCTCGGCCGGGTGCGTCTTGGCCAACCGGCTGACCGAGGACCCGAGCGTCAAGGTCATCCTCATCGAGGCGGGCGGCAAGGACTGGAACCCGCTGATCCACATCCCGGCCGGCTTCATGAAGATGCTCGACCACAAGACCTTGACCTGGGGCTTCTACGCCGAAAGCGATCCTGGCACCGCCGGCCGCGCGATCCTCTACCCGCGCGGCCGCGTCATCGGCGGCTCGTCGTCGATCAACGGCCTCATCTATATCCGCGGCCAACCCGAGGATTACGATCACTGGCAGCAGCTCGGCAATCGCGGCTGGGGCTGGGACGATGTGCTGCCCTATTTCAAGAAGGCCGAACGCTGGGAAGGCGAGGGCAGCGAGGTTCGCGGCAAGGAGGGGCCGCTCTTCACCTCCAAGATGGACCGCCCGCCCTTGTGCGAGGCCGCGGTCGAGGCCGGCAAGGAGATCGGTCTCGAATACCGCGAGGACGTCAACGATCTGTCGCGCGCCCATAACGATTGCATCGGCTGGTGCCAGCAGACCCGCGGCGGACGCACTCGCGCCAGCACCGCGCGCACCTATCTCAGGCCCGCGCTGAAGCGGCCCAACCTCGAGCTCGTCACCAAAGCGCTGGTGCACCGCATCGTCTTCGACGGCAAGCGCGCGGTCGGGGTGGATTTCTCGCGGCAGAGCGGCATCGAACGGGCCGACGCGGGGCGGGAGGTGATCCTCTCCGCCGGCGCGATCGGCTCGCCGCACCTGCTGCAACTGTCGGGGGTCGGCGACCCCGCCCATTTGGGCAAGATCGGCGTGCCCGTGGTGCACGAGCTGCCCGGGGTCGGCAAGAACATGCAGGACCATTACGTCACCCGCATCACATATCCGGTGCACGGCGCGCAGACCGCCAACGAGCGCTCGCGTGGCCTGCCGCTGGCCGGCGAGGTGTTGCGTTATCTTTTCACCGGCAAGGGTATGCTGACCTACAGCGCGTCGCTGGTCGCGGCCTCGGTCAAGGTGCTCCCCGAGTCGGCGACCCCGGACATCCAATGCTCGTTCGCGCCGGGCAGCTTTGTCGGCGGCCAGGTCGGCAAGCTCGAGCGCGAGCCCGGCATCACCGCCGGCATGTGGCAGATGCGGCCCTTGTCGCGCGGCTATGTCGAGGCCAAGACCAACCGGCCGGGCGACGCGCCGGCGATCAACCCGCGCTACCTGTCGGAAGACACCGATCGGCGCGCGGTGGTCGGCGGGCTGCGCTATGTGCGCAAATTCTTCGAGGCGCCGGCGCTGAAGAAATTTGTCGGCGAGGAGAGCCTCCCCGGCAAGCACGTCAACACCGACGACGAGCTGCTCGACTACGCGCGGCGCAACGGCAATACAGTCTACCACGCAACCTGCACCTGCATGATGGGCCAGCACCCGATGTGCGTCGTCGACGACCAACTGCGCGTCCATGGGATGGAGGGGCTGCGCGTGATCGACGCCTCGATCATGCCGGCGGTCAGCTCGACCAACACCAACGCCCCGACGATCATGATCGCCGAAAAGGGCGCGGCGATGATCAAGGCGGGGCTGCGCGAGCGGCTCGCGGCGTAGCTCATGAAGTGTCTCCCGACGCAAGCCGAGGTCTCCCCGCCGTCACCGTTCGGGAAATGGATAATCGGGTCCCGCCCTTCGCCGGCAGACAACCAGTTGCCTGACCGCCGCGGGACACAGAGAATGCCGCTCCCGGGCCGGGACCCGGCTGACGTTGCGGCCACCGGGAGATTTCGACAGTGAGCGGTTCTGCCTCCCAACCGCTGGCAAGGCCGCCGCGGCTCGATTCCTTGACCGGACTGCGCTTTTTCGCCGCCTTCTTCATCCTGTTCGCGCATTCGACCGAGTGGCTGGCCCCGTTTAAGGGCAACAACCCGATTGCCCATTACGGCGGCGTGACCTCGATCTACGGGATGCCGCTGTTCTTTGTCCTTAGCGGGTTTGTCATCCACTACAATTACGGCCAGTCCTTCGCCACATTGCGATTTCGCTGGGCCGCGTGGCAGTTTCTCGGCGCGCGCATCGCGCGGCTCTATCCCTTGCTCGTCGCCTGTTTCGCGGTCGGACTGATCGTCGATCGCACATTGGGTTGGATACCGCAGCACACGAACTGGTGGATCGGCCTTGTCGCCGGTTTTTTGACGATGACGCAATCCTGGTTCTACATCATCATTTTCGATGACCGGCTCTTGGCGCAGAACGCGTTTGGCCTCGCCTGGTCCATTTCGTCTGAATTCTTCTTTTATCTGGCCTATCTGGGTCTGGTCTTTTTACTCCTGCAGCTGCGCTCGCTGCGGGCGGCGATCATCGCCTGGACGGTCTTCGGCGCCCTCGCGTTCCTGTTCTTTGTTGAATGCAAAACACACCTGGATGGCATTGGCGTGCTTGCTCAAAAATACATCGAAGACTATGTCCCGGCAGAAAAAAATTCCGCAAACTCTTTTGTATTTTGGCTATTTTACTATTCTCCATACAGCAGAATATTTGAATTCATTCTTGGATGTCTGACGGCAGAACTTTATAATCAGACCTACAATCGACAGGTCTCTGCAGTAGAGGCGCGGTGGGCCCATTTTTTTATGTGGGGAGCGATGACGGTGCTCGGAGTAATCGGTTATTTCTTTTTGTTCAGTTATCCGTTCCCGACGGTTTCCGACTACGTCATGTTTATGCATCAAAATTTCATCTGTGCTATCCCCATCGCGATTTTGATCTTCTGCATTGCTCGCTACGATTCCTCGCTATCGAATTTCCTGTGCGACGCGCGATTGATCTTCCTCGGCGAGATGAGCTACTCGATCTATTCGGTCCATACCTGGACGTTGCGGATCTTCATTCGCGATCCGGCGGACTATTCGATCCCCGAAGTCGTCGATGCGGTGTTTCGCATCGCCCTGGCAATTACTGTTACTCTCATTCTGTCCAGCGCGACGTATCGGCTGATCGAAATACCCGGCCGCGCCGGGCTGCGCGCGTTCTTCTCCCGCCTCGCCGCTGCAACTCTCGGTCCGCGCGCCGCCAACATCCGAGGCAACCAAAGGCCGGGATTGCGCGACTGTGCAGTCGCCGTGTCCTCGCTCGCCGTGTTCATCGGGATCATCGTGGCCTGTCAATTGAGACGCTGACTGGGCTCTGCGCTACGCTGGCATCCTTGAAAAAGCGAGGGGCGCACGTGCGTCCGGAAGCCGCGCACGGCACGAGCCCGTGCATGCCTGAACCTTCGCACGGCCGCCCCGCAAAATGTAAGGGACGAGAGCGCTATACTGGCTGTTGCGCCAAACGTTGCGCGAACCGCACGATCCGCTCGCCGGCCGCTTCGAGGCGCGCATCCGGGGCGCTGAGCGCGATGCGCAGATGCCCGGCGGCGCTCGGGCCGAAGCCGTCGCAGGGCAGCACCGCGACATGTTCGCGTTCGAGCAGCGCCAGCGCGAAATCCTGCGAGCCGAGCCCGGTGCCGCGGATGTCGAGCAGCACGAACATCCCGCCTTCGGGCGGCACGACCCGGCATTGCGGCGCGTCCGCCAGCAATCCGTACATCATCGCCGCGCGCCGCCGATAGTCCTCGCGCAGCGCCGCGACCTCGGCGAGGTCATGCTGCAGCGCCGCCAGCGCACCCTCCTGGAGAAAACCGGGGCTGCCGTAGGTCATGCACAGCAGCAGGTTGAAGAGATGCCCCTGCAGCGCCGACGGGCCGATCACCCAGCCGATCCGGAACCCCGGCGCGGCATGCGATTTCGACAGGCTGGCGACGACAACGGTCCGCTCGGCCATCCCCGGCAGCGAGCGTGGGCTGACATGCGGCCGGGCGAAGGCGAGGTCCTCGTAGACCTCGTCCGACAGCAGCAACAGATCGTGCTTGCGGCACAATTCGGCTATGGCAGAGATCTCGTCGGTGGTGAACACCGCGCCCGTCGGATTGTGCGGCGAGTTGATCCACACGACCCGCGTCTTCGGCGTGATCGCTGCGGCGAGCCGGTCGAGGTCGGGGTGGAACCCGCGCTCGGGCACGAGGGGCACGGTCACCATCCGCGCGCCGCTCGCGCCGATCACCGCCTCGTAGGTCGCGTAGATCGGCTCGGGCACCACCACCTCGTCGCCCGCCCCGGCGAGGCACTGCAACGCGCAATAGAGCCCGCCCTGCGCGCCCGGCACGACGACGACATCGTCCGCCGTGCAGGGCTGGCCAGTACGCGCGGCGTGACGCGCGGCGATCGCTTCGCGCAGCGCCGGCATGCCGATCAGCCGTGCATATCCGGTGCGATGCGCGCGCAGCGCCGTCACGGCGGTCTCGATCAGCACCTCGGGCGGCGCCTGGTCGGGGTCGCCGACCGTCAGCATGATCACGTCATGCCCGGCCTCGCGCAGCGCCAGCGCGTGGCGTTGGATGTCCCAGGCGCCGGCGCCGCGCCCGGCAACACGCTCGGTGAGCGATGAATAACGCATGGCGGACCTGACTGGCATCGGCGGATCGATCCGCTAGAGTAACAGCAGACGCCGGCAGCGCACTCGGCGCAACGGGAGGAAAGCGATGCAAGCAGATTACGTCATCGTCGGCGCCGGTTCGGCCGGTTGCGTGCTGGCGAATCGGCTGAGCGCCGATCCCAGCGTGCGGGTCGTCGTGCTCGAGGCGGGCGGCCGTGACACCAGCCCGCTGATCCATATCCCGGCCGGCTACATCAAGCTCCTCGACCACAAGAAATGGACCTGGGGCTACATGGCCGAACCCGACGAGGGGGTCAACAACCGCTCGATCCTCTATCCGCGCGGCAAGGTGCTGGGCGGCTCGTCGTCGATCAACGGCATGATCTATGTGCGCGGCCAGCCCGAGGATTTCGATCATTGGGCGCAGCTTGGCAACCGCGGCTGGGATTGGGACAGCGTGCTGCCGTATTTCAAGCAGGCCGAGAGCTGGGAAGGCGGCGAGGATGAGTTCCACGGCAAGGACGGCCCGCTGCTGACCTCGCGCCCGGCGGATCGGCCGTTCCTCTGCGGGAAGATCATCGAGGCCGGCACAGAGATCGGCCTCGAATACCATGAGGACGTCAACCATCTGCCGCCCGGCGCGCCCGACAATATCGGCTGGGTGCAGCAGACCCGCCGCGGGCGCCGGCGGCAGAGCGCGGCGCGCACCTATCTGAGGCCCGCGTTGAAGCGGCCGAATGTCCAGGTCGTGACCGACGCGATGGTCCGCCGCGTCACCTTCGACGGCAAGCGCGCGACCGGGGTCGAGTTCTCGCGCAACGGCCCAGGGGGAGATGGAATCGAGCGGGTCGACGCGGCGCGCGAGGTGATCCTTTCCGGCGGCGCGATCGGCTCGCCGCATGTGCTGCAGCTGTCGGGGGTCGGCGACCCCGACCATCTCGGCCGCATCGGCGTGCCGGTGGTGCATGCGCTGCCCGGCGTCGGCAAGAATTTGCAGGACCATTTTCTCGCCCGCTGCACCGCCGAGGTGCAGGGCGCGCCGACCGCCAACGAGAAATCGCGCGGTCTGCCGTTTGTCGGCGAGCTGATGCGCTATGTGTTCTCGGGGTCGGGCCTCTTGACTTACGCCGCCTCGCTGGTCTGCGCCTCGGTCAAGGTCTTGGAGGAGTCGGCGACGCCGGATGTGCAGATCCTCTTCGCCAATGCTAGCTTCGCGCCGGGGCCGATCCGCAAGCTCGACACCAAGCCCGGCATGACCGGCGGCATGTGGCAGATGCGGCCGCTGTCGCGCGGCTATGTTGAGGCCAAGACCAACAACCCGATGGACGCGCCGGCGATCAACCCGCGCTATCTGAGCGAGGAGACCGACCGGCGCTGCGCGATCGGCGGCCTGCGCGCGGCCCGGCGGCTCTTCGCGGCGCCGGCGTTGAAACCCTATTTCGTCGGCGAGATCCTGCCCGGCGCTGATGTGCAGAGCGACGACGAACTGCTGCACTATTTGCGGAAGACCGGCTCGACCGTGTTCCACGCCACCTGCACCTGCAAGATGGGGCAGGATGCGATGGCGGTGGTCGACGACCAGCTTCGGGTGCACGGGCTGGAGGGGCTGCGGGTGATCGACGCCTCGGTGATGCCGACCGTGACCTCGACCAACACCAACGCCCCGACCATCATGATCGCCGAGAAAGGCGCCGCGGCGATACGAGCGGCGGCACGGCGGAGGCTGGCGGCGTGAACCCTCACCCGCCTCGCTTCGCTCGGCACCCTCTCCCGCAAGCGGAAGAGGGGTTTAGGTTACGGCGGTAAAGCCCCTCTCCCGCTTGCGGGAGAGGGAGGGGCCCGTCGCGAAGCGATGGGAGGGTGAGGGGAGAAGGGGAGAAACGCATGCAAGCAGATTACGTGATCGTCGGCGCCGGTTCGGCCGGATGCGTGCTCGCCAATCGGTTGACCGAGGACCCGGCAACCCGCGTCGTGCTGATCGAGGCCGGCGGGCGCGACTGGAACCCGCTGATTCACATCCCGGTAGGCTTCATGAAGCTCTTGGACCACAAGCAGCTGACCTGGGGCTACAAGGCCGAAAGCGATCCCGGCACCAATGGCCGCGCGATCCCCTATCCGCGCGGACGCGTCCTCGGCGGGTCGTCGTCGATCAACGGGCTCATCTACATCCGCGGCCAGCCCGAAGATTTCGACCACTGGGCGCAACTCGGAAATCGCGGCTGGGGCTGGGACGACGTGCTGCCGTTCTTCAAGCAGGCCGAGAACTGGACCGGGGAAGCCGCTGATATCCATGGCAATGGCGGATACCTGACGACCTCGCCGATGCGCGAACAGCCGGAGGCCTGCCACGCGATCATCGCGGCCGCGCAGGAGCTCGGCGTCGAATTCCGGCCCGACGTCAACAACCTCCCGCACGGCACCGGAGACAGCATCGGCTGGTGCCAGCAGACCCGCGGAGGGCGGCGTCGCGCCAGCGCCGCGCGCACTTACCTCAACCCGGCCAAGAAGCGGCCCAACCTGCAGATCGTCACCCATGCTCTGGTCCATCACGTGGTGTTCGACGGCAAGCGGGCGACCGGCGTCGTGTATTCGCGCGGCGCCCCCGGCAACAACACGGTCGAGCGGGCCGACGCGGCGCGCGAGGTGATCCTGTCCGCCGGCGCGGTCGGCTCACCGCATCTGTTGCAGCTATCTGGGGTCGGCGGGCCCGAGGTGCTGGCGAAGGCCGGCATCGCGGTGCATCACGCGCTGCCGGGGGTCGGGCAGAATTTCCAGGACCATTACATCGCCCGCATGTCGTGCATCGTCCGCGGGCTCGAAACCCTCAACGAGCGCGGCAAGGGTCTCTCGTTCGCCAACGAGTTGCTGCGCTACGTCACCCAGGGCACCGGCATGCTGACCTACAGCGCCTCGCTCTGCGCCGCCTCGGTCAAGGTCCTGGAGGAGTCCGCGACCCCGGATGTGCAATGCGTCTTCGCCCCGGCGAGCTACAAGCCGGGCCTCATCCGCAAGCTCGACGACCGGCCCGGCATCACCGGCGGCCCGTGGCAGATGCGGCCGCTGTCGCGCGGCTACGTGCTGGTGCGCTCGCCCGACCCGCGCGAGCAGCCGGCGATCAACCCGCGCTACCTCGCCGAGGACACCGACCAGCGCGCGATGGTCGGCGGCCTCAAATTCCTCCGCCGTCTGTTCGCCGCACCGGCCTTAGCCAAGCACATCGTCGAGGAAAACGTGCCCGGCCCCTCGGTGCAGACCGACGACGAGCTGCTCGACTACGCGCGGCAGAACGGCTCGACCGTCTACCACGCGAGCTGCTCGTGCATGATGGGCAGCCATGCGATGAGCGTCGTCGACGACGAACTCCGCGTCCACGGCCTCGAAGCCCTGCGCGTCGTCGACGCCTCGGTGATGCCGGCGGTGAGCTCCACCAACACCAACGCCCCGACCATCATGATCGCCGAAAAAGGCGCGGCGCTGATCAAGGCCGCGGCGCGGGAGAAGCTGGCGGCTTAATCTCCCCTTTCGCCGGGATGACAATTAGTTGGGCGATCGCAAGGGTGCGGCCGGTTCGGTCGTCAGGCGGCGCGGCGGTGTTTGGCTTTCACGGCGGATACGGCCTTTACGATCGCCGTGAGGTCGTCGATCGCCGCCTGTTCCTTGGCGGTCAGCTTGCGCTCGGGTCGGAAATGCTCGAGCAGCACCGCCAGCGCGTCCTCGATGCGGCCGAGCTGCTTTCCATAACTGGCGACATCGCTGAGGATTTCTTCCTCGGATTCCGGGTTCGATGACTGCCCGAGTTCGATATTGACCAGCCCGACCTGGCTGCCGACCGGGTTGAATATCCAGGTCCAGGGGTTGATCGACTGGGTGACATTGCCGGAAAGCGGCAGGCGAAAGACCGGCATCGCGTTCTCCCTCAAAAGCGGAACACTCTATCTCGCCGCGATCACCCGGGTCACCCAATCCGGCACAGTCTCCACCAACGGACCATAAACACACTCGTCGAACTCTGGCGACACCGGGGTCGGTTCGCGGGCGAATTCGATTGTGCTTGCGCCGGCGCGTTTGGCCTCGGTGAGGAAGCTCCGGCCCGGCTCGCCGCTGCCGGCGTTGCCGATCGAGACGAAAACCTCGCAACTCGCAAGCGCCAGATAGACCGTGTCGACCCGCAGCGGATCCTCGCCGACCCAGACGACATGCGGGCGCAGATGCCCGTGATTGCCGCACACCGGGCAATCGTCGGTGTCGCTCAGATCGTCGAACCAGTCGCTCACCTTCATGCAGATCGTGCAGCGCGCCTTCAACAGCTCGCCATGGGTGTGGATCACCGCTTGCGCGCCGGCGCGCTCCTGGAGGTCGTCGATATTGCGGGTGACGACCAGCACTTCGCCCGGTCGGGTCAAATCGAGCGCGGCGAGGCCCTCATGCGCGAGGTTCGGCCTGGCCGCGCGCAGTTCGCGGCGGCGCTGGTTGTAAAAATACTGCACCAGCGCCGGATCGCGCGTGAAGCCCTCGCGGGTCACCACATCCTCGATCGCGACGCGCGGCGGCATCGTCGCTGGGTCGAACGGCGCGAACCCCGACTCGCGCGACAGGCCCGGCCCGGTGAAGATCACGATTTTAGGAGGTTGCGGAAAGAGGCTGGCCATCGGCTTGACCTTATCGCGGTTTGGTGCCGAGAGTGTCCGGGGCGCATTCCCTTCGCCGGCCACGCCAGCTCACCGGGAGTACACGCGATGTTACTCCATGCCTATGCCAAGCAGCGATGCAATCGCCGAAGGCGGCTTCTCGGCGCCGTCGTCGCCTGCTGCCTCGCAGCTCTGGCTTCCGGCGCGCAAGCCATGAATGGCGGCGGCGCAAACGCCGTCGCGAGCAAGTTCGCCGGAATGCACACCATCTTCTGGAACGGCTTGGAGATCGGCCTGTGGAGCGTCCCGGGATATGGCGTGCACGCCTACAAGGTGACCTATCCCCCCGGTTACGCAGGCCCCACCACGCTGTCCGAGGGGTGGCACTACTGCGCCAACCAGGGCGGATATGCGCGTTCGTTCGAGGAATGCATCGGCACGGCGCAGCCGCCAGCCCGGTAATGCGTTAGCGCCTGGCTAGCTCACATTGGTGCGCGCGGTCACGGTAATCTCGCAGCGCGGTGACCCCCCTGCCGACCGTCTTCGTTGAGGCTCATTATCGGCGCGTAAGCCAAAGGCCAAAATTTTGCCATTTTGGGCAACTACATGGCGACGGCCCGTGGCTAGGAGGCCTTGATGAACAAAGCGAACGACGGAAAACGAGCCCGTTTCACCCGGCTAGCCGCCCTTGGGCTATTGGCTGTCGTGGGGGTCACTTTGTCCGGCTGCTACCCGCCGGGGCCGGGCTGGTGCTACTGGCACCCCTACCGCTGTCCCTGACCTCAGCCGCGCCTAGTTTCAGCTTGCCGCCGGGTGCTGGTATTCCGGCACCCGGTAGTAGACCCAGACCAGGTTGAGCGCCAACACCGCGCCGGTCATCAGGAACACCCAGGAGAGGCCGAGGCCGGCGGCGAGAAACCCGCCGAGCAGCGGCCCCAGCGAATTGCCCATGAACATCGCCGACGAGGTCATGCCGTAGATCGTGCCGCGCTCGGACCGCGGCACCAGCCGTCCGACCAGCGCGTTGGCGGCCGGCAGCAGCCCGCCGATAAAGAGCCCGACCGCGAAGCGCTCGGCGGTAAACACAAAGTAGTTGTGGGTGAATGCCTGCGGCAGGGTCGTCAGGGTCGCGCCGAGGAGCGAGATCAGCAGCACCCGGCGATAGCCGATCACATCGCTGCGGTTGCCGAGAAACGGCGCCGATATCACGTTGGCGACCCCGGTAATCGAGAACGCGATGCCCGCCAGGGTCGCGAGATTGGGCAGGTCGCCGACCATCTCCTTGACGTAGAGCGTCACGATCGGCTGCACCGTGCGCACGCCGAACTGCGCCATCAGCAGTACGAAGAACAGCGCGAGCAGCGCCGGCGAGCGGACCAGCGCGACCAGCCCCGCGGTCATCGAGCGCCCGCCGCCGGCCTTGGCCGGACGCGCGAATTCCTCGCGCACGCCGAACCAGACAAAGCCGAGCGCGAGAAAGATCGTCGCCGAGGTCAGGTAGAACGGGATCCGGTAGCTGCCGGTCAGATCGGCCAACACCCCGCCGATGATGGGCCCGACCAGCGAGCCGACCAGCTGCCCGGTCGACAGCCAGCCGAGCGAATAGCCAAGCCGCCCCTCCGGCACCTGGCTCGCGACCAGTGCGATCGCCGACGATGAAAACCCCGCGAAGATCCCCATCAGCGCGCGCGCCGCGAAGAACTGCCAGACATTCTGCGACAGCCCCATCAGCGCCGCGAAAAACCCGATCGCGAGGCTCGACCGCACCAGCATCAATTTGCGCCCGTGCCGGTCGGCGACCCGGCCCCAGACCGGCGAGGCGAAGGCGGCGATGAACGAGGTGACGCCTGAGAGGATTCCGGCCCAGATGTCGATCCCGGCCTGGGAGTGCACGCCCAGCTCGGGCAGGAACAGTGGCATGATCGGCGTCAGCATCGAGAACGCCATCGTCATCACGAACTGGATCGCGACCATCGCCCACAAGGTGTTGCGCCAATGCGCCGCGACGCCGCTCTCCTCGGCGGCTGGTGCCTCGCTGTCGCCGGCGCGCAGTTCGGCCATGCGGCTCTATGTCCCTCCTAAGCTTGTGGAGTGTATCGCCTCAAGCCATGATCGTAGCGATGCAAGGAGGGTTCCAGCGATGAAGTTCGGGATTTTCTACGAGCTGCAGATGCCGCGGCCATGGGTGGCCGGGGGCGAACTGTCCCTCTACCAGAACGCGCTCGACCAGGTCGAGCTCGCCGACCGGCTCGGCTACGACTTCGCCTGGGAGGTTGAGCACCATTTCCTCGAGGAATATTCGCATTCGCCGGCGCCCGAGGTTTTTCTCGCCGCGGCGAGCCAGCGGACAAAAAACATCCGCCTCGCGCACGGTATCATGCAGCTGACGACGACCCATCCGGCGCGCTGCGCCGAGCGCATCGCCGCGCTCGACCTCGTCAGTCGCGGCCGCGTCGAGTTCGGCACTGGCGAGAGCGCCAGCTCGACCGAATTGGACCCGTTTGGCGTCGCCTATGGCGAGAAGCGCGCCAAATGGGAAGAGGCGATCCGGGCGATCATCCCGATGTTCAAGGACGGCGGCAGCGAGCACCACGGCAAATTCTTCGACATGCCGCTGCGCAACGTGCTGCCCAAGCCGATCCAGAAACCGCATCCGCCACTATGGGTCGCCTGCTCGGCGCTCGACACGATCGAGATGGCCGGGCGCCGCGGCCTCGGCGCGCTGGCGTTCCAGTTCCTTTCGGCCGACGCCGCCTTTGCCTGGGTGCACGCCTATTACAATTCCTTCGTCAAGCGGCAGGAGAAGCTGGCCGACTACCAGGTCAACCCGAACATCGCGCTGACCAGCTATTTCATGTGCGCCGAGACCGACGAGGAGGCGCGCCGCCGCGCCGACGGCATCCCGTTCTTCCAGTTCGCGCTGCGCTTCTACGGCCAGAGCGCGACCCGCGAGCGCCCGGCGCCGGGCACGGTCAATCTGTGGGACGAATACGAGAAGTGGAAGCGTGAGAACCCAGAGGGCCTCGCCCGCGCGCTATCGGGCGGCCTCATCGGTTCGCCCGAGACGATCCGGCGCAAGCTGCGCCGCTTCGAGAGCTCGCATATCGACCAGGTTATCCTCTTGAACCAGGCCGGCAAGAACACCCACGAGCATATCTGCGAAAGCCTCGACCTTTTCGCGCGCGAGGTGATGCCCGAATTCCACGCCAATATCCCCGAGCAGGACGCCTGGAAGGCCAAGGTGTTGGCCGGCGAGATCGAATTGGAAGAGATCGACACCGCGCCGTTCCGCGACCGCTATGGGCCAAACTCGGTGCAGCTGCGGCCGGCAATCGGACCGCAGGCGGCGGAATAGAGCTGACCGTTTCATTGCCTCATTGGTGAATCTCTACTGCACGATCATCCCCGGCAGCAGATAGGCCTGGGCCATCACCAGCAACCCGACCAGGCACGCCAGCGCGATCGAGTGGAAGAACACAAAGCGCAGGATCGACCCCTCATGCCCGAACCAGTTGGTCGCGGTCGAGGCGACGACGATCGATTGCGCATCGATCATCTTGCCCATGACGCCGCCTGAGGAATTGGCCGCACCCATCAGGATCGGCGACAGGTGAAGTTGCTGGGCGGTGATTTTTTGCAGGCCGCCGAACAGGACATTGGATGCGGTGTCTGACCCGGTCAGGGCAACGCCAAGCCAGCCGAGTAAGGTGCCGAAAAATGGGTAGAGTACGCCGGCTCCGGCGAAGGCCAGGCCCAACGTCGCATCGATCCCCGCAAACCGGGTCAAGGTGCCGATCGCCAGCATCGCTGAGATCGTGATCAAGGAATAGCTGACAACGCGGATCGTCCCGCCATAGGCGCGGATCATCCGCACCGGCGAGAACCCCATGACAAACCCGGAGATGATCGCCGCGATCAGTATCCCGCTGCCAGTGAACGACAGATAGGTGAAGGCGAACACCGCGCCTTCGGGCGCCGGCGCGGCGACCACCGGCGGCACTTTCTGCACGACGTTGTGCAGCCCCGGCACCGCGTAGTTCCAGGTGAAGATCGGGTTGACCAGCGCCTTGAACCAGCCGGTGCCCCAAACCAGGAGGACGACGCAGACGATGATCCACGGCACCAGCGAGCGCCACACCGCGGCCCGCAAGGGCGCCGGTCCGGCGGGCGCCGGCGGCGGCATGTCGGCCGCCGAATCGTCGCGGCTGCGCAAGGCCGGCGAGGTCCAGATCTCGGCCGGCTGCCACACCCGCAGGAACAGGATCAGGCACGCCATCGAGATCAGCGACGCGCCGATATCGACGATCCACGGGTTGACGAAGTTCGAGATCAGGTATTGCGGGATCGCGAACGACACCCCAGTGACCAACACCGCTGGCCACACCTCCTTCATCCCGCGCCAGCCGGCGAACGCCCAAATCAGCCAGGCCGGCACGATCAGCGAGAAGAACGGCAATTGCCGCCCGACCATCGCGCCGAGCAGATAGGGATCGATTCCGGTCACGCTGGCAAGCCCGGCGATCGGCGTGCCGAGAGCGCCATAAGCGACCGGCGCGGTGTTGGCGATCAGAGAGAGGCCCGAGGCGGCGAGCGGCGAAAACCCAAGCCCGATCAGAATTGCGGCGGTTACCGCAACCGGCGTTCCAAAGCCCGAGGCTCCCTCGAAAAAGGCGCCGAACGCGAAGGCGATCAGCAGTAGCTGAATGCGCCGGTCCGGGCTGACCCCGCCGATCGCCCGCTGCAGCGTGTCGAACGCGCCGGTCGCCACCGTCAGGCGATACATGAAGATGACATTGAGCACGATCCAGCCGATCGGGAAGAAGCCGATGACCGCGCCGAGAATGCTGGCGCGGATCGCCAGCCCGCCGGGCATGGTGAACAGGAGAATGGCGATCAGATTCGCTACGACCAGCGCGATGACCGCCGCGATGTGCGTCTTGACCTTGCCGGAGGCAATCAGCACGAGCAAGGTCGCCACCGGTATGGCGGCGGCCAAAGTCGACAAGGTGGGATTGCTGAACGGGTCATAGACCTGTTGCCACATGGCGCTTCTCTCCCCTTGCGCGTTTGCCGTCTCACCTTACCAGCCCGTTGACGAAGTCGGCTTTGGTTGATTCTGTGTGAAGCGGGGGGACTGATCGGGAATTGTGGGATGGCGATGGGGCGCGAGGGCGATCGGCAA
>Ga0181521_10002302_pt1 | contig 23254 bp, 26 predicted proteins | sample PEATcosm2014_Bin_32_FD_119764 | JGI IMG/M metagenome (GOLD analysis project Ga0181521, IMG submission 119764) | Peatland microbial communities from MTU Mesocosm Facility, Houghton, MI, USA - PEATcosm2014_Bin02_60_metaG | ecosystem: Environmental > Terrestrial > Soil > Wetlands > Peat | place...
GATTGCCTCCTGGCCGTCTCCGCCCGGAGTTGATCAATCGGAGAACTGATGCGATCAAGAAATGCGGATGAGGCCTCGCGAGAAATGCCAAGCACGGTGTAGTCCTGGTTCGTCGACATGCCCCATTGCTTAAAGAAATGACCACACAGAGCCAGCCCAAACTGCATGAACTGTTGCGTGGTCATCCCCAGTTCCCGAACCACGATTTCCTCCACCGCCGTCTGGCCAAACACTTTCAGCGCTCGGACCATTGGATTAGCCCCCCGGCGCGTCTGCCAGGGGAACTGGCGATGGGCAATTCGGTGAATCTCAAGAAGTACGTCCGGTGCTTCGCTCCCGCCATCGGTGAATGCCACGCCATCAAGCCGCCGCAGGTGGTTTATTGCGATCCCAAGATCTCGCCATCGTTTGAGAGTCCGATCACCGCCGGTTTCGGCGTTGAGCACACACTCCTTGGCGAGAGTATCCAGATCCCATGGAAAGAGAACCTTCTTCAGTTCACCGTCAGCTGGGCCTCTGCCAGCGGCATAGTCGCCGGGCAACGAAAGGTTTTCTATGACGTGGAGAGAGTAACGCCACACATCCACGAGAGTGTCAGCCAGATCGAACCGTCGCATGTAATTGCGCAACGGCTTATATTCATCGTAGAAGTCCAACACAATCCATCCGTTCCGTGCACTACGGCTTCGTTTGAATTCCCGAAGAATCGGCTACCGGTAGATCTCGTCCAGACGATAAACGAGACGATGGGCGCTCGGCCATCCAACCCTGACGAATACATCCAGGATGTCAACGAGCGCCCGGTTGCATTCCGGTCGTTCACGCAAAACCGTTCGGTTTTCTGCTAGGAATCGCTCGACGTAACCGACTACCAGCGGCTCTGCCAATTGATCGTACTGGTAGCCGCGCGTTGCCGCGACCCGGATAAGCGCTGCAACCAAGAGCAGAATCCCAGCGGGGTCAACGGGCGACAAAAATGAAAGCAATTCCATGGTGTATTGCGCGGTGTGTGGGTGTCCGACGGCCGCGAGCTTCGCCAGGAGCGGTCGTGCATGCGGGTAGAATGCGGAGCGCGGAGCGAGCACGACGGGATCGACCGTTTCGTTATTTGCGAGTCCGTGACCATGCGCTCCGGCATCGATGCACAGTCGTAGAGCGATCTGATCCACCCCGTTGAGCAGCCCCGTATAGACATCCTGTACTTCTTGGGGCCATGGGCTCTGCAAAGTGCTCTGATCTTTCTCTATCGTATTTGAGGCCACTAAGAATCCTTCGAGCATACGGTCCAGATATCGAAACGCCTTGGGCGCGATGTAGGGCTGCTCGCTGCAAAGCCCCATTGCAAGATTAAAGGCGATATGACGAAGCACGTGATGGTACTGGCACGGCGATGCAATAAGGCGCTCAACGAACGCGAGGCTGCGTTTCTCCTCGCGCCAGAGCGCCAGATCCATGAGGATTTTGGCGCAGTTTATGTAGACCTTCTCGTGGTCGTCCTGGCGGTCGAATGTACGCTCAAACAATCCCTCGACGAGCGATGCGACCTTGGCGAGGTCGGTTTGACCGATAATCCGAAGCGGATTTAGCGCGGCGTTCAATACGCTCTGGTTGCCCTCGTGCTGAAAGATATCTTCCAAAGCGGCCCAGACAAGTGCCGGCGCAGTCAATGAGACGCAGTTAAGATGAACTGCTGCCTGATAGCGAACGATTACATCCGTGTCCGCAGCCAGCGCTGAAATACGATTGACCAATTCGGTGTCCATGACACTGGCCTGCCGCCCCAACAAGAGCAGGCCCCCTGCTGCTGATACGCGGGCGTTCGGCATTCCCCAGCCGGGAGATTTCGCGAACTGCCGGTCGCGTTCAGCATCTGTCGGCTCTGCAGGCAGATTAATCGCACGCAGCAGGAACGTCCTGATCATGGCCAGATCTCTCTCGTCCCATCGATACGTATCGGATGTTAGCGCCCGTGATGCTGCTTCGGCCATGTCACCCAACAGGTGGTTTTCGAGTGAGGGTGGAGGCACTGCTGCGGCCAGAGCCTCTGCTACGACGGCGAGCGCCGGAAGAAAAGCGGTGATCTGATCATCATTGGGCACATTATTTAGATGTTCGGACGCAAATCTGCCCACCGGCTCCAGAAGGGCGAGAATTGTTTGGGTTTCCGTCGCCTCGATCTCAACTCCTTCATCCCTGAGGTGGAGGAGCGGATCGAGCGGTAACGTTCCGAAAGTGATTCGGAATTCTGGAGGATTTGGCGGGGGGCCTTTCGCTTGATCGAGGGTGGCACGATGACGAACAGCGTCGGTGGTAACCAACTGACCCGGATCAATACAGCCCAAAAGACGGTCACGCTGCCGCTCTGCGAATCCCACGTTGGACGCAGCGTTTCCGGGGATTGCCATAATGGCACTCTCGACCCGTTCGCACTCCGCTGCACTCAGCAGCGGAAAGAGAACACGAATAAACTCCCCTGCAGGCTGCGTTGTATCCCGCGCGGTCAGGATAGTGTGGTCCCAGGCTAACGCACGGATTTTAACCCCGAGAGAAGACGGCTGGTGGGTAGCGGCACGGAGAAGTCGTCGCCAGACGACCGCCGAGAGTGGATGTGCCGTGATCTCGTCGACCAGTCGAGTTGCCGTCGGGGCATGTTCAGTGGACAAGAGCGTGCTTTCAAATGCGCCTAAGAGCTTCAATGGCGCATCGTCAGGCCCGATACCGGAGTTATCCCAAATCACGCTGCCATCCGGTCGCAAAGACGATGTACAGTTTTCGAGGTTTACCGACAGGTTCACCTCGTCCGGAGATGTTCGGTGCTCAACCGTCACATAGTCGTCAATGATTGTCACAAGCGCAGACACGGCATTCGTCGCGGAAGCCTGCAGGAAAGCCGTGAAATTCTCGCCGAGCGACCAGAGAGCACCGTTGTAATCCTGCCTCTTATTACTTCGCATCGGAAGCACCTGACTGCCACCGATGGAAGTCTCGTCCGTGTTCGTTTCACGGTGCTCAAAACATGCCACATAGACTTCACGAACGAACGCGGGAGCGATCGGAAACAGAAGCGGTATGACTCTCGCGAGTGCCGGCATGCTGATATATCCTTCTCGAGCCAATCGCTCAGGAGTAATGCAGGCATGCAGAATGGCCACGCTTTCGTCAGGGGCGCTCCTAGCGGTCCTGACTGCCATGGTGATGGCCGGATGAAGCAGGTTTGAGTCGTTTGCGTCGAGAACGAAACAGAGAATGCGACGGGCAACGATCCCTAAGTGAGCCTGTTCGGTTGCAGTCAGCGCAGAATAGTGTTCCGCCAGCCACCAGGAAAGAGGGCGAACGCTGTAGGCAAGATCGAGCGTGAGCGTTCCAGTGACTGCAACGAGCAGTTCGGTCCAGGGCGTCGCTGAGAATTTCTCCGTCGTTGAAGCGGTAGTTAAGAGCGTCGCCAGCAGATAGCGCAAAGCTGCAAGTCCCTGCTCCTTCTCGGCCGCGTTCACGCTCCCGACTTGCTCCACCAGGCGGCTGAGTTCGACGCCGCTTCTCGCGCATTGAGCAACAACGCTGGGAATCAGAAGTTTTCCAACCTCGGGGATACGGACAGAGGCAAGAATCGCGAAGGCCAGTTTCCATAAGGCTGGTTCGTCCCGCAGCCAGAGGCGTTGCGCATAAATGACGATACTCGGGCGAATGGCGATCAGCAGATCAGGTTCATCTTCAAGTTTCGAAACAACCGATCCGGGTTCGGAAGACAGGTACAGACGGGCTACCGCGTAGTCGTACAAAACGTGGTGGGGAAAAGTGAGCGTCTCACGTTGCGGCGCTCCTCCGGGTAGGTGCTGCCACTCTGAGAGCACCTGTGTGCTGAGCAAGTCATGAAGTGTGGCGCTTGCAGTCGCCTCATTTGCCATTACAGCGCTGCGTGCGACGCGGAGTGACCGCTGGCTCACCCTAGCGTCGGTCGTCCGGCGGAGCAGTGTTTCACGCGCATCTCCCTGGTGATCGTGTCGAATGATTCGTTCAGTCCAATAGAGATCGAGGAGTTCGGGTTGCGTGCGAATCGGTCGCAACTCGGCAGTATTTACCCCCGCCCCAACAAGGTCCGCCAGCAGGCGCAGGTTAAATGGGATACGGAGCAGGTCGGCGAGTGCAGGGGGCGCTTCCGCTATCAGGTGGGCGATCTCAGGCGACTGCTCGGACACTTGTCCCACCTCCGCGTCGCTCAGCTCAGGAATATTGATGTGGCGTATCTGCCAGAATTCGGGATCGCGGAAGCCAGGGCTCGGCTGCCCGCGAAATAGGTGTCGCAGTCGGGTGTTGTAACGGAGATCGAATTTGCGAACGGACGCGATGACGCGCCACCGGGAATTCGTCGAGATTACAGCGTTGATTAACGCGATCAGCGTGTCGATACTCCGATTGGTCCGTGCTGCATCCAGGGCGTCGATTATTAAGAATCCAGGCCCCGGACCGGACCATGCATTGAGCACCTCCGCGACTTCGTGGACAAGATTCAGTTCTGCGCGCAATGCTCCGAGACTGGCCGCCTCGAGCTGATCAACCGCGCAGAGAACAACATCGTGATTCGCCGCAATGAGGGCGTCGGCCAAATCGTGAACGGCACCCGATTTTCCTGCGCCAGGAACACCCACGACCAGCAGGTGGCCCTCAGTGGCTACGGTCTGCGCGGCTGAAATAACAGGCCGCGTTATCCGGATCGTCTGATGCGCGATGGTGATCCGGGAGAAATCCGAGAGTGCAGTGAGAACCGTCCTGGTTTGCTCGCACAGCCGGTCGATGTCCGCCTGGTAACTCCGGGGTGCACGGATTCCGGCAACTGCGGCAGACAATACTTGCGCTAGGGCAGGCCGAGTGGCACTTTGTGTCTGACATGCGTATCGTGCGGACTGGGCAATTAGTGTGTTCCAGGCGGCATCGGACTGAGTCGGGTCAGACAAAATCGTCCGGCGGAGCAGATTTTTCGCTTCAGTCTCCCCGCCTCCGCTTGGATCGACATCCAGCAGGTGAACGTGCACCAGTCTGATAAGCGCCAACATCTCCTCAGCAGTAGGCGCTGTTGCACGCTGCACTGACCATTCTCGGCTGAGATGATCGCGCAACACGAGTGCGGCACGCGTTTCGTTCTGGTTGCCGGAGGTCCACTCTGCCTCGGGATCGGCACTGGAGCGGATACGCTCCAGGAATCGCGGCAAGTGTCGCGTTATTGCCGATGAGCTTAGCGGGCTGGTTGCGAGTACGAACCTGTCTTTCGCCGGATCAAAGGGCCGCCCACAGCAGAATTGGGCAACGAATTGGGTAACGGTCTTTCCGAGCGCTGAGGTCGCTCCAACGTTGAGTGTGACCGTGTGCTTCGCCTGGATAAGAACTAACCCTTGCGCGGAGGTGCCAACCGCAAGGTCGTCGATCGCGTGGGCACTTTCGGCGTGGAGTGACGTCAGCACCGTTGAGACAGGCAGATTCCACGGAGGCGATGCCTCCTGCTCGGCAAGAATCTGAACCGCGACCCATGCCGTCAAGCGATTATGAAAATCGGTACCGGCATTGGTTGCCGCCCCTCCACTCCGGCGCCTGCTTCGGCGGCGCGCTGGGTCACTTGATGATTTGCGTGCGATTGTGAGATTCCTCGGTTTCGACATCGTTCTCAGCAGCTTCGTTGAGGAAGGACCATTGCAGCGTTCAGGTCTTATACTCCACCGGATAATCATCCATGGATGTTATTGTAAACCGAAGGAGAAGAAAAGGCGAATTCGCTGGGTGTGTGCCGAAACCCAGATGTGCCGATAGACAGGACAGACTGCTTCTGAAAGGAGTCTCTCATATCCAAAGTTTGGAAGGGCTCCCACGGCAGTTGCCCGCCGGATTACTCCCCCCACCATCAACCCGAGATGACGCACTGGATCTCTCTCATCACCATTTGTTTGCAATAGCGTGTTATCTTTTAACCACGAGAGCCAAATAGTGCTATGGTTGAGCAGCACCTCTTTAACACAGCTAGCGGTACGGGCCGCCTCGGCTGCCCTGGCAGCCTGACATTTCTCGAACCAGGTCCCGGTCTCAATCTGCTGCATCCCCATGCTCAATTTCAGGTTCGCCCACCGGGTCGCCGTTCACCGCGGCGCCGCCGTCTATTACAAATCCTCCGCTGCCGCTGAACATCTGCTCGATTCGGGCTTGGCCACCGTTCGCAAGAAAGCCTCCAAAGTGATAACGGAGATCGAACTCACCAACGCCGCCGTTGGCTACATTCAGGGACAGGTGCGAGCCGATCAACTGGGATTACGTCCGGGTTCCTTCGGAATCAGGGTCGAAACTTTCCCGAGTGGTCTGTCGTGCTTCGATCACCGGAATCCCTGGCACGAAGTAGCGAGGAGGGTCTGACATGAACTTCGAACTTTCCCCCGCCTCAATAACCCTAGTGGTCGTTCCGTTGTTCGGGGTCCTGATCTCGAATATCACCCTCTACCTCAAGACCCGCAGCGACAATGCGCTTACCTTGCGGACGCTAGAGGAGACGAGGAAGGCCGACCGCGAGGACCAGGCGCAGAAACGGGTATGGGATATAGAGGACCGTGCACGGCTGGCCGCCGAGTTAAAGGTAACAACGGCATCGATCCACGCCGCCATCATAGCTTCCGGAACGAAGGCGGATGCGGCCTTCTCGGAAGCGAACAACAGCAACGTCAAAATCGCCGCGCTGCAACAGCTCCAGCTCCGGGCGAACGAGATCCTGGCGGGGCAGTATGCCGCGGCCGGTAAAATCGAAGGTGCCCAGCTTTCCCGAATGGAACTGACGGGCGAAAAAACTAACGTCGCGATTACCGAACACGATGCGTGGGTGCGCGGTCGGACAGAGGGCAAGGACTCCCAGGAACCCGCAGGTCCTGAAGCCGCCAAGACCTGATGCCGTTCGCGCCCTTGCAACCGTGTTCTGAACCGCTCTGCCCGAATCTTTCGGACAGGAGCCGCTGCCCGGTTCATCGGCGCAGTTTCGAGAAGCAGCGTGGCACCACGGTCGAGCGCGGTTACGGCGAGGAGCACCGTCGCCTCAGAATTCTTTGCTTCCAGCGCGACGAATGGCGCTGCGTACGATGCGGCTGGGAGCCGGACATCGTAGCGCAGTTTCGCGAGCACGGGATGGGACCGGCGCCGACGCCGGCGATTCTCGAAGAGTTGCGGCAGCGGTTCAGGGCCAGGCGACGTCACCTTCACGCCGATCACATCACGCCGATCGATGTCCGGCCGGAATTGAAGGCCGATCTCTCGAACATGCAGACGCTCTGCGATCTGTGCCACGGCGGCAAGACGAATGAGGAAAGAGCGGCGTATTGAAAGACTGTAGGAACCTTGTGGGGCCATTCATGACGGGGTGGGGATAGATTCGGATGGGGAGAAAAACTGGAACCGTTAAAGAGGCTGGTTCGCCGCCCGCGGCAGACCAGTGGCGCAACCGCATTGTCGGTCACGGGATTGTCGACGGAGCCCAGCTCATCGCGAACCCGCGCAACTGGCGCATTCACCCGAGCAATCAGCGCGAAGCCATGACCGGGGTGCTGGATGAAGTCGGCTGGGTCCAGCAGGTGATCGTGAACAAGCGGACCGGCTGCGTTGTCGACGGACACCTTCGCGCGGAGCTGGCGATCGCGGCGGGGCAAAAGGTCCCGGTGGTGTATGTCGATCTCGACGAGGATGAAGAGGCGAAGATCCTCGCTTCGATGGACCCGCTGTCTTCGATGGCGATCACGGACTCGGCCGCGTTGAGTGCGCTCCTGTTCGAAATGGAGACCGAGAACCAGCCGCTCGATGCGTTGCTGCATTCGCTGATCGATCAGGCGGATTTGACCAGCCTCACCGATGTGCTGGAGTCGGATCCTAAAGACCCGGCGGGCCGGCTGCTGGGCGGCGACAAAAAGTCGCAGATCAAAGCCGTCCTCTACGCCAAACAGATTTCCGTTTTCGAAACCGCGCTGAAGGCGACCGGCGAGATGAACCGGGGCGAAGCGCTCATGACCATTTGCAGGTTCTACCTTGAAGACGCAGCAAAAAGACAACACGACGTTCCCGTTCAAGCTCAGCCTCCGGAAGCAAGCACTGCGGGAGCTTGACGCGCCCGTCGTGATGGAGACCCACGGCGGCTGGGGCAAGCTGTACGCGAACTGCTATTCAACCTTCCCGGGCGTCGTGTTCGAGCAGCTACCGGAGAAAGCTGCGTTCCTCGCTCAGCAGCGTCCGAACTGGGCCGTCTACGAAACCGATTGCGTGCGGGCGATCCGCGAGGGCGCCGGCAATCACCTGGACGTGAACTTCCTCGATCTCGATCCTTACGGTGAGCCGTGGCCGGTGCTCGATGCGTTTCTGGAGAGCAACCGGCGCTTCCCGGCGCGGCTTGTGATAGTCGTCAACGATGGGCTGCGCAAAGGCCTGCGGATGGGCGTCGGCTGGCACTCGAAGAGTCTGGAGACCGTGTGCGCGAAACACGGCAACGCGTGGCTCCATCAGAATTACCTGGCGGTCTGTCAGGAGATGCTCAAGGACAAAGTGGCGCGGGTCGGTTACACCCTTCGCCGCTGGACGGCTTACTACTGTGGCCACGCGCAGACGATGAGCCACTACGCCGCGGTGCTCGGCAAGATATGAAAATGCTTCTGGTGAAAAGCCGCATTGTCCGGTTGCACTTCCACGGGCGCGGACAGGTCATGAGGCATCTGACGCCATTCGTAGCACCGGCCGTCCTTCTCAACCAGGTAGCACCGCATCTCCGTGCGGAACGAATCCGATTGCTTGAAGTAGAAGGCGCATCCCTGCTCGACGCAGGCATCCCGCAATTCGCGCGCCCACTGCATTTCCATCGGACGGAAACCGGGGCCGGATTCTCCGCCGACAATGACCTGGTGAATGCCGGTCAGGTCGATGGGAACCATGCTCGACAGAAGGGGCTCGACGCTGATGAAGCGGACCTGAGCGGCGCACCGTCGCAGGTGATCGATTCGGAATTTGGTTCGGGCATCGCCAGAGGTAGTACCCATCCAGATGTTCGGACCCCACGGGCCCGGCCACTCGGCGGCTCGTTCCGGACGTTTCGTAAGCACCTGGAAGACGCGGCCCGCGTTGCGCGGATCGTTCATGACCTGGAAGACTTGCCAGATGAACTCGTCGGGCACCAGCCGGTGAAACAGGTCCGACATGCTGTTCACGAAAACGCGAATCGGATACAGAGGATGCGCCTTGGCGAGCTGCTGCGCGTCCAGGTTGAAGTTGAACGCCGCGCGAAGGCGATCGGGATGAATTCTGACATTGGCTTCCGCGTTCGGTTCGGTCCAGTGGTGAGTAGTCCACTTGCGTCGCAGACTCAGAGCTTCCGCGTAGCAGTTCTTGCACTCCGGACTGATGAACCTCTCCCCGGTGGCCGGGTCCGTTTCAATCGGCTTCGAGCAGCCGGTAGCCGGGTTCCACGTATGCGTCGCCCAACTGATTGCGGTCTTTCCCATTACGCTGCATTCCTTCCCGCGCGCCTGGCGCGGATCGTTACCCAAGCTCGTTTGGCGGCATCGCTTCGCCTCTGCTGCTCGTCGCCCATGACAACTACCGGAGTGACCGATTCCGCCGCCGCGGCTACTCGTTCCTCGGGGGTTGAGGGCGCGATCATTTCGGTTTCGAGCGCCATAAGGGCGGTTCGGATGTTACAGCCAGCCTCTCGCAAGATGACGCCGAAGTCCGGTGGTTTCGCTTTCGTTTCCTTTCGCCAGATCCGGGCAAGCAAGTTTTCGGCAGGATCAGCCAGACCGTCCGTTGTGAACCTGACCATTCGACAGCGGCTCCGGAACCGGTCCTCGAGCGCCTTCGTTGAGTTGGCCGTGAAAAAGAAAATGGTATCGGGTGGCGCGGCGGTAGCATCGAGCACCGACAGAAAGGAGAGTTGAGCCGGCAGGGTCATCTTGTCCGCTTCATCTACCAGCACGATGTGCCAGCGCCCAATCATCGGCGTGTATTGGCAGGAGCGTATGACCTCGGCGACGGTGGCCATGTCGCACTTCCGTGACGGAATGTGATGCAGCGATCCGCCGACCTGATTGTGTAAGGCCAAGACCATCGTAGTCTTGCCGACACCGGAAGGTCCTACGAGAAGCCAGGCTGATGAATAGGGGTTTTCCGCCAGAGCTGAGAGCAGCGCTCGCGGCCGTTCCAGACCGGCGAATCCGGCGATATTCTCCGGCCTGTATTTTTCCGATAGATTTGGTGGCATTTTATTTAATGATATCATAAGGGGGCTTAGATATCTACAGAGGTCTTTACGGCCGAATGCATTGGGTTTCGGCCGAGTTGTTTCCGCCGATCCGTTCGCGTTTTTTTGACTGCGATTCCGCCGATGATTCGCTCACAATTGGAGTGCCGCCGCCGCTGCCCGGTTGGCCCGAATCGTGATCCATGCGCGTTTCGCCGCGTCCGAATGCTTCGTCCTCAGTTTCCCGTCCGTCTGTGCGCTGGATGCGGTTAGAAATGCTCCATTGGGGCGCTGTAGGGGCTCTGTGGACCCATCGTTTGGGGCCGGGCGATAGGTGGGTGAAGGTGGAATTTCGAGACCGTTAGAGAGGCGGTTCGCGGCTTCCGCCCGGCGACGGCGGATTGTGATCCAGGCGCGCTTAGCTGCATCGCTGCGGCGCGATGCGGCCTCAGCCTGAAGGATGCGTTCCCAAGTCTCGGGCGACAAACCTCGACCAACCCAATCAGCCGCGACCGTTTCAGGAGCATCAAATCTGTAGACGACTTGCTGGGTGGCCAGATCGAACGTCGGGTAATGCATCCCATCGCTGGCTAACGGAAACCGGACGTCGACCGGATCGTCGTACATGCATCGAACAAAGGGCGGGATGACAAGAAGATCGTCATCCCGCCCGTCTGTCATCTTCGCCCGCGCCCATTCATGTGGATCGTCGGAATCATTGGCTGGATCCCATTGTCAAATCGAGATCGCGCAACGATTTCAGGACCGGCGGTGACACGCCGCAGCCTTCGCAGAAAGTCACCTGATCCAACACAACGCCGTTCTTCGCAAGGACGACCGTGTAACAACCCGGCCGCCCGCATTCGCACTTTGCCATTTTTATGCGACCTCCTTTCCAATCCAGCCGCCGGCCAGTCTGTCGTAGGCGTCGTTGGTCGCCCGTTCTTCTTCCCACGCGAGGAGTTCGCGGCGCTCGTCCAGTTCGGCGTCTCGCTTCGCATCCAGTTCGTCGATTGTGGGCTCCATCAGGCAACCTCCCCGATCTCGACTGCCGGCGTGTCGTCCGTGAGCTTTACCAGGCCCATCATGAGCAGCTCCTCTATGCCGTACACTTTGCGTTCGCCGCAGGACTCGCATTCGTACTGGCGGGCGTCCGGTTCGCAGCCGTCGGCTTCTTCGCCGCACGCCAGACAGAATCCCGGCCCGCTGTTGAACTGGATGTGACTCATTTCCGCGACCGTCATAACCGGCCGGAATCGAGTCGCCCCGCTTTTCGTTTTGTAAGTTTCAGCCGTCATTGTTCGTTCTCCTAACTGGCGCGAGCCCCGATATTTCCGGGGCAGCGGCCAGCGATTCTTCGACCGAAACGGTCACTTCGTGAAAACGTTCAATCCGATCTTGATGTCCGGGAAACCTTCCGGGGACACCGCCCCGGCTGTGGTCGCCACGATTTCCGTCTTTCCCGTCGAGCTGCGTCCGAAACGCTTCGACATGTCCACCGTCATTGTCAAAATGCTGCCTTTTACCGTCATCGTGATGTTCTTCATGGTTTTCGTCCTCGTTCCGTTTGTGAATTTTCGTCTTCCTTTTCGCGGATGCGCCCGGTTCTGGCGCGCACCCGCGTTCGACTTCCGGCTCAGCTGGCCTTGGCTGCCGCCGCTGCTGCCCGGTTCGCCCGAATCGTGATCCAGGCGCGTTTCGCCGCCGCCGCGCGATCGGCGGGGACTTTCTTTTCGGCCGGGGCTTTCGGCGCCTTCACCGCGACCGGGACCGGAGCCGCGACCGCCTTGATGGGCTCGGCCGGCTTTTCGGCATCGACCGGCTTTGGCAGTTCCACCACTGCGGGCGCTGCGGAGTCGATAGCTACTACCGGCTTGCCCTTGCGCGCCGGAATCGCCACCACCTTTTCCGTTGCTCTGGCGCGAACCGCCTCGGCAGTGAATCCCTTCGCAGGGGTCTTGACGGCCTTCTTCGCCGTCGCTTTGGTAACGCTCTTTTTCTTCATCGTTCCGTTCTCCTTTTTTCAAAAACCGTTTCGCCGATCAATCGCACCAGAGGCCTAACAGCCGGTCCCAGGTATGGAAACCGCCTCGGCAGACAGACCATTTCTGCTCATACCGTTCGCCGTCGCTCATATCGTTTTTGCTCCTAACTGGCGCGAGCCCGGAGGTAAGCTCCGGGCGTTCGGTCGCCAGACCGTTTCAGTTTTCGGGTGTCCGCTTTCGCGGATCATCAGGCCGCGATCGGCTGGGCTTCCGCCGCCGCCAGGGCTGCTGCCGCTCTGTTCGCCCGAATCGTGATCCAGGCAGTCTTAGCCGCGTTCGACCGCTGCTCGGGAGTTTTGGTCGCGGCCGCTTTGATCGCGCTGGCCGTTCTCATTTCCGCGGTCCGGATAACAGGGACTTTCACGGTCACCGGCGCGGGCGCGGTCACGATGGGTTCGAGTGCGATCGCCTTGTCGAGTTCCGCAAAGCGCGGGTCGCGGATTTCGGACATGTCAGTTGCTTTGGTGGCTTTCGCCGTTTTGCTCTTTGTGGTCGTTTTGGGCGTTTTCATTTTTGGTTCCTTTGGGGAGTTTCTTGTCTCTCTCTCCCTAATTAATGATATCATTAGGGGCTTTAGATAAACTGCTTATTTTGAAGTATTTTAGCACCGTAAGCAATTGATTTGATGGGCTTTACTGCTCCGCCATTAGGTGCCGTCGCCAGGTCGCTCAGTGGAAGGTGGGCGGAATCTGCTTTTGATGCTCGTAAACTCTTGATTTGATTGTCTTTCTAGTTCTTGACACAGCTCTTTTTCTGTCGGCCGTTTTGGTTTGGACCTTTTCGTGTTTGGGTCAGCCAGTCCAAGTAGTCCCTTTGTTTTGAGTTAGATGGGGAGGGGTACTTCCAATCCCTGCGGCCACGATTCCGCCCGACCCGTTAGGCTACCGCGCACGTCGCCGCAAGTTTTGGGGGGTGGGGTATCCCTCCATCGCGGCCCACCGACCGTACCGCAATTACCGCATCAGGAGACCAATGACCGACAGCGAACGCTACGAGCAAAGGTGGTCGGAGTGCCGAGGCGCCTTTCACACATGGGACCGGCTGCTGTGCCTCTGGTGCGATTGACTGCCTTCAGCCTCGCTCTAAATTCATCCACCTGACGAAAGCACCGGACAAAAGAAAATTATGGACACCTCAGAAGCCGTAGTTACGATCAAACGCAACGCCAGCCCTCACCATCTCTACCTGGCCCTTGGCGTCGCCATAGCGGTCATCCTGGCGGGCGGTGCAGGGGTCTCGCTCTATGAACTGGCCCAGATCGAGCGGAACGTCAACAAGTCAGCAGCGGCAAGCGCGGAGACTCTGGCCATGGTCAACCAGGCGCTGAAAGGTGTCCACAAGAATGGCGACGACGGGTTGCTTCTCCTATCGAAGGTCTTCCTGCAGAATGCCGACTCAGCCGCGAATGCCCTCAAGCAAACGATGCAGGATGTCAACAAGATCGCGAAGGCAGAGGAGCCGAAGACGGTCGCCCTGACTGACTCGTCGATCGCGTTGGTGAATGCCGCTGGTGGTACCGTGGCAAAGCTTGGCGGGGCCGTGGACGCGTTGACCGGGGTAATCGCGGCGGTGGGCACCGGCACGGTACCGAAGCTCAATGCGGGCGTCGATTCGCTGAATGGGCTGGTGAGCGATCTCAGGCCCACGGCGCAGGCCTCGATGCAATTCGTGACCGAGGCGACCGGCGCCGTCACGGAGTTGAAAGGCACCGTCGTGACGGCGAACGTGCTGCTCGGCGATCCGCAGCTCGCGGCAATTGTGGGCAACCTCAACCTCATGTCGGGGAACCTGAATGCCGCCGCGCTCCATGCCAACAATGCGCTGGGGTTTGTCGAGATCGATCTCACGCCAAAGAAGCTGCCGTTCTGGCAAGCCATTCTTTCGACCGCGCTTTCCCAGGCTATCGGCATTCCGCTCAAATACCTGCCTCAGGCGGTAACCGTCGTTTCCACTGTACCGGCCAAAAAATAGGAGTCTGAAATGAACCGTAAATGTCTTCTCGTTTTCTTCCTCTCCGCGAGTATCTATGCGCAGCGCCCCCCGGCCGGAGGCCAGATCGCCGGCGTGAGCGGCAACGGAAATATCTCGGTGACCAGCGTCGGCGCTCAGACTCCGGGGAGTTGCGTCGCAATCGACGGCAATGGTAACCACGTAGCCACCGGCGTTCCGTGCAGGATTATTGTCCACCAAAGTCAACTGGCGAATGTCCCGACCAATGGAACCGACCAGACCCTTTTTTCGACTACGATTCTTGCGAACACGATGGGCGCGGGGGGCTGTATTCATGTGGAATTCGTCTTCGCACAGACCGCAGGCGGAGGGACTTCCAAATTTTGGTTTGGCGCAACCTCCGTCGTCATCTACCCCGCCAGCGGGGACACCAGCGCCTGGATAGGTTCTGCCAGCGTTTGCAATAACACCGCGGCGACCAATGCCCAGCAGATCGTGGCCACGCCCGTCGCCTACGCGGGCGCCAATTTCCTCGCCTGGTTTGGCGGGGTATTCACTACGGCAGCGGCGGATACGACTGCGGCGGTCGTTGTAAAACTCACAGGCACCGGTGGCGTGTCGAACGCGTATACGCCGATCTCCTGGACCGTGTACTAACCTGCATTTCCTTTTTGAGGGCCGGACGGCTCCGGGACGAGAAACGCGGTTCCAGGGACCAAGGATGGCCTTTGTCTTACTTCGTCTTATACTTCGAAAAGTACAAAATGGAAATTCCGGGCGAAACTAGCAGGAGGGGAAACCGAATATGAGCTTGTTGGAGTTGCCTCCAGAATTTGACGGGAGAATGTCGTACCGCGACATGTTTCGGACTCTAACGCCGGAGCGTCTCCGGATCATCTGCCGTGCTCTTCCGATTGAGCAGCTTGACCTACATCGTCCAGGGAGTCCGCCGAACGCGGAGAAGATGGGGGCAGCGATCACCCAGGTCTTTGCGGTTTCCATTTACATGGCGACAGAGGAGGTGCCCCGCGAGTTTGGCGACATCGTTTTTCCAAGGCTGGTCCGCCAGATCACGAAGTATGAAGGTGCCGACCTTCACATAGAATTGTGCGACTTGGTCAGAGACTTCGCTATCCACTTAACCTCGTCGAAGCGCTATAAGGACGCCGCACGAGTTCTAAACATTCTCAAGGGTTCACTTTTTTGGGTCGCCTTTCCTCAGGGTAATGCCTGCCTCTTCGTCGCCATGAGCAACATCGCCATTGAGAGCAGGTTGCGCTCAGATTATGAGGCCGCGCTCAAGGTAGCGGAACAGATTCCGGCAAGTCAAGTCGATGAGGTGCTGCGTGAGGGAATCAAGAGTTTTAAGCAAAAGTTTGGCGCGCTGGCTCCGGCGGCGGAGTCGCCCCTAACGAGTGATCGGGTCAGTCCGCCTTCCACACAGTCGCCTAGCCAAGGCGCAGATCGGAAGGGGAGGGAGACTAAGATTTGCCGTGCTTGCGGGAATGAAATGGATTATCCGCTAAGCGCATCGCATTTCGAAAGCTGGAAAAAAGGGATCTGTCCCCGCTGCGATAGATCCGTAGGCGGCGGTTCTTTATCTACTGCGCGGACGTCGGAAACAGAATCACCCAAAAAGATCAGTCTCTTCCCTTTGCACGAGGCGGTTAAACGTGGCGACAGAAAGGCGGCACAACTCCTCCTCGCTAACCGAGTCAATGTCAACGCAGGAAATGAAACGGATTGGACGCCTCTACGAATTGCAGTCTGGGAAAACGATCGCGATATGGTGGAGCTTTTGCTGGCGAACAAGGCCGACGCCAACGCCAAATATCGGAACGACGACGCGCCGCTGCACATTGTAAGGCGGGCGGACATAGCGAAGTTACTGCTAGCCGGCGGGGCGGATTTGAATGCCAGAAACGAATGGGGCAGCACCCCGTATGAAAACGCAGCCTCCTGGTACGCTCGGGCGGAGACCGAGTCCGAGAGGAAACAATTTGGAGATTTGGTCGAGGTCCTGCGGGCCAGCGGTGCCGACGTCACCCGGGCAGAAAACCTCGACCGTTTGAAGGCATCCGGCGAGGCCGAGGCGTGGTTGTGGGACCACTACAAGCGCTTCAGTGACTACAGCGCGGAGGAACGGGACGCCTTCCGCGCCTGGCTTCGCAACTCCCCGTACTGGCCGCTTCACGAGAAGCGTGTGAGTTTTCATCTCGACGAGTTGTGGGGACAGCTGTTCGAACTCGGAGGCAGAGACGGCCTTTGTCGCGCAGCCGGGAGTGGTGACATGAAAAAGGCGAGGAGGCTGCTCGAATTGACCCGCAAGAAAATTCTCAACGCCGTAGGCGTCTACAGCGGAACGCCTTTGAACGAAGCCGTGCACAGTGGCCAACGGGAGATGACAGAATTCCTCCTCTCCAACGGAGCCAATCCCAACGGGAAGGACGGACACGGCCGGACGCCTTTGGACATCGCACTGGAGGATCGCTCCAGTTCGATGGCGGAACTCCTCCTCGCCAACGGCGCTGACGTCAACGCCGTGGGTTGGATCGGCCGGACGCCTTTGGACATCGCACTGGAGGACCGCTCCAGTTCGACGGCGGAACTCCTCATTGCCAACGGAGCTGACGTCAAGGCCGTGGGTCGGAACGGCCGGACACCCTTACATCGGGCAGCGGAGCGGGGAGCCGTTGGGATCGCGGAACTCCTCCTGGCCAACGGAGCTGACGTCAACGCCGAGGGTCAAGATGGTCGAACCCCGCTGTACGTTGCGATGAAGGAACGCCAGGGGGCCGTAGCCCGTCTCCTGCGCGAGCACGGCGGCAGAGGGGGGCTGAACCTATGGGAGCGAATCGTCTCACTTGTTTCAGCGTAGTCTGTTGAACATGGACTATTGGGCCGCCGGCTTGAAACGGGTTCTGGCCGCCAGCACGACCCATCTCAGAGCCCTCGATGGCATTTTTAGAGTGTAAATCGGCTACGCTAGCGCCCAAAATCGTCTGAAGGCGGCTTTCGCGCCTTCGGGGATCGCGCATTTCAGGTATTAACCGAACCCATGGGACTACGAGGACCAACACCGAAGCCGAGCGTCATCGAAGAGGCCGAAGGCCGGCCTGGGAAGCGTGCTCTCAATGGCGCGGAGCCCGAGTTCGACCGGGTCATTCCGGACTGCCCGGACCATCTCAGCGGCGAGGCGCGGAAGCACTGGGACTACCTCGCGCCGATCTTGCTCCGGGCGCAGTTGCTTACCGAGGCCGATCAAATGTCGCTGGCCAATCTCTGTCAGGCTTACGCAACGATGGCGGCAGCGCAGAAGCTTTTGAATCGCAGCCAGATCATTTTTCAAACGCCGTCCGGGTACGTTCAGCAGAGTCCCTTGTTCTCCGTCATCACGACCTCGATGGAGTTGATCAACAAGCTGTGCCGGGAGTTCGGTCTGACCCCCTCATCGCGATCGCGCTTGAACGTTGGCAGGGTCGAAAAGGAAACCGATCTACTTGACGACGCCTTATTTGCTCGAGGGAGTCAACTGCTCGTTCTGCCAAAGCGAAATTAGGTTCGGCAAGCTCCTGCGGAACGGCCAGTTCCTTTGCCGCGCGTGCGAAGTCTGCATGTTTTTCGAGCACCGCCTGAGTTTGACGGCCGACTTCGCCGGCAAGCCTTTCCTGCTGATGGACTGGACGCGCGAGGTTCTGAGGGATCTCTTCGGCACTCTCGACGAGGATGGGATCCGGTTGTACAAAGACGCTTACCTGGAGCTGCCAAAGAAGAATACGAAAACGACGCTCTGCGCAGGTCTGGTGGTCTTCTGCCTGGTGAGTGCTCCCGGTACAGGGACGGAAGTCTACAGCGCCGCCACCACGAAGGATCAGGCCGGGCAGGTGTTCAACGCGGCCGTCCAGATGGTTCGTTCGAATAAGAGCCTCCGCGAACGCCTGAAGATCGTTCCCTCTTCGAAGCGGATGGTGCGGGTCGACGACCCCAGTTCGTTCTATGCGGCGCTCTCGGCCGATGGCGACGTTCACGACGGAATTCAGCCGTCATTTGTCGTTCGCGATGAGCTTCACCGGTGGCGCACCCGCAAGGCGTACGACCTCAACGAAATTCTTGAGCGCGGCATGATCAGCCGGCGCGAGTCGCTGGTTATCGACATCACGACCGCGGGCGTGGCGGATGAGTCGCCGCTATGCTGGCGCCGGCATGAGTATGCCCGCCAGATCAAAGAGGGCGTGTTCAAAGACCGGCGCTTCTACGGTCGCGTGTGGGGTGTCGACGAAGGCCTGCTGCGGGCGGACCCCGGGTATTGGATGTCGCGCGAGGCGCGGGTTCTTGCAAACCCCAGCCACGAGGATAATGGCGGCTACCTGAAGGATTCGGTGCTGAACGATCTGTGCATCAAAGCGCAGAACGATCCCATCCTGCAGGCGGACTTCAAACGCTACCACCTGAACGTGTGGGGCCAGAAGGCCACCCGGTGGATGCCGATGGACGTCTGGAATTCATGCGGCGGCGAGACGCGTCCGCTCATCGAACGCTTTTGCTACGCGGGGCTCGATCTCGCCAGCACGACCGATCTGACTGCGCTGGTCTTCCTGTTTCCCGATGAGAAGGACGGCAGCTTCGATGTGCTTCCGTTTTTCTGGATGCCCGAGGGCAAGGTCCGCGTTCGTGAGCTGCGCGACCACGTTCCCTATTCGCAGTGGGTCAAGAACGGATTCATCGAAGCGACGCCTGGCGATGTGATCGATACCCGCGCAGTCCGGAAGCGGATGAAATGGGCGATGGAAATGTTCGATGTCCGCGAGATGGCCTATGACAAGAGCGGGGCGCAGGAGCTGGTAAACATGCTCGATGAAGACGGCCTTACGTGCGTTCCTTGTCCCCAGGCATACACGTTCTTTTCGTCACCGATGAACAAGCTGATGGAGGTGGCAGTCAGCGGCAAGCTCCGCCACGGGAACAATCCCGTCCTTGCCTGGAACGCCGATTGCGTCGAGGCGAAAAGCGACGGCAACGACCTTATCCGACCGGTGAAACCGGAGCGGGCGACAAGCAATAAACGTATCGATGGAATCGTCGCTCTGCTCGAAGCTCTTGACCGGGCCATGCGCAACGAAAACGCAGGGGTAAGTTACTCCGAGGTCCGCAGCGTTTAGGCGTCCACTTCCACAGCGGACAGCTTGAAACTGGTGACTTCGGGCTGGTCGGTGTCGCCGGGTGTCGAGATTTGCTTTTTGATAAAGGCGATCGCTTCATCGTATGCGGCGTCCAGCGGTCGGCCTGGAACCCTCAGGGTATAGGTCACTTCGATGTTGGTCATAGCCTCTATTGGTAGCACCCCGCCTCGGCTGGATTCCTTCGTGGCACTTAGTAATAAATCTGGCGTTTTCTTAGACAACCAAGGGATTTTTAAGGAAAACCATGAAGACTTCACCCGCCGGAATTGCACTAATTGAGCGCTTTGAGGGATTAAAGCTTCGCGCTTATCAGGACCAGAACGGAATATGGACGATTGGTTATGGCCATACACCGGACGTAACGGCAGGTAAGTTCGAGACCCAGGCTCAGGCCGAGGCTGATCTCTGCGCCGATCTGGGAACCGCCGAGGCCGCGGTGACGCGCATGGCGACGGCGCCGCTCACCCAGGGCGAGTTCGATGCGCTGGTCAGCTTCACATACAACGAAGGCCAGGGACGCCTGCGGGATTCGACACTGTTGAAACTGTTCAACGCAGGCGATAGCGCGGGCGCGGCGGGCGCTTTCGGCTCGTGGGAAATCATTGCCGGCAAGCACTCCGATGGGCTGGAGACCCGGCGCCTGGCAGAGGTCGCGCTGTTCAATTCGTAGTCAAATCCACTGGTGGTCAACCGTGATCCACCGTTGGTCAACCGTGATCCACCGTTGGCCAACCGTGGCCCACGGAGTCGCGCGTCGCGCGCGCGAACGTAGTCGTAGTCGTATTCGAAGTCGTAGTCGTATATCGAAGTCGTATAAAACCCTTCCTCACTCCGTTCGGCAAATACTGATGGCCTCTCATGTTTCCTGAAATCTCGTCACGGCTCAGCGGCCTTTTCGCGTCGTCGCCACCGCTCTCGATCTTTGGGGAGTCCGGCGTGCCCGGTGAACAGAAGACCGCAGCCTCGTTCGAAGCGATCACCACCGACTGGTATGCGCGAAACGGATACGAACAGATCTACGCCGCGCTGGGCGGCGGCTCCGCTGCGTGGTCCGGGGAGCGGGTCAACCTCGCCAGTGCGCTGAATCATTCGGTCGTATGGGCCTGCAACCGGATCATCTCGGAGACCGTGGGTTTCATTCCGCTGGTGATGATGCGGGCCAGCGTGGACCCGTCGAAGGGAAAACAGCTCGCGTTGAAACACCCCATGTACCAGGCGCTGATGAACGCGCCCAACGAAGACATGACCGCCATGGGCTTCCGCGAGACGCTTACCAGTCATACGGTCCTGCAGGGCAACGCGTATGCACGCATCATCCGGCGCAGCGGCACCGGCGTGGCGGTGGAGCTACATCCCCTGCAGCCGAGCCAGGTGCGTAACGGAAGGAACAAAGCCGGCGAGCTGGTCTATGTGGTGAAACAGGGCAACGAACAGGAAAAGACTTACACCGTCCAGAAAAACAAGCCGCAGGATCTCTTCCACATGCGCGGCTTGGGAAACAACGGTACGACCGGCTTCTCGGTTATCTCGATGGCATTTCAGTCAATCGGTACCGCGATCTCGGCCGAGAAGAATCTCGGCAACTTCTTTGCCCGCGGTGGCCGCTTGCCGTACATCCTGGAGATGGCCCAGCGTTTCAAAACGAAAGAAGACTTCGACCGTTTTCGGGCCGACTGGGAGATGGTCTATGCGATCGCACACAAGGCCCCGATTCTCGAAAACGATATCAAGTACAAACAGATCGGCGTCAGCCTCAAGGATTCCCAGCTCCTCGAAACGAGACTGTTCAGCATCCACGAAATATGCCGCTGGTTTGGAGTGCCGCCGCATCTGGTGGGCGATCTCAGCCGCGCCACATTCTCGAACATTGAGCAACTGGCCCTCGAGTTCGTAAAGCTCACGCTGTCAGCCTGGCTCACGCGCTGGGAGCAGGAACTTTGGCGATGCGTGCTCACCCCCGAGGAGAAGGGCCAGAACTATCTCTGGCGTCACAACCTGAACTCGTTGCTGCGCGGCGACTTCACGAGCCGCATGGCCGGTTACGCAACGATGCTCCAGAACGGCATCGCCAATCAGGACGAGATCCGCGATCTCGAAGACTGGAATCCAATCGAAAACGGCATCGGGACCGGCTATCACATTCAGCTCAACATGCAGACGCTCCCACCGGACGGAGGCCCGCTGCAGCCGCCAAAGTCCAGCCCCGGCGATCTGGCCGGCAATCCGAAAACTCCGGGCGATCCGAAGCCAACCGAGGACGCAGTTGGCAATGACGTAGTTGCTTAACGATCCGCTTAACCGAAAAGAGGAAAAACCAAATGACGCCGAAACATCGCTTCCGGATGACGATCAAATCTGTCGCACCCGATGGCTCGTTCGCGGGCTCGCTTGCGGTCTACAACAACATCGATCTGGGCGGTGATCTCATCGAGCCCGGCGCCTTCACAAAAACGATCAAAGAGCATGGCGATCAGGTTCCGTTGCTCTGGCAACACGATCCCAAAACGCCAATCGGCATGCTGACGCTGGTCGACGGGCCCGAGGCTCTCAGCGTGAAGGGTCAGCTATTGATGGACCTGCCGGCTGCGAAAAATGCCTACCTGCTGATCAAAGCCAAAATCGTCAAAGGCCTCTCGATTGGCTTCGATCCGGTGAAGGATGCCGTCGATGAGGGCGTTCGCCGCCTGAAGGAGATTCGGCTCTGGGAAGGCTCCATCGTCACGTTCCCGATGAACGAGATGGCGCAGATCTCCAGCGTCAAGGCCCGCAGGGAAGCCAAGGCCGACTTCACGACCGAGTATGCGGAAATTCAGCTTCAAGACGCCATGTACCAGATGTGGATCGCGCTGCGCTATGCGCTGACTTCCATCCCCTGGTCGGACATGGAGCGCGATGAGAAGATCGCCGCCTCGGCGGCCAGCATCGAGCAGTTCACAGCCGTGTACATGGAATTCATTCCGGCCTACCTCGACTGGCTCACGCAGGAGTACGGCGAGTTCAGCACCATGGGCCGAACGCCTGCCGAGATCAAAGCCGCCCAGGAGTTGAAGACCGGCAAGACCATCAGCGCGGCGACGAAGAAAACCATTTCCGGCGCTACCGAGCACATCAAGAGCGCCTCCGACATTCTGATCGCACTCTGTGCCGACGAAGCCGACGACGACGGAACCGAATCCGAAGACGTCACTTCGAAGGCCAAAGCCGCGGTCATTGCAAAAACCGAGCCGGTTGCAGACCACTCCGCGTGGAAAGCGATCAAGTGAACTCAAACCTCTCAATCATCATCCCGAGCAAGACCGACGCGAATCTCGGCGCGTGCGTGCGGGCGATCCGCGCGGCGGGCGAGACCTGCAGGATTATCGTCGTGGACGATTTCGACGGGCCCGCACGGTTTCTCCTTCCACGCGATGAGCCGGTCGATTGGCGGCTGGGGATCAAGCCTTTCGTCTTCGCTCGCAATATCAACATCGGCATTCGCGCGGCGGGAGACGACGACGTGATTCTGCTCAACGACGACGCCCTGCTCAAGACGCCGGCCGGGTTCACCGCCATGCAACGAATTGCCGCCGCGCATCGGGATTACGGCATCATTTCTTCCACCTGCAATATCGTCGGGAACCGGAGGCAGTGGCCGGCCAACAAAAAGGGACTGCGCGGGGAACCCCGGATGGTCTGTTTCGTTTGTGTCCTGATTCCGCGGCGCACGATTGATGCCGTAGGACTGCTCGATGAACGATTCACCGGGTACGGTTGCGACGACGACGATTATTGCCTTCGCGTTCGAAAGGCCGGCTTGAAAATCGGGATTTTCGACGGCTGTTTTGTCGATCACGGATCGCTTAAGA
>Ga0181521_10002304_pt1 | contig 23241 bp, 18 predicted proteins | sample PEATcosm2014_Bin_32_FD_119764 | JGI IMG/M metagenome (GOLD analysis project Ga0181521, IMG submission 119764) | Peatland microbial communities from MTU Mesocosm Facility, Houghton, MI, USA - PEATcosm2014_Bin02_60_metaG | ecosystem: Environmental > Terrestrial > Soil > Wetlands > Peat | place...
CTGGGCCGCGCCGTGATCGGCGGCCTGCTGTTCGCGACGGTGGCAACGCTGTTCTTCGTTCCCGTAGTCTTCAGCACGGTGCACGGATGGGGGGAGAAGGACGCATCGTCGACAGCCTCCGAGTGAAACGAATGCACGCCGAAAGTCGTCTAGTTAGTGATATGCAGACGGAAAGAACAAGTCATGGCCGATAGCCAAGGAGCCGCTCCGGAGCAGCCCCGCGCGAAGCATGGCGTTCTGACTCTGGTCATCGCGCTGGCGATCGTCGCCGCAGTCGTGATCGCCGGGGTCGTGCCCCGGCGGAGGGCCAGCGCCGCTCTGGAAAAGGAGACGAACGATCTGGCCGTTCCGACCGTCGCGGTGATTCACCCGAAACTCGGCGCGCCCCAGGCCGAGGTTGTTCTTCCCGGGAACATCCAGGCCTTCAACGATTCTCCCATCTACGCCCGCACCAACGGATATTTGAAGAAATGGTACGTGGATATCGGCGCGCGCGTGAAAGCGGGCCAGTTGCTTGCGGACATCGAAACCCCCGAAGTGGATCAGCAGCTGGATCAGGCGCGCGCCGACTTGAATACGGCGCAGGCGAATTACCGCCTGTCCGAAATCACGGCGGAGCGGTATCAGGACCTGCTGAAGACGGACTCGGTATCGAAGCAGGACGTGGACAACGCCACGGGTGATTTCGCGGCCAAGAAGGCGATGGTGGCCTCCGCTGAATCGAACGTGAAACGTCTCGAGGAGTTGCAGTCGTTCGAGAAGATCTACGCGCCATTCGACGGCGTGATCACCGCCCGCAACACCGACATCGGGCACCTGATCAACTCCGGCGCGGGCGGGCCGGCCACCGAGCTGTTTCATATGGCCGCAACCCAAACGCTGCGCGTGTACGTCAACGTCCCGCAGCAGTACTCGCAGCCGGCCAAGCCGGGCCTCGCCGCCGATCTGACGCTCCAGGAATTCCCCGGCCGCCGCTTCAAGGGCACGCTGGTCCGGACGGCGGATTCGATCGACGTCGCTTCGCGCACGCTGCTGGTGGAGGTGGACGTCGACAACCGCACGGGCGAACTCCTGCCCGGCGCCTATGCCGAGGTGCACCTGAAAGTGCCCGCGGGTTCGCCGGCCTTCGTCCTGCCGGTGAGCGCGCTGATTTTCCGTTCGGACGGCTTGCAGGTCGGAACGGTCCAGAACGGCAATCGCGCCGCGCTCGTGAACGTCACGCTCGGCCGCGACATGGGAAACGAAGTCGAGGTGGTTTCCGGCTTGACGGCGGACGATTGGGTGATCGTAAATCCGCCGGATTCCATTGTGTCGGGCGAGGCTGTGCGAACCAGTGCGGCCCAACCGAACGCACCGGGAAACGATGCATCCAGCAATCCCTAGAGCAATCGCGTGTTCGGCAGGCCTTGAAGGAATGAAGATCTGAGGAAGGAGAATCCATGAAACGTTTCTATCTGGGCGCGGCAATGACCATCGGCCTCGCCTTTCTGTTTTTCGCGGTGACTCGTAGTGAATACGTCGGCGCACAAGGGCAAGGGGGCCCGCCGCCGATGCCGCAAGGCCATCCTGTGGATCCAAACGCCAAGCCCGGCACCCCGGGCGTCTTCACCGATTTCAAGGGCGAAGCTCCGGGCAACGTGCACCACATTACGGCGGCGGATCTGCCAGATCCGTACGCGACGAAATTCGCGGCCGTTTTCTCGCGGCCGGTCCCGCGCGGCGACATGTGGCCGCAAGCCCCCGCCGGCTTCAAAGTCGAACTCTACGCGGAAAGCCTCAAGGGTGACGACGGCAAGGCTCTCTCCCCGCGCACCATCATCACGGCGCCCAACGGCGACTTCTTCGTCGCCGCGCAGAATCAAGGCGACGTGCTCGTGTTCCGCACCGGACCAGACGGCAAGATGGCCCAGATGTCGGTGTTCGCCTCAAAGCTCAGTCTTCCCTTTGGTCTTGCCTTCTATCCGCCGGGACCCGATCCGAAGTATCTCTACGTCGGCGACACGGACGCCGTCCTGCGTTTTCCCTACGCCAAGGGCGACATGAAAGCGACCGGCGATCCCGAAACGATCGTCGCCAACCTGCCCGCGGGGCCGAACCATTTCTCCCGCGGCGTTGCATTCTCGCTGGACGGCAAGAGAATGTTCATCTCCGTCGGCTCGCACACCAACGTCACCGACACAGACACCGACAAGAGCGAATTTCACCGCGCCGACATCCTCGTCGCGGATCCCAACACCAAGAATCAGGACGGCAAGACGATCGACGTCTACGCCTGGGGAATTCGCAACGGCGAAGCAATCGCCGTGAATCCCACCACCGGCGAGCTCTGGACCTCGGTGAACGAGCGCGACGAACTCGGCGACAATCTTCCGCCCGATTACATCACGCACGTCCAGGAAGGCGGCTTCTACGGCTGGCCCTGGTATTACACTGGCGGCAATCCCGACCCGCGCTTCCCGGGCAAGCATCCTGAGTTGAAAGATAAGGCGATCGTGCCCGACGTGCTGATGGAACCGCATAACGCCTCGCTGAACATCACCTTCTACGAAGGGAAGCAGTTCCCCAAGCAGTACAAAGGAGACCTCTTCGGGGCGGAGCACGGATCATGGAACCGCTCGGTGCGAACCGGCTACGAAGTTGTGCTCGTGCCGACGAAGAATGGCCACGCGACCGGCGAGTATCAGGATTTCCTGACCGGCTTCGTCACGCCGGATGGAAATTGCTGGGGACGCCCCGTCGGCGTGGCGGTTGCGAACGATGGATCGTTGATGGTGACGGATGACGGCTCGAACTCAATCTGGCGAGTCACCTACGCAAAGAAATAGCCGAGCCGCATCTCGTCGTCCTCGATCGGTCTCAAGGCCCGCGTGCGGCCGCCGAGTGGAAGCTCTGCTTTCAATGGTGCTTCTAGTCATGCTTCTGCTTGGGGGCTGCACGGTCGGGCCGAAATACGTTCGGCCCTCGGCCGATGCGCCCGCTGCATACAAGGAAACCCCCGGCTTCAAGCCGGCGCAGCCGAGCGACGATGTTACCAAAGGCAAGTGGTGGGAAGTTTACGGCGACCCGCAGCTCAATTCGCTCGAGGAACAAGTCAGCGTCTCGAACCAGACGCTGAAGGCGGCGCAAGCGCAGTTCCTCGAGGCTCGCGCGGCGGTGCGCATCGCCCGCGCGGCCTATTTCCCTACCGTGTCGGGCGCGGCTTCCGGCGGCCGCACGGGCCAATCGCAGAATAAGGCGCTCTTCGGCACGACCTCACCTGTTACCTACAACGATTTTCAGTTGCCGGTTGACGTGTCGTACGAACCGGACGTCTGGGGCCGCGTGCGGCGGACGGTGGAGGCCGCGCGCGCGGAAGCGCAAGCGAGCGCCGCCGATCTAGCGAGCGTGGATCTGAGCCTTCATGCGGAGCTGGCGCTCGACTATTTTCAATTGCGAGGCCTCGATTCGGAGAAGCGGCTCCTCGATTCGACCGTCGTCTCCTACGAGAAGGCGCTCGAGTTGACGCAGAGCCGCTACCAGGGCGGCATCGCTTCCGCCGTGGATGTGGCTCAGGCGCAAACGCAGCTGGAAACCATTCGCGCGCAGGACGCGGACGTCGACGTCCAGCGCGCGGCGTTCGAGCACGCCATGGCCGTTCTGATTGGCAAGGCGCCCGCCGAATTCGGACAGCAGTCTGCGCCGCTTACCAATCCGCCGCCGCCCATTCCCGCGGGCCTGCCTTCCGATCTGCTCGAGCGCCGGCCGGATATCGCCGCGGCCGAGAGGCGCGTCCAGGAAGCGAATGCGCAGATCGGTGTCGCTCGTTCGGCATACTTCCCACAATTCTTGCTGACCGGTCAGGGAGGATTCGACAGCTCAAGGCTCGGCACTCTTCTCCAGGGACCCGCCGGCTTCTGGGCCCTCGCCGGATCGGCCGCTGAGTTGCTGTTCGATGGCGGGCAGCGCCGCGGTGTGACGGAGCAGGCGCGCGCCGCCTACGATCTGTCCGTGGACAACTACCGGCAGACGACGCTGACCGCGTTTCAGGAGGTCGAGGACAATCTCGCTGCTCTTCGCATTTTGCAGGACGAATCCAAAACGCAGGATGCCGCGGTCGCAGCGGCCGAGCATTCGCTCGATCTCTCGAACAGCCGCTACAGGGGCGGCATCGCCAACTACCTTGAAGTGACCACCGCTCAGAGCGCGGCCCTCGCCGACGAGCGCGCCGCGGTCGACATTCTCACGCGCCGCATGAGCGCGAGCGTCCTTCTGATCAAAGCGCTTGGCGGCGGGTGGAGCGTTTCGCAGATTCCGGCGATGTAGCGCTTGCTGTTTGGGGCTAATCCGGTTCTTGCGTGACGATGTGGACATCGACGGCGGGGGCATCGCGCAGGAAGCGGCTGATCGCGTTCATGTAGAGCATCTTTCGCCAGCCCTCGACCGCCGTCCTGCCGAAGATCATCTGTGTGATGTGCTTCTCGCGCACGAACTGCGCCGCCGCGTCGGCGACGTTCTCGCCTTTCAAGCGCACGGTCTTCGCACCCAGGCTTTCGGCGAATTGCAGGTTCGCCGTCAGCGCCTTTTCGTCGCGTCCATTGCCATTCTTTCCGATATCCACGTGCACGGCGTACAGCTCCGCGTCCATCCGGCGCGCCATGCGAGCGGCACGCGCCAGCAGGTATTGCGCCCGGGGATTTGCGCTGATGCACACCGCAATCCGCTCGCGCACATTCCACGTGCCCTGGATGTCCTTTTCATCCATGTAGGTCGAAAGGCTGCGATCCACCTGTTCGGCGACCTGGCGCAGCGCGAGCTCGCGCAACGCGATCAGGTTCCCTCGCCGGAAGAAGTTTGTCAGCGCCTGCTCGACTTTTTCGGTGTGATACACATCGCCGCGCTTCATCCGGTTTTGCAGGGCTTCGGGGGTCAGATCGACCATCACGGTTTCGTCCGACAGCTGTAGCACCCAGTCCGGCACGGTTTCGCGCACGATCACGCCCGTGATGGCGTTCACGGTCGGCGCGATGCTTTCGATGTGCTGGATGTTGACGGTCGAAAGCACGTCGATCTTCGCTTCCAGAATTTCGAGCACGTCTTCGTATCGCTTACGGTGCTTGCTGCCGGGGATGTTCGTGTGGGCCAGTTCGTCGACGAGCACCACGGCCGGGCGCCTTTTCAGGACGGCGTCGACGTCCATTTCCTCGAAGACCGTGCCTTTGTAATCGATCTTGCGGCGGGGGATAACTTCGAGTTGCGGGACGAGTTCGGCGATTCCCTTGCGGCCGTGCGTTTCGACCACGGCGATGGCCACGTCCTCGCCGCGGCTGTGCCGCCGGATCGCTTCGCTCAGCATGCTGTACGTCTTGCCTACGCCGGGCGCATAGCCCAGGAACAGCTTCAGCGACCCCTTGGTCTTTTGCGGGGGCGACGTTACCTTCAGCCACTCTTCAGGTGTTTTCGGCACGTGCCTGTTCTCTCATGCGGCTCTCGGAAAGCTATCACGGATGGCGTAGAATGGCCCCGTGCGATCGCCCATTCTCAAGCGCATCCTGCAATTCGCGGCAGCCTTTGCAATTGTAATCGCAATTACAGTTTTCTACCGAAAGGTGCTGCCCGTCAACGCCACGACGGTGGCGCTTTCGTTTATCCTGGCTATTTTAGCCGTTTCGACGCTCTGGGGCATGGCTGTTTCCGTGGTGATGTCCGTTGCCGCCATGCTGGCATTCAACTACTTTTTTCTTCCGCCATTCGGTTCGCTCGTGATCGCCGATCCGCAGAACTGGGTCGCGCTGATCGCCTTCCTCGTCGTCGCCATTCTCGCCAGCCGCCTCTCGACGAGCGCCCGCCAGCAGGCTGCCGACGCCTCCGCGCGCGAACGCGATATCGAAAAGCTCTACAAGTTCAGCCAGAGCCTGCTCGAATCCGGCAACGTGATGGAGCTGCTCAACCGTATCCCGGTGCAGATCGTGGATATCTTCGAAGTGGGCGCCGCCGCGCTTTTCCTTGCGGAAAAGCAGAAAATCTATCGTTCCGGCCCCATCATTCCTCAGCTCGACGCGGAGACATTGAAGTCGATCATGGTCCGCGACGAACCGATGACCGATGAGGCCAACAGCCTTTGCTTCCTGCCCGTGCGCATGGGAGTCCGCGCGATCGGCAGCCTGGGGATTTCCGGAACGATCCTCTCCCGGCGGACGCTCGAGGCCATCGGAACGCTCCTGGCCATCGGCATGGAGCATGCGCGCGCCGTCGAACAGCTCGGCCAGACTGAAGCCGCGCGCCAGGGTGAGCAGCTTCGCACCGCGCTTCTCGACGCCGTCACGCACGCGCTGCGCACACCGCTCACGTCGATCAAGGCGTCGGTCACGAATCTGCTGTCGAATCCCAGCCTGAAGGAACCCGAGAGGCAGGAGCTTCTGACGATCATCAACGAGGAAAGCGACCGCCTGAACCGGCTCGTCGGCGAAGCGGGAGAAATGGCGAAGCTCGACGCCGGCGGAGTGGAATTGCAGGTTGCACCGCATCCCATCGACCACGTCATCACGGCCGCCCTGGAGCACTGCCGGAACAAGCTTGGCAATCGCGTGGTCCACATCCAAGTTGCCGCGAACTTGCCCATGGTCCGCGTGGACGTCGCGCGAGCCCGGGAAGCCCTGGTCCAACTGATCGAGAACGCCAACCAGTACTCGCCTCACGATCAGCCCATTACAATCACCGCCGAAGCCAGCGGCAACTTCGTCATGACGAGCGTCGCCGACCGGGGCGACGGAATCGCCGATCCCGAGCAGGCTCTTATCTTTGAAAAGTTCTATCGCGGCAGGGATCAGCGCTACGGCGTGGAAGGCACGGGAATGGGTTTGCCGATCGCCAAGGCGATCGTCGAGGCGCACGGTGGTACAATGAGCCTCACCAGCCAGCGCGGCCGAGGCTCTGTTTTTTCATTCACGTTGCCGGTCGATCGCCCTCGGGCTGCGCGTACATGAACTCCGCGAAGATCCTCATCGTCGACGACGAACCCCAGATCCGGCGCGTGCTGCGCACAACGCTGACGTCGCAGGCCTACACGGTCGCGGAAGCGAAGAGCGGCGACGAAGCGCTCGAGATGATTCGAGACGAGCGTCCCGATCTGATTCTGCTCGACGTGAACATGCCGGGGCGGTCCGGGCTCGAAACGTGCCGCGAAATTCGCGCCTCGGGCGACGTCCCCATCATCATGCTCACCGTGCGCAACAGCGAGCGCGACAAAGTGCAGGCGCTCGACGCGGGCGCCGACGACTACGTGGTAAAGCCCTTCGGCGCCGAGGAGCTGATGGCCCGCATCCGGGCCGCGCTACGCCGCGCGGTGCCCGCGGAATCGTTGCCGCCGTTCCTATCGAGCGATCTGAAGATTGACTTCGAGAAGCGCTCCGTGACCGTGAAAGGGGAGCCCGTCCGCCTCACGCCGAAAGAATTTGATTTGCTGCGCCAACTGGTCGCCAATCAGGGCAAGGCGATCGGCCACCGGCGCCTGCTCCAAGCCGTGTGGGGACCCGACTACGGCGAAGAAACCGAATACCTGCGCGTGTTCATCAACCAGCTTCGCAAGAAAATCGAGCCCGATCCGCACAATCCGCGCTACATCCACACCGAACCATGGGTCGGCTACCGTTTCGAGCGCCCGCATGAAAAAGCTCGCGCCAGCCGCTCCGAAAAAACCTCGGAAAAGGGCGAAGATTAGCCCCGGGCTTGCCCGCGACGCCCCCTGTAACGCAGAGAGAGCGCCAAACGTCTTGTCAGCTAGGCAGAGGAGGTGGCTTCTCCTCCGGCCCGGAGACCACTAAAATCGCTTGTTCACTTCAAGGAGAGGGTCGATGAAGAGAAATTGTGTTTTGGTTGCGGCAGTTTGTTTTGTGGTTCTGTCCCTGGCACACGTCGCGTCGGCGCAGGATGCCAAGGTCGCTGGTTCGTGGGACCTCAGCGCGCCGGGTCGCGACGGCAACATCATGACCCAGACGCTCACGTTGCAACAGGATGGCTCGAAACTTACCGGCACAATGAAGGGCCAGCGTGGAGACGCGCCGGTGACCGGCACGATCAGCGGGAACAATATCAGCTTCTCCGTGACGCGGACCACGCCGAACGGCGAAATGAAGATCGACTACACGGGCACGGTCAGCGGAGACGCAATGAAGGGCACACTCACCGTGATGGGCAACAACGTGGACTGGACGGCAAAGCGCTCCGCGGGAGGCGGCGCGGGCAACTGAGCTCGTTGCTTCTTCCAAGAGTCAAGTCAGAGGTTCACGAATTTCCGGCGCGGAAGATTTGCCGCGACCTCGATGTCCCCGCCCCTAATTCGGCGTAAAATTCGCCCAGCTTCCTTCAAAAGGGAGCGAGGTGGCGAATGAGCGGCAGGCATCGAGTCGTAATCCTGGGCGGCGGCTTCGGCGGGCTGAGCGCCGCGCTTGGCCTCAAGCGCGCGCCGGTGGACGTGACGCTGGTCGATCGCTGCAACTACCATTTGTTTCAGCCGCTACTCTATCAGGTCGCCACGGGCGCTCTTTCGCCCGCGAACATCGCCTCGCCGCTGCGAAACATCCTCCAGAAGCAGAGAAACACACAGGTGCTTCTCGGCGAAGCCGTTCGGCTCGACGCCGCGAATCGCCGCCTCATCCTGAGCGACGGCGCGATTGACTACGACACGCTCGTGGTCGCCACCGGCGCGAGCCACCAGTATTTCGGCCACGACGAGTGGGAGGAGTTCGCGCCTGGGCTGAAGACCGTCGAGGACGCCACCGACATGCGCCGGCGTATCCTCCTCGCCTTCGAAGCCGCCGAACGCGAGCGCGACCCGGGAAAACTGCGCGCCTGGATGACGTTCGTGATCGTCGGCGCCGGGCCGACGGGCGTCGAACTGGCCGGGGCGCTCGGCGAGATCGCCAACGATACGCTGCGCCACGACTTCCGCGATATCGATCCGTCGAAGGCGCGCATCATTCTGGTGGAAGGCACGGATCGCGCGCTTCCGACGTATCCGCCGAAACTTTCGGCCGCTGCCCGCAAGATGCTCGAACGCCTTGGCGTGACGGTTCGCACCGGCGCGCTCGTGACGGACATTCGCAAGGAGTCGGTCACCGTCCGCGAAGGCGATCGCACCGAAACCATTCCCACGCGCACGATTCTATGGGCGGCGGGAGTCCTGGGGTCGCCTCTCGGACGCATTCTTTCCACCGAGGCCGGCGCCGACCTCGACAAAGCAGGCCGCGTGATTGTCGAGCCGGATCTCACCGTCCCCGGCCATCCTGAGATTTTCGTTGTTGGCGATCTCGCGAATTTCAGCCATCAGACAGGAAAGCCGCTCCCGGGCGTTGCCCAACCGGCCATCCAGGGAGGGCGGTATGTGGCGGAGGCGATCGAGCGCCGCCTGTGTGGCGAAAAGGCGGTGCCGTTTCATTACGTGGACAAGGGCAATCTGGCGACGATCGGCCGCGCCGCGGCCGTCGCCGATCTGAACTGGCTCCGCCTTTCGGGCCTGCCCGCGTGGCTCATGTGGATTTTCATTCACCTGTTCTACATCATGGAATTTCGCAATCGCCTTCTGGTGTTCGTGCAGTGGGCATGGTTTTACTTCACGTACGACCGCTCGGCGCGCCTGATCACGGGGAAAAATCCGCTGCCCCTCGACCTATGAACCCGGCACATCGATCAGCTTGCGGCGGCGTCCGAGCGCGCCGGAAGCCGCTTCGCGCGGATCGCCTTGAGGAGCGCCGCATAGTCGCGCTCGGTCTGGTCGGCATAAGCCACGGCAAACTTTTCGATCGCCGTGTCAAATGTATCGTTCTTGCCCAGATACCCGGCGATCCGCGCCGCGTCTCCGGTTCGAGCGTGCGCGCGGGCGAGCGCCCATCCGCAGACTTCGAGGTACTCGAACCAGTCCTGCCGGGACATTGCGTCCAGATCGATCTTCATTCGCATGTCGCGGAGCTGGCGGAAGTAAAAGTCGTGGCCCTCGTCGTCGCGCGCCCAGCCGAGGAAGACGTCGCTCGCGGATTGCAGCATGCGCTGGCCGGTGACGACGCGCTCTCCCTGATTGCCGTATTGGCTCTTGCCCGCATAGGGGGCGAGCGCCGAGGCGCGCGCCTCCTTGCATTGCAGAAACAGCGGGTCGTGCGCGCCGGCCATCAGCAGCGCGACCGCGCAACGCGTTCCGACGCTTCCGACTCCGACGACCTTGCGCGCGACGTCCACCATATGGTAGCGGTCGAGAATCACGCGCCGTTCCTCGGGGAGGGTTCGCCGGTAGCGCTCGAACATACCGCGCACGAACTTCCCCATTCGCGCCATCTGGGCCGGGTGGTAGATCAGCGGCGGCTGGTCGATGATTCGCCACCGGCCGTCTTTGACGTCCGTAATCGCTGGAAAGACGTGTTCCGCCGTTTGCCGCCTTGCGGCATTTTCGGTCCTTCTCCAGCGTCTCTTCGCAGCGGCTGTTTTTGCCTCGTCGATGAAGATTTCCGCATTGAGATGCGAATACCATGCTTCGAGCGCGCGCATCTCCGCGTACTCGTGCATGCGTTCGCGGTAAGACTGAACCGCTGTGCGCGCAGCGTCCGCGCAATGCCGTTCGCTCAAGCCCAGCTCGCGGCCCGCCAGAACGCTGCTCGCGGCCAGGCGCTTCACGTCCCATTCCCACGGTGCCGGCAGCGTTTCGTCGAAGTCGTTGACATCAAAGACAAGCCGGCGTTCGGGGCTGGCGAACCCGCCGAAATTGGCCACGTGACAATCGCCGCACGCCTGCACGCGGATTCCCGTCGCCGGCGTCGCCGCGAGGTCCGAGGCCATCAAGGCAGCTGCCCCGCGCAAAAAGGCGAACGGCGATTGGCGCATCCGGCCGTACCGAATCGGGAGAAGATCCGCGAGTCTTCCCTGGTCCGTACGCTTCAGCAGTTCGATCGGGTCGAGCCGGTTCGGTGGGATTTTCCACTGGCCGTGCGATGTTCGCGGAACTTTCTCGCGCAAGGCTTTTCCCGCAGCCATGCGTTCTTTCACGGAGGGGCCGAGCGCACTCGATTCTCGTCCCGCGCCGCTCTCTTGCTTCTTCACCTGGGACCACCTCTAAAGCAAAGTGTGCGAAGGATTTTCTGCCGGGCTTGGCTCGCGCGTCAAGGCGCAGAACTCGATTGCGGGTCAAAGTGCGCAGCGCCATACTACAATCCCATGTGGGGAAACACCCGATGAAACGCTACGAGAGGGTGATTCTCGCGGGGCTGGCGGTGCTGGCGATGGTTGCGCTGGGCGCCGTGGTGCTGACGCGCGACTGGGCGGATTACCGCGGGCGGCTGCGCGCTCTCCGCCAGGCGGAGAAGATTCCCGCGAACCCCGTCGACATGCGGCCGCTCGAAACCGCGCAGCAGGCGGCGGCGCTCGCCGTGACGCACACGGAGCAAGATTATGCACAGCAGGCCTTGCGCCTCGCGGACCACTCCGTCGATCTCGCGTTTGCTGCGGCCATACACGACGCGGCGGAAAATCCTCCACCGCTGACCACGGAAGTACGCCAGCTTGCAGCACGGGTGAAGACCGGGCAGGCTGCGGTGGCCGGGGACCAGAACCGCATCGCGCAGTTCACGGCGGCGCTCGCAAAGGCGAGCGGCGGCACCAAGGAGGATTTCCCGGAGCTGATCGGCATCGCCCAAGCGCAGCTCGCGCTCGATCAAGACGACCTCGAAGACGCACAGCAACAACTCGTGCGATCGGGCGGCGACAAGCAGGCAACGATCCAGCAACTGCTCGACCAACATAAAGCGTCGGATGCGCAGAACGCGAACGTCTTTCCAAACACATCCGCCGGGACCGCTGCTTCGCCCGAACTCACGCAGGCGAGAAATATCATGGCGGAGTTTCGGGCGTGGGAGTCGCTGCGCGCAAAAGAAAAACTGCTGAGTCAAGCGCAGCAAGAGGCGCTCGGCCGGGCCGCCGCGCTTTCCGCTTCGCACGCGGCGCTCGAAACGCAACAGGAGTCGGCGACGGGCACCGGGGCGAACGCCACTCCAGCGGAGAACTCGCAACCCGCTGCCGCCGGAGAGAACCCGGCGCTTGCCATCCTGCGCCGCCAGACCCAAAACAAGGCGAATCTCGCCGATATCGGCAGGCACATCGTCACCGAGCAGCAGCTCGCGGCCGTTTACACCAACTGGAATGCATTCGCGAGCGTGCGCGAGAAAGCGTTCCTGCACGAGATTCTCGTGTCCGCCCTGTGGATCCTGCTGGTCGCTCTCGTCGTCTTCGTGGCGAATTACTGGGTGGAGCAGTTTTTCGCGCGAGTCGCCGGCGAGCGCCGGACGCTTTTCACAATGCGGGCGCTTGTTTTATTCGTCGTGCAGGCGGCGGGGCTTCTGTGCATCCTCCTCGTCATCTTCGGGATCCCGAGCAACTTTGCGACGGTGCTGGCGTTGATCGGCGCGGGCCTTACGGTGGCTTTGAAGGATTTCATCGTCGGATTCTTCGGGTGGTTCGTGCTGATGGGCAAGGATGGAATTCGCGCGGGGGACTGGGTTGAGATCAACGGCGTCGGCGGCGAAGTGGTTAAGGTCGGCTTTCTCCACACGGTGCTTCTCGAGACCGGGAACTGGACCGACGCGGGCCATCCGACCGGACGCCAGGTCTCTTTCGTAAACAGCTTTGCGATCGAAGGGCACTACTTCAATTTTTCGACTTCCGGGCAATGGCTTTGGGACGAAATCGAGGTGCAGATTCCGGAAGGCGCCGAACCGTACGCGATCGCCGAGGCGATTCAGAAGATCACCGCCCAAGAGACAGGAGCCAATGCGCGGCTTGCGGAAGAAGAATGGAACCGCGTCGCACCGTCCGATGGGAAGCGGGTGTTTTCAGCGGAGCCTTCGCTGAGCGTCCGGCCGGCAGTCACCGGCATCAGCGTCCTGCTGCGCTACATCACGAGGGCCAGCGAGCGCTATGCGGCCCGCGCGCGGCTCTATCGCGCCATCGTCGACCTGCTACAGAAGAAGAAAATCCCCGAATCCGCCGTTGCCGCACCCGCTCCACAGCCTGCATCGGGCGGCGCCTGAAACTCGATTCCCGGCTTTTCAAAGTATCGTGAAGAGGTAGAAGCTAGTGAGGCCGAGCACCACGCCGATCGCCGAGCCCGCAAGAACGTCGCTCAGGAAGTGCATTCCTAGGATGATGCGCGATGCGGCAATCAGCAGAGCGACCACGAGGAGCGAGATCTGCAACTCTGGATAGAAAAGCCCGATGGAAATCGCGACGGCAAAGGCCGTGATGGAATGACCCGAAGGAAACGAGTATTTGTCCGGGGGCAGGATCGCGGACCAGCAGTGCGGTTCGATCTCGCACGGCCGCTTGCGGCGGCTGGTGCGCTTGAGCGCGCGGAACAGAAAGATTCCCGCGATCGCCGCGGAAGCGCCCGCGCCGATGGCGGCGAACCGGTGTTCTCCGCCGTAAACCAGCAGGATGGCGCCGAGCGCGTACCACAGCCATCCGTCGCCGCTGCGCGTTGCAAAGATCATCAGGATGCGGAACCACCGCGGGGCGCGCCAGCGGTGCACGCGGTGCATGAGCCTGTGGTCGTTCGATTGAATCTGGTTCCAGACTGCCTTGGCTACCGTCATACGAGTTCCTCCACCGCGGGCACCGCTGGTTCCGGCACGGTGACCCAGCGGGGACGCTTGCGGCTTTCGGACTGACCGAAAATCTCTTCCGACCAGCGGCGGCTGAATGCGTGCTCGTCGCGGTAATTCCAAAACGTCGCGGCGGGAACGAGCAGAGCCAGGGGCGCGAGGAGCGTGGTCCAGGATTCTTCGCGCATCATTTCGAGGCCGATGAGCAGGACATCGCGCGTCAGTTTCGTGAAGCAGCCTGACTCGCCCTCGACGCGGCCCAGGCCGTTTCGCAGGCCGGCGAAGAACTCTTCCTTGTCCTGAGCGCCGGGGACTTCGGTGTAGGCGGTGCCGACCGACGGCAGGGCGTGCGCGTCACTGCCGCCGATGGCGATTTTGTCCCACTGGCGGGCGAGATTCTCGGCGTGAACGTTCGCGCTTTCGAGCATGTGCCCGTTGCGCGCCTCGATGGCCGGAAAATAGGCTTCGAACCAGGCGAAGTCTTCGCGCTCGCGCGGGCCGGTGAGGCTCGAGAACACGTGATTGATGCTGAAGAAGAGCCGCCGCTCGGTCAGGTACATCAACAGGGCGACGAGATCGTTGCGGCGTTGTTGGAGCTGGACGTGCTGGCGCTCATGGAGATCGTAGACGCCGATGTGGACCTCCGTACCGCTGGGCATCCGGCACGTCAGCTCCTCGCTCAGGAAGAAATCGGGGTGTTTCCTCAGTTCCTCGGACCCCTCGATCGAATCGTGGTCCGTCAGGGTGAAAAGGTTCATCCCCCGCTCTTGCAGGGCCGAGTAAACCTCGCCCGGAGGGCTATAGCTTTCGCGGCAGAACTGGCTCACAAACGGGGTGGTCGCCTGCCCCGAGAAGTACGAGTGGACGTGCATATCGCATTTCACAGGGTCCATTGTGGAAAACTCTGGTTACAGGGAGATGACATTGCGCTAAAGTTTTGAAAACACGCTACTTAACCTTTAGGGCACAACGCTTTAGGTTTTAACACTCCTGTAGCAAACGGCGGCCCCTGCCGTGCCAGAATGCCGCCCGGGTATGGGAGCGACCCTGCGTGGAGCGGATTGAATTCGCATTCTTCGATGCGGGCGGCGGGCACCGGGCAGCCGCCACGGCGCTCGAAATGGCCGTCCGGACGCAGCAGCGCCCGTGGGAAACCAACCTGGTAAACCTCCAGGAAGTCCTGGATCCCCTGGACATCCTGAGGAAACTCACCGGGATTCGGATCCAGGACCTCTACAACACGATGCTGCGGAATGGTTGGACGCTCGGAAGCCCGCAGCTCCTGAAAGTCCTGCAACTCGTGGTGAAGATGCACCACGCCCGCGCCGTGAAGCTGCTCGAGGTGCGCTGGAAGGAAACCCGGCCGGACATGGTTGTTTCCTTCGTGCCGCACTTCAATCGCGCGCTGGGTGAGAGTTTGTCGCACGTGTTCCCGGGACGCCCGTTCGTCACGGTCCTGACGGATCTCGCCGACTACCCGCCGCATTTTTGGATCGAGCGCCAGCCGCAGTATTTTGTGTGCGGCTCGGACCGCGCGGTTTCGCAGGCGCGCTCGATGGGGCATCCGGACGACCACATCTTTCGGGCTTCGGGAATGATTTTGCATCCCCGGTTTTACGAGGCGCCCGTGGAAGAGCGGGGCGCCGGGCTAAAGCGTTTGGGGCTGAGGCCGGATCTGCCTACAGGGCTCGTGCTTTTCGGCGGGCACGGCTCGCAGGAAATGCTTGAAATCGCCGAGCGCCTGGACAATTCGAAACTTGAGCTTCAATTGATCTTCATCTGCGGGAAAAACGCGAAGCTTGCGAACGCGCTGCGCGCGCGAAAGGCGCGGCTTTGCTGTTTCGTCGAGGAATTCACGACGCGCGTGAACGATTACATGCGGCTCGCCGATCTCTTCATCGGCAAACCCGGCCCCGGCAGCGTAAGCGAAGCGCTGGCATTGCAGCTTCCCGTGATCGTGGCGTGCAACGCGTGGACGCTCCCGCAGGAGCGCTACAACGCCGATTGGATTCTTGAGAAGGAAGTCGGCATCGTGCTGCGGAGCTTCCGCGACATCAACCGGGCGGTCGCTCAGTTGATCGAGCCATCGGCGCTGGCCCGCTATCGCGCCAATGCCGCGGCGCTCCATAATCGCGCCGTTTTCGAAATCCCCGCGATGCTCGAAAAGATTCTCGAAGAATCGCGCAGCCAAGCGCCCGCCAATAACGGCACGCTGCTGGCCGATAAGCTCGCCTGATCCTAACATCCTGAATGCGAACCGATTAACGTTGCGACCAAATGACCGGAAGTTCGTCTAATCTACGTAAAGACAGCAAGCCTTCATAAGTTCGACCCTGGCGGTTCCCTGTGGCAACATTAAGAGGGTCCGGGTCGGGCAGGTCGAAAGGAGTTGCAGCCATGGCCAAGGCGGTTTTCGCGGCGGGATGTTTTTGGGGCGTCGAAGACGCGTTCCGGCAGGTCAAGGGCGTCACTTCGACGGCGGTCGGCTACACGGGCGGCCATACGAAGAATCCGACGTACAAAGAGGTCTGCACGGACACGACGGGCCATGCGGAGGCCGTCGAGGTGGAGTTCGATCCGGCTCAGCTTTCCTATCGCGAGCTGCTCGCCGTGTTCTTCCAGAGCCACGATCCCACGCAGCTCAACCGGCAGGGGCCCGATTACGGGAAGCAGTATCGCTCCGCGATCTTTTGCCAGGGCGCCGAGCAGGAAGCGGCCGCGCGTGAATCGAAGGAGGCGCTCGAGAAGGCGGGCATTTTCAAGCGGCCTATCGTGACGCAGATCGCTCCCGCGTCCGAATTCTACCGCGCCGAGGAGTACCATCAGCAGTACTTCGAAAAGCAGGGGATTCGGTCCTGCCACCTGCCCTGAGCGGGTGAGCGGGGCGCTCCACGAGGCTGGCCCGGCAAGTGGTTGCAGCTTAAGGCATTCGATTGACGGTTGGGCGTATCGCAATGTATTATTGAAAGGTTTTACAGGAAACGAAGAGCACGCGCGGAGCATCATATAGGTGCATCTATACCTACGGGGCGCGGGCGAGTTGGGCGCTGGCAGCAGAAATCGGAAGCGGTCTTACGGAATCGTTCCATTTATCCGTCCTTACATAACTGAACTGAGAAGGCGCCGGGGTGTCTGTCCCGGCCGCTATGCATTGGGGTTGCGCGCAACTGCGCCGATCGGCCTCTGAGGGAGAAGAAGCGTGAGTGTGGCTCTTGAGGAAAAATACGACCAGGTACGACAGCTCATCGCCATGGGCAAGGAGCGGGGCTACCTGCTCTACGATGAGGTGAACGATATCCTGCCGCCCGAGGTCCATTCCTCGGAGGAAATCGACGACCTGCTCTCGACGTTCGAGCGCTACGGGATCGACGTGTACGAAGACCTATCGAGCGCGAAGGCCGCGCTTGCAGCCGCCGATGCCGCGGAGCCGACGGAAGTCGCCGCCAAGGAAGAGCCGTCTTCGGAAGACGGCGATCTCGACCTCACTCCCGGAACGCTTGAAAAGACCAACGATCCCGTTCGCATGTACCTGCGCGAAATGGGCACGGTCCCGCTGCTGACCCGCGAAGGCGAAGTGGCGATTGCGAAGCGCATCGAACGCGGGCAGCTGCTCGTGCTGAAGACGATTTCGCGCGCACCGCTGATTCTGAAAGAGCTCCTGCAAGTCGGCGAGGACTTGCGCAACGGCTCGCGCTCGATCAAGGAAATCGTCCAGTTCGACGACGAAGAACTGACCGAAGAGAAGATCGAGGCAAAAACCAAGGAAACCCTCAAGCAGATCGATAAGATCGCCAAGCTCTACCTGCTCGCGATGAAGCAGGCGGCGAAGCTGGACCGGGTGCCACGCTCGAAGAAGCGGCCTTACCTACACGCGCGTTACGATCTCGGGCGGACCCGCGTCGAGATGTCCAATCTCGTCCGCGACCTCGATTTCAACCCGCTCGAAAAGAAGCGCCTGATCGACAAGATCCACCAGACGGTCGAGCGCGTGCACTTCCTCGAGCGCGAAACGGTGAAGCTCGAGCGGCGCGTCGATGCGTCGAAGGCGGACGTGCAGGCCGAAGCGCGCAAGGACCTGCGGGGACGACGCCAGGAACTGAGCGAGATCGAACTCGCGAGCGAAGTCAGCCCGACGGAATTGAAGCGCGCGCTCCAGGTGATTCTTCGGGGCGAAGCGGAAGCCGAACAGGCGAAAAAAGAGCTGATCGAAGCCAACCTCCGGCTCGTCGTCTCCATCGCGAAGAAGTACACGAACCGCGGTTTGCAGTTCCTCGACCTGATTCAGGAAGGCAACATCGGCCTGATGAAGGCCGTGGACAAGTTCGAATGGCGCCGCGGCTACAAGTTTTCGACGTACGCGACGTGGTGGATCCGCCAGGCCATCACGCGCGCCATCGCCGACCAGGCCCGCACGATCCGCATCCCCGTGCACATGATCGAGACGATCAACAAGCTCGTGCGCACGCAGCGACAGCTCGTCCAGGAGCTGGGCCGCGAACCGACCTCCGAAGAAATCGCGAAGCGGATGGACATTCCCGTCGCGAAGGTGCGCAAGATTTTGAAGATCGCGCAGGAGCCGATTTCACTCGAAACTCCGATCGGCGAAGAGGAAGATTCGCATCTCGGGGATTTCATCGAGGACAAGGCCGTGGTGTCGCCCTCGGACGCGGTGATCAACCTGAGCCTCAAAGAGCAGACGTCGTCGGTGCTGAAGACGCTCACGCCGCGCGAAGAGAAAGTGATCAAGATGCGGTTCGGGCTGGACGACGGCAGCGAGCACACACTCGAGGAAGTCGGGCAGTCGTTCGCCGTCACGCGCGAGCGCATCCGGCAGATCGAAGCCAAGGCACTGCGCAAGCTGCGCCACCCGTCACGTTCGCGCAAGCTGCGCGCGTTCCTCGAAGGCTCCGCCAACGATTACTGATTTCAATGTTCGCGGGCGGGTCCAAGACCCGCCCCTGCAATTCCTCCGGTTTTGTCCCCATGCCGCATAAGCCCGCGAAAAGACCACGGCCCCCGGAACGCGACTACTCGCATCGTTTGCTGCTCGACAAGCTGGGAGTGAAGCCGGGGCAGAGGATCACCGTCCTCGGCGTGCAAGACGCGGCCTTCTTGAAGGGCCTCGGCGAGCGCGTCGAGACTTTTTCGCGCGACAATCCGCGAGAGGCCGATCTGGTTTTCCTGGCGGCGGAAGACTTGAAGGCTCTCGTGCGCCTGAAATCACTCGCAGGCGCGATTCAGAAGAACGGCGCGGTCTGGGTCGTCTATCCGAAGGGACAGAAACATATCCGCGAAATCGACGTCATCAACGCAGGAAGATCCGCGGGCCTCACGGACAACAAAGTCTGCCGCTTCTCAGAAACGCACACCGCGCTTCGTTTCGTGATTCCTCTCGCCCGCCGCTGACCGCTTCAGAAGTGTAGGAAATCCGGGCCGGAGAATTTCGTTTCAGCTTTTCTCCCCGGACATATGATGTTGCCATGGCAACGAGGCTCGATGTTCGCGGGTTGACGGTCGAGCTGCCGACGCGCGCGGGCTGGGTGCGTCCGGTGAGCGACGTATCGTTCGCGCTCGGCGCGGGCGAGACGCTCGGCATCGTCGGCGAGTCCGGCTCCGGCAAGACGATGCTCGCGCTCGCGCTGATGGGACTCGAGCCACCCGGCGCGCGCCGCAAGGGCGAAGCGTGGCTGTATGCTCCGTCGCGCAATGGAAACAAGCCGGAGGCGAACGGTGCGAACCTCGTCGCTGCCGCGCCCGCCGAAATGTGCGCGCTGCGCGGCCGGCGAATCGCCATGATTTTTCAGGAGCCGATGACCGCGCTCAACCCGGTCGTGTGCGTGGGCGCGCAGATCGAAGAAGCGATCCGCGTCCACGAACCCGGGCTCGACCGCGGCGAAATCCGCCGGCGCACGCTCGACGCTCTCGAACGCGCCGCCATTCCCGAGCCGGCGCGACGCGCGCGGCAATATCCGCACCAGCTTTCGGGCGGATTGCGGCAACGCGCGATGATCGCGATGGCGCTCGCCGCCGATCCGGACGTGCTGATCGCCGACGAGCCCACGGCGGCGCTCGACGTGACCGTGCAGAAGCAGATCCTCGAATTGCTCGCCACGCTGCGGCGCGAACTGAAGCTTTCGCTGCTTTTCATCACGCACGATCTCGGCGTCGTCGCGCAGATCGCCGACCGAGTCGCCGTGATGTACGCGGGGCGCATCGTGGAGGAGGGCACCGTGTCCGAAGTGCTGCATCATCCGGCGCATCCGTACACGGAAGGACTACTGCTCGCGGCGCCGCGGCTCGCGCGCGAAAAGCTGGTCCCGATTCCCGGCGCCGTTCCGGCGCTCGACGCCCTGCCGCCCGGTTGCGCGTTTGCGCCGCGTTGTCCGCGACACGTAGCCGAATGCGACGCGGCTTTGCCCGAGCTGATTCACGCGCGAGGCGCGGCGGGCGATCACCGCGCGCGGTGTATCCTTGTTCGCTGACGGCGCTGCGCAATGAGCGACGCACACATCCTCGAAGTGCGCGACCTGCGAAAATCATTTCCGGCTGCGACGGGCGCGTTTGATCGCCCCGCGCCGCAATCTGCGGATCACGTGGCCGTCGATGGAGTCAGCTTCTCGCTCGAACGCGGCGAAACGCTCGGCATCGTCGGCGAATCGGGCTGCGGCAAGACGACCCTCGCGCGGATGCTTCTGCGGCTGATCGAGCCGGACTCGGGCGAAATCCGGTTTCGCGGGCACGACTGGCTCGGCGCGCGCGGGGCGGAATTGCGCTCGCTGCGGCGCGGCATCCAGATGGTGTTTCAGGACCCCGTCGCGTCGCTCAACCCGCGAATGCGCGTCGGCACAATCGTCGGCGAACCGCTCGCGATCCATGAGCCGCAGCTTTCACGGTCCGACCGCCGCGCGCGCACCGCGCAGATTCTCGAGGCCGTGGGCCTCGGTGACGACGCGCTCAGCCGCTACCCGCACGAATTCTCCGGTGGCCAGCGCCAGCGCATAGGAATCGCGCGCGCGCTGATTCTGCGGCCGGAGCTTGTGGTCGCGGACGAGCCGGTTTCGGCGCTCGATGTATCGGTCGGCGCGCAGATCCTGGAGCTGCTCGCGCGGCTGCGGCAGGAATTCTCGCTCACGCTGATCTTGATTTCGCACAGCCTTCCGGTCGTCGCGCAACTCGCGTCGCGCGTCGCCGTTATGCAGGGTGGGCAATTCGTTGAATCCGGCACCGCGGACCAGGTGTTGCGGTCACCGCAGCACCCGTACACGCAGGCGCTGGTCGCGGCTGTGCCGGAAATTCCGGTATGAACCAGAAACAGGCGGGCGGGTTTGAAACCCGTCCCTACGGGCGCCGCAAACGAGCGGGCTTTGTGGAGCCTTGCGGCTTTACCGCGAGAACCCCGCAGATCCCACGCGGAAGCCGGAATCGTCCGTAGCGACTGATCGCACGCACGCGAAAGCCGCAGCGTGCGAGGGACTGCGCGACCTCCGCAACGCTGTAGAGTCGCAGAGAATGAACTTCCTCGCTGCGCCGGAACGTGTTGCCGATCTCGCGAAACGCGACAATACGCCGGCGGATCACCGCTGGGCCACGAGCTACCGTGCTGGCAATCACCGACCAGTCGCGTCCGGCGGAGCGATGCGTGCGAGTGCCGCCTTCCGGCCGGCGATCCGGCCCCGCGAAATCGCAGATGAAAACTCCTCCCGGTCGCAATGCGCGATATGCGCGCTTAAATAGACGGGCAAGGGAACGCCTGCGGGCCGGGCGATCGAAGCAATAATTCAGGCACTCGCCAAGCGATGTGATTGCGTCGCACTGCGGCAGGTCGGCGCGCCAGAGCGATGCGAGCATGAATCGGGAAGCAGGCGCGTTTCGGCGGGCCAGTCGAATCATTGCTGGCGACTGATCGACGCCAAGAACCTGGTATCCGGCGCGATTCAATTCGCGAGCCCAGCGCCCGCTCCCGCAGCCCAAATCGACCACGAGCCCGCGCGCCACGTCATTGCGTTTGAGTATCCGCAGGAGACTGGGTGCCGCACCGAGCGAATATCGGCTGAAACCGACGTCGTGAATGTAGGCGAGATCTTCTTGGTAGCCGCGCACGACGTCAGATGCGGCGCTCGATATTGGGGAAATCGAGCCAGACCTTCACGCCGCAGAAGTGCGAGCCTTCGGTGCAGATGGGCGTGGTGACGCCCGCGCGGAGATAGCACGGCGGGCCGATGTAGCGTCCGAGTTCGGGGAACGCATCGCGCACCTGCCGCGCTTCCTCGATCGACGCCTGATAGATCTCCTCCTGCGCGTTGAAGCAGGTCCGCATCGTCCATTTGTGCAGCAGGTGCAGCAGCGAGCCGGATTCGACCAGCCGAATCGCCTTCGCATTTGGCAGCAGGTAAAGCGCGAATTCGCGCGGCACGCCGCGATCGAGCAATTCGTTTTTCGCCGCCCAGGCCTCTTCCATCGCCTGCTGGTAGATTTCGTGCGCGCGTGCGTTTTCACGGATCAGCATGGGCGTGACATAGTCGGGCGAGCGCGTGTCGGCCAGCGTCAGCAGCGGCCGCGAGCCGGGCACCATGCGATGCCGCTGGTCCTGGCTGTCCGCCGTGTGGCTGATCTTTTTCGCGAACGTGAAATGCGCGTGATCGAGCGGGCGCATCATCGGCGCGTGCACGCCGACGTTCAGCGTCTCGCGGCGATACGGATTGCGCGCCGGATTGAGCATACGGTCGAGCGCCTCGGCGTCGGGACACTCGGCCGCGGTGAGTCCCATCACCGCGCGATAGCCCTCGGCCATCGAGGCAATCGCGCGCGGCGAAGAGTCGATGATTCGCGAGGTGAGGCCGCCGAGCCGCGCGTCGAATTCGCGCGCAAAGGCTTCGGCGTCGCGCGGGGCCTGCTGCCATTCGGCCGGATCGTCCATGGGTTCGTTGTCGAAGCGATCGAAGAATTGCGGATCGACTTCGCGCACGCGCGCGACCATCTCGCCGATCACCAGCTGCGCCTCGGTCGGCGTGTCGTTCGCCGCGCACATGCGCCACAGCCGGTGGAGCACGATGCCCGAAAGCGTGTGCACCATGGTGGTGAACGCCGCGACGGGCAGGACATACCGCGCCACTTCGATCGCACGCTTTTCCGATTGCCGCTCGACTTTCTGCACGCGCTTCGCGTGCGACGCCGCGCTCACGTGCCAGATGTCGCCCAAAATCGCGCGCGCCGCCGGCTCGAGCACCCGCGTCAGCTCGCGGTAGCGCTCCCACGCGCGGGCAATGGCCTTTTCATAAATCGCCCGCTCGGCCGGACCGAACCACGCACTTTCCGCCGGGACGTACGCCTGCGCGCGATCGAGGCGCACGTAGCGCTGGCTCTGCTGCTCGGAGTTGTAGAACGGGTGCGCGTGGAGAAACGACCAGACGAACTGGCGGCTGACGTTTTCGAGGCCGAATTCGAAGTGCGCGTGCTGGTAGACGGTATGATGCCCGCCGAAGTAGGTCCCTGACCCGATCATCACGCGCTGCTTCGCGGCGATCGCCTCGGGGCCGACGAGACGCGGCGAATAGCCGGTCCGCGCTGCCGCCATCGCCGAACCGAAAGGATGCGCGAACGAAGTTCGCAGCCTCAAGCGCGGCGCCGC
>Ga0181521_10002305_pt1 | contig 23227 bp, 22 predicted proteins | sample PEATcosm2014_Bin_32_FD_119764 | JGI IMG/M metagenome (GOLD analysis project Ga0181521, IMG submission 119764) | Peatland microbial communities from MTU Mesocosm Facility, Houghton, MI, USA - PEATcosm2014_Bin02_60_metaG | ecosystem: Environmental > Terrestrial > Soil > Wetlands > Peat | place...
AGGTCCCCTCCTCGAACTGGTTGAAGTGGATCGTCTTGTCCTGCGTGGCCGAATAGAGCCCCACAGGTACGTTGACGAGCCCAAAGCTGAGGGATCCCGACCAAATCGCCCGTGCCATGGCGCCTAATCTTACCCAGCTCAGGGGCGGGGTCCACCACCCTGTCACACCCAATCGTCACACTGGCTGTATGGCTACAGCGTCCAATCCGATGAAATTGGTCTCGCTGGCCGCCAGCGGGCTGGCCGAACTACACGACGACGAACTCCGCGGTAACCAGCTGAACCTCGAGCTCGAGGTCAGCGTGTGGTTGCGACGCTCCGGCGCCGAGTTGTCGACGGTGCCCAGAGCACTACTCGCCTTGCGCGGGGCTTTGCTCGAGGTGTCGTCTCTCGACGTGGACAAAGAGCCGATACCTCTCGTCATCCCCGACACAAAACAGGCCGTGCCGAACCTGTGCGTCTACCTGCACGGGCTCATCGGACGCGCCGCCGCGTCGAACCGGTGCGAGCGGTCCGAGCTTGTCGAGGTCGCTCTGGCCCACCTGGGCGCAGTGGCTGCGGGCGCGCGTCTGACCTCGTAGAGCCGATCGGGTCGCTCCTGGTCGGCCCGTCGTCCGGCGCGGCCCGGCCAGCCGAACCGGGACCCGGTGGTGCCACGAGCACATCCACGGCCGCTACGACACCACCACACGTCTTCCCCGGCGGCCTGAAACCTCTCGGAGAGTCCAAGAACCGCTGGACCAAGAACATTTCGCCTGATGGCTCGGCGTCTGGTATCCCATATCGTGCCGACGCGGACTCGGTGCCTAGGGAGGGGGATCCGATCCTTGTCTGGATGGAGCAACAGCATCGGCCCTATCTGCCTCGCCAGTATCCGCGACCTTCAATGGCGGTCGCGGCGCTTCTTCCTGGCGGCGTTCGCGACCGGCCTGGTGTTTGGCGTGGCCTTGTTGATGAGCGGCGTCGCCAACAGCTTCACCGTCGAGATTCGAAACACCGTCAACGCGCTCGGTGCTTCCTCGTGGCTCGTTCGGACAGGCAGCCCGGGACCCTTCACCGACCCGGTGCCATTCCTCGCCAAAGACGTCCTTGCCGTCAGGAAGGTCCCTGGCGTGAAGGCCGCCGAACCGATCTTCGTCGGTGGGGCACTCACCGATGGGGCAATCACGGTGGATGTGTCGCCGTCGTCCGAGCGGGACGTCCATGTGCTGGGCGTCGTTCCCGGAGGCGTCGGTTCGCCACCGGTGGTGAGCGGCCAACCACTTAGGCGACGGGATTCGGCCGTCGTCGACGAGAGCCTCGGTGTGAACGTTGGCCAGGAGATCGCCCTCAACGGCTTCAAGTTCAAGGTGGTTGGCCTTGTCAGCGGCGTGACCTACTTTGCCGGGGGGCCGGTCGCGTTCGTGACGCTCAAGGCAGCCCAACAACTCGGCTCCGATGGTGCACCAGACGCGACCGCGCTGCTGATAAGAGGCGAGCCGGAACGCCCGGTCGCCGGCTTCACCGTGCTCACCGACGCCCAGGTCCGAACCGATCTCGGCCGCCCGACAACGCAGGCCGAGCAGACCATTCAGCTCATCGAGGTCCTGTTGTGGATCGTGGCGGCCGGCATCATCGGGGCGATCGTCTACTTGTCGGCGCTCGAGCGCAGAGGCGATTTTGCCGTCCTCAAGGCTGTCGGCACGCCCAGTTCGCATCTGTTCATCGGACTGGTGATCCAAGCGGTTCTCATGGCCCTCGGCGCGGCGATCATCGGTGTGCTCATCGAGATACCAATGTCGGGCTCTTCCTCGATGGCCGTCCGACTTGCCCCTTCGAACTATCTCGCGGTCCCGATCGTCGCAGTGATCGTCGGGGTCGTCGCGAGCATCCTGCCCGCCCGTCGAGCGGCGCGTGTTGACCCTGCGAACGCGTTCGGGGACAAGTGAGCCTTCTCGAGGTCACCGATCTCACCGTCGAGTACTCGAGCGGCGGGTACAGGGTGAGGCCTCTCAACGACTTCAACCTGCACGTGGAGAAGGGGGAGCTCGGCGTGCTCCTAGGCGCGAGCGGTTGCGGGAAGTCAACGCTGCTCAGCGCGATCGCCGGTCTCCTGCGGCCGGTGTCCGGATCGATCCGGGTCGATGGCGTTGAGGTGGTCGGGATGGGAGGCAAGGCACTCAACCGCTACCGCCAGACGTCAGTCGGAATCGTGTTCCAAGCGTTCAACCTCATCCCCTCGCTGAGCGCACGGGAGAACATCGAAATCGTCTGCCGGACCGGGGGTCAGTCTCGGGCCACCGCACGGGGGCGTTCCGAGCGCTTGCTCGAGATGATGAACCTCGGCGACCGGACGCGGCACCGGCCCGGATCGATGTCCGGCGGACAACAGCAACGGATCGCCATCGCGCGTGCCCTGGCGATGGACCCTCCGGTCATCCTCGCCGATGAGCCGACCGCCCACCTCGACTACATCCAGGTGGAGGGTGTGCTCAACATCCTGCGGCAGCTGGCCGACACCGACCGCGCGGTCCTCATCGCCACCCACGATGAGCGGTTGCTGCCCCTCGCCGACCGCATCATCGAGCTGAGTCCCCGAGCCAGGCCCGCCGCAACGGCCCTCGAGCACAGAAGCCTCGAGGACGGAGAGGTCCTGTTTGCACAGGGGGACCCGGGCTCGCTCGTCTATACCGTCGAGTCCGGTCTGATCCAACTGCTGCGGTATCGAGATGACGGTGCCGAGGAGGTGGTCAGCGAGATCGCCCAGGGGGCGTACTTTGGCGAGCTCGCCCCGATGTTCGGGCTGCCCCGATCCGCCACCGCGAGGGCTTCGGGGCCGACCGTCGTCACGGGGCTTCCCTTGAGCGACTTCCGGGCCCACATGCACCCACCCACCAAGAAATCGCCGGCGACGCCGGGAGCGTGAGCGGCCGCCACGGACACGACAAACATCCAGACACGACTTGGCGCGGACTCTTCCCGAGGCGTGCTGCCGGCTCGGTGCTTTTGTCCGACCTCGCGGGAGACCCCACTACCAGGGCCCCGACCATCGCCGATATGGTGATCCGATGGCTGATCAACCTTGGGCCGCCGTCGACACGTACCTCTGCGATCTGCTCTTGGAACCGGACCCGTCGCTGGACGCGGCCCTTGAGGCGAGCCGAGAGGGCGGACTACCCGCCATCAACGTCGCCCCCAATCAGGGCAAACTGCTCAACCTGCTGGTGCGGTCCCTCGGGGCGAGCTCGGTCCTCGAGATCGGGACCCTGGGTGGCTACAGCACCATCTGGATGGCCCGTGCGCTCCCCGAGAAGGGACGGCTCATCACCTTGGAGGCGGTGGAGAAACACGCCTCGGTCGCCCAGGGCAACCTCGAGCGGGCCGGGGTGGCCGAACGGGTGGAGATCCGTCTCGGTGCGGCACTGGACAGCCTGAAGCAACTGGCCAACCAGGGGGCCGGACCGTTCGACTTCATCTTCATCGACGCCGACAAGGAGAACACTCGGCCATATTTCGAGTGGTCCCTGAAGCTGTCGCGCGTCGGCACGGTCATCTTCGTGGACAACGTGGTCCGCAGCGGCGGGATCAGCGACTTAGACACGACCGATTCCCAGGTGCTCGGCGTGCGCGAGTGGCTCGACGTGGTCAGCGGCGACAAGCGGGTCGACGTCACGGCCGTCCAGACCGTTGGGTCGAAGGGTTACGACGGCTTCGCGCTCGCCTACGTCATCGAGGCCGGCTAGCGCATCGCCGGGCCGGTTACTGGCGGCCCGTCAGCTCCCAGCGCTGCGGAATGCCCGAGCTGTGGCGCACCGTCCCGCGTGATTCCAGGACGATCAGGTGGGCCAGCGCCTCTCCCAACGCAGCGCGCTGCATCCAGAACGCGATCTCGCTCCACGGCCGGCTCCACGTGAGCCCGATGGTGACCTCCCACGCCGTCGCACCCGGATGCTCGGCCAGTGCGGCACTGATCTCGGAAAGCCGGTTTTCATGGTGGTCGCGCAACTGCACGATCCGCTCGGCGAGCCCCCGGAACCGGTACTCGTGGGCCGGAAGGACCTCGCCGACATCGAGAGCGGCCACCTTGTCCAGAGCGTCGAGGAAGTCGGCCAACGGATTAGCGGTCTGCTGGGGGTGGTAGGAGATATTGGGAGTGATTCTCGGCAGGACGTGATCACCGGAGAGCAGGACGCGGCGGTCGGCCTCGTAAAAGCAGAGGTGGCCCGGTGAGTGTCCGGGCGTCCAGATGGCCCGGAGATTCCACCCCGGGACCTCGGGTCGGTCACCGTCCTCGAGCAGCACGTCGGGGAACACCGCGTTGACGAAGCCACGAATTGGCATCGAGGCGCCACGCATCGTGTCTAGCGAGTCGACGGGGACGCCGCTCTCTAAGAGGTGTCCACGCATCCGGGTCAGCAGGTCGTCCATCTGCATGTAGCGCTGCGGAAGGATCTCGGCGTCGGCCGGATGGAGCGCGATCCAGGCCCCCGACGCCTCGCGGACCCGGCCGGCCAGGCCGTAGTGGTCCGGGTGGATGTGGGTCACCAGCACCGACTTCACGTCGCCGATCTTGTAGCCGGCCTTGCCAAGGCCCGAATTCAGCGCGGCCCACGCCTCCTCGGTGTCCCAGCCGGCGTCGATCATGGCCACGCCGTCATCGAGCTCGAGCAAGTACACCAGTACGTAGCGCAACGAGCTCTGGGGCATCGGGACGGGAATCGACCACAAGCCCGCGCCCAGACTCTCCACCGGGGGGAGAACGTTGTCGTCCCACGCCTGCCTCTGCAGGGTGCCACTGATATCGATCGCTGCAAGATCTGCGTCCACGCCACCCCCTGGGTCCGGACCAAACGGTCATCGCAGGTCGGGCTCATGCTAACGATCTCGCGATCGGGTCCCCGATGACCATGAGATCCGCCCTGCTAGGCACGGAAGGAGAGAGGGCAGGACCCATTGGCTAGATTGGAGACCTCATGGCGCGTTCCGAGCCACCGGCGACGGTTCCGGGCGTGCAACGGTCTTTCAACCGCTCACGACACGCGTGATCACTCCCCCCAACAACGACGCGGCGCGACCGGTGAGCGCAATGGATGCCCACCCTCTCGCAGCGATCGCCCGCCTCCACCGCTTGTGGCGCCTGTGCGCGCTGGGGCTCGGGCTGGTCGGGGTCTTCGACCTGGTCACCTCGGTGCTCCCGCCGTCACGGCATCAGCTGACCTTCCTGCTCCGCTTCGCACCGCTGGTGGTTGCCCAAGGGGCGGCGGTGCTGCTCGCCCTGTGCGGGCTCGTCCTCCTGGCCCTGACCCGGGGGCTCCGGCGCGGGCAGCGCCAGGCGTGGGTGCTCTCCTGCGCGGTCCTCCTCCTGGCGGCGGTGCTCCATCTGGCCCGCGGGATCGACAGCGTCCAGAGCGCACTGAGCCTGATCCTGCTGGCCATCCTCATCTTCAAACGAGACGCCTTCGTCGCCAGCACCGATCGCACGGCCAGGCGCTCGGGGGTGCTGCTCGTCATCGGCGGGCTGACGGCGACGGTCGTGCTCTCGACGGCCTCGGTCGAGGCGTTCTTGGCCCTCGATAGCGACAACCGGCCGCTGCTCCCGCTCCACCTGGCCATCCTGGGCGTCGTCGAGCGGGTGGTGGGCGTGCAGACCGTGATGTTCCCGGCCCGGGTCAACCGGTTCCTCGCGCCGACCCTGTTGGGCGTCGGCCTGTCCCTCGCCGTCGTCGCCGTCCTCGTCATCTCGCGGCCGTTGGTCGACCGACGCCACCGCACGAGCGAGGGATCGCACAACGAAGCCCGGCGTCTCGTCAGTCGTCACGGCGGTGGCACGCTTGACTACTTCGCGCTGCGATACGACAAGCAGCACTACTTCGCCGGCGAGACGCTCATCACCTATGCCGTCCACGGCGGGGTGTGCCTGGTGTCGCCCGACCCGATCGGTCCGACGGCCGAGCGGGAGCGGGCGTGGGCGGAGTTCTGCCGCTTCGCCGACGCCAGGGGCTGGATCGTCGCGGTGTTGGGTGCGGACTCGTCGTGGCTGCCCACCTACCGAGCGAGCGGCATGGGCTCGCTCTACATCGGCGACGAGGCGATCGTCACGCTGGCCGACTTCGACCTCTCGGGCGGCCACAAGAAGGGGCTCCGACAGGCGGTCAACCGGATCACCCGCTACGGCTACCAGGTGTCCTTTCACGACCCGCGCCGCCTCGAACCCGCCCTCGCCGAGTCGTTGCGAGAACTCATGGAAGAGAGCCGCCGCGGTGAGAGGGAGCGTGGGTTCTCCATGACCCTCGGGCGCCTGTTCGATCCCAACGATGCCGACCTGCTGCTGGCCGTCGCCCACAGCCCCGACGGCGAACCGGTCGCGTTCTGCCAGTTCGTCCCGGCTCCGGCGATCGACGGCTACTCCCTCGACCTGATGCGCCGTGACCACGGTGACCACCCAAACGGGTTGATCGACTTCCTCATCGTGGCCACGATCGAGCACCTTCGGGCGCAGGGCATGACCGCTCTCTGTCTCAATTTCGCGACGATGCGGAAGATCCTCGCCGGTGACGCCGGCGACACGTTGGGCTTCCGCTTCCTCGGCTGGGTGTTCCGTCGGCTGTCCCGGTCCATGCAGATCGAGTCGTTGTGGCGCTTCACCGCCAAGTACGACCCCGAGTGGGTCGGCCGCTACCTCGTGTTCGGGTCGGTGGAGCACGTGCTCTCGGTGGGACTGGCCGTGGCCCGGGCCGAGTCGATCTGGGAGCTCCCGGTCATCGGGCGCTATCTGCATCCGGGCAGCCAGACCGTCCTCGGGCGAGCCCGCCAGGACACCCACCCCAAGGCGGCCTGAGGTCCACATGGCCAAGCGGGGCTCGGTGCTCTCCATCGGGTCGGAGGGCTCGGTGCTCTCCATCGGGTCTCAGGGTTCGGTGCTGTCGATCGGTTCGGTCGGCTCGGCGCTCTCGATCGGTTCCATCGGCTCGTTCGCGTCGATCGGTTCCATCGGCTCGTTCGCGTCGGTGCTCTCCATCGCGTCTGCGCTCAGCCTGGTCTCGGTGCTCTCCTTCCGGTCGCGGTTCGCTGCTGGGGCCGGCCGGCGGACGGGTCCGTCCAAGTGAGGTGGTCGTGACCGATCGTCTGGCCTACCTCAATGCACGACTCCAGGGGCTCGGGACGACGATCTTCGCCGCCATGTCGGCGGTCGCCGAGGCCACCGGCTCGGTGAACCTCGGCCAGGGATTTCCCGACTACGACGGGCCGGTCGAGGTGCTCGAGGCGGCCGCCGCAGCGATCCGTCAGGGCCACAACCAGTACCCGCCCGGGCGGGGGATCAAGCCACTGCGCGACGCGATCGCCCAACACCAGCGGCACTGGTACGGGCTCGACTTCGACCCGGCCAGCGAGATCCTGGTCACCGCCGGTGCGACCGAGGCGCTGGCCGGGACCATCTTGTCGTTGTGCGAGGTCGGCGACGAGGTCGTCATGTTCGAGCCCTACTACGACGCCTATCCGGCCCTGGTGGCGATGGCCGGGGCCACCCACCGGGTCGTGCGCCTGGTGCCCCCCACGTGGGGCTTCGACCCCGATGAGCTGCGGCGTGCCATCACCGCGCGCACCCGGCTCATCATCGTGAACAACCCCAACAACCCGACCGGCAAGGTCTTCGGGCGCGACGAGCTCGAGCTGATCGCCGCCGTCTGCCGCGACCACGACCTGATCGCGGTCACCGACGAGGTGTACGAGCACCTGATCTTCGACGGAGACCACATCCCCATGGCGGGATTCGAGGGAATGCGGGAACGGACGGTCACCATCTCGTCGGCCGGCAAGACCTTCTCGGTGACCGGGTGGAAGATCGGCTGGGCCTGCGCGATCCCGCCACTCATCGCGGCGGTGCAGACGGCCAAGCAGTTCTTGACCTTCGCCGGTGGCACCCCGTTCCAGCACGCCATCGCGGCCGGCCTGGCCTTGCCCGACGAGCGACTGCGCGAGGGGTGCGACGACCTCCGCATGCGCCGTGACCTGTTCTGCGACGGGATGGCCGACCTCGGTTTCGACGTCCTCTCCCCCGCCAGCGGCTACTTCGCCACCACCGACATCGGCTCGATCGGAGAGCCCGACGCAACGGCGTTCTGTACCGAGCTGCCCGAACGCTGCGGGGTGGTCGGCATCCCGACCCAGGTCTTCTACGACCACCACGACGAGGCGGCGACCCTGGTCCGCTGGGCCTTCTGCAAGAGCACCCCGACGCTCGAAGAGGCCCTTCGCCGCCTGGCCAAGCTGTCACCGTCGCGCTGAGCCGCTCCTCAGTCCGAAGACGGGCTCAGGTCGTAGAGGGTGACCCCACCGACCACCTTGGCCGTGTAGTGGGACTCGACCCAGGAGGTGATGGCCTCGGAGTCCCTTGATTCCTGGGGACCGCCAGCGATCGCGGCGCGCCCGGGCGTCGCCGAGCCACCGCCGCCGAAGGCCGCGAACCCACCACCGAAGCCGCCACCGAAGCCGCCACCGGCGATGAAGTAGTGGACCTTGCCCTCGGACACCAGTTTCTTGAACGTGGCCAGCGTCGGGTCGGGGTCGGTGCCGTTGAAGCCGCCGATCGCCATGACCGGGTCGCCGCTCCCGAGCTGGTAGCCGGCCGCGGTATTCGCGCCGACGGCCGCCGCGACCCACGTGTAGCGGCTCGCGTGTGCCTGCAGCGTCTTCACCAGCGTCGCGCTCGGCGCAGATGCGTTGAGGAGGCCACCTGCTCCTGCTCCTCTCCCGCCGCCCGGGCGCACGCCGGTCGAGCCGGCCGCACCCGGCCCGAACGCCGGCGGCGTCCCGGTGCCGAAGCCTCCCGGTGGCGTGAACCCCCCGGCGCCGGGCCGGGCGCCGGGCGTGAAGCCGGGACGGCCCGCGAACCCGCCGCCTCCCCCGGGGCCGCCGAAGCCGCCGAACAGGGCGGCGGTGCTGGTGGGGCCGGCCGTCGGGATCGCACCCGACTGCGAGGTGGCAACGGTGTCGAGGGTGAAGGCGAGCGGGCCAGCGAGCGCCACCCCGATACCGATGAGCGCGACCGCCCGGCGGACGCTGCGCCCGAGGAGCGGGGCGGCCAGGATGCCGACGGCGGCGGCGATGCCCGACGCCAACACGGCGAACCGCAACCAGAAGAACCAGCCCGGCGTGCGGTCCAGCAGTGCGTACGCCCACCACGCGGTGAGCACGGTGGCCCCCGCCAGGGCGGCCCGGGCGAACCACTGGTGCCGGCGCCGCCACAACTCGACCGCGCCCATCCCGACGAGCGCGCCGATCGCGGGAGCGAGGGCGACGGTGTAATAGGGGTGGATGATCCCCTGGGCGAAGCTGAAGACCGCCGCGGTGACGAGGAGCCAGCCCCCCCACAAGATGAAGGCGGCCCGGGTGCGATCCTGGCGCGGTGCCCGGCGGGTCAACCAGAGCACCGCAACCAACGCCACCAGGGCGGCCGGGATCAGCCAGGAGGCCTGGGTGCCGAACGTCGAGTTGAACATCCGGCTCCAGCCGGTCGGGCCCCACTGGGACGTCCCCGACGTGCCGCCGCCGACGCTCCCGGTCTCGTTGCCGCTGATCCGGCCGAATCCGTTGTACCCGAAGATGAGGTTGAACAGGCTGTTGTCCTGGGAGCCGCCGATATAGGGGCGGTCGGCGGTCGGGGTGAGCTGCACTGCGGCCACCCACCACCCCGCCGCCACCACCACCGCGACGCCGCCGGCGAGCAGCTGGAGGATGCGACGCCCGAGCTTGGGCGGACCGGCCCACAGGTAGACGAGACCGATCGCCGGGATGACGAGAAAGGCCTGGAGCATCTTGGTGATGAACCCGAATCCGACGCAGGTCCCGGCGAGCACGAGCCACCAGGTGCTCCCCCGCTCGAGCGCCCGCACGGTCGCGTAGGCGGCAATGACAAGCAGGAGGACGAGCAGCGCGTCGGGGTTGTTGTAGCGGAACATGAGTGCCGCCACCGGCGTCAGCGCGAGAACCGCACCCGCGAGCAAGCCGGCGGCGGGCGAGAACCACCGCTTGATGGTCGAGTACAAGATGCCGACGGCCGCCACGCCCTCGAGCGCCTGGGGCACGAGGATGCTCCACGAGTTGAGGCCGAACAGCCGCGCCGAGAGCTCCATGATCCAAAGCGACGCGGGTGGCTTGTCGACGGTGATGAAGTTCGCCGCATCGAAGGACCCGAAGAAAAAGGCCTTCCACGACTTGGTGCCCGCCTGGACGGCCGCCGAGTAGAAGCCGTTGGCCCAACCCTGGGCGGAGAGGTCCCAAAGGTAGAGACCGGCGGTCACGGCCAGGAGGATCAGCAGCCCGGGGCGGGCCCACGCCGGGTCGTCGGGCCGGCCCCGCACGAACCGCTTCGGCCACGAGTGCCGGGCGGGCTGCACGGGGCCGAAGGCCAGCGGTTCGACCGGCGGCGCGTCAGAGGCCAGCGGTTCGATCGGGGGGGCGATGGTCATGTCGATCGGGCTCCTCGGGGCAGATCCGTCGACACGGACGAATGGGACGGCGCGTGGTCGGCGCCGGTCTCGCTGCGCCGGGGACGGACCGAGCGGTAGCTCGGGCGGAAGACCCAGGTGCGGAGCCACCAAAATCGGGCCAACCCAGCCAGCCCGCTGGCCAGGGTCACCGCGACCAGCGCGGCCGGCAGAGACGCGCGGTCCATCGCCATCGCGATGGCCAACGCACCGCTGGTGACGGCCAGGCCGATCCCGATCAAGGCTGAGGTCCCGATCACCACGTGCCAGCGGTCGGCTTGCTGTGCGCCCCGCGCGGCCAGGCGGCGGTGCACGGCTGCATTAGCCAGCCCGCAACCGAATACGGACAGCGCGTTGGCGGCGAACCCGCCGACGAGCGGCCACAACAGCGCGAACACGGCGATGTAGGCGAGCGTGCTAAACACCCCCACGCCGGCGAAGCGGAGCAGCTCGGCCGATGTTGCCTGGTCCCCGGGGCTGTGTCGGGTGGTCGCGTCGGCTGCCCGGGGGTGGCGAAGCATGCGCCACACGCCGCGCAGGTCGTCGCGGATGGTGCGGGCGATGTCGACCCGGGAGTCCGGGTCGTCGACCCAATCGACCGGCACCTCGTGGATCCGCAACCCCACCCTCTCGGCGACCACCAACAGCTCGGTGTCGAAAAACCACTCTTCGTCTTGGACGAAGGGGAGCAACCGGGTGGCGACGTCGCGCCGGAGGGCCTTGAAGCCGCACTGGGCGTCGCTGAACCGGCCCCGCAGGGTCAGGTGCAGCAGCGAGTTGTAGCAGCGAGAGATGATCTCTCGAACCGGGCCCCGCACCACCCGTGCCCCCGGCGCGAGCCGGGTGCCGATGGCGATGTCGCTGTGGCCCGAGACGAGCGGCGCCACCAACGGCAACAGCGCGTCGAGACCGGTCGACAGGTCCACGTCGAGATAGGCGACCACGGCCGCATCGCTGGCCGACCATGCCGCCCGCAAGGCTCGGCCGCGTCCCTTCTCGTCCAGGTGGATCGCACGCACGCCGGGCAACGAGTTGGCCAACGCGACCGCCGTGTCCCACGTGCCGTCGGTGCTGGCATTGTCGGCAATGGTGATCCGCGCCGTGAGGGGGAACCCGTGGTGCACGAAGTGATGCAGGGCCCGGACGCTCGATTCGATCTGGGCGACCTCGTTGTAGACCGGGACCACGATGTCAACGTCGGGGGCCTGGTTGACCGCGAGGCCGGCGGGGCGGGACAGCTCGATCACGCTCATGGGCGCCATGGTGTCCGCGGGCCCTCGCGCCCGGCTCTGTGCCAGCTGTGAGCCTTCTGTGAATGCTGCCGCGCTCATGGGGCCCAATCGGCGCAGAAGGCGGGCCACGCGCACCCGCGGCAGCCGGGCGGATCGGGCCCGGTTGCGTAGCGTCACGGTGCCGGCGCCCGGCCGTCGGACCCGGTCTCAAACTCAGACGCAGGCTCGGTCTCAGACGCAGGCTCGGTCAGTGGGGCCACGGGCAGGCGGACCGTGATCTTCATGCCCTGCCCCGGGGCGCTCTCGGCCTCAACGGAGCCACCGTGGGCCTCGACGATGGCGGCGACGATCGACAGGCCCAGGCCCGCTCCGCCCCGGGCACGCGAACGAGACGGATCGGCCCGGAAGAAGCGCTCGAAGACCCGGGGCGCCTGGTCTTCGGGCATCCCCGGACCGTGATCGGCCACCACGATGACGGCCTGGTCGCCGACCGAGTCGACCCGCACCTCGGCCTCGGTTCCCGGGGGCGTGTGGGAACGCACGTTGGCCAGCAGGTTGTCGAGGATCTGGCGAAGGCGGTGGGGGTCGCCCTCGACCTCCACCGGTTGGGCCGCCGACAGCGTGAGGGGCCATTCGGGAGCCACGGTCCGAGCGGTGTGGACGGCCTCGGCGCACACGGTGACCAGCTCGACGGCGACGTGCTCGATCGGCTGACCCTCGTCGAGACGGGCCAGCGTCAGGAGGTCCGCGACCAGCCGGTCCATCCGGGCGGTCTCAGAGCGGATGCCGTGCATGACCCGTGCCAGGTCCTCCTGGTTGTTGGCGGCACCCCGATCAAATAGCTCTGCATACGCGGAGACGGCCGCGATCGGGGTTCGGAGCTCGTGCGACGCGTCACCGACGAACTGGCGGAGCCGCCGGTCGGACGCCTTCAACCGTTCCTCGGAGGCCACCCGGGCCGCGAAGGCCGATTCGATGCGTCCGAGCATCACGTTGAGGGCCTTGGCGAGCCGACCCACCTCGGTCCGGTCGTTCTCGTCGGGCACCCGGTGGCCAAGGTCCCCTGCGGCGATGTTCTCGGCGGTCCGCTCGACTTCGGTCAGCGGACGAAGGCCGAGGCGGACCAGCCACCAGCCGGCGACCAGGGCCAGCACCACCGCGATCGCGCTCACCCCCAGCTCGATCAGGAGCAAACGGTGCAGGGTGCTCTCGGTGTCATTCACCGGTGTGCCGACGATCAGCTCCTGCCGGTCGGGCAGGATCGCCACCCGCAACTGGAAGTCCGGTCCCCCCTTCTCGGCCGACGGAGCGGTCGCGTAGGTCACCAGGGATCCGCTGGGGCCGGCCGAGAAGCCGGTGAACTTGGCCGGCAGCTTCGGTGTGTAGGTGTGTCCGTCGACATATGCCGGACACTCGTTGGCGGTGCTCACCGACGCGCCGGGCGCGGGCAGGGCCACAAAGAAGCTCGACACGAGTGGCGCTGGGAAACCGGGTGGGTTGCCGGTCTGGCTGAGATAGGCGGCGTTGGAGGCACCGGTGCCGTGGAAGCCCGAGCCGCCGAATGCGCCGTTGCCCGGCTTCAGGCAGGTGAGTTGCTCCTGCTGACCCGGTTGGGAGAAGAGCGCGGCGGCCTGGTCAAGGGACTGGTCGACCTTGTTGAACAGCGACGCGTGCAGGGCCGAATAGGTCGCCACGTCCGCGACGGCTAAGGCGGCGATTGCCACCGCCCCCAACGCGAGGAGGAGGCGGGCCCGGAGCGACACCTACCCGAGTCCACCGTCGAGCTCGCGTAGCGCGTAGCCGACCAGGCGGATCGTGTGGATCAACGGCGGCCCGTACCGGTTGGTCTTCTTGCGCAGGTAGCTCACGTAGGTCTCGACCACGTTGCCGTCCCCGCCGAAGTCGTAGTGCCAGACGTGGTCGAGGATCTGAGACTTGGACAGAACCCGGCGCGGGTTGAGGAGGAAGTAGCGGAGCAAGTTGAACTCCGTCGCGGTGAGCCGGATGGGGTGGCCGGCCCGCGTCACCTCGTGGGAGTTCTCGTCGAGCTCGAGGTCGGCGAACCGCAGGATGCCATCCTCCTCGGACTCGGCGCCCGAACGGCGCAAGATGGCGTGGACGCGGGCGATCACCTCGACCAGCGCGAACGGTTTGGTGACGTAGTCGTCTCCGCCCACGGTGAGCCCGGCGACCTTGTCGTCGAGGCCGTCGCGCGCGGTCAGGAAGAGCACCGGCACCGGCAGGCCGTCGCTGCGGAGGCGGCGGGTCACCTCGAGCCCGTCGAGGTCGGGCAGCATCACGTCGAGCACGATGAGGTCGGGGGTCCGCTCCTGGGCCGCCTCCAGCGCGTGGCGTCCGTCGCTGGCCTGCTCGACGTCGAAGCCCTCGTAGCGGAGCGAGGTGGCCACGGAGTCCACGATCGATGGCTCGTCGTCGACCACCAGGATCCGCTGCTTTCTTGCCGTGACGGTCATCGGTGCCTCCTCACCCAAAGGTTGCCATCGTCTGCTCCCCAGTGGTTGTGCGTCCGCTGTGCGCCACCTGTGAGATTGCCCAGCGGGGCCGCCCGGCGTGGGCCGGGTGGGTAGCGTCCGAGCGTGGCCGATGAGGGATACCTCCTGGACAACCGGGACGCCGACGCGGGGGCACGGCTGGGCGCCCTGGCGGCGATCTTCGACGACTGGACGTTCGATCACCTGGGTCGTTTGGGACTTGGGGCCGGCTCGCGGGTCTGGGAAGTGGGCGCGGGCGGGCCGTCGGTGATCCGATGGCTGGCCGCACGGGTCGGGGACAGCGGCCGTGTGCTGGCCACCGACATCGACGTCTCGTGGGCCGCCGCCGCGGCGGGCCCCAATGTGGAGGTCCGCCGCCACGACGTGGGCGTCGACCCGAGGCCGGCCGAGACCTTTGATGTCGTCCACGCTCGGTTGGTCCTCGTCCACGTGCCGGCCCGCGAGGACGCGCTCGCGTCGATGGTCGAGGCGATCCGGCCGGGCGGATGGTTGCTCGTCGAGGACGCCGATCCGGCCCTCCAACCCTTGAGCTCCCTCGACCCGAGGACGGCCGAGGAGGAGCTGGCCAACCGAATCCGGACCGGCTTTCGGACGCTGCTCTCCGAGCATGGCGCGGAGCTGGCCTACGGGCGGACGTTGCCACGGGTCCTGCGCGAGGCCGGGCTCCTCGACGTGGCCGCCGACGCGTTCGTGCCACTGCGACACCCGGCCTCTGTCGACCTGGAGAAGACGACGATCCGGATGGTCCGCGATCAGCTGGTCGCGCGCCAACTCGCGACTGCAGAGGAGATTGATCGCCACCTTGCCAACGTGGCCACGGGTCGCCTGGACCTGGCTCAGCCGCCGCTCATCAGCGCATGGGGTCGAAAACCCCGGTAGCCGTCACCGCCTTGTCAAGAAGCGGGCCTCCGACCGTCGCAGACGTCGACCGCCCGACATCACCGGACTGGCCCGTGGGGCACGGTGGTATACCAAGAGCCATGAAGACCAAGAAAATCGGAAGTCTCGACGTCACCGTCGTCGGACTTGGTACGAACAACTTCGGGTTCTCCATGGAGCAACCCGAGGTGGACAGCGTCGTCGACCGGGCCATCGAGGTGGGGATCAACTTCTTCGATACCGCCGACAGCTACCTGGCCAGCGAGGAGCGTCTCGGCAAGGCGCTCAAGGGCCGTCGAGACCAGATCTTGATCGCGACGAAGTTCGGTAGCCCCATGGGCGAGGGCAAGAGCGGCGGTAGTGCCGCGTACGTTCGAGACGCCGTCGACCGCAGCCTCCGGAAGCTCGACATCGAGCGGATCGACCTCTACCAAATCCACCGGCCCGACCCCAACACGCCGATCGCCGAGACGCTTGGCGCACTGGGCGAACTGGTGAAGGAAGGCAAGGTGGTCGAGATCGGCTGCTCGAACTTCACCGCCGAGATGCTGCGCGAGGCCGACCAGGCGGTGGCCGATGGCGCGCCCAAGTTCGTGAGCGTGCAGAACCACTACAACCTGTTGCACCGCGACGACGAGCACGACGCCATCCCCGAGTGCGAGAAGCTGGGCATCAGCTACCTTCCGTACTTCCCGCTCGCGAGCGGCCTCCTCTCGGGCAAGTACACCCGGGGCGAGTCACCGCCCGAGGGAACCCGCCTGCAGCGTTGGGGTGACCGGGCGAAGGGGAGCCTCACCGACAAGAACTTCGACGTCGTCGACGCGCTCAGCGGCTGGGCGAAGGACCACGGGCACAGCGTGCTCGAGCTCGCTATCGCGTGGCTGGCCTCCCAGCCGTTCGTCGGCTCGGTGATCGCCGGGGCCACCAAGCCCGAGCAGGTGAGCGCGAACGCCGCCGCGGGCGAGTGGACCCTGTCGCCGGCCGATGTGGCCGAGGTCGAATCGGTGGCCGAAAAGGCGGCCGGCTAGCAGCGGGTCGGGCCGCCTTCGGCCCGGCTACCAGCCGCCTCGGTGGACCACGTCGTCGTAGGGGCGACGGTTCGGGTTGCGGATCGGGGTCAGGGCGCGGTCGGCGGGGTACCCGAGCGCCAGCATGTAGGCGCAGATCTGCTCGGCCGGGATCGAGAGGATCCGCCGGCACGCGTCCTGGTCGCCGATCGCCGAGTGCCCGCTGCCGATCCCGAGGTCCACCGCCGCCAACTCCATCGCCATCGTCGCCTGACCGAGGTCGTACTGGTCCATCAGGCGGTACCGCTCCTCTTCGGGCTCTTTGAGCGTGAGGATGATCGCAGCCGCGGCACCGGGGAGGTGACGGGCACCGCGCCAGACGGTGGCCAGCGCCTCAAGTTGGCCCCGGTCGGTCGTCACCACGAAGTCCCACGGCTGGCGGTTGGACGCTGACGGCGCTCGACGGCCGGCCTCCAGGATCCGCTCGAGGTCGGCTTGGGCAATCGGTCGATCGGTGTAGACGCGCACGTTGCGCCGCGCCCTGATGGCATCCCAGGTTTCCATGGCCCGAGGCTATGGGCTCGAGCGACGCCGTCATGCGGGGCGATCCGCCACCCCGGGGCGCTCAGCGGGGCGACCGGGCCATACTGTTGCGCTCCCATCAGCCCGAGAAAGCGAAGGCCGATGCCTGCCGTCATGATTCCCACCCCCCACGGGGAAATGCCGACCTACATCGCCAATCCCACCACCGAAGGCAAGGTCCCGGGCGTGGTCGTGATCCACGATGCGCTTGGTATGACGAACGACCTGCGCGCCCAGGCCGAATGGCTGGCCGGCGCCGGCTACGCGGTCGCGGCGCCCGACCTCTTCTATTGGGGCCGACAGATCGCCTGCATCCGGGCGGTCTTCCGGGACGTGCGGGCCCGCCAGGGCCGGTCGTTCGAGGAGATCGACGCAGTGCGGGACTGGCTGGCCGCTCAAGAGCACTGCACTGGCAAGATCGGCGTGATCGGGTTCTGTATGGGCGGCGGGTTCGCGCTCCTGCTCGCGCCGGGCCACGGCTTCGACGCCTCCAGCGTGAACTACGGGTCGGCACCGAAGTACGCCTACGACCCGAACTTCCTCGCCGGCGCGTGTCCAATCGTCGGTTCCTACGGCGGCCGCGACGGATCGTTGCGCGGCGCGGCGACCAAGCTCGAGGCGGCCCTGGACAAGGCGGGGGTCGTGCACGACGTGAAGGAGTACCCCGATGCAGGACACTCGTTCCTCAACGACCACGAGCGACTGAACGACAAGATGCCCATGTACGTGGTGGTGTTCGGCAAGCTGCTCTTGAAGTCCGGCTACCGAGACGAATCGGCCAAGGACGCCCGGCGAAGGATCATCGAGTTCTTCGACGCGCACCTAAGGGGTCCCGAGGCCGCCGATGGCTGAGCGCACTGCCGGACTGGTTAAATCCCTCAGCCAACCCGTTGCTCGTGATCGGAACGGACGCAGAGATTAGGAGCTTCTAATTCCGCTCCCTCCCCCACCGGCCCCGGCCGGCTACTCGGGTACACCGCTCGCAAAGAAGCTCGGGATCAAGCCAGGCATGTCCGTCGCGGTGGTGCACGGCCCCGAGCACCTACGCCAAATCTTGGGAACGCTTCCCGACGGAGTTCGGTTGCAGTCCTCGCTTCCCCGTCGATCGGTGGATCTCGTCGTCGCCTTCATGACGCAGCGGTCCACGTTGGCCCGGGACTTCGCACGACTCGTGGCCACCCTTCCTCCGGACGGAGTGCTGTGGGTGGCGTGGCCCAAGAAGGCATCCAAGGTTCAAACCGACATGAGCGACAACGCGATCCGAGAGATCGCACTCCCGAAGGATTGGGTCGACACCAAGGTCTGCGCCATCGACGCCACATGGTCGGGTCTGAAGCTCGTCCTCAGAAGGCAACTTCGCCCGTAACAGGATCGGAACCCACTCACTCGAACGAGCACCGCTCGGGTTCGTGCGTTTCCGTGCTAGCACCCCAAATGACTCAATGGTGGCCGTGAGCCGGCTGAGCATCCGCTGGGCGCGACGCGTGACGGTCGTCACATGATCGATCGATTCTTCTTATGGTCGTCTGACTCATTTCACAGTGGGCCCACGAATTGGCATCCCAAGATTGCGATGTCCCCCACGGACCAAACGAAACGAGGTAAAGAACCATGAAACTACGCACCAAACAAGTGATCGCCGGGCTGATGCTTTCGGGTCTTCTGGCGGGAGCCGGGACCGGCGTTGCCTACGCGGCGAGCTCTTCGCCGTCGAGCACCCAAAACGCCGCGACCACGAGTTCGGGCTCCACCACGTCGGGCTCGTCCGGCACCTCAGCCACCGGGACTTCCGGCTCGTCGGGCTCGGCCTCGACCGGTAGTTCAGGAACCTCCGGCGCGTCGGGGTCGACCGGATCCACCGCTCCGAGCACATCGGGTCCGACGAGCTCGACTCCTTCGACGAGCGGCCACAACTGCCCGGGGATGAGCGACAGCTCGTCGAGCTGACCCGATCAAACCGATCAAACCGACCAGCCAGCCCCGGGTCCCACGCCCGGGGCTGGCTGGCGGTGTCCGGTTGTCCTCCTCGGAACCGGGATCGTCAACACTCGGTGCGTACGGCGGTACCAGGCGAAGCGACGGCACCGTCTTTGCCTCGATTTGGAGCCGACACGCGGACTACCCTGCCTGGTGGTCGGGTCGATTTCCCGGTCGACCACGCAGGAGGTTTGTCCGATGACCACCACGAACGTCTCACCGAGCGGCCTGAGAATCGGTGAGGCGGATTTCTGGAACCGACCACTGGCCGAGCGCATGCTCGACTTCGCCGCCCTTCGGGAGCAGAGCGCGTTTATCCTCGACGAGCTCCCGGAAACCGTGTTCGGCGACCCGACCAAGTTCTATTCGGTCATCCGCCATGCCGAGCTGCTCGAGATCAGCAGAAAGCCCCACCTCTTCTGCTCAGGCCAGGGTTCGACCTCGATCCAGGACATGCCGATGGAGGCGGTCGAGTACTTCGGTTCCTTCATCGCCATGGACAACCCGCGCCACGCGCGCCAGCGGGTGGTTGTCGGCAGCGCCTTCACCCCGCGCCGTCTCGCCGCCCTGTCCGAGTCGGTGGCAAATATTTGTTCGGAGCTCATCGACCAGATGTGCGAAAAAGGGGAGGTCGACCTCGTCCAGGCCATCTCGGCACCGTTCCCGCTCCTCGTGATCTGCGACATGATGGGCATTCCACGATCCGAGTTCAAGACCGTTCTCGAGGCGAGCAACGTCATCCTCGGTGCCGGTGATCCCGAGGTCCTGCAGGGTCGGGACCCCTACGGCGCCCTGCTTGAGGCGGGAGCCACCTTGACTGGGCTGATGGACGAGCTGGCCGAGGCACGCCGGAAGAACCCCATAGACGACCTGACGTCGGCACTCGTGCACGCCGAGGTGGACGGACAGCGTCTGGCCCCCGAGGAGCTGGGGCCCTTCTTCATCCTGCTCGCCGTGGCCGGCAACGACACCACCCGGACCGCGACCAGCATGGGGATGCACATCCTCGGACAGAACCCCGATCAGCGCCGCATCTGGCAGGACGACGTCGAGGGCGTCACCGCGACGGCCGTCGACGAGATCGTGCGGTACGCGTCACCGGTCGTCTTCATGCGCCGGACGGCCACCGAGCCGGTGGTCATCTCCGATCAGGCTTTCGATGAGGGCGACAAGTTCATCCTCTTCTACGGCGCCGCCAACCGCGACCCACGGGTCTTCGACGATCCGGAGCGCTTCGACGTGCGGCGGAACCCCAACCCGCACGTGGGCTTCGGCGGGCCCGGGCCCCACTTCTGCCTGGGCGCTCACCTGGCCCGCCGCGAGCTGGGCATCGTGTTTCGCCAGCTGTTCGAGCGGCTGCCCGACATCGAGCCGATCGCCGACCCCGAATACCTGGTCGCCTCATTCGGCGCCCCCCTGGTGAGTGGCGTCAAGCACCTCAAGGTGGCGTTCACCCCGAAGGCCCCGCTGGCCAGGGTCTGACGCCGGCTAGTTCGAGCGGACCACCGACGCCGCGTCGAGGTCGGCCGCCATCTGGGCCGATCGGTTCGCCATGGCCATGAACATGGCGTCGCCCCGTTCGGTGCGACCGACCACCATGGCGGCGAAGACCGCCATCATGAGGCTCGAGGGGCTGAAGCTCACGTAGTCGGCCCAGCACTGGTCGAACGGGTAGTCGTCGACCCCGTAGTCGTCGACCAGTGCCCGGTGGTAGCGGGCCACCAGATCACGCTCACAGGAACGACGGACTTCCGGGTCGAAGGCGTTGCCGAGGAAATAGGCGACGTCCCGGGGTCCCGAGCCCAGCTGGACCGTCTGCCAGTCGACGACGGTGAGCGGCCTCCCACCGTCTGCCGTCCCGAACAGCATGTTGTCGAGCCGAAAGTCGAAGTGGACCGGGGTCCGACCGAGTCGCTGACGGCCATCGACGATCGAGATGAGCTCGGCCAGCTCGAGGCCGGTCTCGACGGTGATGGGGTCGAGCGTCGATCGGTACTGGTCGACGAAGGAGTCCCACAGCATCGGCACCATCGATCCGAGGCTCCCCTTGGCGACGTCCCGATCCAACCAACCGAGCTCGGCCAGCGTCGTGTCCCCCCATCGGGGGCCGTGCAGCTTGGCCGCCTCGTCGATGGCCAGCTCCGCCTGTGCCACGCTGCAACCGACGATCTGGTCGCCCGGTTCGGCCGGCGACAGATCCTCCATCACCACCACTGCCGCGGCCGTGCCGGGCCGGACCGCGGCGAAGTAACACCGGGGACTGGCCACGTCGATGGTGGGCGCGAGTTCTCGGTAGAAGGCCACCTCGGTCTCATAGAGGAGCAGCTGAACCCCGGCCGCCGCGCTGGCGGGGTCGCGGGAGCCGAACTTGCACACCACGGCCTCGGGTCCGGGGGGGCCGTCGTAGTCGAGCTGATAACGCACGTTGTCCCCCACCTGGCCCGTGCCGATCGGCGTCGATTGGAGCGAGACGACCACCGTGTCGTCGTCGATCGACCCGGAATGGCGCAGCACCTCGGTCAGCCACTCGGGTGTGACCAGGTCCGGCTCGGCCACCAGGCCGGGCGCCCCCATCAGCCCACCCAGCCGGGGCGCGGGTCGCCGGGCGTCCTCACGAAGGCAGGATCGACTCGACGTCGGTCTCGGGGAAGAAATGATGGTGGCGGGCCCCGGTGACCTCGTAGATCGCGGTGCCGGCCCGACCGTCGTCGGCTCGCACCCGCATCTGGCTCAGTCCCCCGCGGTGGAACGGTTCGTAGGGGCGGTCGAACGTTCCCTCGGCGTCCACGGTGATCGCCTTCCCCCCGGCCAAGGTGAACGTGCAGGTGCCGACCAACCCGGTGACTTGCTCGCCGTGCTGGCCGTAACCGGTCCGCGACCCATCGGATCCGACCCATTCGAGCTGGTGGCGGAAGTCGACCACCGGGACCGGGTCGCTGCCGTCGACCCCCGCCCAACACCCATCGGTGAACACCCGGGCACCATTGGCCAGCTCCCAGTGCCAGACGCCCAAGAACCCGTCCTCGAACTGGATTTGGAACCACAACCACAGCGGACAACGACCGTGGTCTCGAATGCCCCACGAGTGGTCGCGCTGTCCGAGCCAACCGTCGACCTCGTAGGTCGCGCCGCCGACCGAGTACGAACCGTGGTACGTGCCCGACTGGAAGATGTGGCTCTGGTCCCACACGACGTCCTCACCAGCCCGCATGGTTCCCCGGCGCAGGCCGTAGGGCTGTGTCCGGGCCCGAAAGGTCAGGTCCATCCCGATGGCAGCGACGTCGGGGTCCGCGTAGAGCCGGAGCTCCTCAAATGCTCGGACCACCTCGACTCGCGCGCCACCGACGTCGGTTGTCTGGGGATCGCCGTCGTAGTCGCGGGCGAGTACCCCCATCAGTGCTTCACCGCCGACACGCCCCATCTGGATCGAGTCCATCCTCTGGGTGGCCGGGTAGTGGGCCATGGTCAAGAACACAACGTCGCCGCGGGCGTCGGGACGATGGATTTCGAAGAAATAGCTCTCGCGCCAGTGCCTGGCCGCCTGCGACACGTGCGGAAGCATCTCGGGGAGCTGGTGAACGAACAACTCGTCCAACGGCGTCGGTCGAGGCACCTCAGCTCTCCCCACGCCCGACGTGCCAGGTCACGACCACCGCGGGAGCATAGGCGGCACATTGTGCGTCTGTCCGGGCCCAATCGGCCCGTCCGATCGTCGAGCGTTCGGTGGGAGCCAGTCCTAGGATCACCAGATGGGCTCCGTCCTCGAAGATCACCTGGGCCAGGTCGCCGAGCAGGGCTACACGATCCTCCAAGGGGTGATCGAACCCGACGTCGTCGACGCCCTGAGCGCTGACCTCGGGCGCCTAGAGAAAGAGCTGGGCATCGTCCCCGCCGACAACCTGTTCGAGGGGCTCCGAACCACCAGGATCTACAACCTCTTGGCACATGGTCCGCTCTATGAACAGATCCCCATCCATCCGGTCGTGTTGGAGGTCGTCGAGAAGGTCCTCGACCCCGGGTTGTTGATCTCTTCGCTGTCGTCGATCGCGATCGGTCCAGGCGAAGACGGCCAACCGCTCCACGCGGACGACCAGATGATCCCGCTCCCCCGGCCGCATCCCCAGATCATCTGCAACACGATGTGGGCCCTCACCGACTTCACCGAGGAGAACGGTGCGACCCGCGTCGTGCCCGGGACCCACCTGGCCGACCAGCCACCCGACCCTCGGCACCCACCGGTGACGGTGGCGGCCGAGATGCCCAAGGGCAGCGTGCTCGTCTTCGTCGGCAGCCTCTGGCACGGCGGGGGTGCCAACCGGACCGACCAGCGCCGGGTCGGGATCGCCATGAACTACTGCGCCGGGTTCATTCGCCAGCAGGAGAACCAGCAGCTCGGTCTGCCCACAGAGCTGGTCCGCGGGTTTCCCCGGCGGCTGCAGGAGCTGGTCGGGTACTCCGTCTACAACGGGCTCATCGGCCACATCGACAAGGAGCACCCGGCGTCGGTCGTGCTCGGCAGTGACGACCGTGCCGACATGATCTGGGACCACGTGCGGGCCGCCGGCTGACCC
>Ga0181521_10002308_pt1 | contig 23214 bp, 20 predicted proteins | sample PEATcosm2014_Bin_32_FD_119764 | JGI IMG/M metagenome (GOLD analysis project Ga0181521, IMG submission 119764) | Peatland microbial communities from MTU Mesocosm Facility, Houghton, MI, USA - PEATcosm2014_Bin02_60_metaG | ecosystem: Environmental > Terrestrial > Soil > Wetlands > Peat | place...
CAATTCGCTCCCGTGCCGCCGGCCGCGGCTCGCCTTCTTGCTTCAGAAAAGCTTCCAGACTGCGATCGACAACATTCGCCACCTGCTGTAACGCCAATTCCCGCAGTGCGATCAGGTTTCCCGGGCGAAAGAAACGTCCGAGTGCCATCTGTGCTCGTTCCACGGGATAAATGTCACCCCGCGCCATGCGCTGCTGCAGCGCCTCCGGCGTGAGGTCAGCCATCACGATCTCGTTGACCTGCCGCAGGAACCAGTCCGGCACCGTCTCCCGCACCTGCACTCCTGTAATCTTCAGGACCATGGGCGTCAGGCTCTCGATATGCTGGATATTCAGCGTCGAGAGCACGTCGATGTTGGCTTCCAGGACGGCCATCACGTCTTCGTAGCGCTTCTGGTGCCGGCTGCCCTCGGTATTGGTGTGCGCCAGTTCGTCGATCAGCACCACCCGCGGTTTGCGCGCGAGGATGGCATCCACATCCATTTCCTCGTAAAGCGTGCCTTTGTATTCCAGCTTGCGGCGGGGGACGGTCTCAAGCTGCCGGGCCAGTTCCGCGATCGGCTTGCGGCCGTGCGTCTCGATGACCCCGATGACCACGTCTTCCCCACGACTGTGGCGGCGAATGGCTTCGCTCAGCATGTTGTAGGTTTTTCCGACGCCGGGGGCATAGCCCACAAACAGTTTGAACACCGCCTGCTGGCTGCGGGGAGGCGCTGCTTCGTGCCCTGGCTCAGGCGTGTCCCCCATCGGGCCATTCTCGCCGGGCGCCGCAAGACTTGTCCAGGTGCAGAGCGACGGAGGCGGATGCGCCGAGGAGTTGCAGCCGCGGCAAATTCAGCCGCGGGTCACGTGGGGAGCCTGCCGGTCGCGCCCGGGGGCAATTTACAAAGCACACGGGGCCTTCAGGGGCGAAACAGGGTGAGCGGCCAGGGCCGACTCTTTCTCACATGGCTCTCTCCCTCGCGAAGCTCCATGGGCCGACGGTGGTGAGCAGAGATTCACGGATGGCGGCTTTTAGCGTTTCGTCTTCAGGGGATTCGAGCACCGCGCACACTGCTTTGAATAACTCGGTTGTTGGAAGGAGGCAAAACTGATTTCGCGTGGCTCCACGCCGTGCGTGGTCCGAGAACTGCTCCCGACGCTCGGGAGCGTCGGGAGCCAGCAGTCGGAAGCCGTTCCCGATCAATATTCCTTTGTGTTCTCTTCCTTCCAGCGCTTCGGCCTCAATGTAGTCGAGTAGTTGCCGGTACTTATCGACGTCGATTACACCCTCCGATCCTTCCACCTCTGCGATGGCTGTATTCCCAGATTGTGTCTCGTTTGATGCGACATCCCACTCGCCTTGGTATTCTTCTGGCTCCGGTACGCTGAAGCCTAAGAGCCTCAGGGCTGACCGCACCAAAGGCTCCAACACGGCTTTGCCGTACCCGAAGAGCAGCCGGACATATCCCAGCAGTTGGTCACGGTCATTTTTCAAGGCGGCGATCTGAGCTGCGAGCTCCTCCATCCGTTGCGTAAACTCCGCAATTTGTTTGTCGTGGACGTTTGCTCCCGGAACAGTGATTTCTCCAGCCCAGGTGGGAGCGTCAATCTCTGTAACTTTGTTGAAGTGGGCGGTTATCACTTTGACTACGGCTGCCCCTATCCGGTCAGACGGGATGTTGCTGGGCGGAGGTAGGAAGCAGATCCTTCCCTCCCCGACAGGGAACTCGACGGCAATGGGATACCCGGCAGAATCGACAGCGAAAATCGTGCCCGCGTGTTGGGTTATTTGCGATTCAGACACTTCCAGGTGTGCCACGAAGCGGAGCGTTCCCTTCAAAACTTGAAAGTACCCGGCCGACGCCCCGCGCGCCGACTGTATGGTTTTCAGCTGTGAGCCCTCGCCGTATCTGATGCTCCCGCGCACTAGGTTTACGATAAGCTGTGCGGCTAGAGCGAGCGGCGCGTACCTGCTCAAAGCGTCGGGCTCTTCAGGGCGCAGAATGCATACGACTACTCCCCCTTTTCTGCTTATGAGGTCCCGGATCTCCCCCTGCCGTCGCTGGAGATTCGATGCCGTTATGCCGTCGGAGCTCAAACCGGCTGGATCATATATGAATGCGTCATAGTCGCTGACCGACAGAGAGTCGTTGAGGAAGTTGAACGACGAGATTAGATTATGCGTGGCAGCAAGGCGGTAGTTGAGGATACGTAACTTCACTCGGGGTGCCTATGCCCGTACGGCCCTGCCCTTACATCCATCCCTGATCGGCAAGGCGCGTCCAGGCGATCTTCACATGCTCCGGCCGAAAACGCAGGCGCTTGCGCTCACTCCAAGAATGCACAGTCTTGAGCGCCGCTTCCCAATCACGCCGCGCGACCGGATTTTCGTGGGCTGCCACCCAATGCACCGTGGTCAGCAGTTCGAGGCCATAAGGCGTTTCTAAGCCCTCAATGAGCTGTTCAACACGTCGAAACCTTTCTTCCGATTCCCGCTGACCTCGAAGGAATGACCTGGCCTCTGCTGCAGCGCCGGGAAGGAGCGAAATGGACACGCTTTGGGTTCTGTCTCCGTAGCCGCGAATAAAGTGACCTTCAAGCCGCTGCAGGACATGATGCAACGTTTCAGTGTACGGGCCGAACTGCTGCTTAGTAAATCCCAACTTCAGCGGCTCCCCGGATTCTTGCAGCAAATAGGCGAGTTTCTGAATCTCTAACAAGGTGAGGCCATAACCGGGCTCTAAGTACTTATCCATCAGCAGGAGAACAGCTGCTCGTCCGGGGGTCATTTTTGGCGCAGTAGTTGCGACCTTCATTTGATCGGCTGGAGGGGCAACTTCCGGCACGTAGAGCAATGCTCTGACGTCTGGGAGTTGATCAAATGCTGACTCAATTCTAGGGCGCACCTCGTTCCAGTCCAACCCGCCGCTCCCGCAACCCAATGGCGGAAGCGCTACCGATTTGATGTTCTCGGCCTTTATCACCCTCACCAGATCGCGCAGTCCTCGGTCGATGTATTCGACCTGTGACTTCCCGCGCCAGTGCCGCTTCGTGGGGAAGTTAATGATCACCTTCGGGTTGTGGAACGTGCTCCTGTGAAACACGAACATCCTGCCGACCTTCACGTCACCGCGGCGGCATGCTGCCTCATAGGCTCTGAAGTTGTCTGGGAATGCCTGCTTGAACTGTAGGGCGACCCCCTTGCCCATCACGCCCACGGTGTTAACCGTGTTGACGAGCGCCTCTACATCGGCTTCCAGCAGGTTGCCCTTAGTCTCTTCTACCATAGAGTCAGTAGTACCATTCTGGCGCCACGGCCACGACGGGTCGGTGCCGGCTATCTGCCAAGACCTGCTCCACCCTGTCCGCCATGGCACGATTCACGACACCAATCGTGCTAACCAATTCCCACGGGAGGAAGCGGTGAACCAGGAATTCGGCTTGTCTCCTGCGCTTACGGTCCCCGTCCTGCTGCGTGTCGTTCCAATACGTTGAGCGCATGACGTCCCAGTCGATTACCTCATCGAGCTTCCGGACGTCATCATAGTAGTCGCTGAGCGCCACCTCCGCGTGACCATCGGTAAACAGCCACCGCAGCGCCGGCCTTGCCGCGGCGACGGCCTCAACCGAGGATACGAAGTGGACGATTGGCGTTTGTCCGCCGTCGTACTCTGGGTTGCCCCCGTGGTGGATGACGTAGAGCATCGGGGATCGCGGCGCGAAATAGAACGGCACATAGTCACCTAGAGTGCCCCGAGGTGGAAGCGGAACGCTCCGCCGCATGCGCCGCTCCTTTATATGGGTGTAGCCGACGGCGGTGCCGCGAAGCTCTCGGCACTGGCACTCCCGATCGCACCAGATACCACCTTCCTTAATAATGCCTCCCAGGGTATCGGCATGCTTGATATGGTAAATGCGAGGCATCCGTACTATTTTAGCTGCTGGCCCCTATCGGCTGGCCTCCCCGCTCCTCCCGGCATAGCGAAACAAGCGATGCAGCTTTTGGCCGGACCCCGCGACCGACCCAATGACTCCGGACGTTCTACCTCTTCAGCCTCTCCACCACCGAGTCGAACTGTTCGAGCGACCCGTACTCAAACGTGATCTTCCCCCGGCCGCCGCGGTCCTGGATGCGGACGCGCATACCCAGCCGGCCCTCCAGCTCGCGCTCCAGGGCGCGCACATTGGGATCGCCTGGGCGCCGCTCCGGCTCCGGCTTGGGGCCGGTGGGGGTCATCCACTCGTGGACCTTCTGCTCGGTCTGGCGGACGGAGAGCGCCTCCTTCACCACGCGCTCGGTCATCTTGAGCACTAGATCTTCCGAATCCAGCATCAGCAGCGCCTTGGCGTGGCCCAGGGTGAGGCTGCCGGCCGAGATCTGCGCCTGCACCGCCAGCGGCATCCGCAGCAGCCGCATGAAGTTGGAGATCGACGCCCGGTCCTTGCCGGTGCGCTGCGCCATCTGCTCCTGGGTGAGGCCGAACTCGTTGGACAGGCGCTCGAAGGCGCGCGCCTGCTCCATGGGGTTCAGGTCCTCGCGCTGCAGGTTCTCGATGATGGTCATCTCCATGGCCTGCTCGTTCGAGACCTGGCGCACCAGGGCGGGGATGGTCGCCTTCTCCGCGCGCTGCGAGGCGGCCCAGCGGCGCTGTCCGGCGATGAGCTGATATCGACCGCCATCTATATATCGTACCACGATAGGTTGCACCACCCCGTTCGCCCGGATCGACGCGGCCAGTTCCGCGAGCGCGGCTTCGTCCATGTGGGTGCGCGTCTGGTACGGGTTAGGATCGATGAGCTCGAGCGGGATCTCGCGTACGCCTTCGGTGGAAGATGCCACGGCCGGCGCCGACGCGGAAGCTGCGTCGGGAGGAGGCGTGGGTGCGGTCCGCGGCAGCAGCGATTCCAGGCCGCGTCCCAGGGCTTTGCGTTTGGGGTCGAAGGTGGTCATGGTGTCCGGCGTGGTGCTCATGATTTTTTTCTCAGACTCGATCGGCGTTCATCCGGGAAAATCCGCGGCGCAAAAATACTTCAGTCTTTCCGCTCGTCGCCAACGCCTGCGGGCTCGGCAGTTTCGACCTGCAACTCGATCACGCGCGGCGGATGGATGTCGGCTGGCTCGGGCATCGGATCGGGCTCGGGATGTGGCGCGTGCGCTGGCTCCGCTGCGGGCTCGGCGCGACGCTTGGCGTTCTCCATGATTTCCTTTGCCAGGCGGATGTAACTTTCCGCGCCCTTCGAGCGAACGTCATAGAGCAGCGCCGGCTTGCCGTGGCTGGGAGCTTCGGCCAGGCGCACGTTGCGCGGAATGGTGGCCGCGAACAATTTCTCTCCGAAAAAATTCCGCAGCTCGCCGGCGACCTGCTGCGCGAGATTGGTGCGCTCGTCGTACATGGTGAGCACGACGCCCTCGACTTCCAGACCAGGGTTGAGCGACTGGCGGATGCGGTCCATGGTGTCGAGCAATTCGCTGACGCCTTCGAGCGCGAAATATTCCGCCTGCATGGGAATCAGCACCGAGTCGGCCGCGACCAGAGCGTTGAGCGTGAGCAGGTCGAGCGCGGGCGGGCAGTCGAGCACGATGAAGTGGAAACGGTCGCGGATGGCGGCGAGCGCGTCACGCAGGCGGTACTCGCGGCGCTCGGCGGTGACCAGCTCGAGGTTGGCGCCGATCAGATTCTTGTGCGCCGGAATCGCCCAGAGGGTTTCGACTTCCGTGGGCTGCAGCGCGTCGACGGCAGCGCCTCCGCCCAGGAGTAGATCGTAAGTGTTGAGCCGCTCGGCATCGCGCGCGAATCCCAAGCCACTGGTGGAGTTGGATTGCGGATCGCAGTCGACGAGCAAGGTTGGAACTTCAGCGGCTGCCAGCGACGCCGCCAAGTTGATGGCAGTAGTGGTCTTGCCCACCCCGCCCTTCTGGTTGGCTACCGCGATTACGCGACCCATGTTCGATTACGGAGAACCGGCTGGCAACCTCAGAGTACGCCAAGCTGCGCACCGGACTCAACCTCAAACCGCTGTGCAAAAGGAAGAATTCTGTGAAAATGTTCCACGTGGAACATTTTGCTGATGCAAGATTCAAGGCGCCTTCCCGGAGATCTGAAAATGTTCCACGTGGAACATTTTTCTCTGCCGTCCCACTGCGGCGTGTGCCTGAGCTGTTATTCGCTCCTGCGACCGTGAAAACATCGCCCTATACCCCTGCCGCGGACCACTTTTTACCAGTCTGGTTCGCAACGCGTCGGCGGAACTACGAGAGTTAATATTAGATCGCTATACGATATTATTGCCCACTGTGCTGCGTGCTTCGCACCGTCCCGATCATCGCAGAGCGCGCATTCCATCCCAAACGCAAGCCCACTCCCACTTGTTACTCTCGTGATTCGTGCCCGCCCCGGCACATGGAGGAACCCATCTGGATACCCCTGCTCCGGCGCGGGGCGAAATGCGATTCCGTCCCACTCGCGGCGGCGCCGGACACGCGGGGCGCGCGCTCGAACGCAAACCGCGCCGGCAAATCGCGGCCACCTTCCCACCCGTTGCGCGGCCCGTTATTAACCAATCGGCTTCGTGCCTACCAAGAGGACGCGCGCCGAGGATTGCGGAATCGCAACCGGCGCCTGCCAACCAAATCCCGCGAGCACTTGCGGCGTGCGCGCCGCTTGCGGAGATCCGATGAGCAACGCCAGCCGGCCGCCGGGCGCGACCAGGCGAGCAGCGGCGCCGAGCGCGCGCTCGTAGCGCTCGACGGCGCGCAGGGTGACGAGATCCGCGGCCGCGGCAAAGTCCTCGGCCCGGCCGGCGAATACATCGATATCCGTCAATGCGAGCGTGCGCACCGCCTCTTTAAGGAAGACCGCCTTCTTCTGGCTGGACTCGATAAGCGTGAGCGCGAGGCCGGGGGCGAAGATCTTCAGCGGCAGTCCGGGGAAGCCGGCGCCGGAGCCCAGGTCGATGGCGCGCCCCTGGCTCCTGACTCCTGGCTCCTGACTGCTGGCTCCCGACTCCTGACTCCCGGCTCCCGCCTCCTGCCTCCTGCCCCCCTGACTCCCGACTCCTGACTCCTGACTCCTGATTAAGAGTTGGCGGGCGGCAAAGAACGACTCGCCGAAGTGCCGTGTCACGATGCTTTCTGGGTCGCGCACCGCGGTCAGGTTGATGCGGGCATTCCAGCGCAGCAACAGGTCAAGGTAAGCCGATACCTGCTCGAGTTGCGCGCCGTTCAACGCAGCCGGCGGCCCGGGCGGCGATCGGAGAAACGGCGAGAGCAGTTCGGCGATGCGGAGCGAGTCCACGCGGGTAAGTTTCACGGCTCAGGCGTCGGGTTGCAAGTTGAGGCCTTTTGTTGCGGCACATGCTGGTGTGACTGCCGTCACAGACGGGCGAGAACGCAGCGGTGTGTACTCACTCGGTGTCTTCATAGGCCGTCCACGGCGGACAGCGCGGCGGGATTCAGACCATTCGGCCTGGGCCACGGCGGCGACCAGTAATCAGTGAGCAGTGTAGTGCCTCCCCTACAAAATTTTCACGTTGAGCGCTCAGCGTCCGGCTGCAGGACGAGGATGTCCTGAATGGCTCCTCAAATCCCATGCGGAACTCGACCGCGGCTGGACGGCGGGCTCATTCCGCAACTCGGTGGTCGATGGCGACTACAAATTAATGACCACAGATTCCCTGACGGGTCGCCTCGGCCGATGCTATTGACCTCTTCACGAATCAGCAAGGAGAATTCCAAATGACTGCCCAGCCCTCATGTGCGTCGCCCTCTTTAGGCATAGCCCGCAATAGATTGCACCGACCGAAGTTGGTGGCAGCAGTGCTTCTTCTTAGTCTTCTTGGAGTCATTCCGGAAACGCCCCTGTGGGCTTCCGTGACGGTGACCCTCAGTTCCACCACCACGCCCGCCGCTGGGGAGCCGGGAATCTCGAGAATCACTCTGACCGGCCAGGGTTTCCCCGCTGGAGTCATTCCAGAACAAAACGTGGTGGTGACGCTCACTCCTTCCGCTTCCGGCGGGGCCAGCACTGCAATCACAGCGACTGACGTCGATAGGATCACTGACGGCGTTCGGCGCATAACCTTCGGCATCCCGGGCTCGATAGTCGTCACCGCTCCGACCTCTTACGAGGTTTCGATTTCCGGGACAACCCTCGCTGGCATCAGTTTTTCGAGCACGAACACCGCAGCGTTGACCATCAACCCTCAGCCTACCATCGCGTCTGTTAACCCCTCGTCGGGCCGGCCTACTCAATCCATCTCGGTGGTCGTGACAGGGCTTGCTACGAACTTCGTGGCGGGCAAAACTCGCGCCAGCTTTGGGCCGGGAATTTCGGTGGGAGGTGCTCCAGAGGGTACCCCGGGACCCGTCACGGTGAACAGCCCTATAAGCTTCACGGCTGAAATCTTCGTCGGACCTTCCGATGCGCCAGGGCCGCGTGAAGTATCGGTTATGACTCCGCCCGAGCACGAATCGCTGGCCCAGGGCTTTGTCGTTATCACTCAGCGAACCGCTACCACAGGGACCAACGGCATCGCGTCGTTTCCCAACGAAGGTCTCGTTATTCGGGTCACAGATATCGCGTCCAAGCAGCCCCTGGCCAATATGAAAGTGACGGTGTTAAACGACGGGAGCAACCAAGGCCTGTTCGCGGCGGACCCTACCGGATATTACGCCCCCAACGTCGGTCTGGTCCCCGCGTGCTCAGGCCTTGAAATCCAGACCCAAGAGGCTGTGGACCCTCAGATTTCAGTGACTACTGTCCTGTCTTTGGGGGTAGACGGACCGCTCGGCTTTGGTCCAATAGTCTCTCCCCTACCCGGCGACATGTTTCAGTACCTAATTAATCAGTGTGAGGCTGCTTGCGCGGGGGGCACTGCGTCATGTCAGAAGAGTGTCCCGCTCAGCGCATTGCGGGCAGACGTCCTGAATGCGATTGTGCCCGGCGCAGCCGGGGAGGCTTTTCTTGACGCCCTTGGAAAGACCGCCACATTCGCGGGGGCTACCAAAATAGTGGGCGGTGCCTTTGCTATAACCGGGGCTTCAAGTAGCGCGCTGAGTTCACTCGAGTCCATCGAGGGCATTTATTACCAACAAGAAGGGTACCAATGGAGCAGTTTATTCAATGCATGTGAAGAGGTTCCCGCGGCTTTAAACCCTATCCCCGGGCTCGTAGGCGTGGGATCACTGCTAGTCATGTATCCACTCGGCCCGCCTCCTGGGACGATCGTTTCCACAACGGTCAGCGGCGCTGTCCTAGATGCGGCTACAGGTGCTGGAATTGCTGGCGCCACAGTTTACGCTGTACCGGGAGGCTTTAGCGTTACGACTGCCAGCGGCGGCACGTACAGTGGCTCAGTTCAAGGCTCTCCTGGTGAGTATGTCGTTGCGGCTGAGGCCGCAGGCTACGTCACCGCTAGCGAGCAATTCAGCCTTGAGCAAAACGGTCAGCCTGTCTCGATCGCTCTTTCCTTGGCTCCGTATAGCCTAACCCAACCGGTCATTCTTTCCGTCACCCCGGTGGCGGCGCAGGCCACCCAAGGAATCGTGATATCAGGGAGTGGATTTGGCAATACGCCGCCACAAACCGTCGCCCTTGGCGACGGCTCGGTTGACACGGTCGCGTGCAATGTCACAACACCTGGGCTTACGGTCTGGGACAATGCTCCCGGAGGTGTGTGGCAGGCCGGACAGGAGAGCTGTACTACGCAGAATGTGATTGGTATAAAGATTGGGAGCTGGAGCGACACGCAGATTGTTCTGAACGGTTTCGGGTCGGCACTAAGCTCAAGTCCGAACCCAACGTCGTACAACATCGCCGCGGGTAACCCGTTGACGTTTACCGTGTCGGGACCAAATAATTCGGGTACCGCGACCTATAATCTTCAAGTCTTACCTGCTACGCCGGCGGCTCCGGCTGGCGCTGTCAGTGTCAACGTGCCCGGGAACCAAGGATGGACCGATACCGGAGTCAGCCTCAGTGCGGGCGACACAGTAACCATTTCTGCCTCTGGGTTGGTTACGCTGACAACGGATGGTCACATCCCGCCGATGTCACCGGCAGGCTTCCCACCAAACTGTACGGCTGCTGAGGTTTACGGCCAGTTCTTCGTGCCCTTTCCTGCTGTCCAGCTTCCGTGTTGGTCACTGATAGGCCAGATCGGGACCGTTGGTCCGATTTTTGAAGTCGGAGCTAACACTGTCTTTCAAGCACAAACTAGCGGTGAACTCTTTCTCGGGGTGAACGACAACAATCTGGGGGATAACTCCGGGAGCTGGAACGCAGTCGTCACTGTGGCTCACTAGCTAGGGCGGTCGTCCCCACGTAAGCCTTGGACGTAGCTCGGCCAGGTACAGGCCCGGAGAGCCTTGCCCAAACGTAGCCCCAGCGTTTCCCCGGAACGCTCGATTGTGGCGTTCTGGTGGGTAGCGCTGCGTAGGCGCCGGCCAAAGCCTCTTCGCCTTATTTGCTGGGCTGTGGGATCGTGATGTCTCTCGGGTGCATCACTGTTAACCCAGGTATTCTCTTGAAATCATCCTTCTCGTCGAACGTCAAGATGTCGGTGATGCCGTTGTTCTTCATGATGACGCTATGGATGACGTCACCCACACCGGAATGGTATTGGAGGATGCCTTGCTTGACGTGGTAGAAGAATTCCGGGAAGTCATAATCCTTCCGCGGACTGACATCAACAAAATGCACTCTCAGCTCGTGCAATCGGCGCTCGCTAACGAGCTGGTCTTCAATTGCTGAAACCTCGGCACGATCCATTTTCTTGCTGGAAACCAGAATGTTGACCATTTCCGTCACGGCCCACATGGAGGTACACAACTGGATGTCCTTGAGCCCGGCAAAAACGGCCAAGGCATTCTCGACCATCTTCTTTTTCGTTTCTTCTGTCCGGTCGACGGAGTAGTGCGCGATCAAGACGTTGCTGTCCAAATAGATCCGCTTTATTTCTGTCTAGCGCGAAAGCGAACAACCTTCACCGTCTTGACGGCTTTGAACGAGACTGTTTGCCCGGACTTCGTCTTGAACTTCACTCTCGTCGGCTTTGCGACGGTTTTGGCAGCAACAAACCGGACATTCCTCGTAGCCATGTAGTGATATTAGCACTCGGGCGGGCGGCCCGCCCGACTAGGTGCCAAGAGAATCCAAGCCCCTTCCAGGGGCGAAACTTGGCCCTTGTGTGCCGCCCCTGAAGGGGCTCGCCTGTTTATTCTTGTCTACCCAGGGCTTCCGCCCTGGGCTAATCTGGGTCGGCCCCACGGGCCTTGGCGTGTTGCCGCCCGGATCTCGCCAGCGCATCCCGAGCGTATGCCGGGCACGATCGGTGTCCTGCTCCTGTGAGCTTGCATGAGTCAGCAGCGCCGCAGATGAGACCGTGGAAGCCGGTTCCACCTAGCAACAGGCCCGGAGGGGCCTTGCCCAATGTAGCCCAGCGCTTCAGCGCTGGGTAGGCGTTGTCCACGAACCCAGTCCCGGAGGGACGGGCCTACCCGAACACATATTTCGGGTCATATTCAATCCCGTGTTTGGCCAGCAGGCTCAAAAACTCGGATTCGAACGAATGCTTCCGGTGGTGCTCCGGTTGCGAATTCACGTACCGGATGACCGCAGCGCCGAAACCGCAAGCCGCGAAGCGGCGACATTTGGGTTAGCCCCGGGCGGAAGCCCGGGGTAAGCGGCAACAAGAGAATCCAAGCCCCCTTCAGGGGGCGACACCTGCCCTTGTGTGCCGCCCCCTGAAGGGGGCTCTGTCATCTTCCGCAATGCCTACTCGGCGCTTACGCGCCGGGCTAACACAAATGTCGCCCTTCGGGCTGAGGCGCGACGGGGTCGCACCGGCCTGGGGCGGTCGTCAGCCAACTAGAGGCGCCCCAACAGCAACAGGACGATCAGAATAACCAGGACCAACCCCAGGCCACCGCTCGGGAAATAACCCCAATTCCGGCTGTGCGACCAGCGAGGGAGTACTCCCAGTAACATCATAATAACGATCACAATCAAAATGGTGGCGAGCATATCGCTCCTCCTTACAACGAACGTAGTCAAGCGTATTCAGGCCGTCAGACAAGCTTTTCACGGCCGTCGCTATTGTGGAGACTGCGGCAACGGAGAACAAATTAACGATACCAACCCACGGATTGAGCTGTCTGTTCAAGAACGCTCACATCCGATAACGGTCTGGGCGATCGAAGGCGCGACGGGGTTCCCGGAACGCCCGGTTTTGGCGTTCTGGGGGGCTGAGCTCTGTAGAATAGGGCAGGGGTCGTTGGCGGAAGGAAACCTGCATGTTGATTCAGGTCGGCTATGAATTGGTCTTTTACTGTCCGCAAGAGACGCCGATGATCCTCATGCTCAACGTCCACTACTCCCGCGCCTCGGATATCGTCACTCCCGATTGTCTGACCACCGATCCGGCAACGCCCGTCACCGCCTATCGGGACGGCTTCGGAAACTGGTGCAGCCGGATTGTGGCGCCCAGCGGCAGGATTCGCCTGACCAGCACCGCGGTGGTTAGAGACTCGGCACAACCCGACGTGTTGACGCCGGGCGCTCAACAGCACGTTTTACAAGAATTGCCGGAAGAGACTCTGGTCTTTCTGTTGGGCAGCCGGTATTGCGAGACCGATCTGCTGTCCGAGGCGGCGTGGTCGCGATTCGGTCAGTCGCCGCCAGGATGGGCGCGCGTGCAGGCGATCTGCGATTTTGTCCACAACCATATCGCCTTCGATTATCAGAAAGCGCGCCCCACGCGGACAGCCTGGGAGGCGTTCAACGAGCGGGTGGGCGTCTGTCGCGACTACGCGCACCTGGCGGTCGCGCTCTGCCGCTGCATGAATATTCCGGCGCGGTACTGCACTGGATACCTTGGCGACATGGGGACGCTGCCGCCTTACGGGGTGATGGATTTTGCCGCGTGGTTTGAAGTCTATCTCGGTGGCGGATGGCACACCTTCGATGCCCGGAACAACGTGCCCAGGATTGGACGAGTGCTGATCGCGCGCGGCCGCGACGCGGCCGATGTCGCCATCGCGACCACGTTCGGCCAAAATACTCTGGAGAGCCTTAAAGTCTGGACGGATGAAATCGCGGAAAGTGTGCCCCAGCTCGGCTAGCCGGCGAATCCGATTGTCGAGGCGGCGTTGGGTGGGGCACCGTCAGGATATCTCGGGTCCGAGGGCGAGACGTGGGCCACCAGCCAAGTCAGTCCCTGGCTTTGGGCACTCCCGGTCCCTCGCTGCTGATATGGTGCTCCAGAGAATCGCGCTGCCGCCTCAGCTCCGCCACCTGCTCATGCAGCAGATTGCGAATCGAGAGGACGCCCCGCAGCCTGCCCGAGGGGTCCACCACCGGCAGATGGCGAAAATGATGTTCCAGCATCGAAACCAGGGCGTCATCGGGACTGGTTTGCGGCGAGGCGGTTTCCACCGGCGCGGTCATCAGCTCGCGCACCGGGACTTTCTCGGGATCGCGCCCGCTCAGCGCCAGCTTCTTCAGCACGTCGCGTTCGGTGAAGATGCCCACGACACGGTTGGCGTCCACGACCACGACCGCGCCCACGCGGCGTGCCAGCATGAGCCGGATTGCTTCGGCGACCGTGGATTCAGGAGGAACGGCAGCGGATTCTTTGTCGCACAGACGGAGGATGGTCATGGCTGACCTCCGGGGGGCTTCGCCCAGAAACGTGCCGCCGATTGTAGCACTATCAGATTAATCCGTTTGAGGTTGGTTTATCATCGCGCGCATGTGGAACCTGTTGCAGGGAGCGCGGGTCCTCGACCTGACGCGTCTGTTGCCGGGCGGCTACGCCACCATGCTGCTGGCGGACCTGGGCGCGGAGGTCATCAAGATCGAAGCCCCGGGCGTGGGTGATTGGACGCGCGAGCCTTCGCCCATCTTCGGCGGTACCAACGCGCTGTTCGCGCAGATCAATCGCAACAAGAAGAGCCTGGTGCTGAACCTGAAGTCCGGCGCAGGCCGCGAGGTGTTGCTGCGGCTGGCGAAGAGGAGTGAGGCGCTGGTGGAGGGATTCCGTCCTGGGGTGGCGGCGCGGCTCGGCATTGATTACGGGGCGGTGCGCAAGCGCAGCCCGCGGATCGTCTATTGCTCGCTGAGCGGATACGGCCAGACCGGTCCCAACCGCGACCGCCCCGGCCACGACCTTAATTATGTCGGCGAGGCGGGACTGCTGGGGGTCGCGAGCGGCGACGAGCCGCGGGTGCCAGCGCTGCCGTTTTCCGACCTGGCCGGCGCCATCTTTACCGCGCTCACCCTGGCTGCCGGGATGAAGGGCGCGGCCGAGACTGGCGCGGGGGCGTATATCGACCTCGGCATGTCGGACACCATCGTCTCGCTGCTCACGGTGCACTTCGCGCAGATGTTCCAGGCGGGCCAGCCGCCGTCGCTGGCCGACGCTTATCTGCTCGGCGGGCATCCTTGTTATACGGTTTACCGCGCCTCCGACGGCAAGCACCTGACCGTGGGCGCGCTGGAGCCGAAATTCTGGGAGCCGCTGTGCGAGGCGCTGGGGCGGCCGCAGTACGCCGGACAGCAGCACGATTTGGGGATGCGGGAGAAAATTCTGGCGGACTTCCGCGCGGTGTTTGCCACCCGCACGCGCGATGAATGGGTAGACGCGCTGGCGGCAGCCGACGTGCCGGTCGGGGCGGTGCGGACGCTCGGCGAGGTCGAGCGCGGCGATCAGGCCGAAGCCCGTGGCCTGTTCCACCAGGGGGCGTCCGGAATGAAAGAGGTAGCCTTTCCCGCCGAAATCCACGGCGCGCACGAATCGGCGGACCGTCCGGCGCCCAAGCTGGGCGAGCACACCTCACAGGTGCTGGAGCTGGCGGGGTATTCAAGCGAGGAGATCGCCGGGATGCGCCAGCGAGGCGTGGTGGGGTGAGGAAAATCCCCACCCTCGAGATCAGCGATCGAACGCGGCTTGCAGGTTCTTCTGGCCCGTGACGCCCTCCTGCAGCAGGAGCATGAGCAGGATGCGCGCCTTCTGCGCGGATAGATCGTCGCCCATCACCGCGCCGAGCTCCACCAGAGTCTTGCCGCCGCCCTCCCAACCGTAGTTGGGAAGCACGCGGCCGTTGGGCACGCGCGAGGTAATCACGACGGGCACGCCCTTGGCGATGGCGTCCTTGATGGCGGCATACATCGGCTTGTTGACGTTGCCCCAGCCCAGCCCCTGGATGACGACACCCTTGGCGCCGTGGTCGAGCGCGGCCTTGACCAGGTAGCCGTCGGCGCCGCCGTACATGGGAACGATTTCGACGTAAGGCATGTTGTCGGTCTTGAGCGCCACATGCTGGCGGCGCAGCGGCGCACGCCAGTACACGATGCGGTCAAAATCCACCTCGCCCAGGAAGCCGAAATCGCCCGACTTGAAGGTCTCGACGCTGGAGGTGTGGGTCTTGGTGACGTCGCGGGCGGCGTTGATCTGGCTGTTCATGGCGAGCATCGCGCCTCTGCCCTTCGATTGCGGATCAACGGCGATGCGGACGGCGTTCAGCAGATTGCGCGGGCCGTCGAAATCGGATTCCGAGGCGTTGCGCTGGGCGCCGATCAGGACCACGGGCTTGTCGGAATCGACGGTGAGGTCGAGCCAGTAGGCGGTTTCCTCCAGAGTGTCGGTGCCATGGGAGATGATGACGCCGGCCACCTCGGGGCGGGCCAGCGCGGCGTTGACGTCGTGGGTCAGCGCGGTCCAGCGGGCCGGGTCCATGTAATCCGAGGGCACGTTGGAGACGTTTTTCACCTCGACGGTGGCGTACTTCGAGACCTCGGGCACGGTGGCCAGCAGATCCTCGCCGGAAATCGCCGGTACTGGCGCGTGCTTCACCGGATCGATCTTCATGGCGATGGTGCCGCCGGTGGCGATGAACACCACCACCGGCTTGGTCTGGGCAGCGGCAAGCGTAGCCAGCAGGCAGAGAACGATGAGCAGTGCAGACTTGGTATGGCGCATGACTGACGGCCTCCCGACTTCGCGGAGAATATATAAGGATAGGGACCTCGGCGACAACCGGAGAGTGAGACCCATGCCTCGGGTAAAATGCTTGGCGATATGAGGACAGAGCCACAGGTCTACGTCACGCTGGGCGGGCTGCCGTTGCGAATCGAGCTGGAATGGCCGTTGCGGCGATCAGGCGCGGGGGCGGACTTCTACGTCCTGCGCGGAGACCTGCACCTGGAATCCGGCGAGGGGCTGCACTGCCTGGTGGCGTTGCAGATGACGCAGACGGTCAAGGAAGTGCTGCCCTCGCTCGATCCCGCGGACGTGGAGGCCCCGGCGATCAACATCCTGCGCAAGGACGTCGACCGCAAGCAGCTCGAGTTTGTGAAGTCGCCGAAGCGGGTGCCGGTGCCGTTTTCGGCGCGGCAGTACAGCTTCAAGCGCCGCGAGTGGGACTTCGCCAAGGCCACCGACGAACAGGTGGCCGAGCTGGTGCGGCGCAAGGTCTATTGGAACAGCAAGCTGGGGGCCGAGCGAGTGTGGATCGCCGATCCCATCGACGCACAGTACGTCAGCAGCCCGGCGGCGCGCTTGCTGGAGGCGGCGTCGCGCCTCGAGACATGGTTGCGCCTGGAGGGCGAGTACGCCACCGCCACACGCGAACTGCTGGCCGAGGGGTCGAAGCTCGAGGCCGAAATGCGGGCCGCGCTGGAGGCGCTCGAAAAGAAGCATGCGTTCGAGAGAGGGTAGAGAGAAACAGGGAGTAGGCGTGAGGGAGTTAAAGGTGAAAGGGCACGGCTTACAGCCGTGCCGCTAGAGTTTACACATGGTCGGGCCTTTAGGCCCTGAGGTAAATCCCCTCAGCGGCTAAAGCCGAGCTTTTACTTGCCTTTACGGCACGCCTGAAGGCGTGCCCCTTCACCTGCATGTCATGCCTAAGATCAAGCGAATCCGTCGCTATTCAGCCGATGAAAGAGTCGCAGATGTAGAGTTCTCCGAGGACTCGATGACGGTGGGTCTGATGGATGGACGCTCTATCTCTGTCCCGCTCGCATGGTACCCGCGCCTCCTGCGCGCCACGGTCGCGCAACGCGCCCGTTGGCAGATCGCCGGCGGCGGATACGGAATCCATTGGCCCGACATAGACGAAGACCTCAGCACAGAAGGCTTGTTGCGCGGCGCGCCCGCTCCGCAACCAGGCCCTAGCCGGCGGTTGCGGAGCAAACGAACCACCAGGTCTGCCGTGGCGGTGCCGGGGCGGAAGAAGATCCGCACCAACTGATCCGGCCGGATGCGCGGTCGTCCGCGGTCGCACCAGCTCTATGAGGCCAAAACACGCAGTAGGATATAGGCAGCAGGAGGCAGGAAGCAAAAAAAGCTTCAGATGGGCTGCCCTTTCCCCCTACCCTTCACTAGCCAAACGCTACAAGATAACCAAGTCAAGACCAAGCAGATAAACACATGCGCAACTCGTACGTTGCATCTGTAGCGTATATCGATTAGAATCTATCTAGGCCCGGCATACCAGCCAGACTGAAGGAGGACCGTCCATGGCGCAAGGCAGCGAAGCATCGGGTGTCGATATTTCCCCCAAAGAGCAGCGGGAGATTATGGACATTTACACCAAGCTTCGTGAAGCCGAGGCAAAGCTCGTCGGCCCGGACGGGCGGACCGAGATTTTGCCGAACAATCTCTACTCGTTTCTGCTGCGGCTGCTCGCCGATCTCAGGGCTGGCCACTCGGTCACGATCCTGCAGAACAAACACGAACTGACCACGGTCGAGGCCGGCAAAATCCTGGGGGTTTCAAGGCAGTACCTGGTTCAACTGCTTGAGAAAGGAGAGATCCCCTTCCACAAGGTGGGCACGCACCGCCGCATCTACGTGCGCGATGTAATTGCCTACAAGTCGAAGCGAGATACGGCGCGGCGAAAAACTCTCGACGACCTGGCGCGGGCGGAGTTCGCAAAAGGGGCGTACGAGAAGATTCCTGATGATTTTCACTCCGGAGAATGAGTATTCGGCGGTCTTGGACGCTTGCGTTCTTGTGCCCATGGCACTCTGTGATTTGTTGCTGCGGCTGGCGGAGGAACCAGCTTTGTACCGGCCGTTCTGGAGCGAGGAAATTCTGGCGGAAGTCGCCAAATCTCTCCGCACGGACTTGGGGAGATCCGTGGAAGACGTTGCCTGGAGACTTGAGCAAATGCGGGTTGCGTTTCCGGAAGCGATGGTGCCGGTTCCACCGAAACTTTTGAAGGCGGTCGATTGCCTTCCCGACGACAATGACAGGCACGTGGTCGCGGCCGCGATTATGGCCCGAGCCGATGCGATCGTCACGCAGAACACCAAGCATTTTCCGGCGGACTGCCTCGGCGAGTTCGGAGTGGTTTGCCAAACCGCCGATGATTTCCTGATTCACCAGTTCCATCTCTATCCGCAGGCGGTGCTGGACAAGCTGGACGACCAAGGCGCCGGGATCGCGCAGAGCAGGCAGTACGTAATTTCCAGCCTTGGGCGCTCTGTGCCGGAGTTTTGCAAGCTCTTGGGGGGATATTAGGGAGAGTCGCTAGCCTCGGTTGCCCGTTTGTGCCCAATTACGCGGTCCCGCAGGCGCTGGCTTTCTTTTTCTCCTGAAGGAGCTGCAACAGCACAGTGCCAGCCTGCTCCGCCTCCAAGGTCTCGAACTGCTGGTCGAGTTCGATGACGGTCGCCTTGGGGGCGAGTGCGGACAGGAAGGCCGCCAGACTGGGGCCCTCAAACCCGACACGAGGCGTGTTCGGACCCAGCACTAACACGTCGGTGTTTCCCACTTGCAGGAGAATCCTGGCTTCCTTGGCGAGCGTCGTCGAAAGTACTTCGTAACCATGTGCGGTCAAGACGGTTCGCGCGAAGGCGCAGAGGTCGGAGGATTGATCGAGGAACAGGATGCGTGCCTTGGCCGAGGCGGGTTTCGCCATCTGCGGCGCCGGCTTGCGGTACGAGACCACCGCTTCCTGCTCCGAAGCAAAAACATGGAAAAGCGTGGAGAGCCGGGTCATCTCCAGCAAACTGGTGACGAAGGCAGGCGGACAGGCGATTTTCAGGTCGCCTCCGGCTTTGCGCGCGCGCATCACTAAACGGACCATCATGCCCAGCCCGCTGCTGTCGACGCGTGGAACCGCGCTCACCTCCAGCACCAGATGCCGGGTTCCTTCGTCCAGTTCCGAACAGATGGTCTGCTCCAGGTGCTCGGCGTCCGCTCCCGAGACGATCGGGCCTTCACACTGGAGCACGGCTACTTCTCCTGCTCGGCGTAATTGCACCTTGAGCATTTTCATCCTTTCGGAGCGACAGACGGAATTCTGAGCGTGGCAGGGGGATGTGCGGGGTACGATAACGCCCCGGCTCGCAGGCTGTCAATCGCACCGAGGCTTTGCAGCGAGCGTCGTTGACCGGCGACGGCCGCGAGCCTAACATTCCGCCACGGAGAGAAGCGTGCTAGGGTCAACGGTTTCGCATTATCGGGTGCTGCAGCGGCTGGGTGGTGGCGGCATGGGGGTGGTGTATGAAGCCGAGGACACGCGCCTGGGCCGCCGCGTGGCGCTGAAGTTTCTGCCGGAAGAGATGGAGAAAGATCCGCAGGCGCTGGAGCGATTCCAGCGCGAGGCGCGCTCGGCTTCGGCGCTCAACCATCCCAACATCTGCACCATCCACGACGTCGACCAGCACGAGGGCCGGCACTTCATCACCATGGAGCTGCTGGAGGGCGCGCCGCTCTCGGCGAGGATCGCCGGGCACGCGGTCGCGATCGACCAGTTGCTGGAATGGGGCATACAGATTGCCGATGCCCTCGACGCCGCCCACGCCAAAGGCATCGTGCACCGCGACATCAAGCCGCAGAACATCTTCATCACCAGGCGCGGGCAGGCGAAGGTGCTCGATTTCGGTCTGGCCAAGGTCGAGGCGCGGCGCGTCCCGGAAGCGGCGGCGGCCAACGCCCAGACGGTGGACCTCACCTCGGAGCACCTGACCAGCCCGGGCACGGCGATGGGAACCGTGGCCTACATGTCGCCGGAGCAGGCGCGCGGCGAGGAACTGGACACGCGCACCGATCTGTTCAGCTTCGGGGCCGTGCTCTATGAAATGGCCACCGGGGCGGTACCGTTCAAGGGAACGACCACCGCGATAATCTTCGACGGCATCCTGAACCGCCCGCCCACGCCGCCGGTGCGGCTGAATCCCGAGCTGCCGCCGGAGCTGGAACAGGTCATCAACAAGGCGCTGGAGAAAGACCGCGAGCTGCGCTGCCAGAGCGCGTCCGAGCTGCGCGCGGACTTGAAGCGGCTGAAGCGCGAGCGGGATAGCGGGCGGAGTTCGGCGGTCGCCGCGGCCGCGGCTCCGGCAAAACCGGGACGCAGGCTCAAGCTCTGGATCGCGATTGCGGCCGTGATCGCCGTTTTCGTGGCGGGAGCGATCGTGAGCTGGCGTCTGCAGCGGCCGAATCATCTGCCGAAGTCGGCGCAGACCACCATCGCCGTGCTGCCGTTCCAGAACCTGGGCGCCGACAAGACCCTCGACTTCCTCGGCCTGGCGCTGCCCGACGAAGCCGTCACCACGCTGAGCTACATTCCGGCGCTGGCGGTGCGTCCGTTCGAGACTTCGCGGCGCTTCGCCGGCACCAGCGTGGATCCGCAGGCCGCGGGGCGCGAGCTGCGCGTCGCCGACCTGGTCACCGGCCACTACGCGCGCGAAGGCGGGCAGTTGCGGGTGACCATGGAAGTCATCGACGTGGAGAACAACCGAGTGCTGTGGCGGGACAGCATCAGCACGGCGGGCGAGGACATGATCGCCCTGCGCGAGCAGATGGGATCGCGGCTGCGGCAGGGCCTGGCGCCGGTGCTGGGATTGGCGGGCGGCGACGAGAGCGAATCCAAGCCCAGGAGTCCCGAAGCTTACGGACTCTACCTGCGGGCGGTGGCGATGAGCCGCGACGTCGCACCCAACAAACAAGCCATCCAACTGCTGGAACAAGCGGTGGCGCTCGACGCCTCCTACGCGCCCGCCTGGCAGGCGCTGGCACACCGCTACTACTATGATGCCACCTATGGGGATGGCGGTGCGGCGGGGTTCCAGCGCAGCGAAGCCGCACTGTCGCGAGTGCTCGCCCTCGATCCCAACAACGCGCTGGCAGCCCAGGGATGGATCGTGTCGGAAACCGAGCGCGGCGACCTCGGCCGCGCCTACGACGAAGCCAGCGCTTTTCTGCAGCGACGTCCGGACAGTGGCAGCGCGCATTTCGCCATGGCCTACCTGCTGCGGTATGCCGGGCTTTTTGAAGAATCGGCGCAGGAGTGCGCGCGCGCCATGGCGCTCGATCCCACCTCCCGGGAGTGGCGCTCGTGCTCGATGACTTTCATCCGCATGGGCAATTACAAGCGCGCGGAGGACTTCCTGCGGCTGGACGCCGGTTCGGAGTTCTCGCGTTACATCGGGGCCAACATCCTCCTGCGTCAGGGCAAAGCGAAGCAGGCGGAAGATGAGATGCCGCCCAAGCCTGAAGGCCCGCGCAGCGCATTGGCCGCGGTGGCAGCCGGGCGCAAGCAGGACGCCGCCGCCATCGCCCGCCAAGCCCTGCCGGGGATACTGGCCCGGCACGACCCGGAACAGAAATTCGGGGACGCGGGATGGATCGCGTATGTCGGAGAGCGCGAGGCCGCCTTGCAACTCATCCGCATAGCCGTGGAAGACAACTATTGCGGCGCCCTGGGCGCGGAGACCGATCCCCTCTACGTCAGCCTGCGCGGCAGTCCGGAGTTCGCCCAGCTCATGAACCAGGCGCGCCAGTGCCGGGAGAAGTTCCTCGAACATCGGAGAGCGGTGGGGAAGTAACGCGGTTTTCATTTCGGCGGCAAGCGCAGCACGAATTCGGCGCGCTCGGAGAAGGGCGCCGGAGCCGGCAGCATCAGCAGGCCGCGTCCGAAACAGCTCTTCAGCCGCACCAGACGCGCGCGGCGCCAGGCCCCATCGCCGGACTGCACCTCGACCATCGCTCCGGAATGCTCGCGCAGCAGCGCCGCCAGCCGCGAGCGTTGCGCTTCGTCCCGCTGGTGAAACACGACGACGGTGACCTTCAGCTCGTCGTCGGTGTGCACTTCCAAGGCCCGACAGGCGATCGTGCTGGCGTCCGCCGTAGCAGCGGGCGGCGCGGCCTGCGCCCGCTCGAGAACGGGCAAGAGCAGAAACAGTGCAGTGAACACGACATAGGCGATCCGCATGTCTGTGCTCTCCTTATTACTCGGCTTAAAACGTGAAGGGGCACGGCTTTCAGCCGTGCCGCTAGCGTTAACACATGAACGGCCTTCAGGCCCTGCGGGACATTTCCTCAGCGGCTTAAAGCCGACATTTTTATCTGCCTTTTACGGCACGCCTAGAAGGCGTGCCCCTTCACCTGCATGCTGCTCCTACCCGGTAGTCCCTCGGCATCTCGGCGGTTTTGATGGCGTAAGCGAGACGCCGGCGCTACGACAAAACGGAAAAGGCCGACCATGTTTCCATGATCGGCCTTTATTTATGCCGGCAACGACCTACTCTCCCACACAGTTTCCCGTGCAGTACAATCGGCCCTGCGGGGCTTAACTTCCGTGTTCGGGATGGGAACGGGTGTGTCCCCCGCGGTAATATCACCGACAACTTGACGCGCCTTTCGGCGCGAGCAATCAGCGGTCAGCAATCAGCCGTCAGTCAAACCTGAGTGCTGAATGCTAAGTGCTGACTGCTAATCTGTAAAGATCTCGAGGCCAATGCCTCACAACTGAATAGACAGGATCTACGGGCTCTAGCTAGTAGCCAGAAGCTAGCAGCCAGAAGCGCTTTCATGCGCTCGGTAAATTTTATGGTCAAGCCGAACGGGCGATTAGTACTGGTAAGCTACACGCGTTACCGCGCTTCCACCTCCAGCCTATCAACCAGGTGGTCTACCTGGGCCCTTCTTGCCCCTTACGGGTTGGGAGATCTAATCTTGGGGAGTGCTTCACGCTTATATGCCTTCAGCGTTTATCACAACCGAACTTCGCTACCCAGCCATGCCGCTGACACGACAGCTGGAACACCAGCGGTCCGTCCATCCCGGTCCTCTCGTACTAAGGACAGACCCCCTCAAATCTCCTGCGCCCACATCAGATAGGGACCGAACTGTCTCGCGACGTTCTGAACCCAGCTCACGTACCGCTTTAATAGGCGAACAGCCTAACCCTTGGAACCTTCTACAGCTCCAGGATGCGATGAGCCGAC
>Ga0181521_10002309_pt1 | contig 23212 bp, 20 predicted proteins | sample PEATcosm2014_Bin_32_FD_119764 | JGI IMG/M metagenome (GOLD analysis project Ga0181521, IMG submission 119764) | Peatland microbial communities from MTU Mesocosm Facility, Houghton, MI, USA - PEATcosm2014_Bin02_60_metaG | ecosystem: Environmental > Terrestrial > Soil > Wetlands > Peat | place...
GCCTCGCCCGGCGAGGCGACCCTCGCCCCGGCCCCGGCTCCCGCCCCGCCCGGCGGCACGACCCCCACCCCCACCGGCGACACGGACAGCGCCCCGCCCGGCGACACGACCCCCGCCTCACCAGCGCCTTAGCGGCCCTGCTGGGCTAACTTCGGCGGAAGCGCCCCTTTTGGGCTTTTGGTGCACCGTTTTCAGGTACCGTCGATTGCCGTGTCCAGTCCGCCCGCGCAGTTGGTGACCGAGCCGACGCCTCCCGAGTCTGTGCCCGCAGCTGCCAACGGGCGGCGGCTGGCATGGCTTGACGCGCTGCGCGGGTTCGCCGCCCTGTGCGTGGTGTTCGACCACATGAGCACGCTCGTGCTGCAGCACGTCCGCAGCGACCTGTACGTGTGGTTCAACGGCGGCCAGTACGGCGTTTTTGTGTTCTTCCTGGTCAGCGGGTACATCATCCCGGCGTCGCTGGAACGCAAGGGCAGTGTCCGCGGCTTCTGGGTGAGCCGGGCATTCCGCCTCTACCCGCTGTACATCGTCGGGATCGCGGTCTCGCTCCTGGCCTGGAAGACCGGCTTCGGGCCGATCCACGGCGCGGACAGCCAGCCCAAGGCCTGGGTGTACTCACTGCCGTTCATGATGTCCAACATGATCGGCGGCGCCAACGTGCCGAACGTCATATGGACCCTGTCCTTCGAGATGGTCTTCTACCTCCTGCTGTCGGCGCTGTTCACCTTCCGGGTGCACCGGCACAGCGCGGGTTACGCGCTGACCGCGGCCATCGGGGCCGTCGTGCTCGGCGGCATCCTGCCGATATCGGGCCTGAGCCACGCCATCGGCAACCGCCGGGTGGCGATTGCGGCCGACATATTGCTGTTCATCGGCCTCGCGCTCGCGGTCAGCGGGCGCCGGGTACCGCGCGCGGTGGGCGGCGCCGTGGCCGCCGCGACCGGGCTGACGCTGCTCCTGTTCAACACGAGCTACCCGTACAAGTGGAGCGGGCTGACGATCCTCGCGCTGATGTTCACCGGCACCATGCTCTACCGCGCCGAACGGGGCGAGTTCGGGCGCATCAAGGCGGCGGTCATCGCGGTCGTGGTGTTCGCGCTGGCCATTGCGGCCGGAGTCTGGCACAGCATGATGTGGCACATGAGCGCGGCCGGCCAGCGGCAGTTCGACCTGCAGTGGATCAGCTGCCTGGTACTAGCGGGCGGGACGTTCGCGGTCGGCATGGCGCTCCGGCACCGGACGGTCCCGCGCGCGCTGGCCTGGCTGGGCCTGGTCAGCTATTCGGTCTACATGCTGCACCCGATCGTGCTGAACGCCTACCGGTCCTTCTCCGTCTTCCGCCGGCCCCACCCGTTCCCGATCCAGGTTCTGCTGGCCGCGGGCATCGTGGCGGTCGTGCTGGCCTGCTCGGCGCTCACCTACCACCTCGTCGAGTCCCCGATGCAGCGCGTCGGCCACCGGTTCGCCCGCCTGCTCCAGGCCCGCTTCGGCCCCGACGCCATCACCGAGAGCGTTCCGGTGCCGGACGCCGCGACCGCGCCCGCCGGGGCGGAAGCGAACGCCGGGGCGGAAGCGAACGCCGGGGCGGAAGCGAACGCCGGGGCGGCCGGTGACCCGATGCGGGACAGCCCTCAGGCCCACACTGGCCCCCACCGCCAGGCCGGCTCTCACGGCCATGCTGGCCCGCACGGCACGCCAGCTTCCACGGCCAGGCCGGCCCCGCGCCCCAGGATGCCCGCCGGATAACCTGATCGACTGTGGGAGAAACCCCCGGCGCGACGTCGCTGTACCGCAAGGTCGCCGATGATCTCCGGGCGGCTATCGCGGCGGGCACCTACCCCCCGGGGACGCGCCTCCCCTCGGAGAGTGACCTGGCCGAACGCTACGCACTGTCCCGCGGTACCGTCCGGCAGGCGTTCGCCGCCCTGCGGGCCGACGGGGTGATCGCCTCCCGCCGCGGCGCGCGCCGTATCGTGCTCGGCGGCCCCCAGCTGCAGAGCTTCGGTGAGCTGCTGAGCTTTTCCCGCTGGGCCAAGGCCATTGGAGAACGGCCGTCCGGCCGGGTGGTCGACATCACCCGGCGCGAAGCCAAGCCATCCGAAGCCGAGCAGCTCGGGCTCCCACCCGGTGCGGTGATTTACCACCTGACCAGGGTGCGGATGCTGTCCGGCCAGCCGGTAATGATCGAGCGCACGGCCTTCCCGGGACGTGTTGGCGCGTTCGTCGCGGGGATCGACGCGGACCGCGAGTCGATCTACGAGCGCTTGAAGGAACTCGGCGTGGTGTTCGCCGACGCGGAACACGTCATCGACGCGGTGCCGGCCTCCACCGACGACGCGCGGCTGCTCGGCTGCCGGCCGCGGGCCCCATTGCTGCGCGAGCGCCGTCGCACCACCGACCCGGCCGGCGTGCCGCTGGAATGGTCCGAGGACCGCTACCTGGGCAGCGCGGTCGCCTTCACCGTGCACAATTCGGTCGCGGTCAGCGCGCTCTCCCGGCTGCCCTCCCACCCCGCGACCTGACCCAGCCCGGCGGTGACCCAGCCGGAGCGGCGAACGGGCACTAAGTGCCGCCGGAGCAGGCTGTGCAGCAGCGGCCGGAAGTGGTCGAAATCCGGGCCGTCGCTGACCGGGTCTTTGGCCGCTTCGTCCCAGCGCCGGACCGCGACCGCCGCGCCCGCGTGCGGCAGCGTCTCGAACTCGGCGGCCTCGTCGGTGGTCATCGGGCCGCCCTGGACGGCCAGCGTGTACACCGACGCCGCGGACAGCTTCCCGTAGTAGCGGGGGACGACGGCGCACAGGTAGCGTTTGGCCGCCACGTGCAGCCGGACCGGCTCGGTGACGTCCCCAGGGAACCACTGCGCCAGCCACGCCGCGCCCGTCTCCTCATGCCGGTTGTCGGTGCCGGCCATCAGCTGCCGCCCGCTGACGGTCCCCCCGCAGATGTGCCCCACGTCGTGTAGCAGCGCGGCGGCCACCTGGGCCTCCGGCGCGCCCGCGGCCTCGGCCAGCGCCGCGGCCTGCCGCATGTGCACCGCCACGCTCACCTGTTCGCCCAGGTAATCCTGGGCTCCCTCGGTAGAGAACAGGCCGGCGATGATGTCGATGGCCCTCACGCCGCCACCTCCTGACGTCCCAGCACGGCCAGCGAGCTAGCCACGGCTTCCTGCGTTCGCGCTGCCCGGCAGGTAAGTTGGCTATATAAGCTGATACATGACTATACTCGATTGCGCGCCGATCAGGCAGTCTGCCAGCGGCTTCTTCCATGTGTTTCCTGTGACGCTGGCCAGTGGGCGGCCGGCGGTTGACGACGGAAGGGCGGGCAGATGAATTCAGCTCGCGGGGCGGGCCGGGTCATCGTGGTCGGCGGCGGGGTGCTCGGCACGATGCACGCCGTCGCGGCCTGCAGGCGCGGTTTCGAGGTGGTCCACCTGGAGCGCGAACCGGATGCCCGCGGCGCGAGCGTACGGAACTTCGGGCTCGTGTGGGTGAGCGGCCGGGCCCCGGGCCCCGAACTGGACCTCGCACTGCGCGCCCGCGAGCGCTGGGCCGAGATCGCCGCCGAAGTCCCCAGCGTGGGGTTCCGCCCGCACGGTTCCCTGACCCTGGCCGCCGACGGCGCCGAGATGAGCCTGATCAAGGAGGCGTCCGCGCTTCCGGACGCGGCCCGGCGCGGCTACGAGGTCCTGGACCTTGCCGCGGCGCGGGCCGTCAACCCGGCCCTGCGCGGGGAGTTCGCCGGGGCACTGCTGTGTACCCGGGACGCCATCATCGAGCCGCGCGCCGTGCCGCCGGCGCTGCGCGCGCACCTGCTGGCCTCGGGTACGTACCGCTGGCTGCCGGGCCGCGAGGCCACCGCGGTGGAACCGTACGCGGTGCGCGACCACACCGGCGAGTGGCATCGCGGTGATCTCGTCGTGGTCTGCTCGGGCGCCGCGTACACCGGGATCGCCGGGCCGCACCTGGCCGCGTACCCAGCGGCTCCGCTGCGCCGGGTCCGGCTGCAGATGATGCAGACGCGGCCGTTCGGCCGCCGGGTGACGACGGCCGTCGCCGACGGCGACTCCATGCGCTACTACCCGGCGTTCGACCTGCCCGGCCGGGGGCGGCTCGGCCCGCAGGACCCGGCCGCCGCGCGGACCCGGGCCCAACTGCTGCTGGTCCAGCGGCTCGACGGCAGCCTGACGATCGGCGACACCCACGAATACGATGAGCCGTTCGGCTTCGACGTGGACGAGGACGCCTATGATCACCTGCGCGCCCGAGCCGAGATCCTGCTCGGGACGGCGCTGCCGCCCGTCCAGCGCCGGTGGGCCGGGGTGTACAGCCAGGTCACCGGGGATGAGCTCTACCACCGGTCACAGATCGAGCCGGGAGTCGTCCTGGTCACCGGGCCCGGTGGGCGCGGCATGACGTGCTCCCCGGCCATAGCGGAGGAGACATTCGCTTGAGTGCGCAGGTTACGGTCGCCTGCCTGGACATGGCCGGCACCACCGTCCGTGACGACGGCATCGTCATGGACGCCTTCGGGTCCGCCATCGCCGGCCGGGGCCTGTCGCCCGCCGGATACGACCGGGCCATCAAGGACGTCCGCGCCAGTATGGGCCAGTCCAAGATCGAGGTCTTCCGCCGGGTTCTCGGCGGCGACGCGGCCGCGGTGGACGCCAACCAGGCCTTCGAGCACCGCTACGCCGCCGCGGTGCGGGCCGGCGAGGTCGCTCCGCTGCCCGGGGCCGTGCCGGTCATGACCACGCTGCGCGCCGCGGGAGTCAAGGTCTGCCTGCTGACCGGGTTCTCCCCGGCCACACGCGACGCCCTGATCGATGCGCTGGACTGGCGCCCGCTGATCGACCTGGCCCTGTCCCCGGCCGACGCGGGACGAGGGCGCCCCTGGCCGGACCTCCCGCTCACCGCGCTGCTGCGACTCGGCGGCGGCGCCGTGAGCGAACTGGCCACCGTCGGGGACACGCCCAGCGATATCGAGTCGGGCCTGCGGGCGGGCGCGGGCATTGTGGCCGGGGTGCTGACCGGCTCCACCAGCCGTGCGGAGTTCACCCAGGCCGGTGCGCCGCACATCATGGACACGGTGGCCGGGCTGCCGGCCCTGCTCGGCCTGACCGGTTAGCCCTCGGCGCGCCGCCGCTGCGCGGTCCGCCCGGATGGCCCGCTGGCTGCCCGCGGCCGGTTCCGGGGCGCCTAGCCGGTCGGGCCGAACCGCTCAACCCTGATTCGCTCGACCGGCATCCCGGCTCGGCGGAGTACGGCCGTCGCGGCGTCGGCGAACCCGGACGAGCCGCACACGAACCCGGTGGCCTCCGGATTCAGCGGCCCCGGCAGGTCAGCAGGGGTCAGCCGCCCGGCCCGGCGGGGCCAGGACGGCGGGGTGGAACGGGTGTAGATGATCGTCGTCTCCGGGCCGGGCAGTTCCGCGGCGTAGTAGAGCTCCTCCGGCCGGCGGACCGAGACGACCAGGTTCACCAGGTCGGCCCGCCCGGTCTGGCGCGCGAGCCGCAGCATGGCCATGAGCGGGACGACCCCCGAGCCGCCGCCGATCAGTACGGCCGGTGTGGCCCCCCGCCAGACGAACCAGCCGCCGATGGGCCCGCGCACCTCAAGCTCGTCCCCGACCATGACCACTTCGTGCAGGAACGAGGAGACCTCGCCGTCTGGCAGATGCTCCACGGTCAGCTCGATCTCACCGGAATCGCCGGGTGCGGAGGCGACCGAGTAGGAGCGCTGGGCCCGGTACCCGTCCGGGGCGGTGAGCCGGATGAGGAAATGCTGGCCGGCCAGGTAAGGCGCCGGCTCGCTCAGCGCCAGCCGGAACGTCTTGGCCGTCGGTGTCTCCGGGCGGATCCCGGTGACCCTGGCCATCTGCCATTTGCCGGGCGGGGGAAAGGAGCCGGGCGGGCCGGACTCGCTGAGCTGCTCGGTCACGGCGCTGGTCAGTCCCCTTGGTAGCGCTGCTCGAGCCAGGGGTCACCGCGGTCGTGATAGCCGTTGCGCTCCCAGAAGCCGGGTTCGTCGTGGTCGAGCAGCCGGAGCCCGGACACCCACTTGGCGCTCTTCCAGAAGTACAGGTGCGGGACGAGCAGTCGGGCCGGGCCGCCATGCTCCTTGGCCAGCGGCCGCCCTTCAAAGTCCCACACCACCCACGCCTTGCCGCCGGTCACGTCGGCCAGCGGGAGGTTGGTCGTATAGCCGGTGTGCGACGTGGCCAGCACAAAGCTGGCCGACGGCATCGGCCGGGCTGCCGCCAGCAGCGTGTCGACGGACACACCGTGGAACGAGACGCCCAGCTTCGACCAGGTCGTGACGCAGTGGATGTCGCCGGCGTAGTCCGAGCCCGGTAGCGCCCGGATCTCGTCCCAGGCCCATTTGACCGGCTGCTCGACCAGTCCCTCGATGTTGAAGGACCAGTTAGCGGTGGACAGGGTCGGGGTGGCTTCGGCGGTGAGGACGGGCCAGTCCGTGCCCACGTCGTACTGACCGGGTGGCAGCCGCGGGTCACGGGGCCGGCGCCCGCGGAACCCTCTCGTGAAGACCATGCCTTAACTTTCGCCGCGAGGTCGCATGGCCCTATCTTGCCCTGTCGCCCTCCCGCCGCACCAGTTCGCCCGGGCCGCGTTCCCCGCCCGGCTCCGCTGCGCGCCGGGCACGCCTGTGCGGGCCAGCGCACCGCTCCCGGTGTGCCGGGCCGCCTCCTTCTCGTTCCGTGTCCAGCTCATGCTCTGTCTTCTTCGCGCCGTGCCCGCGGGGAATCAGCCCGGGTGGGCGGGTGAAGATCTTGGTAAGTCCAGCGGCGACTCCTCGTCTGCCGTCCGTCTGCCGTTCGCGCTGGCCGCGGAGCGGAATCGATGCCAAGCTGGGCTGATGAGCGGGGACGACGAACGGGACGGGGTCCCGCTGACCAACCTTGACCAGCCGCTCTTCCGCGGGGCGGAGGCCACCAAGCGGGATCTGGTGGACTACCTGGACGCGGTGCGCGACCAGATCCTGCCGGTGCTGGCCGATCGGCCGCTGTCGGTGATCCGGGCGCTGCGGGGCCAGGCGCCGTTCATGCAGAAGAACGTGCCCAAATACACCCCGTCGTGGGTGCAGACGGTCACGGTGTGGGCCGAAGCCTCCAAGCGCGAGGTTTCCTACGCTCTGTGCAACGACCACCGGACGCTGCTGTGGTTCGCCAACCAGCGCGCCGTCGAATACCACCCCGGCCTCGTCCGGGCCGGGGAATGGGACCATCCGACCCACCTCATACTCGACATCGACCCTCCGTCCGCGGACGCGTTCGGCCTGGCGGTTCGCGCGGCGCATCTGGTCCGCCGGGCGCTGGCCGACGTGGGCCTGGCGGGCGCGGTCAAGACCAGCGGCGCCAAGGGCGTGCACGTGTTTGTGCCGCTGGACGACGGGGTGACGGCCGTCGACGCGGCGGCGGCCACCCGCGCGATCAGTGCCCGGGCCGAGCGGCTCGATCCCGCGCTCGCGACCACGGCCTTCATCCGGGACGACCGTGCGGGCAAGGTGTTCATCGACTCCACCCGGGTCGGCGGGGCCACGGTCGTGGCCGCGTACAGCCCGCGCTTGCGGCCGGGCACGACGGTGTCGTTCCCGGTCCCCTGGGAGGAACTGGACCGCGTCATACCCGGCGATTTCACCGTGCACACGGCGGTCCCTCTCCTGGCTGGGAGCGATCCGTGGGCCAGCCTGATGCCCGCACCGCAGCCGCTCAGCGCCGAGCTGGTCGAAGAGGGGCACACCATCCCCATCGCCCGCGTCCAGGCCATGCACGAGGGCAAGCGCCGGGCCCGCGCACGCCGTGCCTGACGCAAGCGCCGAGCCCCGTACCCGCTGTACCCGCCGCACCCGCCTAAGCGCCCTGCGGGGTCCGCCGCCCGGTCACCGACGTCGGGCGAATCCGGATCCAGAACGGCCGCTCCACATTGCTGACCCACGGCCGGAGGCCGGCCCGGCCGAGCCGGTCCACCTCGGCCTCCTCGTCCACCGGTTCGGCCCGGCCGTTCATGACGACGCTCCACCCGGAGCGCGTCTCCTCGTCGTAGTCGTCGGCTTCGAATGTGATCGGCTGCTGCCCCTGCGTCGCGTAGAGCTTCGATCCGTGCGCCGTCCGGAAGATCACATCCTGCCCGTCGACAAGATGGTTCACCGGCAGGACCTGCACCTCGCCGGCGGCGAGAAAGCCGACGCGCCCGACCGGCACCGACGCCAGCAGTTGCAGGCAGGTATCGAAGGAGAGCATCTCAAACCCAGCGTGATCGATCGAGTGACCTGGCATAGCGGTCTCCCGGAGTAGACCCGGCGGCCTCAGCGGGCTCGGCGCCGGGTACGTTTCCTTTCCTTCTAGCGTGGCCCGCGCCCCGCGTCCGTAACAGCTGGCGAAAGTCCCCCCGGCCGGGGCCGTTCGGCTCATTGCGGTGGCGCTATTGCAGCCGTATTACAGCATATTTCGGCAGCATTTCAGCGCCGTTCCGTGACCAGCACCGGCGCGTCCGTCATCTTCACCTCCACCGGTGCGCCGGGCGCGGGCGCCTCGGTGCTGGGCACGTCAACCTGGACCGTCACGTCCTCCGACAGCAGTACGCTGACCCGGGTCAGTGAGCCGAGGAAGGTCGCGATCGTCACGATGCCGCTCCCGGCCGACGTGGCCGTGAGGCGCAGATCCTCCGGCCGGACCAGCACGTCCACGGGGCCGGGCCTGCTGGCCCTACCGGGCCCGCTGGCTCCCTCAGGCCCGCCGGCCCCTCCGGTCCCCTCGGACCCGCCGGCACCGCCGGACCCTTCGGGCTGGTCTCCCTTGGTTGGCAGCGTGGACCCGAGCACGTGGACGCGCCCGTCACCCTCCAGCTCCCCGGGGATGCGGTTCATCGTGCCGACGAACTCCGCGACGAACGCCGTGGCGGGGTGCGCGTACAGCTCGCTCGGCGCCGCGACCTGCTCGAGCCGGCCGTCCCGCATCACACCGACCCGGTCCGCCATGGACAGCGCCTCTTCCTGGTCGTGCGTGACGAACAGCGTGGTCGTGTGCAGGCGCTGCTGCAGGGAGCGGATCTGCTCGCGGAGCTGGACGCGTACCTTCGCGTCCAGCGCGGACAGCGGCTCGTCGAGCAGCAGGACACGTGGCTCGATGGCCAGCGCCCGCGCCAGCGCGACCCGCTGCTGCTGGCCACCCGACAGCTGATGCGGGAACTGCCGCGCCTGGTCGGCGAGCCCGACCATCTCCAGCAGTTCTGTCGCCTGGCTGCGCCGCTGGGCCGCGGCCTTCTTGCGCATCCGCAGGCCGAACGCCACATTGTCCAGCGCCGACATGTTCGGGAAGAGGCTGTAGCTCTGGAACACCATCCCCATGTCCCGGCGGGCGGCCGGGACCGCCGACATGTCCCGCCCGTCGACCAGCACCGAGCCGCGATCGGCGGACTCGAAGCCGGCCAGGATGCGCAGCGCCGTGGTCTTGCCGCAGCCCGACGGGCCGAGCAGCGCGACGAATTCGCCGGGTGCGATCTCCAGCGACAGCCCGTCAAGCGCCCGGGTCGTCCCGAACGACCGCTTCAGGTCCTGCAGCACCACGCTCGTCCCGCCGGTCCCGCCGGTCCCGCCGGTCCCGCCTTCGTGCCGGGTGCCGCCGGCCGCGGCGGTGTTCCCGGCTGTGTTCGTGGTCATTCCGGCTCTCCTGCGGTTTGGCTGGATTCCCGAGGGGCGACGGTAAACAGGGTTACCTGGGCACCGCCGCGCTTGCGTGCGCTCCAGCTGCCGACCGCCACGATGAGCATCAGCAGGAGCCAGGTGACGAACAGCGAGAGCAGCGATGCGGCGGTCGACACCGCCCCGCTGCTCTGCTCGAAGTTGACGATCCACACCGGGAAGGTCTGCCACAAGGCGAGGCTGGCCATGGTGAACTCGCCGAGCACGAGCGCCACGGTCAGCACGGTGGCAGACAACATGGCCGTGCGCATATTCGGCAGGACGACCCGCCACAGGGTGGTCGGCCAGCCTGCCCCGAGCGAGTTCGACGCCTCCACCATGGTCTTCAGGTCGAATGCGCGCAGGCCGGCATCGAGCGACCGGTACGCGAACGGCATCGCCAGGATGACGTACACGAGCGCGAGCAGATACGGCGTGCTCAGCAGGAACCCGGGCGCCACCTTCAGCACCCCGACGATCAGCACGATTGGCGGGATCACGATCGGCAGGATCGTGATCGCCTCCATCAGGCGCCGGATCTGCGGCAGCCGCAAGTGGACGTAGACGACTGTCGGCACCATCAGCACGAGCGTGAGGATCGTGGTGACCGCTGCGAGGCGCAGCGACAGCCCGATCGCCGAAATGAATCCCGCCTGCTTGAAGACGTCAGGGAACGCCTTGAGGCCGGCGAAGCGCAGCCCCGAGTACAGCGGGATCAGAAAGTAGACGGCCGCGATCAGCAGGATCGCCCACCGCCACACCGGGAAGCTGTGCCTGCGGGCCGCCGATGTGGTGGCCGGCGCGGGCGCTTGCGCTCCGGCCTCAACGCCCGCTACCGCAGCCATCGGGCCGCCCTCCGCTGCAAGATGGTGTAGATGATCATGACGACCGCGATGATAACGACCATGAACAGGCCGAGCGCATAACCGGTATGTTCCTGTCCTGCCAGGACGTTGCCGTTCTCCAGCGCCCCGATCTGGATCGGTGTGAGCGCGATCGTGTTGTCCAGTGCTTCGGCTGTGGCATAAGCGGAGAATGCGCTGCCGAACAGCAGCAGTACGCAGCCGAGGAAGGCCGGGAACAGTACGGGCCCGCCGACGTAGCGCCAATACTGCCAGGTCCGCGCGCCCATGTTGTGTGCCGCTTCACGCCACGCCGGCCGCAGCCCTTCAAGCGCGGGCAGGATGACCAGCACCATGAGCGGGATCTGGAAATACATGTAGACGACGAAGATCCCGAGCGGGTCATACAGCGTGAAGCCGTGGTTCCAGATCTTGAAGTGGGTGAGATCGGTGATCCAGCCGGTGACGACGCCGGTCGTGCTGAGCGTCGCGATGAACAGGAACGCAAGCGGCACTCCGCCGAAGTTAGCGAAGACGCCAGAGGCGGTGACCACGATCTGCCGCAGCAGCTTGCCGCGCTTGGCCGTGTGAATCGCGTAGGCGATCAGCAGCCCGAAGATGCCAGGCACGACGGCGGAGGCGATCGAGAGCAAGACGCTGTTCCGCAGCCCCGGCAGATAGTCACCACCCGTTGCGAGCTTGATGTTGTCCAGCGTCCAGGCGCCGGTATCGGTGTTCTGGAACGCCCCAATCGCTATCGCGATGGTGGGCACGATCAGGCCCAGGGCGACGTACACGCCGAAAGGCACGACGCCCAGCCACCGGAGCGAGCGGCGGAGCGATGTGGAGACCCCGCTGGGCCGGGCCCCGGAGGTCAGCGCCTCCGGGGCCACGGCCTGCGCGGCGCTTCCCGTCATCAGCTAACCGACTTGCTTCGTCCAGTTTGCCGAGACGACAGCCTCGGCCGCATTCTGCTGGGCCTCCGTCGGGAACGTCACTGTGCCGGACGGGGCCGGTGGCAGAGCCGCAAGGGCGGCCTTGTTCACCGTTCCGGCGGCGGACAGGGTCGGTAGTTCGATAGGCCGGGCGAAGCCCTCGAGCCACAGGTTCTGGCCCGTGGTCGAGTAGAGGTATTCCTCCCAGAGCCTGGCCGCCGCCGGGTCTGGCGCGGTGGCGCTGATCGCCTGGTCGTAGTACGCAGCGTAGCTCGCGTCGGACGGGATCACGATCTTGAATCCCTTGACTACCGGCACGACCTCAGAAGCCAGTAGGTAATCCCACCAGATGATGATGGGCGTCGTGCCGTTCTGAACCGTGGTAATACCTCCGGTGGAAGTCGGAACGAAGTTACCGATCGCCTTCAGGTGGGCGAAGTACTTGATGCCCGGGTCGATGTTGCTCAGCGAGCCGCCGTTGGCCAGCGCCGCGGCGTAGACGGCTGAGAAGGCCGCGCTGGCCGTTGTCGGGCTGTTGTTGAGCACGATCATGTTCTTGTAGGCCGGGTTGGTGAGGCTCGCGAACGAGGTCGGGGCCGGGTGCACCTTGGCCGGGTTGTAGCCAATGGCTACGTAGCCGCCGTAGTCGCCGTACCAGTCGCCGTTGGCGTCCTTGGCGTCGGCCGGGATGTCGTTCCAGGTCGCCACCTTGTACGGCGCCCACAGATGGTCGTTGGCGCCCTCGACGGCGAACGCCGATCCGACGTCGACTACGTCAGGAGCCCGGCTTTGGCCCTTGAGCGACTCCACGGCGGCGATCTCCTGCCCGCTGGAGCCCTCGGGGTTGGCGTCGGTGATCTTGATGCCGTACTTGGCGGTGAAGTCCTTCATGATCGTGCCGTAGTTTGCCCAGGTGGCGGGCAGCGTGATGACGTTCAGCTGGCCCTCCTTCTTGGCCGCCGCCACCAGGGCGTTCATGCCCCCGGCAGCGGACAAGGACGAGGCCGTGGCCACGTTCGTGCTGCCGCTGCTGCTCGAGCCGCTGGCGCCGTTGGATGAGCTGCTGCTGCATCCGGCCGCGAAAACAAGGCTGCCGGCCGCGGCTGTGGCCGCGATCGCGTATCTTCCGCGCAAAATTTTCCTCCCGTGCCCAGGCCATATGGCGGCCGAAAGCCATCGATTGTGGCTGGATCGGTCCACATCATGGCTAGACAAGTTGTCGGGAAGGTGACGAACCGGTGGACGCGCCGGGGCTGGCCGGTGTCTGCTCACTGGCTAATACGTACCGATTTGGGATACATCGCCTGGCCTGTGGATGAAGACGTCCCAGATGTGACACCTAGGCGCCGAGAACGTCGAGGACCTGCTGCCCGTACTTTGACAGTTTGACCTCACCGACGCCATTGATGCCAAATAGTCCGTTTAGCGTCGATGGTTTCTCCGCCGCGATCTGCCGCAGCGTCGCATCGTTGAAGATCACGTAGGCCGGGACATTCTGCTCCCGCGCCGTGCCCGCACGCCATTCGCGCAGCCGCTCGAAGATCTCGGCCGCCTCCGGGGTCAGGTCCGCGCCGGCCGCGCCGCCGGTCCCGCCCGGCGCATCTGCGGCCGTCCCGGCCCGCGACGAGCGGCCGGGCCGGGGCGCCCGGACCCGCTCGGGCTCGCGCCGCAGCATGATCTCGCGTTCCCGGCGCAGCACGGCCGCGCTGGCCCCGGTCAGTGTCAGCACGCCGAAGTCGCCCTCCACGCCGACCAGCCCCTGCGCCAGCAACTGCCGCGCGACGCCCCGCCACTCGGGCTCGCGCAGGTCGGTGCCCACCCCGAAGACGCTCAGCCGGTCGTGGCCGTATTCGGCCACCTTCGGTGTCTTCTTGCCGGTCAGGATGTCGATGATGTGACCAGCGCCGAACTTCTGGCCCCGCTCCCGGGCCAGCCGGTACACCGCCGACAGGAACTTCTGTGCTGCGACCGTGCCGTCCCAGACCTGCGGCGGCGCCGCGCAGGTGTCGCAGTTGCCGCAGGCGGGAGCCTGCTCGCCGAAGTAGGCGAGCATCTGCGCCCGGCGGCACTCCGCCGTCTCGCACAGGGCCAGCATCGCGTCCAGGTGGGTGGCGAGACGGCGGCGGTGGGTGTCGTCGCCGGGGGAGGTGTCGATCATCCGGCGCTGCTGCACGACATCGGACAGCCCGTAGGCGAGCCACGCGACCGACGGCAGCCCGTCCCGCCCGGCCCGGCCGGTCTCCTGGTAGTAGCCCTCGACGGATCGCGGCATGTCCAGGTGGGCGACGAACCGCACGTCCGGCTTGTCGATCCCCATGCCGAACGCGATCGTCGCCACCATGATCAGCCCGTCTTCGCGCAGGAAGCGCGCCTGGTGCGCGGCGCGGGTGCCGGCGTCCAGTCCCGCGTGGTAGGGCAGCGCCGGGATCCCCTGGCCGGTCAGGAACTCAGCGGTCTTGTCCACCGACGCCCGGGATAGGCAGTACACGATGCCGGCCTCACCCGGGTGCTCGGTGCGGAGCAGATCCAGCAGTTGCCTGCGCGGCTCGTTCTTCAGCACGATCCGGTAGCCGATGTTCGGCCGGTCGAAGCTGGAGACGAAGTGCCGGGCCCCGTCCAGGTTGAGCCGGGCCGCGATCTCGGCCCGGGTGGCCTGCGTGGCCGTCGCGGTCAGCGCGATCCGCGGCACGTCCGGCCAGCGCTCGTGCAGCGTGGACAGCTCGAGGTAGTCCGGCCGGAAGTCGTGCCCCCACTGCGCCACGCAGTGAGCCTCGTCGATGGCGAACAGCGAGATCTTTCCGCGGTCGAGCAGCCGCACCGCCGACTCGGACCGTAGCCGCTCCGGCGCCAGGTAGAGCAGGTCGAGCTCGCCCGCCAGGAACGCGGCCTCGACCCGCCGCCGCTCGCTGGCGTCCTGGGTGGAGTTGAGGAATCCGGCCCGCACCCCCAGCGCGGTCAGCGCGTCCACCTGGTCCTGCATCAGCGCGATGAGCGGCGAGATGACCACGCCGGTGCCCGCACGGACCAGCGCGGGGATCTGATAGCACAGGGACTTGCCGCCGCCGGTCGGCATGAGCACGAGCGCGTCGCCCCCGCCAGCCACGTGGTCGATGATCTCCCGCTGCCGGCCCCGGAACCTCTCGTATCCGAATACCCGCCGCAACATCTCCAGCGGCCGGTCATCCGCCGCCCCCGCGCTGCCGAAGCCGGTCTCCGCGACTGCTGCCACGCCCGCGATCCTACGGCCCCCCACCGTCAGCGGGGCCCAGGGCCGGGATTCTTCCTCCCCACCGCCGGGACCCAGGACCGGGGATCCGGCGCCCCTCCAGCGGGCCCGGGCCCGGTGCCGGTCCGCGCGGGGATCCGCCGCCCTCCAGCGGGTCTGACCTGGCCATCACCGCCCAGGAGCACACCGACCTCAAGCTCGGGAAACTTAGTGCGCAGCTCGACTACGTGCGTGAGCAGAACGATTCCCTGCAGAAGATCCTCAAGGAAGTCGAGTAGGTCCCCCGGCCCCCCGGCTACCCCGGGCATTCCGTACGCGGAGCCGGGGATCTGGCGATCGTCGCCGGGCTAGCATCGCTCACGTGAGCAAGATTGATGCCGTCGCCCGGGTCCGGGAGATCTGCCTCGCACTGCCCGAGGCGGCCGAGAAATCGTTCGGCGGTCACACGTCCCCGGCGTTCCGGGTCCGCGACAAGATGTTCGCCACGATCAGCGAGGATCGCACCGCCATGACGTTCAAGGCCGCCGCCGGGGTGCAGGAGGCGCTGGTCGGGGACGTCCCGGAACGGTTCTATGTGCCGCCGTACGTCGGCTCCAAGGGCTGGGTGGGCGCGCGGCTGGATGTCGACCAGGACTGGGACGAGATCGCCGAACTGCTGGTGGACAGCTACCGGCTGATCGCACCCAAGCGCCTCGCCGCCCTCGCCGACGTTCCGCACCCGGCGTCCTAGCCGCCCGGCGTCACCGAGCCCAGCGCGCCGCTCGCGCACCGGATCGGCGCCCAGGCCGGGTTCGCGTCCGCCGCGCACGCTCTCATGCTCGAGCGCCCCGAGACCAGGCAGTACGGCAGCCGACAGCGGCCAGGAGCGAACCTGTCGGCCAGGTCAAACTGGGGAAGGGTAAGGCCGGGAAGGCGCCGCGCACGGTCAGCGGCCGCCGGGGCCCCAGGGGTCGTAATCGACTTCGAGGGGCTCCTGGGACGGGCGCTCGGCTTCGGGGACGTGCTGCAGGTTCAGCCGAATCCGGGTCCAGCTGTAGCTGCGCCCCCGCATCGAGTCGACGAGTACATCGGCGGGCGCCAGGTGCGGCCAGACGTCCGCGTGCCGCTCCTTCCAACGTTCGAGGCCCTCCATGGCCTCGGTCTTCGTCGCCGCGCGCGCGACCTCGACCAGCGGCATCTTGGACTGCCGTCGGCCGGTCGGTCCCGATCCGCGCGCACTCCCGCTGCCGGGCGCCCCCTCATCGCTGCCAGCCTCTGGCCCGGCACCCCCGGCCTCAGTACGCCCGGGCTCAGTACGCCCGGGCTCAGTACGCCCGGGCTCAGCACCCCCGGGCTCAGCACCCCCGGACTCAGTACGCGCGGACTCAGCACCCCCGGCCCCACCGGCCGCGGCACTCTTACCCGCGGCGCTCTTGGCCGGGGCGTTTCGCGCCGTGCGCCGCTTGGATGGCTGGACGCGGGGTTCCTCGCCGGACTGCCGGACAAAATGCGGAGGCCACGGCGCATCCGGAAGTCCTGCGGCCTCGTCCCGTTCGGCCAGGCCGAGCAGCCCTTCGAGGGACCCCACAGCCGAATCCATGCCGGCCGACGGGTCGCCCATCTCGGCGAAACGGCCCGGAACGGTGTCGATCGTGAAGGCGGCGGGGTCACACCCGGCGACCTCGTCCCAGCGCAGCGGCGTCGACACCCGGGCGTCCGGGAGCGGGCGGATCGAGTACGCCGACGCGACGGTCCGGTCCTTGGCGTTCTGGTTGTAGTCGACGAAGACGCCGTGCCGTTCCTCCTTCCACCACTTGCTCGTCGCGATATCGGGGGCGCGGCGCTCGACTTCCCGGGCGAGTGCCACGGCCGCGCGGCGGACGTCGGCGAAAGGCCAGCGCGGTTCGATCCGGGCGTAAACATGGAAGCCGCGGGAGCCCGACGTCTTGGGCCAGCCGGTCAGCCCGAAGTCCTCCAGGACCGACTTGGCCACCATCGCGACGTCCATGATCTGCGGCCATTCGACGCCCGGCACGGGGTCCAGGTCGACCCGCAGTTCGTCGGGATGATCGAGGTCCCCGGCGCGCACGGGGTGCGGGTTGAGGTCGATACAGCCCAGGTTGACGACCCAGATCAGCGGCGCCGCGTTACGGACCACGACCTCGCTGGCCGTCCGGCCCGACGGGAAGCGCAGTTCCACCGTCTCGATCCAGTCGGGCCGGCTCTCCGGCGCCCGCTTCTGGAAGAAGGGCTCGCCCTCGGCGCCGTTCACGAACCGCTTCAGCGCCATCGGCCGCCCGTCGACGCCGCGCACCGCGCCGTCCGCGACCGCGAGGTAGTAACGGATGAGATCTAGCTTGGTGTGGCCGGTGCGCGGGAAGAAGACCTTGTCCGGATTGCTGACCGTCACTTCCCGGCCCGCCGCCTCAACCACCGTTTTAGCCCCCGGCATGTGGCTACTTTACGTGAGCCAGCCGCGGTTCGTCGCCCCTGCTCAATGGCCCGGGGGAGCCGGCGCAGGCCAGGAACGCGGTCGCCGGATTCTGAGAGAATGCAGGCGTGCGTACTCACGTGGCCCTGCTGCGCGGCATCAACGTCGGCGGCAAGAACAAAGTCCCGATGACCGATCTGCGCGAACTCATGACCTCGCTCGGGTATACCGACGTCGCGACGTACATCCAGAGCGGCAACGTCGTGTTCACCAGCCAGGACACCGACAGCGGGAAACTGGCCGACCTGCTGGACGAAAAGATCGCCGAGCGTTTCGGCGTGCCCGGCCAGGTGGTCGTGGTGTCGCGCGACGAGCTGGCCCAGGTGATCGCGGACAACCCGTATCCGGACGAGTCCAACCCCAAAGCCCTGCACGCGGTGTTCCGCAAGTCGGACCTGACCGCCGACGATCTCGACCGGGTCGAAAAGGCCAGGCAGCGGGCCAGCGATAAGGGCTGCCACGACGAGGTCACGGTGGCTGCGCGCACCCTGTTCCTGCATGCCCCGGACGGGATCGGGCGCAGCGAGCTGGCCATCCAGCTGTCCCGGACCAGCTCCATGAAGGCCGGCACCGCCCGTAACTGGACGACCGTGACCAAGCTGATGGCGATGCTCGACGAGTGACCGGCCGGCCCCGCTGACGGCCCCGATGATGCCGAACGGACGTATCTGCCCGCACATCCTGGCGATTCGGCCGGCCTGGGAGGCGAGCCAGGGCTTAGGTGCGGCGTTTGCGGCGGCGTGCGGGGCGCGCCGGGCGGGTCGGGGTCGTGTCACCGAGCTTGACCTCACCGGACGGCATGCCGTGCCGCAGGTAGTAGTCCAGGATCTTCTCGATTACCTGGCTCAGCGAGTTGCCCTCCCGGATCGCCTTGCTCTGCGCTGCGGACCGGAGCGCCTGATCGATCTTGACCGTGAGGTGGGGACGCCGGCCACTCGCCAGGGCCGGCCGACGCCGGGGGAACGCCGAGGGCGGGGGCATGTCCGGTACCTGGGACCGCAGCGGAGGCGGGACCGCCTGGCGGATCCGGGCCTGCACCGCCTGGCGGCTGATCCCCAGCGCGACGGCCAGCGGGCGCAGCGGCCAGCCGACGTCGTGCAGCCTCGCCAGCGCGGCCGACAGCATGTCGCTGTGCCCGGAAGCGCGCAGGTCACAGAGGTAAGCGGCGACCTGATCGGGCAGGACCAGGTCACTCACGCTCGCCACCACGGTAGTCCCAGCCGCCGGAACCGCAGCTGTCCCCGGCTCCGCGACCCCCGACGCGACCTCAGCGCCCGCCGGGACCCCAGCGGTCGCCCTGACCCTGGCCTCGGCCTGGAGCTCGGCGTCGGCCTTTGGCTCAGCGGTCGCCGCGAGCTCCGTCCCCGTAGCTACCTCAGTCCCCGCAGGAACCTCAGCCGCTGCCGGGGCCTCAGGCATCGCAGGCACCTCAGGCGACTCAGACGGTTGAATAACCTCAGAAAGCGCAGGCGGCGCATCGGTATCCCGGTCCAGTTCGAGCGGGCCTGATCCGGATAGCCACGCGCTCCGCTGGACGTACAGATGGAGGCCGCGGATCACAACTTCGGACATGGTCCGGCCCTCGCCCGCCAGCCTCGCCTTCAGGCGCTGCCGGAGGTCCCCGTCGAGGCGGAAGGTCAGCAGCCGACGGGATCGGCTCGGGGTCTCAGTTCCCATGACGGCGCCCTCCTTCCTGGCCGGGCGCCCTCATTTTATGAGGAAATATTCTCCCCGCAGAGGGGTGCCCGTTACCTGGCCGTCTCGCGCCCGGCACTGGCCGCCCCGGTCAGCTCGGTCAGCGCCCGGGTGTCGGCCTGGAGGAGCTCGAGGTATTGTTCTGTCTCCGCGGCGCGGTGCCTGCGGTCCCAGCCGAGCAGGCCGCCCATGATGTCCGTCACCGGCCCGACGGCCTCGGCCCCGCACGCCCCCGACTCGATGAACAGCCGAACGCGCCTGACCAGGACATCCTCCACGTGCAGGGCCCCCTCGTGGGTGACCGCGTAGGCCACCTCCGCGCCGAGATAGGGATGGCCGGCTGCTACCGGCTGGGCCAGCGCCGGATCGTCCCGGATCAGCTCCAGGACCTCCTCCGACAGCGTCCCGTACCGGTCCAGGAGGTGCTCGACCGCCGCGCGCGGCACCCCGTAGTCCTCGGCCAATCGTTCCGCTTCGGCCGCTGCGGCGGCGAGGCCGTTCGCCCCGAGCAGCGGCAACTGGTCGGTGACCGAGGCGGGCACCCACTTGCCGAAGTCGGCCAGCGCCGCGTCGATCACGTCGCGGGCCATCACCCGGTAGGTCGTAAACTTGCCGCCGGCGATGCTGGTCAGGCCGGGAACGGGCGTATCGACCACGTGCTCGCGGGATAGCTTGGTCGTGGGCGTGCTGTCGCTGGCCGCGATCAGCGGCCGCAGTCCCGCGTAGACGCCGATGACGTCCGAGCGGGTGAGCGGGCGGGCCAGAATGCGGTTGGCGTGTTCCAGGATGTAGTCGATGTCCTCGCCGGTGGCGGCGGGCTCGGCCCGGTCGCCGGTCCAGTCGGTGTCCGTGGTCCCGACGATCCAGCGCTGTCCCCACGGGATGATGAACAGGACGCTCTTCTCGGTCCGCAGGATGATCCCGGTGTCCGACCGGATCGCCTCGTACGGCACCACGATGTGCACGCCCTTGGACATCCGCACCCTGTATCCGGCCTGGATGCCGCTGAGCTCGTGCACCAGATCGGTCCACACCCCGGCGCATACGACGACCCGCCGGGCCGAGACGTCGACGTCGCGCCCGGACTCCTCGTCGTGCACACGTGCACCGGTCACCCTTGCTCCGTCCGGGCTCCGCAGCAGCTCACGCGCGCTCACCTGGGTGGCGATCAGGGCGCCGTGCGCAGCGGCGGTCCGCGCGACGGTCAGCGTATACCTTGCGTCGTCCGCCTGCGCGTCGTAGTACAGCAGCGCCCCGGCCAGGCCGGACGGCTTGAGGGCCGGCGCGAGCCGCAGGGCCCCGCGCACGCTCAGGTGCCTGTGGTGCGGGACCGGCCGTTTGGTCCCCTCCAGGGCGTCATACAGCACCAGGCCGGCCCCCACGTAGGGGCGCTCGACCACCTTGCGGTGCAGCGGGAAGAGGAATGAGACCGGCTTGACCAGGTGCGGTGCCAGCTTGGCGACGAGCAGGTCGCGCTCCCTGAGCGCTTCCCAGACGAGCTTGAAGTCGAACTGCTCCAGGTACCGTAGGCCCCCGTGGATGAGCTTGCTCGAGCGGCTCGAGGTGCCCGAGGCGAGGTCGCGCGCCTCGACCAGTGCGACCCGGAGCCCGCGGGACGCGGCGTCCAGCGCGGCGCCCGCGCCGGTCACGCCACCGCCGATCACCAGGACGTCGAACTCCGTGCGGGCCAGACGATCCAGGACCGGGGCGCGGTCACGGGCGTCGAGCCTGCCGTTGTTGGCCATGAGGCGCTTCCTTCTTCCTAATTACCAAAGACGTACTTTTGGAATGGACATATCGCACTGGCCTTGCTGTCAGTGTATGTACATCGTCAACGTACGTGCATCGTCAACCTTTGATCGGGGCCCACTGAGGAAATTCGCCCACAAAACCGCGCACATCGGCGCATAAACGGCCGCGTACGGGAGATGCGGATTGTCACCGCGGGCTCACCTGGAACGACGAGCAGCGCGAGGAGGGGTAGCCGGCTGGCGGAAGGCCGTCCAGCGCGCGCTGGACCGGGTCGACGTCGGCTCTAGGGGCCCTTGGTGGACAGGATCTCGGCCAGGTTGAAGTTGACCGGCTCCTCCAGCTGGGTGTAGGTGCACGAGGCGGGCTCCCGGTCCGGACGCCACCGGACGAACTGGGTGGTGTGCCGGAAGCGTGGGCCCTCCATGTGGTCGTAGCGGACCTCGACCACCCGCTCGGGCCGCAGCGGGACGAAGGACAGGTCTTTACCCGCGTTCCACCGGCTGGTTTCCGCCTTGCGCGGCGTCCGGCTGCCCTCCTCCTGCCGGGCCCAGCTCCACGGATGATCGTCGAAGCTCGTGACCAGCGGCTGCAGCTCGGCCATCAGCTCCCGGCGCCGGGCCATCGGGAACGAGCCGATCACGCCCACGCTGGCCAGGCTGCCCGCAGGGGTGAACAGGCCGAGCAGGAGCGATCCGACCGCGTCCGGCCCGCTCTTGTGGACGCGGTATCCGGCCACCACGCAGTCCGCGGTGCGCTCGTGCTTGATCTTGAACATCACCCGCTTGTCCGCGACGTAGGGCCCCTGCAGTGGCTTGGCGACCAGCCCGTCGAGCCCGGCCCCCTCGAATTGACTGAACCAGCCCGTGGCGGTGTCCCGGTCCGTGGTGGCCGGGGTCAGGTGCACCGACGTGCCCGCCCCGGCCAGCGCCTGCTCGAGCGCGGCGCGGCGCGCGGCGAACGGCTGGCCGGTCAGGTCCTCGTCTCCCAGAGCCAGCAGGTCGAAGGCGACGAAATGGGCGGGGGTCTGCTCAGCCAGCAGCTTGATCCGGGACTCGGCGGGGTGGATGCGCTGCAGCAGAGCCTCGAAGTCCAGCCGGCGTCCCGTGCTGTCCGGGATGACGATCTCGCCGTCGACGACGCTCCGCTCCGGGAGTTCGGCCTTGAGGGCGGCCATCAGTTCCGGGAAGTAACGGGTCATCGGCCGCTCGTTCCGGCTGCCGATCTCGACCTCGTTCCCGTCGCGGAACACGACCGCGCGGAAGCCGTCCCACTTGGGCTCGAAACTGAACGGCCCGTCGGGTATCTCCCCGACGGCCTTGGCCAGCATCGGCGCGATCGGCGGGTTCACCGGTAGATCCATGTCCTCATCTTCCACCAGCCGCCACCCCGGACCCGGGCCGGCTCGCGGCAGGTCAGTTCGGACCAGGCGCTACCCCGGACCGGGTCGGCTCGCGGCAGGTCCGTTCGGCGGTCGCGGCCGAGGAGCAACTGCCCAGCCCGGGGTGGGAAACCGGGGTGGCCCGCGGGCGGGAACTGGGCCTGCCAGGGCGTGCGCGATCGCGCCAGCGGGCATGCCGGGATGAGAGGTTGAGCGGAGAGGAGAGGCGGATGGGGAGTGGGGTACGGCGGATCGTTCCGCTGACGCTGGGCTGGGAGGACCTGCCGCTGAGCGTGTCGATCCACGGCGCATCCTCCGTCGGCATGCTCCGCGAGCCGGTGCCGGGGGTGCTGCTGCTGTGCGACGGCGGCTGGCTGCTGCTCGACACCGGCTTCAACATCGCCCTGATCAAAGATCCGGCCCTGCGCCGCCGCTACCACGGCGACCCGCTCATCCAGCCCGTCCTGCCCGGTCCCGGCGAGCCGATCGAAGAGGCGCTCGCCGGGACCGGGATCGGCCTGGACGATGTCCGCGCCGTGGCCGTCAGTCATCTGCACAACGACCACGCCGGCGGCCTGAAGCTGTTCGCCGGGCGGGTCCCCGTGCACGTCCAGTGCACCGAGCTGTCCTTCGGGATGAGCGGCACTGCGGCGCCGGAACAGCACGGGATCTTCCGGGTCGACTACGACGATCCGCGGATCGACTGGCGGCAGGCGGACGGCGACGCGGAGATCGCGCCCGGCGTCACGGCCGTGCTGACCGCCGGGCACACCCCGGGCCACCAGAGCTTCGTGGTCGACCTGGACGCCTCGGTCGGCGGTGGGGGCATCGTCTTCGCGTTCGACGCCGCCGATCTGACCCAGAACATTGACGACGAACTGGCGGCCGGCGGCTTTATCGACGTGGAGCCCGAGGAGACCGTCGCCCAGATCCGCAAGCTCAAGCGCCTCGCCGCCGAGCGGGGCTACCGGCTGGTCCCCGGTCACGACCCGGTCGCCTGGCCGGCCCTCACCCGCGAGCTGACGACCCGCTGGCCCGCCGCCGTCTCCCGGTAGTCGTCCAGTGGCCCCGTTCCGCTGTCGGGCCAGCCGCCCGCCGGTCCGTTCCGCTGTCGGGTTAGCCCGCTCGCCGGTCCGTTCGCTGTCGGGTTAGCCGCCCGCTGACCTGCGCTGATGCGGCCACCCCAGGGACACCTGTGGCATCCGCGATGCCACTTCGA
>Ga0181521_10002310_pt1 | contig 23204 bp, 16 predicted proteins | sample PEATcosm2014_Bin_32_FD_119764 | JGI IMG/M metagenome (GOLD analysis project Ga0181521, IMG submission 119764) | Peatland microbial communities from MTU Mesocosm Facility, Houghton, MI, USA - PEATcosm2014_Bin02_60_metaG | ecosystem: Environmental > Terrestrial > Soil > Wetlands > Peat | place...
TCGGAAACGCCGGCCATCTCCTTGAGGTAGGTGACCATCTTGCTGAAGGTGCGGGCCAGTTCGCCGATTTCGTCGTCGCGGCTGACATCAATGTTGTGTTCGAGATCGCCGGTGTTGCCGATGCCGCGGGCCACCTGCATCAGGTTGCGCAGCGGTTCGGTGATGGACCGGGCGGTGCGGTAGGCTATGAATCCTCCCGCTAACAGGGCGAACAGGGTGCTTAGCAGCGAGACCGTAATGGTCCAGGTAGAGGCGCTGGCGTCGGACTTGCTGCGCTCATCCACCAGTTTGTTGTTCTCCACGTCGGCCACGTCCAGGGCGTCGGTCGAATTCTTCACCCACGACGACGCGTCCTTCTGCAGGTAGTAAATCTGCAGCTCGGCGACGGTGGCGTTGCCGGAGTCGACGTCCTTCCGCTTGTCGACCAGCGGCTGGGCAAACTCGTGGCTCCAGGACTGTTCCAGTTGCTGCACCTTCCCCAGGGCGGTCTTGACCTGATCGGAGCTGGCCAGGTTCCTGCCCTCTTCCAGTTTCTCGTTCAGGGTGCGCAAACCGTCGTTCATGCGGTCGACTTCGCGGGTGTCGCCGCTGAGCAGGTAGTTGCTCAGGTACAAACGGTTCTGCATCATCTGGAAGCGGATGAGGTTGGTCGTGTCCTTCATTTTAAGCGACGCCGCGGCCGCGTCCTTCGCGCCGTGCTCGCGCTGCACGGCCATCAAATTGGCGAAGAACAGGAATAAGACCATCGCGAGGATGAATCCGAAACTCCAATAGAGCTTTTTGCCAATCGTCATGCCTTGTCTCCTCCGCAGTCAGCTGCCATTACCGCGGTTCAAACTTGAAATCAATAATCCCGGAACTCTCACCCGGCGCCGGCTCGAAACGCCACTTCCTGGCGGCATCCAGCGCCGCTGTCGCCAACACCGGGTGTCCGCCCACAATCCGCGCGTCCTTGACCGTGCCGTTGGGCGCAACCACAACCTCAATCTTGACCGTGCCCGTGATATTCATCTTGCGCGCCAGTTCGGGGTAGACGGGTTGCACCTTGGTTTTAGCTCGGCGGACGATCTCCTCGTTCTGTGTCTGGCCTCGAGCCGGGATCGGTCCCATCATCGGACACGCGGTCAGTAGAATTAACAGGGCCGTCGCGGTTCGTTGAGACACAACTCCTCCTAGCTGAAACAAGCTACCGTCCAAGAGCGTGCAACACCCGGGCCACCTGTGACTTCGGGAAAAAACCGAAGTAATGAGACGTATCTACAACTCCGGAAAGGAGTTACAGACCATGCCGAATCTCACGAGCGGGCCTGTGGCAGTGAGACCTGTCTCATTCGACTTAGAAAGGCGGACCTTTCTCAGTCTGAGACGCCAGTCTCAGCGGAGTCTCGGGATTTCACACCGAGATTATTCACTTGACACAAATACGGCTTAGGTATATCTTTTTGACATGGACATCCGAGAGATTAGCGAAAAGTTCGCAACTGACGAGCAATGCTTGGCTTACCTCCAGCAGATGCGCTGGCCGGATGGCGTCATTCGCTGCCCGGAGTGCGGTTGCAAGGAAGTTAAGCGCGTGGATCGCAGCCCGGAGAAGCGTGGCAGGAATACTCGGAAATGGTTCTACCTGTGCGGCGAGAAAACCTGCCGGAATCAGTTCACCCCGACCTCTGGCACGCTGTTCCATGATACCCATCTGCCGCTGATAGTTTGGTTCCACGCGATTGCTTTGGTGCTCAATGCGAAGAAAGGAATCAGCGCAAAGCAACTCCAGCGCGACCTCAAGATCGGCGGATACAAAACAGCGTGGTACTTGAATCACCGCATCCGTGAGGCGATGCGCGAAGGGGCGATACCTCCGCTCGGCGGGATCGTGGAAATTGACGAGACGTACCTGGGAGCGCGGCAGAAGGGCCATGAGGGGAAACTGAAAAACAAAGAAGTCGTGCTCGGCATGCGCGAACGTGGTGGCCCGCTGCGCTTCATCCACACGAAAGATGCCACTGCCTACACATGGAAGCAGATCATCGAATCACACTTGCATGAGGGCGTCGAACTGGTAATGACGGATGAATCCACCGCCGCGCGGATAGCCCTCAAGACGAAGGGCATGGAAGATCGTCACCGCATGGTGAAGCACAGCGCGAAGCAATACGTGGAGGGGATCAACTACACGAACTCGATTGAGTCCGCATTTTCGTTGTTAAAACGCGGCATTATAGGCTCGTTTCACCGCATCTCGATAAAACATCTACAGCGCTATCTGAATGAGTTTGGGTACAGGTTCAATCGGCGCAACGATCCGAACGCCTTCATAGAAACGGTGCGCCGTCTCGCACAGTTCCCGCCGCTGCGGTTCGACGTTCTTACTTCGGGGAAGGCTTAGCGGCTTTCTTGCGAGGATTCTTTATCGCCGCCGTTTTCTGCGGAGGCTTGGCCAGCATCCGCCGGAGAACTTCATCAAACTGGCCCTTGTCAGTCCTTGTCACATCGCCACATCCTTTCGCGACTCACTGGGCTCGAGCATCAATGGTTTTTGAGCATGAGTGGGCAATCCCCAGATTCCCCTTCCCAATTTAATTATCCGTGCTCCAGCGCCTTTAGCTTGAATGTGCCGCGCCAGGGTCGCCTCAATGGAATTCCGCTTAATTTTCGGATTGGCCTTATACTGCTTGATGAAATTGACGATCTGTTTCGTCATTGCAGGTTTACCAGTACGTTCGAGATATTTCACGGTTAGATCCAAGTATCCATCGGTGATGCGACGAATACCTTTCCCCATCGTGTTCGTTTCGTCCGCGGGATGCCCATTGAAGCGCAGCAGAACCTCCTGCAAACTTTGGATAGCGGCGTCCAAAGTATTCCGCTGCTCAACGAGATCGTCTAGCGCTACCTTGAGCTTTGTTGTATCCATAGCCTCTCTCTCCCAGTGCTAGCAGTACAGGTACATGCACTTTAGCCATCATTGACAAGCGACCTGTTAGATCAGCAGACTAATCTACAGCGAGTCGCATCTCTTTAGAATTTGTGCGGAGAGGGCGAGATTCGAACTCGCGAATCGCGTGTTTCCCCTTAAGGTTGACGCGATCACACCGATTATAAATCGGGCGCAATCAGCCACTCTGCCACCTCTCCACGATTTGTAAACGCCTCCCACGACGGATGGGCCGCCATGGGAGGATGGGACTCAGGTCGAGTCAACTATGGTGGTTCAATGACTATCGTCACTGTGCCATCACGTTTTACTCGGACCGTTACCCGGACGAGGCCAAACGTATTAGGCATCGACGCCTCCTGATCCCAGATTCGAAGGCCAACGGAGATTGCACCTCCGCTGGCCTTTTCCGTTGGGACAACACGGAACCCGTTCTAGGCACCTACCGCGTGTGCCGTCCCTCCGAGGAAAAGCCCATCCCCGCCTGCGGGACCAGAAGACATCTCAATTATAGAACCCGAATGCAGTATTCTGGGTAGTGCTAAGTTAGTTAACAGATGGCTTTTGTGTTGGAAAACTGCGGGTTTTTGTTAATATCTGTGGAAAACTTGCGTGCTTTTGACTCCGTTACAAAATCCGAACATTCGCGGACTACTACCGTCCTCTCACTTTGGCTGTGCTATAAGGGTGGCCCTCCTCCAGAAAGTGGGTCTCCTGATGAGCCAATACAAATACACTGACCATCTCCTTAAGGTGGCCAGCGACGAGTTTGACAAAATCTATAGCCCAGGCGATCGAGTCGCATGGTCAGGAATATATCGTTGCCAAGGGTGCGGGCGTGAGATAGTTCACACAGTTGACAAACCACTCCCGCCGCAGAATCACCACCAGCACACAACCGAGTCAAGGAAAGATCAGATGGCGCTTGAATGTAACGGACTCTCCTGATCCTTCTTGATTGACGGCTCCAGTCTAATTGCTGTAAACGGCTCCTGTGGATCATCAGCCCAATAGGAGCCGTGCCAGCTCGGGAATCGCCTGCGCTACACGGACCACCCTGCTAGCTGGTACGTTTGCGCACATGAACTCCAGAACGGCCTGAACATCAGCATCTACAACGATTCTCATCGCTACCCTGTCACTTCTCATTCTGATAAGCCATCCTTTCCTTTTGTGTCAAGTGAATAATCTCGGTGTGAAATCCCGAGACTTTGGTGAGACCACCGTCTCACAGTGAGAAACCTGGCGTTCTCAATCCCGAATGAGACAGATCCAATTGCCAAGGGGCTGCCAGTCGGATTAGGGGTGATGTGTAACTGCTTGTCCAAGTTATAGATACACCCCATTACTTCGGTTTTTTCAAGAAGTCACGGGTGGCCCAGACGTTGCACGCTTACTGACCGCAGGACTGTTCCGCCTAGGAGGAGTTGTGTCTCGAAGAACCGCGACGGCACTGTTGGCTCTGCTGAGCTTGTTTCTGGTGGTGGGACCGGAATGGGCAAGAACCCAGCAGGCCCAGAACGAGGAGATTGTGCGCCGAGCCAAGACCAAGGTGCAGCCCACCTATCCGGAGCTGGCACGAAAAATGAATATCACGGGCACGGTAAAGATCGAGGTGGTGGTTGCGCCCAACGGCACGGTCAAGGACGCGCGGGTCGTGGGCGGGCATCCGGTGCTGGCCGGCGCGGCGCTGGACGCCGCCAAGAAGTGGCGTTTTGAGCCCGCACCAGCAGAGAGCAGCGGGATCATTGATTTCAAGTTCGAGCCGCGGTAGACGGCAGCTGGCGCCGCGGAGGAGAAACGGCATGACGATTGGCAAGAAGCTTTATTGGAGTTTCGGATTCATTCTGGGGATGGTCTTGTTGCTGTTCTTCGTGAACTGGGTGGCGGCCAGGCGCGCGGCCGCATCGCTGGAGTTGGCGGGCACGACCAACGCCGTCCGCTCCCAGATGATGCAGAATCGCCTTTACCTGGGCAACTACCTGCTCAGCGGCGATACGCGCGAAGTGGACCGCATGAACGATGGTCTGCGCATCCTCAACGAAAAACTGGATCAGGGTAAGTCGCTGGCCGCCTCCGATCAGACAAAGAGCGCGTTCAACAAGGTGCAGCAACTGGAACAATCCTGGGATCGGGAATTCGCCCAGCCGCTGATTGACAAACGGAAAGACGTGGACTCCGGCAATGCGACCGTCGCCGAACTCCAGATCTACTACTTGCAGAAGGACGCATCCACCTGGGTGAAGAACTCAACCGATGCGCTAGATGGCGCCGACGAAGAGAGCCACAAGCTAGTCGATGAGCGCCACAAATCGGACGAGAGCTCCGCCAACTGGACGATCACTATTTCGGCGATCGGCACCCTGATTGCCTTTATTGCCGGCGCGCTGATCGCATACCGCACCGCGAAGTCCATCACCGCACCCCTGCAAAACCTGATGCTGGTGGCCCGCGGCATCGGCAACACCGGCGATCTCGAACATAACATTGACATCAGCCGCGATGACGAGATCGGCGAACTGGCCCGCACTTTCACCAAGATGGTCACCTATCTCAAGGAGATGGCTGGGGTTTCCGAATCCATCGCCGGGGGCGACCTGCGCGTGGAAGTGAAGCCGCGCTCGTCCCACGACACGCTGGGCAACGCCTTCGCCCGGATGGTGGACGGCTTGGCGGGTCTGGTGCGCAGCGTCCGCGATGCCTCCTCGCAAGTGGCCAGCGCCTCCGGCCAGGTTGCCGGCGCCTCGGAAGATTCGGCCAAGATCGGACTGCAGGCCTCTTCTGCCATTGATGAAGTCACCAGCACGATGCACGAAATGAGCGTCAATGTGCAGAACATGGTGAAGAGCACCCAGGTGCAGGCCTCCAGCGTCAGCGAGACCTCGGCTTCCATTGACCAGATGGTGGCCTCAATTCAGCGCGTCGCTGACACCGCCAAGGTGCTGCTCGACATTTCCAACCGCTCGCGCGAAGAAGTGCACGGCGGCATCGCCACCATGGAAAAGACCACCGACGGGTTGAACCGCATCAACACCACCATCAACTCCTCGGGCGAGATCATCGGGGCTCTCGGACAGCGGGCTGACGACATCGGTAAGATCATCGAGGTCATTGACGATCTGGCCGAGCAGACCAACCTGCTGGCCCTGAACGCCGCCATCGAAGCGGCCCGCGCCGGCGAACACGGCCTGGGCTTCGCGGTGGTCGCCGACGAAGTGCGCAAGCTGGCGGAAAAATCGGCTCAGTCCACCAAGGAAATCTCCGAACTGATCCAGAGCATTCAGAAGGAAGCGCGCAAGGCGGTCGAGAATATGGACCGCTCCACCAGCATCGTGAACGAAGGCCTGGAACTGGGCGGAGAACTGAACGCCGCGCTGCGCAAGATCTCAAACGTGGTGACCGAGGTCTACAAGTTTGCTCAGGAAATCGGCGCGGCCACCAACGAACAGTCGCACGGCTCGTCGCAGATCGCACGCGCCACAACCCGGCTGAACGAAATCACGCACGAAATCAACTCGGCGGTGGAAGAACAGGCTTCCGGGGCGCAGGCCGTGGTCAAAGCCATGGAGCGGATGCGGGAGTTGGTGCAGCAGTCCACCTCCGGTTCCACCGAACTGGCGGCTTCCTCGGAGCAGATGTCGAAGATGTCGCGCGGCTTGCTCGAATCGCTGGACCGCTTCTCGCTGGAACAGGAATCGCGCAACCAGGCGGGCGGAGAGTCGTCCGGCCGCGGGGCACGCCGGGCCGCAGCGGGGTCGCAGTTCTGACGGTCGCGTCGAAGGAGCCTGAACCATGAGCCGTGAACTTCATATCGTGGGCTTTCAGGTGGGCCGTGAGACTTATGGCGTGCCCATCACTTCCCTGCACGAAATCGTGCGGGTACCGGAGATTACCGCCGTGCCCGACGCCCCCGACTATCTGGAGGGCGTCATCAACCTGCGCGGCAAAATCGTCTCCGTCATGGACCTGCGCAAGCGTTTCGGAAACAAGCAGGTGGCGCTCAAGAAGCAGAACCGCATTCTGGTAGTCGAGCACGGAGGAAGGCTGGCGGGGCTTATTGTGGACTCGGCCTCCGAGGTGCTCAAGATTCCCTCCGACGCCGTGGAACCTCCGCCCGCGGCCTTTCAGGATAGCGGCCTGAATTGCGTGACGGGGCTGGGCAAAGTCGCCGGACGTCTGGTGGTGCTGCTTGACATGAGCAAACTGCTGGCCCCGGGCAGCCTGCAGGCGAAAAGCGAAAACGGGGAAAAGAAGGCGGTAGCGAACGGTGAGGCACGCGGAGCAGCGGCGCGGTAAGGCAAAGTTTCAAAGTTTCAAAGTCACAAGGTTTCAAGGACTTTGAAACGTTGAAACCTTCGAAACCTTGAAACTTTGAACTTAGAACGAGAACAAGCATGAGCGCATCTGGAGCAGCACCTGCTCCCATATTGACGGAAGCGGAACTGAAGCTATTGCAGGCGCTGGTCTACCAGGAGTGCGGCATGCACTTCGACGAGCGCCGCACGCATTTCCTCCAGGACCGCCTGCTGCGCCGCCTGAAGGAATGCCGCGCCGACTCTTTCTACGCCTACTACCGCCTGCTGATCAGCCAGGAGGGCAAGGACGAACTGGCCAAACTGCTGGAGAACCTGACGGTCAACGAGACCAGCTTCTTCCGGCACAAGGCGCAACTGGATTTGTTTCAAAAGTTCGTGTTGGAAGAGTTGTTCAAGCAGAAAAGCGCGCGGCGCGAGTACTCGATCCGCATCTGGAGCGCGGGCTGCTCCACCGGGCAGGAAGCTTTCACGCTCGCCATGCTGGTCACCGACGCGCTGGCGTATTACTACCTGCGCAATCCGCTGCCGGTGGAGTTGCCGCTGCCCAAGCCCCTGGTTCCGCCCCCGTGGCGGGTGGAGATTCTGGCCAGCGACATCAATTACTCGGTGTTGCGGGCCGGGCAGGAAGGCACGTACAGCGAGAATCAGATGGCGATGGTGGACTACGGCTACCGCCTGCGCTACTTCGACAAGACGGGCGATCGTTACGCCGTCAAGAAAGCGCTGAAGGAAATGGTGCACTTCGACTTCCACAATCTAAAGACGGAGTACCTGCCGCAGCGCAACGACGTGATCTTCTGCCGCAACGTGATGATGTACTTCGATGAGGCCGAGCAGAAGCGGCTGATCGAAAAGTTCTACCGCTGCTTGAACAACAACGGTTACCTGTTCGTTGGACACGCCGAGAGCCTGCTGGGCCTGACCAAGAAGTTCCAGATGGTCCACAAGGACAGCGGTACGGCGTACCAGCGGGTTGAGGTGCGGAGTAACGAATGACAACTTCTCCCGATGAACGTGGCGCGGAACTGCGGGAGCTCTTCTTTGAGACTTCCCAGGAACTGCTCCAGGCGCTGAATGAAGAGGCGCTGAAGCTGGAAAAAAATCCTGGCGACGAGGAAATCGTGCGCGTCATCCGGCGCACGGTGCACACCCTGAAAGGCGACTCGGCGGCCTGCGGGCTGCGCGAACTGAGCGAACTGGCCCACGAGTTCGAAGACGCCCTTTCGCTCGAAGGCACGGCCACGCAGGACGCGGTGGCCGAGATTGCTTTTGCGTCGGCCGACCTCTTTGCGGAGATGATCGCGGCCTATCGCGGCGACCGCAAACTGCCCTCGACCAGAAGCTTGAGCAAGAGAATCAAAGATTTGACGGCCGTACCTGCAGCCAAGAAAACCCGCCGCACCAGAAAGACGGCGGGCAAAGCATCCGCGCCCCGGGTGGCCCTGAAGCCTGCTGCCGACTGGACCGAGTACGAAAAGCTGGCTATGACCCAGGCGCAGGCCAGCGGCCTGGCGGTGTATCACGTGGTCGCCAAGATTGATCCCCACTGCGCCATGCCTATCGCCGGGCGTCAGTTGATTCACAACGCTCTGGGCAGCGTGGGCCAGGTCGTGGCAGTGCGTCCCGATGCCAAGTCACCAGCGGCGTCGAAGCAGGTGGAGTTCGTGCTGGCCAGCGCGCAGACGGTCGACCAGATCGCGGCCAAGGGACGCATCCCCACCATCGCCGAAGAAGTGATCGTGGAGTTGATGCTGGCGTCGACTTCGGCTTTGAAAAAAGCGGAAGTCGCAAGCGCTGTTGTCAGGGAAGACGACGCCGAGGAGAGCTTGCAAGCTGAGGCGAATGCAGCTTTCACCCATGTCGCCGCATCGGGCACCGAGCCCGCCGGGATCCGCGCGGCGCAGGAGAACGTCCTGCGCGTGGAGGCGGGACGCATCGATAACGTGCTGAATCTCGTGGGTGAGCTGATTATCGGTAAATCCATGCTGCAGCAGGCGTTGAATGAGTTCTCCAAGCGTTATCCGAAGGAGTTGCTGCGGGGGAAGTTCGCCGATGCCATGGGTTTCCAGGCGCGGGTGTTGAACGACTTGCAGCGCTCGGTGATGAAGATCCGCATGGTCCCGGTCGACCAGTTGTTCCGGCGCTTCCCGCGCATGGTGCGCGATGTCTCGCGGCAATGTGGCCGCGAAGTGGAACTGGCCGTGAGTGGACAGGACACCGATCTCGACAAGGGGATTCTCGACGCCATCGCCGAGCCCCTGACTCACCTGGTTCGCAACGCCGTGAGCCACGGCATTGAACCAGCCGAAGAGCGCCGCCGCCTTGGCAAGTCGTCCCACGGCGTGGTGAAGCTGAACGCCTATCACCAGGGCAACCAAGTCGTCGTGGAAGTCACTGACGACGGCCGAGGCATTGACGCGCAGAAGATTCGCGCCAAGGCGATCGAACTGGGCATGACCACGGCGGAGGAGGCCGCCCGCCTGAATGACACCGAGACTCTCGATTTCATCTTCCGGCCCGGCTTCTCAACCGCCGACGAGATCACGGAAGTCTCCGGGCGCGGGGTGGGAATGGACGTAGTGCAAAGCGTGTTGCACCGCCTCAAGGGCTCGATCAGCATGGAGACGCGGCCCGGACAGGGCACCACCTTCCGGCTGAAGCTGCCCCTGACCCTCGCCATCATCAAAGCCCTGCTGTTCTGGGTGGAGCAGCGGCTGTATGCGATCCCGCTGAACGCGGTGGTGGAGATTGCGCGCACCGCCGAATCGGAAGTGCACCAGGTGGACAACTACGAGGTCCTGCAGTTGCGCAATCAGGTGTTGCCCCTGCTGCGCATGGGCCGCCCTGCGGACGGAGGCCGCCACTCCAAGCTCTTTGTGTTGGTCATCCTGGTCGGGGAAAGAAAGTACGGATTGATTGTGGACGCCCTGGAAGGGGAAGAGGAACTGGTGATCAAAGCCCTGGACGACCAGACCTTCTCGACCGATCTGGTATCGGGCGCCTCCATTCTGGGCGATGGGCGTGTGGTGCTGATTCTCAACCTGCCGGCGGTGGTGGAGCATGTGGCCCGCTGGCGGCCCGAGGAAGCGGGACAGGCCAATTCCGGCCTGTTACTGTCGCACACCGACCGCGTGCGGCTGGCCATGACCCCAGCCGTTGGAGGCCGGGCATGAGGAACCGTGTGCGCGTGCTAGTGGTGGACGATTCGGCCCTGATGCGGAAGCTGATTCCGCAGATGCTGGCTGCCGACGAGTCCCTCGAAGTGGTAGGGACGGCGATGGACGGCAACTTCTGTCTCAAGAAGATCGAAGAGTTGAAGCCGAACGTCGTGACTCTGGACCTCGAGATGCCGGGAATGAACGGCATTGACACGCTGAAGGAAATCATGCGCCGGCAGCCGGTTCCGGTCATCGTCTTCAGCTCCCACAGCACCGAAGGTGCGTCGGTCACCTTGAAAGCCCTGGGGCTGGGGGCGTTTGATTTCGTTACCAAGCCCAAAGATGCTTCCGCCCACATGGCGGAAACCGCGCGGGAATTGATTGCGAAGGTGAAGGCCGCGGCCGAGTGCAAGTTGAAGCCGCGGATACTGGCGGGAACCCAGCCAAAGCAGGAGAAGGCTTCGGTCTCTTCGTCCAGCCCGACCAAGGTCGTGGGCATCGGCGTTTCCACCGGCGGTCCGCAAGCCATGGAGTATCTGCTGACGCAGCTGCCCGGTGATTTTCCCGGAACGATTGTCGTAGTGCAGCACATGCCCGACGGGTTCACCGACATGTTTGCGCGGCGGCTCGACGAAACCTGCTCTTTGCGAGTGAAAGAAGCGCAGTCCGGCGACCTGCTTCAGCGGGGACGCGTGCTGATCTGTCCCGGAAGCCGCCACATGAAAGTCAAGCGGCTGCCCCTGGGAGACATCGCGGTGCTCAACGATGAGCCGCGGGTGAACGGGCACCGTCCCAGTGCTGATGTCCTGCTGCGCAGTTTGGCCGAGGAGTTCAAGACTCACGCCGTCGGTGTCCTGATGACCGGCATGGGGGACGATGGTGCCGAAGGCCTGGGTGCGGTGAAGAAGGAAGGCGGCATGACCATCGCGCAGAGCGAAGACTCCTGCGTGGTGTATGGCATGCCGAAAGCGGCGATCGAACGCGGATATGCCATCCGGGTGATCGCTTTGGATGTTCTGGGTGCGACGCTGCAGGCGATTTGCGGCCGGGGTGCGGGGTCCGAGATGGGCTCCGCCGGCCGGGCAGTGCGCGCCGGACACTAAGATAAGGCCCGAAAACCGATGACCAGCGTGATCTGGCCGATGGTTAGCGGGCATGATATGCAGTCGAAAGGGGAGAGTGTTATGGAGCAGTTTGCACCAGTAAAACGCAGCAAGGACGGGCAGCCAGTCCGCTATTTGATCGTGGACGACTCCGTGTTTGCCCGCAAGAACCTGGCCCGCATGATCGAATCGTTCGGCGGGCAGGTGGCGGCCGAAGCCGGGGACGGCTTGACTGCCATCAGCGAGTTCGACCGCACGCATCCCGACATCGTGCTCATGGACATCACCATGCCGCAGATGGAAGGTATCGAAGCGGCTGAACGGATTGTGCAACAGCATCCCGAAGCGCGCGTGGTGATGGTGTCGTCGGTCGGGTATCAGGAAAACATCGTGGCTGCGCTGCAGCGCGGCGCCCGCCATTTCGTGCAGAAGCCGGTAAAGCCGGAAGTGCTGTACGAAGTCATCAAGTATGTGCTGGGAGAAGATGGAGCCGTGGCCAGCGCGGCCGGAGCGGGAGTCTAACTCGATGAAGATGGAACTGATCCAGCCTTTCATCAATGCGGCCGATGCCGTGTTGTCGCAGGGCATGCAAGGCGCCACCCGGGTGGGGAATCTCACCATGGAGGAGGAGGCCTACCGCCGCAAGGGCGTGGCCGGCATGGTCACGCTGACCGGTGACATCGAGGGCCGGATCATTCTCGATCTCGAGCCGCACACTGCGGTGCGCGTCGCCAGCCACTACGCCGGCGCCGAATTGCCCGAGTCGGACACGCTGGTCAAAGAAACCATTTTCGAGCTCGCCAACCAGGTTGTGGGTAACGCCATTTCTGCTCTCAACGACCAGGGCTTCCATTTCCGCGTGCATCCCCCGCTTCTCCTTACTGCTCAGGAGGGCGACAAAACCAGCGAGGACACGGAAGCGTTGGTGATTTGCTTTGAGACTCCCCTCGGCAGCGTTTTTATGAACGTCGCCCTGCGCTACAACCGCAAGCGGCTGGCCGATCACGCGGCCGTCGGAGCTTAAAAAGCAGTGGTCAGTGGCCAGTGGAAGAGCGACCCTTGCGAATGCGCGGGGCTTTGGCCCCTGTAGTCCTTCCTGAGATTCCTCAAAGAGAATCTGACTTTACGGCTCGTGCAAAGGCGCCGTTGACCCCGCGCCGTAGAAGACCCCCCAGTCGTAACGAACGCGATGACGCAGTCTTGTCAGGTCAATGAGCGCTTCTATGAGAAGGTCACAAAAGTCAAGGCCGACGTGGCGGCCATCCTTAATATTTTCCGAACTAACCAACGTACTAGCTGGTTTCGTAAACTGACTGACCGCGTCTATTCGAGCATCGCGTAAGGCTCATCACAGAAAGCGCTTGCCCGCAAGGGGTTATAATCCTTGCCGCTTGGCGGAGCTATGGTATGCAACCGTCTGCGCGCGCCTGCCCAGAACACCTTCCCGTTATCCGATTCAGCTCGCTCGAAACTCACCTGTACGCGCTGGCTGCGCGGGAACGCGGCAAGGAGTAAGTCATGACCAGTTCAGCAACAAGATCGTTTCACCCACCGCGATTCCTTGGAATCGGAGGCTCACTCATACCTGCGATGTGGTTGATGGTGGCGATCTCCTCATCCGCCCAGACGTTCACGGTGCTCGTGAATTTCAGCGGCACCGGCATTCAGGCGCCCTTCCAAAGCTCTCTGATCCAGGGGCTCGATGGGAACTTCTATGGCACGAACGGCGCCGACAATTTGCCCGGCACGGTTTTCAAAGTGACGCCCTCCGGCGAATTGACGACGCTTTATACGTTTTGTTCACTTACCGGCTGTCCGGACGGCAACCTCCCTTCGGGAGCTCTGCTGCTGGCTGCAAACGGGGTCATGTATGGGACGACGGTTTATGGCGGGGCGAGGAAGTGCTCAGGTGGCTATCTTCCGGGCTGCGGAACGATTTTCCAGATCAGCCCCGACGGCGTATTCACCACGCTGTACACCTTTTCCGGCACCGACGGCGCATTTTCCCTGGGGCCGTTGGTGCAAGGCAGCGATGGAAACCTGTATGGCACAACCGGGTCTGGCGCCAATTTGAACGCGGGCACGGTCTTCATGATCACATCCGGAGGCACTCTCACGACACTCTATGATTTTTGCAACTCGTTGGGGTGTTTTGGATCTTACGCCAGCGCCCTGATTCAGGGCGCTGACGGTAATTTCTATGGAACCACTGCCGAAGCCGGCAATTATGGCGGGGGAACCGTCTTCAAAGTCACCCCGCAAGGCGTACTGACCAGCTACAGCCTCTGCACTCAAACCGCCTGCAATATCGGAGGCTGGCCAGACGCGCCCCTGGTGCAGGCCTCGAACGGGGACTTCTATGGAACCGCTGCTTCCGGAGGTACTATCGGCACGACTCAAGTCTGCGGCCAAACCAGCACCACCGGGTACGGCGGGATATTTGAACTTACTCCCGACGGAACACTTACCGGCCTCTACACTTTGCAGGCCTCGACGGACGGTGCGACTCCGCGGGCCGCATTGATACAGGCCACCGACGGGAACCTGTATGGGACGACGTCCTGCGGAGGAAACGACGGCGCCGGAACCATCTTCAGCATCACTCCCGGCGGCACGTTCACAGCGCTGTACAGTTTCGCCGCCCCGTACGGAATGGGCGTTGGCACCCAGGCGGCCCTGTTGCAGGGCACCGACGGAAATTTCTATGGAACAACCCCCGCCGACGGAACCAACGATGAGGGCACGGTTTTTAAGTTCTCTATGGGACTTGGTCCGTTTGTGAAGACGCTTCCCACTTCTGGCGGCGTCGGAACCGTCATTCAGATCCTGGGAACGGGTCTGACGGGGGCGACTGCTGTCAGCTTCAACGGTACCACGGCGGTTTTCACGGTCGTGGCCGACTCCAACATTCAGGCGACCGTGCCCGCGGGCGCAACCACTGGCCTTGTTACGGTGACTACCGCGAACGGCACGCTGAGCAGCAATCAGGCGTTTCAAGTCACGAATCAAACGGCTACGCCTGTGTTCTCGCCGCCGGGGGGAATCTACGCGTCCGCACAGAACGTGACCATCTCCGATGTGGGGGCAACCATCTACTACACCACAGACGGGACCACTCCAACGACGAGTTCGGCGGCGTACAGCGGCCCGATCACCGTTGCATCAACGGAAACAATACAGGCGATCGCAATCGCCAGCGGGCATGCCGCCAGCGCGGTAGCATCGGCAGCATACGGCATCCAAACGGCGACGCCGACGTTTTCGCTCGCTGCCGGGATGTACGCTTCCACGCAAACCGTGACGATCTCCGATGCGATGGCCGGGGCGACAATCTATTACACGATGGACGGGTCCACCCCCAACACGAGTGACACGGTGTACAGCGGTCCGATTACGGTCTCGTCGGTGGAGACGGTTGAAGCCATGGCGGTTGCTTCCGGGTACAGTCCCAGCGCAGTGGCTTCGGCACTCTATATCGTCGGACCCCCGTTCACCGTCCAAGCCACCACAACCTGGGTCGAAGTATCGCCCGGCGGGGCCGCGGCCTACCCGCTCACGGTGGCGCCGGCGTCTGGCATCTCGACCATCCCGGTGGCCGTGAGTTTTTCCGCGAGCGGGCTGCCAAGCGGCCCGACCGCGACGTTTTCACCCAATCCGGTTCCTGCCGGTGCGGGCAGTGCTACGGTGACGCTGACCATTCAGACCAGCAGTTCGTCCGCTCGGATCAGCTCAGCCGGCATGAGTTGGGCCGTCACTTTATGCGTTTTCATCGTTCCTTTGGCAGGAAGGCGCCGCCGGAGAAGTCGGATTTGGCGAAGCGCGAATGGCGCCGGATATCTGCCTTGGCTGCTCCTGCTTTGCACACTGTCGGGAGCATTGGCGGGGTGCGGCAGCCTCGGCGCCGCCATCGGAGGGGAGCCCTCTTCTCACACGTATACGGTCACGATCACTGCCACCGGCGGGGGGACAACAACGACCACAACCGTCCTGTTGAAAGTGCGGGGTTGATGGTGCAGTAAGCGATCATCCGATCGCACGGTGCCATGTTGTCCAATGGCCTGGCTGCCTCCAACGCTTGACGAGTGTTGACTCAGAGTGCAAGGCACCAAGGGATCAAAATCGAAATTGCTTGCACCTGCTGCCTAACCAAAGGCCACAGCCGGAGTTTGAGTTAGGCGGTTCGGTGCGAGCGATCGGCAAATCGGAAGTTGGCAATTAAGGCACCGACGTTATAGTTCCTTTCGTTCCTCTGTGCGATCCGTAGTTGGCGCAATACGCCATTTCGCTCATCAAAATAATCGCGATCGCGAAAAGGGAATTTGCCGGGCTCACGCCAGCAGCGGCAACTGAGGCCCGGCAGCTTCGCCGAAGTCCTCCGCCGGATCGGCGAACCTTCTCAACTCCGGATACTTCTGCATCAGCGTGGGCGGGGCTGCGACTCTTTTGCCGCTCACCATCGCCTTCAACTCCAGCGCGTTGACGCCAGCTTTGCTCTCGAAATGATTGTTGGTGATGACGTAGGTCGTTTGCGCTTTCTCCGCCACGTTTTCGATTCGTTCTTTCCAGCCTTCCAGTTCTTTCGGCTTGTACAGATAGTTATAACGGTCGTTGCGATTGTCGGAATCGAACCCTTGATCGACAAACCAGTGGTCGTAGTTGCGCCCGTGCAGCCGCACGTAGGCGATGGGCGCCGTCACGTGTTCGGTGGGAGCAAGTGAGCGACCCACGAGCGGCTGGTCGATATTGCAAAAGGCGACGCTTTTCTCGCTGAACGAAGCCAGAGTTGCGGCGTCGTTCCAGCTGGAATGGCGCACTTCGACCACCCGCGGATATTCGATGAACTGGCGCAGCAGTCGTTCCAGGTATTCGCGGTTCAGGGAAGTATTTTTGAACGACACGGGAAACTGAATCAGCAGCGCGCCTAGCCGTCCCTCGCTGGCCAGGGCATCGAGGCCTTCGCGAGTGCGAATCTCATCTTCGTCGGTAGGTCGAATTGTCGCGGCTGAAGTAGGCTCCATCACCGCGAGCGGCGAATGCGTGAAGGCGCGATAGAGCTTGGCAGTGAACAGAAAGCCGGGATTCACCGCCCCGACTTTGCGGCACCAGAGCTTCGCCAGTTCAGGCTTCAACGGTCCGTAAAACGAGGTGTTGATTTCCGTGGTGTCGAAAAAACGCGCCAGATATTCGAGCGGATGCGTCTTGCGCCGCTGCATTCCCGAGGGATAAAAGATACCGTCCCAGTCTTTGTAAGACCACCCCGCTGTGCCGATGCGGACCTGATTCGAGCCAATTTCAGGTGGCCGGACTGGGGCCGTGGATTCCATGCGAGGAACCGCTTGACGGAAAGCAGGGGCAAGGGTAGCACAGAACATCACGGACGAGGACTCGAAAGAATCCGCGGTATGGATCTACTCCGCTAGGCCGGTGTCGAATCCGGCTACTGTGGCGTTTCCCGCGCCGACAACGCCTGATTCAACTGGCTGGCCAGCAGGTCGGCCTGCTCGCTGGAGATTTGTACCTGCCCTTCCAGCACGACGCGCAGGGTCCCGGCTGCATCCTGGAATTTTGCGCTTTGAATCACGGCGCCGTTTTGCAGCACTGGAGGAAGCGTGGTCTTGAAATCTGCTCCGGCCTGCAGAGCGGAAAGAATGGACTGGGTTACTTTATCGCGCAAGTCGTCGCCAAGATCTCCAGAGCGCAACGCGTCCACCATCATGCCGCCTGCCTCGATGCGCCCAAACTCGGACGTCAGTCTTAAGGCATTTGGTTTTTCTACTGCGGGGGTCAGCCTGATCTCAACGGAGCCGTCGCTTTCCGCCAATTCGTTCGCCGACACCTGACCAGACATCTGAGTGCAGGTCCACCGCTCCAGGTGCATCTGCACAGCCAAAAGGGTGGCAGGCGCCGACGGCGTAAGCGTGGCTTGCTGAATGGTAACCCGCTCTCCGCAACGGTTCGACCGGTTGAGTTGGACCCGCAGGAGTTCGGTAATGCTCTGTTGCAGGTCCGCCAGGTCCGCGACCACATCGAGCTTGAATGTTCGCTGGCTGCCTTCCGCTGCAACCTGCGAAAGCGATCCGGAAACGCCAATTGCGACGGTGCGATTCGCAATACTGACCGGGCTCTTCACCGACGGAAGAGAGAAGGTCAGATCCTGACCAGTGGCCAGCGTAATGCCCATTTCCCTTCCCAGTGCCAGTTGTTGGTTGGAGAAGTCGGTGAGCGCTTTGTCCAGGCTTTCGGCGCGGGCCGCAGTTTCCGGGCCTGCCACATTCGCCAGCAGACTTTGATCCAGCTTCTTCCCTTCTTGCTCAAGATCGGAATCCGCCTTGCCCAGCCTCTTGGTGATTTCCTTCAACCCCGACTTCTGCGCATCGGAGAATCCGCCGATAAACTTCTGGGTCTCGCTGCGCGCCTTTTCCAGCGCCTGATCGAGAGCAGTGTTGCTCGCGGATTCCGCCGCACTCTTCTCCTTGCTCCGCTGTTGCTGAAACTGCAGGAGTTCTGCCTTCGCCCCTTCCGCGCTCTTCACCAGTGTTTGAAATTCAGCGATCTGCTGGCTGGTGGCCTGCACAGCCAGAGCGTGGTGAAAGTCCTTCAAAGCGTCTTTCTCGTCAACTCCATCGGGCCGGCCCGGTCCGCCCGGAGTGCTTCCACCTATGCCGTGCCCGCCGTGATGCTGGGCAATTGCCATGGCTGGACACACCAGCATCATCGCGGCCCCGAGCAGCACCTTGGCAGCAATGAAGAAGGAAGACCGTTGTGGATGCATGACGCAAAGCTCCGCCCGGATAGTTTCCGGGTTGGAGACGCAACAATCGAAACGGAGATGACGCATGAGTGATCAGTTTACTGAAGTTGTCTGTAATTTACGTCAATATTGATCACGCTGCCTAGCTTGCCTTATCCAGAAGAAAGATGCCACAGACTTTACACTTTTTTGCCAAACTTTACGGTTTCTCCGCGTTTGAACTAGCCCGCAAAGGATCGAGGGCGGGATCATCCAATGGCATGGTTCGGGCTCAAACTTGCCGCGGGTGCTAGGCTAGAAGCAGGTTCGGAGGGCGAGAAGTTGCCTGCGTCCATGGAACTCGGGATTAGTGCGGTCCTTGGCCTTTTGTTTGGCGGGATGCTTGTCTGGCTGGCGCTGCGCTCGCAGAAGGCCGCGTTGCACGTTCGTTTGTCGTTGATGGAAAAGGATTTGCTCGCCGCCAAAGACGACTTGGCGCGCCTGCAGCGGGCGCAAACTGATTTGGTGGCGAGCAAGGCGAGGCTTGAATCCGCCCTCGATGGCGAGCGAAAAACCAGCACGGAAAAGATCGAACTGCTGACCCGCGCTGGGGAGGATTTGCAGAATGCGTTCAAGGCGCTGGCTGCCGACGCGTTGAAAAGCAACAATTCTTCGTTCCTGCAGATCGCACAGGAAACTCTAAAGCGGTTTCAGAGCGAAGCCAAGGGCGATCTCGACGCGCGCCAGAAAGCGGTTGCCGATCTCGTCGCCCCCGTGCGCGAGTCGCTCGGCAAAGTGGACGCGCAGATTCAGCAGATGGAGGTCGCAAGAGGCGAGGCCTACGGCGATCTTAAGGCGCAGGTTCAGTCTCTCATCGCCACGCAAAGCGAACTGCGCTCCGAAACCGGCAACCTGGTGCGGGCCCTACGCACGCCGAATGTCCGAGGGCGTTGGGGCGAAATTCAATTGCGGCGCGTGGTCGAAATTGCCGGCATGTTGCCCTACTGCGATTTCGCCGAACAAGAAACCGTGACCGGCGAAAGCGGACGCCTGCGCCCCGATCTCGTCGTGAAGTTACCCGGCGGCAAGAATGTCGTGGTTGACGCCAAGACACCGCTGCAGGCTTTTCTCGATGCGTTCGAGACGACCGACGACGAGGCCCGGCGCGCCTGCCTCGCCAATCATGCCCGCCAGGTGCGGGAGCACATGAAGACGCTCAGCGGCAAGAATTACTGGGAACAGTTCGAAGCCACTCCGGAATTCGTAGTTATGTTCCTTCCGGGAGAGACATTCTTCAGCGCAGCGCTCGAGCAGGACCCCGGTCTGATCGAACAGGGCGTACTGCAGCGCGTGATTCCGGCCTCGCCCACAACCTTGATCGCGCTGCTCAAGGCCGTCGCCTACGGATGGAATCAGGAGAAGCTGGCTCGCAATGCGCATGAAATCAGCGCCCTGGGCAAGGAGCTGCACGAGCGCCTGCGCCATATGGCCGGACACATCACGGCTGTGGGCGCTAATCTGGATCGTGCCGTCGAGTCCTACAACAAAGCGGTGGGATCGCTGGAAAGCCGCGTACTGGTTTCCGCCCGCAAGTTCGTCGAACTGGGGGCGCGGGCTGCGGAGGATATCCCGGAACTCGAGCCCATTGAAACCTCGTCGCGAACGCTGGCGTTTGATTGGGACGAAGAGGCTCCAAGAACTTCCCCGAGCGAAGATCGGAAAGCGGGCTGACATCGCGCCCTCCAATTCAACATCTGACACTCCCTTGTCTGCCGTGTTTCGTTTCTCTCGTAAGCTTCCTCAATTCTGGAACCTGCCTACAAAAGCCGGAACGCTCGTCTTCTTCCTCGATTGTCTCACTTTCGTGATTCCGCGTAACTGCAAGACAGTCAAGGGAAAACGGATACGAAATTCCACAGGAATATCCCAAAAGGCATAGTTTGCGTTCGAGAATGCATCTATAATCTCGGAAGTAGTTTTATCTGCTGGACTTATCCTTCCCGAATCGGGGCATGACATGGCAGCGAAGTTGCTCATCGAGGATCGCAAGGGTGCCGCTACCTCGCCTCTCCAGCTCCCTAAGAGCGCAGGGCCAGCGCCGAAGCCCATGAATCGGGAAAGCCAAGTTCGCTTTGTTGCCGTGTTCCTGTTTCTTCTGACCCTGGGCGCGGTAGTCTTCGCCGGCTTTAATTTTCAGGCAGAGCGTAGAGCCACAGCTCCTGACGACGGAGTGAACTGGGTCGAGCGCAGTGGCCGCCTGGTCGCCGACGAGGTCGAGACCAACGGCCCCGGAGCCAAAGCCGGAATCAAGCCCGGGGACCAACTGGTTGCGGTTAATGGTCAGGACCTGAAGAACACCGCAGGGCTGGAACGCCAACTCTACCGCACTGGCATCTGGTCGAAAGCGGTCTACTCGCTGATTCGTCAATCGGTCGCACTCGATTCCAGCGTCATCCTGGCTCCCGCAGACCGCTCCCTGAATAACTGGCTGCGGCTGATTGCCCTGATTTATCTGGGAATCGGTCTGTACGTTCTGCTGCGCCGCTGGACCGCGCCGGGTTCGACGCACTTCTACATCTTCTGCCTGGTTTCGTTCATCGCCTATTCGTTCAAATACACCGGAAAGTTCAACGATTTCGACTGGACGATCTACTGGGGCAACATTGTCTCCTGGGTGCTGCAACCGGCGCTGTTCCTGCACTTTGTTCTGATCTTTCCCGAGAAGCGGGAGTTTGTGCGCAAGCACGCGTGGGCCCTGACCCTGGTCTATGTACCGGGTGCGCTCCTGCTGGGCGCCCGATTGGTAGCCATGCGCCTGCTCGAGGCCACTGGCCGGCTGAGCCGGGGTATGGACCGCCTCGACATCTCTTACGGTGCGGTCTTCTTTTTGCTCGCTGCTGCCATGCTCTGGTACAGCTACCAGCGGGCCAGCACCACCATCCTGCGCCAGCAGCTGAAGTGGGTCACTCGGGGCACGATTCTCGCCATCGCGCCCTACACGCTCCTCTACGTTTCTTCCTACGTCTTTCCCCATACCATGGCCTGGCTGCCGGAATGGGCCATGAAAGTGTCGGTGCTGTCGCTCGGCTTGCTTCCGCTAACGTTCGGGTATGCCATCTTCCGCTACCGCCTGATGGATGTTGACCTCATTTTCAAGCGCGGGGTGGTTTACACCTTGGCCGCCGCGACCGTGGCCGGCTTGTACTTCGCGCTCGTAGCGGGCGTGGCCTGGCTGGTGCAGATGCAGAAGCCGGCCAGCGGCGCGACGGGATTGATTCTGGCCGTGGTGGTTACGGCCCTGCTGTTTGACCCGGTGCGCAAGTGGATTCAGGACCGCGTGGACCAGTTTTTTTACCGCACGCGCTACGACTACCGCCGCACGCTGCTCGAGTTCGGCCGCGAATTGAGTTCCGAACCCGATTTGAAGGCGCTGGTTTCTTCCGTCCTCGACCGCCTGTCGCGCACCCTCGCCGTGGACCGTCTCGCCATCTTCCTGAACACGGGTGAAGAGCCGGAGCGCTTTGTCCTTTCCAGATTGTCGGGCGTAGCGGCGCCAGCCAACCTCGATCTCACCTTTCTGAGCGTGCCCCGGACGGAGCAAGCCGGGCACTTGTTCTTCGAGAACACGCACCAGGTGCCACGCGAGACGGAGGGATCGCAGCAGACGATCGCCCGCCTGGACTTCAACTACTACATCCCCTGCCGCGCGCAGCAGAAAACCGTCGCGGTTCTCGGGCTGGGAAAAACCACCAAGGGCGACCTGCTTTCCAGCGAAGACGTTGAGCTGCTGGAGACGCTCGGCGGCTATCTCGGTATCGCCATCCAGAACGGCCGCCTCTACGCCTCGCTGCAGCAGAAGATGACCGAGTACGAGCGCCTGAAGGACTTCAACGAAAACATCGTCGAGTCCATCAACGTCGGCGTCATGGCACTCGACATGGAAGACCGCATCGAGAGCTGGAACGCACAGATGGAAGTGATGTATGCCATGCCCCGCTGGCAAGCGCTTACCCAGCCGCTGCGCAGCGTCTTCCCGGTGGAATTCGTCGAGGAGTTCTACCGCGTCCGGCAGAACTCGGGGATCAACAACCTGTACAAGTTCCGCTTGAAAACGCCCGCCGGCGAGATGCGCACGCTCAACATCGCCATCGCGCCGCTGGTGACGCGCAAATTCCAGGTCGTCGGCCGGCTGGTAATCATGGACGATATCACCGAGCGCGTAGAACTTGAGGGACAGCTTTCCCAGGCGGATAAACTCTCCTCCATCGGTTTGCTGGCTGCCGGCGTCGCCCACGAGGTCAACACTCCTCTCGCGGTAATCTCTTCCTACACCCAGATGCTCGCCAAGCAACTGCAGGGCGATACGCAAAAGACCGGACTGCTGGAGAAGATCACCCGTCAGACGTTCCGCGCTTCGGAGATCGTCAACAACCTGCTGAACTTCTCGCGCACCAGCGGCACCGAGTTCAGCGAAGTGGACATCAACAAGGTGATTTCCGACACCCTGGCGTTGCTGGAACACCAGTTCAAGACCGCCAAGATTCAGGTCCGCTCCGATCTAGCCCCGTCGCTTTCTCCTATCCAGGGAAACTCAGGCCGCTTGCAGCAGGTCTTTTTGAACCTGTTTCTCAACGCCAAGGACGCTATGCCCGACGGCGGCAAGCTGAATGTGGTGACGACGAATGGCGACCTTGTGGGTGCTCGGGTTTCCGACACGGGCTCGGGTATCGCGCCCGAGCACATCCAGCGTATTTACGACCCGTTCTTTACCACCAAAACCGCGCCCAAAGAAGGTCAGACCCGCGGAACCGGCCTGGGTCTCTCCGTTACTTACGGCATCATCCAGGAACACGCAGGCAAGATTCGGGTGGAAAGCAATCCTGGGGCGGGGACAACGTTTGTCCTGGATTTCCCTTTGAGCAGGAAGGCAGTCCATGTCTGAAGCAGCAGTCGTTGCGCGGGGAA
>Ga0181521_10002312_pt1 | contig 23200 bp, 20 predicted proteins | sample PEATcosm2014_Bin_32_FD_119764 | JGI IMG/M metagenome (GOLD analysis project Ga0181521, IMG submission 119764) | Peatland microbial communities from MTU Mesocosm Facility, Houghton, MI, USA - PEATcosm2014_Bin02_60_metaG | ecosystem: Environmental > Terrestrial > Soil > Wetlands > Peat | place...
ATTCAGCCACTGCGCGTGGGCGCTCAGCGGCGCGGTGACCAGCGCGATCATGATGCAGAGGGGTCCGGTTTGCATGGGCGCCTCAATCATTCACTTGGGACGGCCTTTGTAGCCCTGCGCCACCATCTGAATTTTGTAAATGCTCATCGCGGTGTTCCGCACGCCGGGCCGGGTTGTGATCTCTTTGCCATCCGGGCCGAGCGCGCCGAGGCACGCAGCATACAGGACCTGCTTGCCGGGGCCGGAGAACGCCACGCTGATGGAGTTGCGCGGCGTCGGAATGAGGCCCAGAAATTTTCCCTCGGGGCTGAACACCTGAACCCCGGGATTGGTGGCGTCGTAGAGGCGGCCCGCGGCGTCGATCGCCATGCCATCGCCGTTTACGCCGCCGTCGAGTTTGGCGAATTCCCGCTGATTCTTCACCGAGCCGTCCGGCTGCACATCGAAGGCCGCGATCGCGGGGCCGTTCGTGACGTAGAGCGTTTTCCCGTTCGTGCTGAGCATGATGCCGTTGGTGCGGAGATTCTCGCCGAAGCTGCTCACCTGGCCCTTGGGGCTGAGGTAGAACGCCCCGCCGCCGGGTTGGGGGCCATTGGTAAAGTAAACGCCTCCTTTCTTGTCCGCCACCAAATCGTTGAGCCGCCCGAGTTCTTTGCCGTCGATGCCGTTCGCCAAAAGGACTCGCGCGGGTGTCAGGGCGGCAATGCCCGTCGGCTCCTTGCACAGGTCCGGCGTCCCGCCCGGATCGGTACACGTACGCTCGACTACGATAATGCGATCCATCGGCGGGCCGATCGCGACCGCGCCGGGGCCGTGAGCCGACAGGAAGATGGAAACTTTGCCCTTCTTGTCGAGTTTCATCACGTGGTTATTCTGCTCCTGCGCGAACAGCAGGCCGCCGTCTTTAGTGCCAACGATGCCATCGGCATTTTCGCTGCCTTGCCAGACCAGACTCCACTTCGCGCCCGCGTCGATCACTGCGGGAATTGCCGTGATCGTTACATCTCTCGGAGGCGGGGGCTGTGGGAAGTTTCTTTGGGCCGCCAGTTGGCCCAGGGATATAACGGATACGAGAATAAGCCGGGTGGTCGGGGACATGATGATGTTATACCGCTTTGCCGATCTTTTTTGGGGTCAGGAAGGCGCAGCCGGGGGCGACCGGGCAGACGCTGCATTTCGGATTGGAGCTCTTGCAGAGTTGCTGTCCGTGGCATTTCAGCAGTAAATAGGCGCGGATGCGCGCGTCGAACGCTGCAGGCGTCTCCGTGGCAACGGTTTCCTGCACCGCCCTGTATGTTCTGCCGTAATTCTCACGTTCCCGCCCGAACCGGATGCGCGCGAGAACATGCGGGCAGTTGGATGGGACAGCGGCCACGGGCGAGATACCGCCGAAAAGCAGGATGCGGTCGACGCCCGGATCGGCGATGTTCGGAAATTTCCTGAGCGCCGCGCGAATTTTGGCAACAGGCAATCCTTTGAACGCCGCGGCCAGGTCGCCTCCGAACTCCTTTTGAACTCTTTCCGCAATCTCCTTCAAACGCATCGCTCTAAGTTCGGGTACCATGCCGCCGGGTTTCAAAGCGAGGGCGAGTTTGGCGGGATTCGCGGCGAGGAGGCGGTCCGGTTCCAGCCCGACCAGACGCTTCAGCGAGTCCCAGCCCTTCGCGCAGGCCGCGTCGCTCGCCGGATATCCGCAGTGCCACCACACGAGGAATAGATACGGATCGGTGGGCCAGCCTGGTGTTTGCGGCCCGTAGTGCGCTTCCAGCGTATCGAGCAGTTGGGGCAATTGTGGCATGAGGCCGTGAGTCACTATAGTAATAGGTGTCTCGACAAACTCTGTCCGCGCTTTTACTGGCCGGCACTATTCTGTTTCTGGTTCTGGCGGCGGCGACGCTCGTGCCCTCATCCGCCCCGGTAATCAGCGATCTCGGCTATGCCACCTTCTGCCCGTTTGCGCCCTGGAGCACGCTCGCGCTTCTCTTCTTCGCGGGCTTGGGCTGGGCAATCCGCAGTCACGTCAAGTCGCAACCGGTCTGACGGGCGCCCCGGGCGTGACCGACGCCTCCGTTTCTTAGACGGCCTAAAGTACTTCCACGGAGGCAGGTAGCCTTGATTCGCCGGCACTCGTAGTATATTCTTTACTGAACTTTAAAGCATCGGGAGGGAAGAACTTGCGACTTGCGACCATATCCCTGGCCTCTCTGCTGGGCCTTTTCGCCGTTTCCTCGAATGCGTCCGAAATTCTTCAGTTTGAGGGCTACGCCCCTCCGGGAAGTCTTGTCAATGTAAGTACGTCTACTCCCTACTCGGAAGCCGGTTTCACCTTGACACCCACCAATTCCGACTCTGCCGTGTTCGATGCCGCGGATCCGAATGCCGCGTTCCCGGGCGACAGCACGTCATGGTTCGGGTTCGCCGCTGGCAATACCATCACGATGACCGGTCCCGCCCCGTTCAACCTTCTTGGTTTTGACGTTGGCCCCATTAGCTTCGGCAGCGGCACCACCGACGTCACCGTCACCGCGGACCTCTTTGGCGGTGGCACGGAATCGACGATATTTTCGGGACTGACAACAGATACAACTGAAACCCTGAACTGGACCGGCCTCCAGGATGTTCAGTTTTCGGCCGACACCGATACCGGTCTCGACAACATCAATGTCCAGGCCCCCAGCACCCCCGAGCCTGGCACGGTATTGCTCTTCGGCGCGGGTCTCGGCGCGCTGTCCCTCGTACGTCGCCGTTCGCGCAGCGCCTGGCCCTCCTGACCTGCGGGATCGATGTGGCCTTCCACGGACCGGCACCGCCGATGGCTTCCGATCGTTCGAGCCGGCGGGAGAGATCGAGGCCGGAGAAGATCGCCAATGTCATCATAGTTCCATGTCCGAACCGTTCGATCTCGCGCAGCAACCCGTCGTTGCCTTTGTGGCTACTTGCGATGCGGAGCGTGCGAGAAAATTCTATGGGGACACTCTCGGGCTTCGCCTCGTATTGGACCAACTCCCGTTTGCGTTGGTTTTCGACGTGGGCGGCACCATGCTGCGCGTGACGCCGGCGAAAGAATTGCATCCGGCGGGCTATACGGTGCTGGGCTGGCAGGTACAGGACATTGTGCACGCCGCGAAGGCTTTGGAAGAAGCCGGAGTCCGCTTCGAACGATACCCGGGCCTCGAGCAGGATGAACTCGGAGTCTGGACGGCGCCGGGCAGCGCCGCCAAAGTGGCATGGTTCAAGGACCCGGACGGCAACATATTGAGCATCACCCAGCATTGATTTGCAGGAGCCGCGAATGCGCTTGCCATTGGGTTCGGGCCAACCGGGAGGGCGTCTGGCGTAGTGTGTCCAATAGATGACCGGACACACGCTGACCACAGGGTACACGCGGCCTCGGCCGCGTTGGCGGGGTCCGGGGGAACGCGGCTGAAGCCGCATGTACCGCTATGCTCTCCGGCTATTTTCCGGCAACTAGCGGCAACCGGCGCCGGCGGTGCCCGAGGCCCGGTAGAGTTGCTCTACCTGGTTCACTCCGGCGGGATTTCCGGGATAAATGCGCTTAAGAATCGGGTCCAGAAAGCGGTTGTAGCGGGCAACTGCCGGCCAGTCGCTTCGGGCAATGGCCGATTCCACCGAGCGCTTCGTTTCGGGCGTGATTAATTCGATTCGTCCGACGAATACCCGCACGGTCGCCGACGGAGCGGGTTCCACCTGCAACGGAAGAATCCCATCCACGGCGGGCGTTGGAAGAATGTAAATCAGGCGTGAACCCTCCTCGAACCAGGAATCGCGCCAGGTTTCAAGCATCGCCCCGGCCTCCTTCGGAAACAGGCCCTGCGCGACGAGCGCGGCCTCCAGCTCCTGCCGCAGTACCGGGAGCGAGCTGTCGAGCGACGGGGAGTCGAGTGTAACCGCGCCCGTGACGGCGCCCGCGCTGCGATACCCCAGGCGCCCTCCGCGATTTTCGAACAGGATCACATTGGGGATAGGTTCGAGGCCGCCGTTTTCCACCGCGATTTTTCCGTCGGGGGAGACGCGGGCTAAAAGAGGTACCGGGAAATGTCCCACTCCGCGATAGAACAGGAATTTCTCATGTTGATCGCCGACGGTGAGAGGAGCCGCATCCGTTTCGCGCGCGGCATAGTAGCGGTTCTGATCTTTTTCGATCGGAAAGGCGGGGGAGGTGTCCGGCTGGACCTTGATGTTCCCCCACTCCATCGCACTGGCCTTATATTCAGCCTGGGGATACCACTCGGTGATGAGTCCCCCGGGAAATGAGACCTTCACATGCGCTTCCAACTCTCGCGGGCTGTAGAAATACATCACAGGGGTTTCCATGCGGACGGTATCGCTCAAAATTCTCTTGAAGCCGCGATATCCAAAGTCGTTGACGAATCGCGGGAGATCGCTGCTGCAGCCCAGAGCGTCCCATTCGATGGCGGAACCATCCTCCCCCGCGACAGACGTGAACGTGCCCCACTCGTGTACAGTAAGTCCGCTCGATGGGGTGAGGTGGAGATTGGCTGCCGTCAGCAAGGCGCCGGAAATGGCCAGAACCGGTGCAACAACCGTGACAAATCGGACTGTGGATTTCATTTTTTCTTTCCTTGTGCGAGTGCTTTTAAGGACGTTTCGATTTCCGCGTTAGTGGCCCGGCGCGGGAAAAATTTTGAGGATTCTCTGACGAAGCCATTCGGGCCGATGGGGACAATAGCACCGGCGTTGGCGTCGGCGCACGTGCCCTTGAGGGCCACGACCCACTCGCCCTCGCCCGGCCAGTTCTGGTTCACGGCATAGACGCCCGGCCTGGATGTCTCCATCAATTTGAGCACCACCGACCGGCGCACTCCGTTGACGAGTCCTTCGGCCGTACCACTGATCTGCGGCTTGGCGGGGTCGGCGCAGCCTTCCGTGCGAAACACGAATGCAGCCGATTTGGACCGAAAATCCTGGGATGCCACGGGACTTCCGATGCTGAAGGTGAATTCCGCCGCGAGCGCCAACTTGACAAACGCCGCCAGGGCGCAGACGGCAACTCCGAATCGCAACATCGCAAACTCCTTTCGGGACTATTGGACGCGCGTCCGCGAATTTTCTTCCCGCGTCGCTTTTCTCACCAGGTCCAGGCCAAGTCCTCTCTCCATCGGGTCAGTGTTTGCGGGTCCAGTTTAAGGGCCTGTTCGCGGGAGACTCCGGCAGGAACGGGCGTCAGCGCGGCGATACGGTCGAATACGCGTCCCCGATCCGCGGCTGCGACGCGCCACATCAAATGCCAAAGCGTGAGAGTGTGCGTTTGCGGGCCTCGGAAAGGATGGTGGCCAGAGCGTCGTTTCCGCCTTTATCGAAAGCGAAAGCGTCAATCGCCTCCTTCAGCCGCTCCGGAGCGTCGTCGAAGTACGGAATACCCAGTCCGGCTCTGGGCCGCGTCCGGCAACTCGCGCCGGCCGGCACAAGCGATTCCGCTCCCTTCCATTGAAACGACACCCAGCCCCTGGTGACGCTGAGCAAACCGGAACCGAGTTCGTCGTCGCGCAGCGTATATTCGCAGCCCAGATCCACGGCGGTGCCGGATGCGGTGTCCACGAAGAACAGTTTTGGCGGCGCGGAGATCCTGGCCCGGATCTCTCCCCGTTCGAGCTGGAGCCTGTGTTCGTCGGGCCGCGCCGTCACCACTCGCACGCGGGTGCTGGGCGCTACCTCCACCGACCCGATCGCACCCACCTCGACCCTGGCTCGCGATGTGGCGTCCGTTTCAATCCATTGGCCCGCTCCAATCCGGCCGGCGCCGCGGCCCTTGAGCCACACTACTTCCCATCGCGTCCCTTTGGGACGTGAAACACGCCAATACGCGCCGCTGGCCAGGACCATCAGCGCCAACGCTGCAATCGCCGCTATGGCCCAGCGGGGCCGGATCACCCTGGGTGTACGCGTTCGATCGTCCTGAAGCGCAGACTGGATGGAGGACCATATTGCCTCGGGCGCTTCCGCCAGCGGAAGATCCGTCAGGGCCGCAATCCCCTGACTGACTTGCGCGGACTCTTCCCGGCAACGCGCGCAGTGCCGCAGGTGGTGTTCGACTTGCCGCGCTTTCGGCTGCGTGAGTTGCCCGGCGATATGCGCCGCAAGCTGCCGCGAAACATGCCTCGTGAACATCACTGGCTTCTTACTCCAATCACATTCCTGAGCCGCTCGGCGAGCATTTTGTGTCCCCGGCTCAGTCTGGAAGCCACCGTTCCCATGGAACAGTTGAGAGCTTCCGCCATCTGTTCGTATGAGAAATCCTCGAAATACCGCGACAAAACCGCGATGCGGAACTTCGGAGGCAGAGCCGACACGGCCGCCCGCACCGAGCTGGCCATTTGCGCACGCTCATAGTCCGCTTCCTGCGAGCCGGGCGCGGCCAATGCTTCCATTTGGGAGCGATCGGAGATTACAGCATTCACCTTGCGCCTTCTGGCGGCGTCGGTGCAGGCGTTGACCACCAGCCGGTACAGCCAGGTGGAGAACTCGGCATCCCCGCGAAACTGACCGATGGAAATCATCAATTTGAGAAAGACCTGCTGGGTAACATCGCCGGCGGCAGCCGGATCGCCATGAAAAAAATAGAGCGCGATGGAGTAGACGCGGTCCTTATACAAGTCATAAAGCACACGAAAGGCGTCCCGGTCACCAAGGCGGCAAGACTCGATGATCTCCGTGCTGAGCTCGCGACCGCTCAGATTGACCACCAGCGAGTGAGACGGCCCATGGAAGAATTTTCTTCCAATTTCGCGACGGCCAGCGCAAGAAATGTCAGGACGGGGAGCCAGGTTCTGAGTTAGATTCGGAGTTTATATGGCAACGCCGCTCAAACAGGTGCAGCCGGCTATTAAGTTCGCCGCGGCACACCGGGATGAAGATCTCTCGCTGACGGTGCTGGCCGCGGAGGCGGGTCTGTCGGCGTTTCATCTGCATCGCATGTTTTCGGCCGCTGCCGGCGAAACACCGAAACAGTTCACATTACGGCTCCGGCTCGAACGCGCCGCGCTGCTGCTCCTCAAGGGTGAGGATTCGGTGCTGAATGTGGCGCTGTCCTGCGGATTCCGGAGCCATCAGGCGTTCTGCCGGGCATTTCGGCGCCGCTTCGGGATGAGGCCAACCGCCTATCGGGTGCGCGGCTTCGCAGGCGGCGCCAGTCCGGTGCAGGCAGCGGAACACGCCGCGCTGGTCACCGGCGTGGGACCGTGCATCCGGCTGTTTCACTCACAGAGGAGTCACACATACAAAGCCATGGACTATTCCATTACGATAAAAGAACTTGCGCCGCAGCCTGTGCTGGTAGTACGGCGGCGGGTGAAACCGTCCGAGATCGCTGCGACGCTGGGTGAGGTGCTCGGCGGCGTCTTTCAGCACGCTCAGCGTACGGGCACAGCTTTGGCCGGTCAACCGTTTACCCGGTATCTTGCATGGGGGCCGGGCTTGTTAACGATCGAAGCTGGAATGCCGGTAGCGACGCCGGCGGTTGGCGCAGGCGACATAGCGGCAGACACACTGCCGGGCGGGCGGGTGGCGACCACGATCCACGCGGGCCCATACGACAAGCTCACCGAAGCCCATGCCGCCATTCAGGTATGGATTGATGCGCAGGGCCTCGTCGCCGCCGGCGCGCCCTGGGAATCCTATGTCACCGACCCGGCCGACTATCCCGATACCAGGGACTGGAAGACGGAGGTCTGCTGGCCCATCGGGTCGTCGGCGTAATCCAAAACCGCAAGCCGGAGGAGTAATCAATCGCGGGCGAACGCCTGGCGCGGGAATATTTTCTCGAAGATTTCGATATTCTTCCGATAAGACACGTAGAGAGCATTTTGTCAATCCGGTCGGAGGAGACCGCACAGTGGACGAAACTGATTCGAACCGGGAGCGTGGCCGCGAAGTGGGACGGCCGCGAGGCGCGAAGGCGCTTAACGCGAATTCCGGTGTGGCCGTCGACTCCGGCGCCTTGACTCGTTCCGGGACAGGTTTGGAGACTCGAATTCCGGATGGCCGGCGACGAGACAGCAAACCAGGCAAGGCCGAAAGCGTTCCTCCGCCAGGATCGCTGACGGAGCAGCTTCAGATGAAGGCGGCTGCCCGCGAGGCAGCTCTGGCGGCCGCCGCGCTTCAGACCACGGTCGTGGCGGCGCAGGCTCAATTGAAGAGTGCCCAACAGGAGCTGGAAACACAGAGAGACGTGGGGATACAGGACGCGGCGCGAATGGCGGTGAGGGTTTCGCTGCTTGAAGAAGAACTGGCCGTCGTTGCCATGCACGCGATAACGGATCGCGGAGAACTCTCGAAAGCGAGAAATCAGTGGCGCGGTGCGGCTTCCGCGGTGACCGTGCTGAGCATTCTTTGTTTGGTATGGTGGTGGATAACGCCTCGGCCGGCGCCAAACGTGGCTCAAGTTGTGGCTCGAGATCCCGCTGCGGTTAACCAGCCCGCGTTTCGGAGTGAGCCTTCGAAAGACAACCATTTGCCGGCCGATCCTCATGCTGCATTGACGATGGGGCTCGATCGCCTCAATGCCGCCCTCGCGGATGTTCCCGGAACCAGTCCGGAAGAGGTATTGCGGAAGGTCTCCGCAAGCGGACAGGACTGCGCAATGGTGTGGACCAACGATCTGCCCTCCCTGCTCTTCCCGGGAAAGCGCCAGGCCGGTGTGCCGGAGCCAGGGCAAACGAACGCGCTGGCCAATACACTGGCGGACTGCGCGGAGGCGGTTTCCCGGTTCTCCCGAACCCCCCAACCGGCCGATCCGGCGCTTAATTCAGGCCAGTCGCGGGCGCCGGGTTCCGGAACACAATTATTGCGATAGCTTCGACACTGGTTACGCTGTTGCTCCAGCCGGCAAGTTCGGGTCTCCGTGAAAACCAGTCAGCCCAGCTTCTGGCGTTCGGTCCGGGGCCATAAACGATGAATCGGCGGCGTTTCGTCAGGTTATCGCGCAACAGTCGCGCCGCATAGCGTTCGGCATCGGGAGAAATGGAAAATGGAAACGGATAAATGCGGCCGCGCACCGGATAGACAAGCAACGGAGCATAAAGAAACGCGGGCAAACGGTAATCGGGCCGCCAGACTGGCGCTTGCGCTTCGATAAAAGGACTGACGGTAATCACCGGCGTGTCCGGTTCCGCAGCCTTGAGATTCGCTTCGGATGCGCCTTGCCGCCAGTTATCCGGGCTGTGATGGGGCCACGGCACATTCCAGCGACCGGTCCACAGCAGGCCGGCGACGGCCAGCACGACCGAAGCCTGCTTCCAGCGCGCGCGAGGGAGATAGAAAGCGGCCAGAGCAGTAGCGGCGAGCGCCGCGCCGGGCAGTTCCGGCGAAAAGTATCGCGGAACGAAAAGAACAGTACCGGTCAGCCGCGACCAGGCGAAAAGGCACAGCGGCATCCAGATCCACCATGCGGCAATCAGCGTCATGGCGTCGATCGATGCCCCGGCCGATGCCGCCTTTTGGCGGCGCCATTTAAATAATTGGGCGGCAACCCAGGGCAACCCCGCGCAAAATGCAACCGTTTTCCAAGGGAAAGAATATAACCAGGATCGAATGCCGGGGAGCGGGACAATAACATGGGCCTTGGCATTCTGAAGGATGCGAAGGGCTTCGAATGCCACCGGCATCAGCGCCAGGGCAAGCACGAAACCGGCCAGAGAGGCCCGAATCCACCCGACTCTCGTGCTGGAGCGAAGCAGGCGTACGAGGGCGTAGATCGGAAATACCGGGTAAAATGCCCAGAAAACCAATTGAACCCGCCATAAGAGCGCAGCGAAAATCACGAACAGCGCGGCCGATTTCCAGCGGGTAGTATCGAGCCAGTCGATCAGAAAATAGAGACTCGCAACAGTCACGCATATCCCGAGTGCGTATGGCCTGGCATCCGCGGCGTAGTAATTGAAATTGGGCATCGCGAAGCAGGCGAACACTGCAAACCAGACGGCATCGGGGTCGATCAGACGCGCGGCCAGGCGGCCGATGATGAAGAGAGCGATTCCCATCAGCAGCACCGAAGGTGCGCGGTAGGAAATTTCGGAGAAGCCGAAAAGGCGTTCGGCGGCGCGTGGCAAGACGTAATAGATCGATGCGGGGACCTGAGGAGCGACTGCAAGCGATGGGTCGTTCGGGCGCTGAACCACGAAGAACGTTCCGGTTTCGTCGGTCCAGAAGCTGGAGGGAAGAGGGGTTAGCCAGAGCCGTGTGATGCATGCGGCCAACAGAAGAATCCGAAGACGGTTGGACCACACCCGTCGGCGGCAGGTTTCGAACTGCGGAATCATTGCTGAGAGCGGACGGGGCGGATGCAGTTCCAAGTGTAACTTGACCCCCGCCCACTAATAGCTGGTGACGCGGTGGTCGCCGCGAGGGAGCAGAACCGAGCGTTCGTTTGCGGAGTAAGGCACGCCGTCCACTTCCATGCGCGAAGGCACGCGGTCGAAGACTGCGATGGCCCGGCTCTCGCTTGAGTATTCGAAGGTAACCCGCTTGCCGGAATCGATCGATGCGGAACGCAGTTTCGCATTGAGGTCGATCAGAGAAATAGTTTCACGTCTTGCAGCCATCGGCTCGACGACGTGGGAACCCGCCGGGAGATTCAGCGCGGTTGCCGATTGCGCGGGCCACGGCTTGGCATCCACCAGCGCTCCTTCGCCCGTCCAGTTGAGTTCGACGCCTGCCGGCGATTCAATCGATATGCGCCGGCGATCCTTTGAATAGCTGGTGACCGAATAGCTGGTAACGACGGCCGACGATGCGGCGAGCAGGGCGAGATCCGGTTTCAGGATGCTGTTCTCGAAATAGAGCGCTACTCGTGGGAACGCCGCGGAAGCGACATGTACCAGCGCGAAGAGTTCGGCGCCGGTCTGTTGTTTGGTGGGGTACACATCCTGATAGCGGTCCACGATGTTGATGTCGATGGCGAGCTTTTCGGTGTGCGGCGTCAAGGCCTGGTAGCGCTTTGCAATTTCGGGGTAGCGCTGCGGTCCGAGGTTCCACACGGTGGCCGGGTCCTCGATCAGGAACGAGAACGAGTGGTGGTCGAGCAGCGGGAGGACGCGGGCGGCATCGGCCCCGATGGAGTCTTTCATGCCGGTATCGAAGCGGTCGTCGACATGAGTCAGGACAACATCCAGATCGGGGCGGAACTGCCGGAACGACTCCACCACGCCGAGCCAGTCTTCCTGCATGCGGCGGGCGAGCGAGGCGCGGAAATCGAGAAACTGACGGAGGGATAGTGCATCGGTGCGGCGGGTCCAGAGCTCGATCGGGTCCCAGCCAAATTGATTGTGGAACTCGGCGCGAACGTCGTCGTTCATGGGCGTGAATCGGGCGGGGTTGCCTGCGCCTTCGAGCGATTCGAAATAGAGTTCGGCCAGATTGACGCCATCCCAATCGAAGCGTTCCATCATGTGTTTCAGCCCGGCACGAATGGCGGCGGCCGCGGCTGGATTTTGCAGGTTCATGAGCTTGCGCCAGTCAAGTTGAGCGTCCTTCAGGAGGGCGGTCTTCTCGCGCCACAGAGGATGATCGTTCCAGAATTTCTCGCTGACGTGGGGCAATTCAACCCAGGCGTACACCAGCACGCCATGGCGGTGGCAGGCTTCGATGAGGTGTTTCAGGTAGTCGTCGTGTTCGGCGTCCGGGTCGTAGAAGTGCCAGGAAGCGACGTGCAGCGCGCTGATGCCGGCTTTGCGCCACCGTTCGGCGAGATAGTCGGGATCGGCGCGCGTTCGATACGAATAATCGAAGAAGGCCCAGAGGTGAGAGCTGCGAAAGGCGGGCTCGAAGCCGAGATCGGAGAGCGCCTGCATCAGGTAAGGGAACCGCTCGTAGCCATTTTGGCCGGGATTGGCCGCGACCCACAGGACTGCGCCGGAACCGGCGCGCAGGCCCGCGATCAGGGGCGCTCCGCTCCAGCGATCTTTAGCGAAGACCCGCGCGTCGCCGGGGATTTCATAGCGCGGGATATCGAGGGCCTGTCTCCAGATTATGGGCAGCGACGGATTGTGGATATCGACTAAATGAACCACGGAGACGGTTTCCTGTTGCGGCCGGAAGCCGAAACTGGCCGCGAGAGGCGAGGAACCCTCGAGGATGAGCGCCGCGCCGTTTTCGACCCGGTGGTTCCAGTCGACGGAAGCCGGAGTGGCCGAGGCCGCTACGAGGATGTTGGCCGATGCGGCCGGCCCCGCGATGTGACCGGCCGACGAGAGAATGGCGGGCCAGGGCCCAGGCTGCGGGCCCAGGACGGCGAAGGTTCCGGCGGAGCACAGGGGGGCCAGCGCGAGGAGGACCAGAGCCCGCGGGGCAAAACTGTGGGGCGGACCCCCCGGTCCGCGGCCGACGCCCTCGTCGGCCTTTTTCAACAGCCGGAGCGGGTCCACCCCACAGTTAACATGGAATCTATTTTGTGATTGCATACCAGATGCCCGCGCGGAAGTCGAAGAAGTTTGGCCGGCGCGGATTGTCTTCATTCCGCAGATAGACACCTCGGACCCCGCCCACGGTGATCGCGAGCGAGGATGGCGTGCCTGGTGGATGAAAACGAAAGCCTGGCCCGGTTTCCACAAAATTTGCCCAGTATTGGCTCTTTACGTCGAAGGTGAGATTGTCGCTCCAGAATGTCTGCACCTTGAAAGCGCCGAGGGAAGAAGTGAAGCCGATGCGCGTTTGCGTGTAGTTGAGCAGATCGTTGTCGAAGCGGCTGACGAAGACGCTGTCGGCGAGTGTTTCGACGAACCAGCCACTGTGTTCGGCGGCAATGGATGTTCCGATCGTTCTGGAAAACGAGACGCCCCCGCGATAATCCGCCAAATGGGTTCCGTTCAGATAATTCATGCTGGTTCCGGCTTCAAACCAGCCCGTGGCGCCATGCCAGGACTGGGTGGCAACCCCGACGGCCAGAATGAAAGAGCTCAGGGAAAGGTTCTGCGCTGAAGGGCCACCCATGGAATCCCGGACGTCGCCGTCGAATCGCAGAGAGGCGTAGGGGTGGAGCGGAAATTTTTTCAGTCTGAGTTCGGTTTTCAACTGGCCGTAACCGAAGAGGTCATGCCAGCGCGAAGAGAAGAGAGGATAGACCCACAGAGTGGTGCGAAAGCGCGCGACGCCGGGACGGAGATTGGCATAAGCCCTGGCGGCTTCGGTCGAGATCGCCGGGTCGGTACTCTGGCGCGCGATATCGAACCAGTGGATGGCGGTGAAATCGTCGCGCAGCAGGTTGTTGGTCCAGCCGAGCTTCAGGGCGATCGAAGCATCCACGGGATCCTGTTCGTGCGCTTCGAGGAAATAGCGCTTGGCGTCTTTGAGGAAACCCGCTGTATAGCTTCGTTCGCCGAGCAGGCGCGGATCATTACTGGACACAACAGCGGAGTCGTCGGCGCGTCTCTCTTCGGGCCGGGTCTCTTCAAGAACGAGCGGCAGCCTGAGGGCCATGCGAACGCGGTTGGCGGTGGCGGAGTCCGCATGGTCGAGAACGTTGCGCAGGATGGGCATGGCGAGCGCGTTTTGGTTGGCGGCGAGATACAACAGGCCCAGTTGCGCGGCGGCGAGATAGTCGGCGGGGGATGCGTCCACGATCCTTTGGAATTCCTGCTCGGCTTCATCGCGGACAGCCTGGTCTTTTTCGGACATTTGGAGCAGGAGGTAAGCGAGTTCGCGGTGGAGAGCGGCGTTTGTGGGGTCGAGCGCGAGCGCCTCGCGGAACTCGTAGACATACGGATAGCGCTTCGGGAGCTGTTCGCGCGCGAACTCGGCGGCACGGGTCTCACCGCCGCGAGAGGCGGCAAGAAGCGCCGACATCGCGCCTTCGGGATTGGCGCGGGCTTTCTCCACGCGGGCGAGTTCGAGGAGCACCGACTTCCGTTCGGGCAGAAGCTGGAACGCGCCTCGATAACTCGCGGCCGCGAGATCGAGATCGTCGCGCTGTTCGGCCAGTTGGGCCAATTCGTAGAGCGCGCCGAAGGTTGGGGGTGACGTGGCGAGCACCTGCTGCCATCGGGCGATCCCCGCGGCCAGCGGCGCGTCGATGTTCTGAAACGCCTGCAATGCGGTCGCACTCGAGGCTGGATCGCCGGAATCGCGAATGCGGGCGAAGATGCGGCGGGCTTCGGCTTTGCGGGCGGGTGCGTTATCGCGGGCTTCGAAGCAGAGGAAGGCGTATTCGAGGGCGAGATGAAGATCGGACGGGGCGAGTCGCATGGCCTCGCCGAACTGCTCGCGGGCGGTTTCGCTGTCGCCGGTCTTCAGCAGAGCGTAGGCGAGGTTCTTGCGGATATCGGCGCGGCCGGGCGACAGGGCCGCGGCCTTCCCGAAGAAAGAGATGGCGTCGTCGTAGTCGTGGGCGCGCAGTGAGTCGAACGCTTTTGTGAGCGATTCGTACGCGGGGTCTTTCGATTCCTGAGCCAGCGCGGCGGTGGCAATCAGGCACAGCGCTGCAAGTCGAATCGGCGTCCCCCACCAGTTCCAGTGGGGCTAACAGCGGAAATTCTCAACTATTTCCGGCCCAGCGACGCCTTCATCTCCGCCACAGTCGTGAGCCGGTCCGGGTTCAGGCTGTGAATCGACATGACCTTGTCGGGGTCGAGGTGCAGCCGTTCGATGTTGTCGAGGAACACCATCGTGCCGACCACCGGCGGATTGGGCACCGGGTCGTTCGGCGGAGGCAGATTGAACATGTCGGCGTACACGAGGATTTTCTCCTTCGGGAGGTAGCCGATGACGATACCGTCGGCGTGCGGGAGCCCCTGGATCACGTGCACTTCGAAGGTTCGCGTGGCGTCCTGGAAGACGCGCTTGTCGCCCTTGAAGCCCTCGATCACCGGCTTCTTTCCGGACTTGGACATGGAGTCCGGCGCGAGCGTCCGGGGCGCGGAGAGCGCGGTCATCAGGAAGTCGCGGTTCACTTCGGGCGTCACGATCGTGATGCCTTCGGCTACCACGGCCGGCAGGCCGCTGGTGTGATCGAAGTGGTGGTGCGAGATGACTCCGTAGCGGATCGGCTTGTTCGGGATCACACGTTTGGCCTCGGCGATGACCGCCTGCGCGCGGGCTTCGTTCTGCGGCCCGGGCTCGAAGAGCAGGATGTAGTCGGCGAATTCCACGGCGAGCGAGTTGTAAGCGCCGTTGATGCGATAGACGCCCTCGGCCAGCTTCTCCGACGTTGGGCCTGCGGGAGCGCCCCCGCGTCCTTCCCCACCGCGTCCACCGCCGCGTCCCGGAGGCGGTGTCAACAGCTGTGTGAGATTCGCCGGGTTCGCGTCCGCGCCCAACAGATAAGCGGTGAACGTCGGCCAACCGCCGCGCTTCTGGACCCACTGGGCCGGGAACTTGAGGCCGTTGGCGCCATCCCGGTAGAACGTGTATTCCGCCTCGATGAGCATGTCGCCGAAGATGGGGTTCTCCAGCCAGGTCTGGACCTTCTCGACTAAATTCCGGCTGTTGATATACCCAACCATCTTGTAAGGCGCGCCGCCCGGCGAATTCACCGGCGCGTTAAACGTCACCACCTGGAAGCGTTTGCCCCCGATGGTCTGCGCGTGAGCGGTGGCGTTGTTGGCCGCCGCGGCTTTCAGGAATCCCCACGGGGTGATCCAGATCTCGAGTTGCTGGGCCCACGTCTTGTTCTCGGGCGTTATGTTCTGCTGGCCCGGAGTCAGAGTGGCCGGACCACCTGTAACAGGGGCGGCGTAGTTCATCCACGTGGCGCGAGATGCTGCCTGGGTGAAATCGATGGTGCGCACATAATCGTTCGCGGCCTGCATCGGCCATGGCTGATTGGCATTGTTGTTCTGTCCGAGATTGCCATTCTCGGCGACGCCATAATAGTGAATCGAGCTCACGCCCTCGATGCCCATTGCCTTCGAGGCGTTGGCGATAACCGTCTTCGCGTCCTGGGCGGCGAGTGTCTGAGACAACACTGCGGTCAGGGTAAGTGCAAAGGCAAATACTTTGTTCGTCATTTCCTTCGTTCCCCTCGTGATCTCGATGAATTATGTCACAACGAGAGCGAGGCGGACCGGACGCGGGCGATTCAGCTCAGGTTCAGGAAGCCGAGGTTATTAGTCGGGAAATTGCCGACGTAGTTGAATATGCCGCCGACGTTCGCCGGGGCCACGCCGAACCACTGCGCCAGAGTAGCCGCGTATTGATCGACCGATGTCGTCGGCACCAGGGTGCCGCGCGCGTTGGCGTCGTCCGGCCCGTTCAGCACCAGCGACGGGAACTGGCCGCAGATCCGGCCACCCAGCAGGGATCCGCCGTTTTTGACCCCGGTCGAGACGATGAAGTGGTGGCTGCCCCACGCATGGTCCGTGCCGGCATTGCCGTTCGGCTGCAGGGTCCGGCCGAATTCGGACGCCGTGAACGTCACGGTGTTCTTATCCTGGCCGACCTCGTTCGACAGAGCGTTATAAAACGCCCCGACCGCCTGGCTCAACTGCTGCAGCAGCGGGTCCTGTGTTCCCAGTTGAGCGCCGTGGGTATCGAATCCGCCGAGCTGGCAGAAGAATATCTGGCGGTTCACTCCGAGTTGGCTTTGGATGCTGATGATTTGCGCGACGGTCTGAAGCTGCTGGCCGATCAACGACGCCGGAAAGACACTGGTGAGCTTCACCGACTTGAGAGCATTGGTGAGCGTTGTTGAGAAGCCCACGCCCCGGTTGAAGGTCGTGTTCGCCGCCGTGACCAGTTTGAGCCCGTTGTCGAAAGTCATCAACTGCTGCACCGCGGCCAAACGCGCCGCCGTGGTCGCGCCCTGAAGCAGCGATGCGCCGCCTACCGGCACGGTCGCGGCGAACGTTTGCTGCCCGGTGCAGAACAATCCGCAGCCGCTGGTGGAGGTGATCGAAGTGAAACTCGCGTTGGCGTTGTATTGCGCCTGGAGATTGTCTTCGACGCGCCCGCCCCAGCCAGTCGACGCAGTGCTGTTCGGTATGGCGCTCTGCCACTGGCTGGTCTGGTCCGAATGGGAGAATAACTGGGCCGGCAGGAGCGCCAGATTGTTGCTCTGAAATATCTGGCGGGTGGTGGGCTGCACGAGCATGCCGACATTGGCCAGAATAGCCGCATTGCCGGCGTTATAGAGATTCATCATTTCCGGCATCAGCGGGTGCAGACCGTAAGTGTCGCTGCCGTTCTGAATGGGTCCCTGCAGGCTGGCCAGCGGTTGGGCCAGATTCTGACGCCCCTGCGCGTAGACGCTGTAATTCTGCAGCGCCGTGGAAATGGGAATCACCACATTGTGGCCATCGTTGCCGCCGGCCAGGAAGATGCATACCAGAGCCTGGTACGGCGCCGAGGTGGAGGCAAGCGCATTCATTTCGCCGAATTTTGCGAATGCTCCCAACGCGCCCACCGATGTGATGGCGGCTTTCACGAAGTCTCGTCTGGATCGAATCAACATTGCTCATGTCCTCCGGAGATGGTTTTATTCCTGTACCACTGGATCTGAATTGCAGCTTTGCAGCTTTGTGGGGCAGATTGCCAATCTGCGGCCGATTGCTAATCGGCCTCCCGACTCGGTCTGTGCCCGCACAGCGGCGGTAGCCAACCGCCGCGCAGGATGCCATCCCGCCCCACATTGACGGCAACAAGTGAGTTTGTAACACATTAATTTAGTGCCAGACGTTGTAATAGCTCGACGTCAGGATGAGATAGCACGCGGTCTGGACCTGATGAAGGCTGCCGTACGATGCGTCGGCTGTCACGGCCGTAACGATCGTTTGCTTCATGGCGGCCGGCATGGTCCCATGCGTCAACGTAAGATCGAGCGCATTGACCAGAGTTGCCGGAGTAGCAGCCAGCGGGAGAAACGGCGTGAGATCCACAAGCGTTCCCGGACCGTAACTTTGCACCGGATTCGAGTATCGATTGAAAAACTCGGCAATCAGGTTTTCGCGCAGAATCGTATTGTTCGGATTGTCGATCTGGAACTCCGGCCCCTTCAATCCGCCCGTGCCCGCCACCACGTATCCGGGCGAGAAATAGTTGAACACGCTGGCAGGATTGTAGATATCCTCGCCGAGAGCAGCCAGGTTTGAGGAATAGTAATTGGCGGATGTCATGGTGCCGCTGAAGGCGCGCACAAAACCGGGAACGAACAGGGCCGGTTCCTGCAGATGCCCGTCGGTCGGCTGATCGTTTCCGCCCTCATCGTTGGCACGCGCCTCCGGATCGAGCAGAATGGCCGTAATGACGGTCGGCATGTCCCCTGTACTTTGTGTAAAGGCCTGAGCGACGCGCGCCACATAAGCCGGGGTGGGATTACTCTTGACGAGGTGCTGGATCAACTGCTTCGATATGAAAGGCGCAACATTGGGATGGCTGGCAATGTTGTCGAGTGCGGCGTTCAAATCCTGCGCCGTGGGCAGATTGGCGGGCGCGACGTAGCCGTTGAGCAGAGTCTTCGATCCAAAATCGTGTTCCTGATCGTAGTTGACCATCGGACCATTCTCGGTGATGTATGCGCCCCAAGTCACCGGTTTGCCGGGCGCCGGGGCGTAAGTCCAACCGGTAAGTACGCGCGCCAGTTCGGTTACGTTGGTTTCGAGATAAGTGGGGATCGGACCGTTGGCATCCGTCTGCACGCTGCCGTCCTGATTCAGCAGCACATCTCCCATGCTGAAGAGCTGCATCACCTCCCGCGCATAGTTCTCATTGGCGGACGTTCCCGCGGCGGGGTTGGCTTTGGCGTTGTTGGCCATGTTGAGGTACTCGCCCATGGCCGGGTTCAGAGTGACGTCGCCCAGAATCTTCCGGTAGTTGGTAAACGCGTCTCCGATCAGCATCTCCTGGTAAGGAATCACATCGCCGTTCCAGATGACGGTGGTAATCGAAGTGACGAAGATCTGGCTCAGCGCGAACGCCACACGTTGCCGAAGCTGGTCGGCGTTGGTGACCGCGTTTGCCAGAAACGTAGCGGGCAACCCGCCCTGATCGCTCGTAATCGAGCTGTAATTGGATATCGCCGGCATGGCGAATTGCTCCGCGAGCCATGCCTGAAAACCGATGGTCTGGACATGCGCGGCATCGGCCGGCGTGGGGCCGAATGCGGCCTGCTCGAGGAAGCGGCGGGCCGCGGACGGGGAAACCTGCGGGTTCTGCACGCCGATCGGGACAGCGAACGGCTGTGACACCACGGTGCCGTTCGCAACGGTCACGTTACCGGAATTCGCCGGTCCGGCAAAGCCCGACACGGTGATCGACGAAGCGTTGGCATATACCGTGGTCAGAGCAACCCCGTTCAATTGAGCCACCGAGAGGGCGGCGAATCCCGTGCCGGACACGGAAGTCGAGAACACTCCCAGAGGGAGAGGTGACGTGCCGATCGATGAAATCGTCGGCGGCACATTGCTGACCAGAGTGACCGTGGCTGTCGATTGCCCGGCCGCATTCTTCGCCGTAACCTTGTCGGTTCCGGCCGCCGGCATCGAAGCCGGCGCGGTATACAAACCGCTTGCGGTGACGGTTCCGGAAACTGCCGACCAGCTGGTCGCGCCGGCAGCCGTGAATTGCTGGGTCGCGCCCAGCACAACAGTGACACTTGCGGGCGCGATCACAGGCGTCTGGCTTCCGCTGCCGGAGCCGCCACCGCCGCCCGAGCCGCCCCCAGTACCAGTACCACCCCCGCCCGACTTGGCTGGGGAAACAGGCACGACGAGCGTGTTGCCGAACACGGAACCGGAATTTTTCGCCTCCACGGTTGTCGACTGAGCCGGACCCTGGTAAATGGTTGTATTAACCACCGTGGAGCTTACGAAAGTAGCCCCGTATTGGACGCCGCCGACAAAGATCACTCCACCCTTCTGGAAGCCCGATCCGGTTAGCGTGATCGTTTCCGTCCCCACGGGAATCGGATTGGGCGAAACCGAGGTGATGGTTGGGCCCGCGGGCAGCAGGTAAATGTATGTCGAAGCGGATGTCTTCGTGTTGCCGCCCAACACAGCGGTAATCTGGACCTGGCCCGAGGCAGGCAGAACCGTGGGCGCGGTGTAAAGGCCCGATGAGCTTATCGTTCCGACAGTGGAGTTGCCACCGGCCATCCCCCCGGCATACCAGGCGACGGTGGCGTCCGTCAGACTGTTTCCCGTCTGCACCGCGGTAAATTGCTGTGTTCCGCCCGGTCCGGCGGTGATGTATCCGGCAGGACTAATGGTTATGGTTTGCCCATACAGGAGACTGCCGGCCAGCGCGGCGGCGACGGTAACAAATGGCGCGAGATGCCTTCTGGTTCCGAACATCGGTAAAATCCTCCGTTTGGGCGCCTCTCGGACTCCGACCTGCACGGAGCGCCCTGTTATTACCAAGTGAGCCGAAAGTGGTCTGTGCCTTCGGCGGTCCTACTGATTATTGCGGAAAAAGCGGGAAAATGTGCACGCTCCGGCAAGTAATTTTTTCTTGCTGAACGCACGTTAACATCGGATCGGCCCGCCAGCACGCAGAAGTTCATGAAATGCCTGTGAATACTGGGTTTCGGCGATGGTCCGCTATAATCGGGTGCAGTGCCGAGAGTTACCTTCCTTCCAGCAGGCGAGACATTCGAGTTCGAGCAGGGCAAGCTGCCTTACAAAGGGCATGGAAAACCGGAATCGCTGCTCGATATCGCGATGAACGTCGGCTTCCATCTGGAACACGCCTGCGGCGGAAGCTGCGCGTGTACGACGTGCCATGTGGTGGTAAAGGAAGGCGATGCGAACCTTTCCGAAATGGACGACGATGAACTCGACCGGGTGGAACAGGCGGCCGATTATCAGCTTCATTCCCGGCTGGGATGCCAGGCGGTTGTGAAGGGCGACGTGACTGTGGACATTCCCGAATGGAACCGGAATTACGTGAGTGAAGGCCACTAAGCGCAGAGCCTGACTACGAAGTTCTCCACAACTGTGCGGTCATCGGGCCGGGCACTTCGGAGGTCGCGGTCGGTTTCGAAAAGCAGCTTTAAGCCGCGTTCCAGCTGTGCCTTGGAAAACTTCGCCGCGGTTTGCGAAACCTGCTCGGCGCGCGAGCCCCACATCTGCACGCCCGCGCGCTGAAAATGCGCTTGCACCTGAGATGCCCCGCGCAGGTTCGCTTCCTTAGCGACGAGCGCCATGCGAAATTGCGTGGCGAGAAACGTGAGAGCGAGGGGCAGATACTCGCCGTCGCGGACCAGCGCGTCGAGAGTCTCAAGCGACCGCATGCGATCCCTGCGCCCGAGCGCGTTCACGAGCGCGAAGATTGTGCTTTGCCGCGCGTCGGGGACCAAAAGCGGCAGGTCGTCCGCCGTGATCGGCTTGCCGTAGAGCGAGAGCTTTTCGACCTCGACCGCGATGCGCCCTACGTCTGCCGCCAGCGCCTCCACCAGGGCTTCGGCGGCGGACGGATCCAGCTTCAGGTTGGCCTCGCGGGCGATACGATTCAGCTCCGCCCGCGCCTCGTCGGCGCTGAAACGGCGGAACTCCACCACGTCGGGAATGGCGCCGAAGAACTTGCGCACACGTTCGTTTTTTGGTTTGTCCTCGCCTTCCAGGTCCCATCGAGTGGCTTCGAAGATCAGAGTTACCCCGGGGGTGGGGTTCTTTACATAAGCCTCTAAGACGCCGGCGGCAAGACCGCCAGCGCCACCTGGTTCGTCGTCGTCTTCGTCTGAAGATGTGCCACGAGCGGAGCGGGGCATCGTGGTCTCAGCGCCGATCACGAAGATTAACCGCTCGGCGGCGAACAGGGACATGGCGCGGGCATCGTCGATAATCGCGTTCAGCGATGTCTCGGAGGCGTCGAATTGCTCAATTTCAGCGCGCACAACGGACCCTCCGGCCTGTGCGCTCGATTCGACGCCGTTGGCCGCCGCAACCAGAGCTTCCCGGCATCGCCTGCGGTTGTAGCTCTCCTGCCCGAGGAACAGGCATACCGGAGGAACCTCGTTACGTTTCACTCGGGCAAGGAACTGGGCGGGCGTCATCTGGCGTTACCTCTCCCCTCATCCAATCGGAACAGACAAAATACAGGATTACCCAGGCTGTCGGCGACAGTCGCATACGCTCGGGGAACCAACTGCGCCGCGTTCACTCGCCGGTCAAAGCGTTCCGATTCGCCGCCCTGGATCACGTAGCCCGTACAATGCCGCACATAGAGGACACCTGGCCGGGGCTCCGAACTCGCCGGGATCACGCGGAGGGAATTTCCGGATGCAATTTCCGCCGGATCCCGCATCCCCCAGTCCAGAAATGCTATCGGCATTTCCTGGGCCTTCAGCACTCTGGCCAGGTCGGAGAGCCCGTTCGTCCAGTAGATGGCGAATCCGTTGTGCCGGGCCGCTTCAAAATACCTTCCAATGAGAACTGCATTCGAGATCAGGATGAGCACAAGACAAACATTCGCGATGCGTCCGGCCCGAATGTGGGCATCGCCAATAGCGACTATCGTGGCCGCCACGATAAAGTGCGGCGCGGGAAAGAGCAGGACCATATGATGAGGGCCCGCACCCGCATCGCGGAAAATGAGCATCAAGCCGAGCGAGAAAAGGAAAGCGAACCAAACGAACAAAAGCGTCCGATAAACCGAAGTGCGGCGGAGGAATATCAGGGCCGGCAGCGATGCGCATAATGCGAAGAGCATCCCACTCCCGGGCGCCAATCGGGACGTTCGATACCACGACATCACAAGGTCCGGCAGCGATGCGCCGGCAAGCGCAATCTTCTCCCCTGGAAAGCTCCGGAACAGATAGTGCTCAAATGCGCGTCCATCAAGCGTACGTTCCAGCATGACGATTTTCTCGGCCAGAAGCCCCTGATCGATGGATCTCGATGCGGCGAACGTCGCTCCCGGGCGTTCCAGATTGAACAGCAGCAGAGGTAACGCACCGAGGAAAAAAGACGCGAGCGCCGCCAGGACAATTTTGGCGGACAGTCTCGGTTTGAGCTCACGCCGCCAGACTAAGAACGCCGCAAAACACGTTCCCACGAGAGGAAACAAAAATATCGCTTTGTACCAAAGCGCAACACCGGCTACAAAACTTCCCACCGCCGCATACCAGATCCGGCCCGTGGCAAAAAACAGTTGAAATAAGTTCAGGCACGCCAGGGCGCCAAGAAGCAGGAGAGCAACAGGGCCCCAATCGAAGACGTTGGTAAAGATGAAAGAGGCGTCGGTGGCAAGAAGCGCGGCCGCGGCTGTCGCGACGCGCCATCCCGCCGTGCGCCGCACG
>Ga0181521_10002313_pt1 | contig 23174 bp, 10 predicted proteins | sample PEATcosm2014_Bin_32_FD_119764 | JGI IMG/M metagenome (GOLD analysis project Ga0181521, IMG submission 119764) | Peatland microbial communities from MTU Mesocosm Facility, Houghton, MI, USA - PEATcosm2014_Bin02_60_metaG | ecosystem: Environmental > Terrestrial > Soil > Wetlands > Peat | place...
GCAGTTGTTCCCCAGGGGGTGCCACTGGCCCCAGGTGAATGTCCCAGGCTCTGTCTGTGAGTCGGCCGTAAAGCGAATGATCCAGAGTGAGTTGTTCGTATCGCGAGCAAAAATCCGCCCCTCGGTGATGTACTTGGAAGACTGATTCGAGACCATGGCTACGGCGCTCAGCACCTTGCCGATCGGCGTCCCGGGCCCTGTGAGCGGAGTGATTACGTTGGTACCGGTCGTGGTGTCTACCGTCAGGAACACGATCTGCCCGGAGGTGTCCAGGATCGCTGCACAAAGGCCGATGGCAGCCGAGGGAACCTGGGCAAAGGATATGATGGTCGCGGGTGGCGCGGGCAGATCAGTTGGAACCAGTTCGGTCGGCGGCGATTTCAGGCCGTTTCCGACTTTGAATGCGTTGTAGAGACTGTTGTCCACTACACACCAAAGATTCCACATTAGTGTATTGAGACCGGCATACTGGACCTTTGCTCCGGCAAGGGAGAACGGTGATTTGCTACCCTCCACCGCAACCGAAAATTGTTGGGGGGTCCATGCATCGTCCTGACGTTGAACCATAAGAAAATCGCCAGTGGTCGTGACGCCGTAGACCATAAGCGCATTATCCGTAAACGGCGGATAGGTAACCCCCAGGTTGCAGCAACCCTGGAATATTGGCGTACCTGCGGTCCAAACACCACCCCAGGATTTACTTCGGTCGAGCATGGAACAGAACAAGTCTCCGTCCATGACATAAAATGCATATTGGTTCCCGTCCGAATGCAGCCCCGTGACGACCTCTGTGACGGTGTTGGAGGTCGTAAGGCCCGGTAAACCCGTGGGGATCATCTGCCGGATCCAATTCCCTGAGTCATTGCGCCACACCGTTCCGCTTGCATCAAGACACCAGAAAGAGCCGTCGCTGCCGATCGAAATGTCAGCCACGGGATAAGGCGGGCTCGCAACCGTTGACCATGATCCGCCTGCGTAGCTTTGGATCTCACACGTGCTTCCCTGCTGCACCACCACGTACAAAGTTTGAAGGTTGAGCACCTCGAAGTCGATAACTCCTTGAGGCGCCTGCGCGACCTTGTTCCACGACCGCGAAGCTATATCGAAGAAATAGATTGCTCCCGAAGCCGCGCAGAGCACGAAGACGGATCCGTCAATGCCGACCGAGATAAACGTGGGGGTATCGCCTGCGTCGAAGGCGCCCGTCATCGGTTCCCACACACCGGGCTCGGCGCTTACCATGACCGTCTGGTTCGAGATGGACCACAGCGAACCTGCGCTGCCTACAGGAGCCCCATCAATCGGAACCACGCCAGTATCCTGGAAGCTGCCGCTCGCGGAGTCGTATGCGAACAGATGGAAGTTCCCGTTCTCGTTCGTCACGGCGTAGATAGTCCCGTCTCGGCCAACCGAGATGCCGGACAGACCGCCTTCGCCGGGTACATTTCCGACCAGATTCCAGTGGCCGGCGTTGCTCTGCCAGATGCTTTCTTCGATGTCCGTGATCCAGACGTTTCCGCTATTCGCGGCGGCGACGGACTGGACTTCGGCCCCGATACCGAAAATATTCCAGCCGGAGCTGCTGAGGGGTTCACGCTGGAGGTGGCACAGCTCACCGGTGTCTTTTATGACGAGCGCCTCCGATTGTCCGTTCGCGTTCACAAACGTCGCCAGCGGGGTTGCTGCCGTGGGCGACGCCAGGATGGAATCCGAATGAATGAAATCTTCAGTCAGCTTGGTGTTGTATGTGAGCGTATAAGTCGACATTGAATCCTCCCTTTTATTAGAGCTTGGCTGGTCGTTACGTAGGATCGCCGCCTTATTAAAGCTTGGCTGGTCGTCACGTAGGATCGCCGCCCCTTAGGAGCGTTGTGGAGTTTCCCAGGCTAGTCAATGTGAAAAGTCTTCACTTCTCCGGACAGAAAATCGTCGTGATCCGTACCGCTGTGGGTGCTGATCTTGCGGCTTGAGAATCCCGAATTGTAATTTGATTCGTGCCATTGTAGTCGTAGCTGCCCTTGATGCCAACATCTAAGGATGCCCCTCAGAACAGCTCCGTGAGTACGGAATTCGAGTTGATCTTGAACCTAGTCATCCAAAAATGGGGTTCCTGGTCAGCGAAGCAGCGATCCACCATGCCGTCCCTCGAAGATGCAGCTAGCAATCGCCCGAACTGCGGAGTTTTGCCGGTGCGCCCTTACACAATCGCGCCCCTCGGCGCGACGCGGAGGACCTGTTGTAGGGTCTTCGGCCAGTTTTCGACGAGCCGTTGTCCCAGCCGGCTGCCGGTCTTAAGGACGTGCTGGTGCAGCAGTTCGCGCACAACTGTTTGCTCTTCGCAGTCCCAGTCGGCCAGCGGCGTGACTTCCACGAAGTCAGGATGAAACCTCTGCTCAGCTACGAAGCTGGCGTGCGGGTCCCAGACGTACGCGGTGCCGCCAGTCATGCCCGCACCGAAATTTCTGCCCGTCACTCCAAGAATGAGGACCACGCCTCCGGTCATATATTCGCACCCGTGTTCGCCCACGCCCTCGACTACCGCGGTTGCGCCCGAGTTGCGAATGGCGAATCGTTCTCCGGCGCTACCGGCGGCAAACAAGAAGCCCGAAGTCGCTCCGTAGAGGCATACATTGCCCATAATGACGTGCGTCTCGGCGGCTGCTGCCAGCTTGCCGCTCGGACGCAGGATGACTTCGCCGCCGGAAAGACCTTTGCCGACATAATCGTTTGCCTGGCCCTCCAGGATGAGCGACATGCCCTCGGTAGCGAACGCCCCAAACGACTGTCCCGCCGCACCTCGCATCTGAATGCGGATGTCTGGTTTCGGCGCGGCTTGACGACACCGCAGTAATGCCAACTCGCCGGCCAGACGCGCTCCCAGGCTTCGGTCTTCGTTTCTTACGTCCAGACTGCGTTCGAAGGACTCGCCCGCCAAAGTGGCGGCAACCGCGGGCTGTACCCATGCCTCGTCGACCGGATCATGATCTTCAGGACGTATGTTGCGCTGACCCTCCCAATGGAGCGGGCCATCTCCCGCTGATGCCAGCACCGACTCAAGATCGAGATTGCCATCCAATCGGATCTGTCGCAGCAAATCCGTTCGTCCGATCGCCGCCTCCAAAGATGGCAGCCCCAAATCAGCCAGCAGCCGTTGCAGGTCGTCAGCGATGTTGGAGAAAAAGCGGACGACGTATTCCGGTTTGCCGCGGAACTTTGCCCGCAACTCCGGGCGCTGGGTCGCGATTCCTGTGGGACACGTATTGAGATGACACTGCCTTGCCATGTCGCAGCCCAGTGAGACCAGCACTGCCGTACCGAATGAGAATTCGTCCGCGCCCAGCAGCGCAGCCACGAGCACGTCGCGGGCATTGGCCAGCCCGCCATCCACACGGAGCCGTACCCGGCCGCGCAGGCCATTGTGCCGGAGCACCTGCTGCGCCTCGGCAAGCCCAAGCTCCCAGGGGTTCCCCGCGTACTTGATGCTGCTGAGAGGAGACGCGCCCGTGCCGCCACTGTGCCCGGCGATATGGATGTAATCTGCGTAAGCCTTGGCGACTCCTGCCGCGACGGTGCCGACGCCGAGTTGCGCGACCAGTTTGACGCCGATGGCCGCGCGGGGATTGATGCGCTTCAGATCGTAAATCAGTTGCGCCAGGTCCTCGATGCTGTAGATATCGTGATGCGGCGGCGGACTAATGAGCGAGATTCCTGGTTGTGCATGGCGCAGCCGGGCGATCAGTTCAGTAACCTTGTGGCCGGGGAGTTGCCCGCCCTCGCCGGGCTTCGAGCCTTGAGCAATCTTGATCTCCAACTCCTCGGCGTGCGCGAGATATTCGGCGGTCACGCCGAAGCGTCCTGAAGCCACTTGCTTGATCTTGTTGTTGCGGGGCAGATAGTCCGGCGGCGCGTCAGGCTCGCGGCGATAAGCAATGGGGTCCTCGCCGCCTTCGCCGGTATTGGAGCGCGCGCCTAGCTGGTTCATTGCGAGCGTGATCGTCTCGTGCGCTTCCGGACTCAGCGAGCCTAGCGACATCGCGCTGGACACAAAGCGACGCACCAGACTGGAAGGTCTCTCGACATGATCAACCGGCAATTGCGGGCCGCCAGGCAGAATCTCCAGCAGATCGCGCAAAACCAGCGGCTCGGCTTCGTCGCGTGCTGCTTTAAAGGCGGACCATGCCTCAGCGGGTGCAGGCGCGGTTGCGGCGGCCTGCATACTCCCCCTGGCCGCGCCAACAGCGAGCTGCAGATGACGCGTCCTTTGCGGCTCCCAAAGATGAGATTCTGCACGATCGTCGCGGCGAAAGCGGACCCAACCGTAGTCGGGCAGCTCGGAGCTGCCAGGCTCAGCGGCCCAGGATGCTCGCACTCCCGCCTCGATCCCGGCGAAACCGCAACCGCCTAATGGCGACAGGCTGCCCGCGAAGCAGCGCTCGATCACCGCGGCATCGAGGCCGAGAATGTCGAACAGTTGCGCCGCTCGGTAACTGTCCAGAACGGAGATCCCCATCTTCGACATCACTTTCGCGAGGCCGGATTGCATGGCCTTGAGCAACGCCGCTTCGCCTGCCTTGCCTGCCAGCACCCGCGCCGTCTGCAACGCCAGCCATGGACACACCGCGCCCGCACCGTACCCGATGAGTACAGCGGCGTGGTGAACATCGCGGCAATCTCCGGCCTCTACCGCAAGACCCGCTTCGGTGCGCAGGCCGGCTTTCACCAGGGCTTGATGGACGGTGCCTGTCGCCATCGCCATAGGAATAGGCAAGCTCTGTGCCGACGCTGAGCTGTCCGTCAGCAGCAGGATACGGGTCCCTGCGCGAACTAGCTCAACCGCTCTCCTGCGCAAGCCGTCAATCGCGCTCTTCAGAGAATTGTCTTGCGCGAAGATGCAATCGATCGACGCCAGCGGCAGATCTTCAGATAACGGGTACGTGCCTTCTTGCAGGGCCGCCATCTGCCCCAACGACAAGAACGGCGAAGGCAATACCAGGCCGGGCAAAGGAGCATGCTTGTCGAGCAGGTGCGGCCACGGTCCCAGGCGCGTACGCAACGAAACCACCACTGACTCACGTATAGGATCGATTGCGGGATTTGTGACCTGCGCGAATCTTTGGCGGAAGAAACCGTACAGTGGACGCGGACTGCGGGCCAGAGGCGCGATCGGCGTATCGTCACCCATCGACCAGGTTGCGTCCTTGCCCTCCAGCGCCATGGGCGCGATTACCAGCTTGAGGTCCTCGCGCGTATAACCGAAACCATGCTGGAGGCGTCTGACCTCTTCCTCCGAAAGTGTCTCGACTGGCCTCGGCGCGGGCTCCAGCGGAATGTCGTCGATCAGCGGCCCATAGGTAGTGAACCCGTCGAAGTAACGGTCGAGCTCCCCGCCTTCGAGCAGCTTGCGTTTCTCCAAATCAAGCAGAATCATCTGGCCCGGTCCAAGCCGGCCACTGCGGATGATGGATTCTGCACTGACATCAGCCAGGCCGACTTCGGAGCCGGCCACGACCCAACCCGCATCCGTGATTACGTAACGGCACGGGCGCAAGCCATTGCGATCCAGCGCTGCGCCCAGCAGCCGGCCATCGCTGAACACCAGCGCCGAAGGCCCATCCCACGGCTCCATGCAATCGGCGTGATAGCGGTGGAAGGCAGTCTCGTTTCCAGCAGCAACGGCCGGCAGAAGCATGCGGATGGCCTCGGCCACATTGCGGCCATGATTCGCCAGCAACTCCGCAACCTCGTCCAGGCTCATCGAGTCGGACCCTTGGGCGCTCAGGAGAGGTTCGCATAGCAGCGGCAGAGTGGCGCGCCGGGCTTCCATGTGCGCGCGATTGCCCCAGATGGTGTTGATCTCTCCGTTGTGCGCCAGCATTCGCAGCGGCTGTGCCCGATGCCATGATGGCAGCACGTTGGTCGCGTATCGCTGGTGAAAGACTGCGAACGGGGTGACGAACTCCTCGCCTTGCAGGTCGGGGTAGAACTCGTGCAGCAGCCGGCCGGCACACAGGGCTTTGTAGACGATGGTCTGCGTGGACAGCGAGCACACGTAGCTGTCGGCGACTTGCCGCTCAAAGGATTTGCGCGCCACATACAGGCGGTGCTCGATTTCGTCTTGAGTCCACTTCCCCTCCTCGGGGCCGGCGATCAGCGCCTGACGAATGACCGGCAGCGATGCGGACGCGATTTCACCCAGAACTTCGCGACGAATCGGGACATTCCGCCAACCCAGCCATTGCAGGCGCTCGCCTGACATGCAATCCTGCAAACAAATCCGGGCGCGGGTTTCGCAGGTTTCGTCCTGCGGGAGAAACAGCATTCCGACGGCGAGCGGCCGCTCTGGCGGCAGATTCACTCCGGCCTGCTTGAGCAGGAATGCTCGAGGGACCGCGGTCAGAATGCCGACGCCGTCGCTGCTCTTGTGATCGGCAGCTACCGCTCCACGATGTGCCAGCCGGCCCAGCGCAGTCAGTGCAAGGCGCAGAATGTCGTGGTTCGACGCGCCGTGCAGGGTGGCGACAAACCCCACTCCGCACGATTCATGATCGAAGCGGGAATTTACGAGGGTTGGGCCGGTCACACTAGATCCCATATTTCAGTATAGGGCGACGCGGCGGAGAACTTAGCCGAAAAACTCCCACCATTTACCAAAACAGGAAAACGAAGATGCAAACGTGACCACGACGAATACGTATTACATCAAGACGGCATCCGCCGATGCACAAGCAGCGATGGCGAAGCTCAAAAGCGTCATCCCGCAATTGGGCAACAACTGGGCAACAGCATCCGGCCTTCCCCGCCATTCTGTTGCGGTAAACTGACATGGTCCAATCGGTTACGACGTGCGGCCCTGTAGCTCAGATGGATAGAGCAGCGGTTTCCTAAACCGTTGGTCGGCAGTTCGACTCTGCCCAGGGCCCCCATCATCTCCTTACTGCGCCCACGGTTCACAAATCTTTGACAAGCCTATGACATGACACGAGCGCGGCTGGCCTAGCATCTGTAGTGTCACTCCCGCACTACGCGGGCATTTCTTGAACGCCACATGAAGGAAAGAACGAAAATGCGCTATACAAGAAACCTATCGACCGGCTCGCGATTTTGCGCCATTACCAGGCGCGTATCATTTTGCCTGGCTGCGCTGATGTGCTTCACTGCCGTAGCGTTGGGGCAGGCTAACGAATTCCAACCCAATTCCTCGGCCGGACCAAACGGGATCCTGGTTCACAGCCTGTTTGGTGGACAGATCTTTGGGTTTGACATCGATCAGAACGGTAGCGAGGGCTTGCTGGCGGAAGCTAAACAGCTTAACGGCAATGTGCTGGCCGCTGTCGAAACCTTTGACCAGGCGACCGGCCATATCCTCGACGTGGTGGAGCTAACCCAACCATCACACGCGCAGGATGATTTCATCACCATGGGCGTGGTCGGCAACAGTGTCGGGCTGGTCGAGCACGAGCACGTGGGAACCCTCTACGTCAGCAGCCGCACCTTCAACGTCGTGAATCCGCTGAGTTCGAACCGCATTACCGGGGTCTGGAACCCGCCCATTGGGACGCAGCACATCATTATGCCGGCCGGAGTGAGCCGCAGCCAGGGAGTCCCGAACGTCGCCGTGTTTGCCTACGACAATAGCGGGAACTTCATCCCGTGGGTATTCAGCTCCAATGTCGCCAACAATACCTTCGGCCCCGTTGTCCACATCACGGACTCCAACAATTTTGGCAGCGTGCCTCCGCCCATTGCCTACGACAGCGTGACCAATCAGGCGGTGCTGGGCGGAGGGACCGGAGCGTTCGGCACCCGGCCCGTTATCGGCGTGGTTGATCTCATGGCGGGTTCGTTTACCGAGTTTGAAGGGATCGGGTTCGGGTTTGTCAACGGCATCGCCATGGATTCAGCGGACGGCATTTTCTGTACCGATACCGAAGACGACGCCGGCGTGGAGTTCTATAACCTGAGCACGCAGACGGGCTTCGAGGTGACGCTGCCGGGATCAGGCGGGCAACAGTTCTACAGCGGCGCCGATGTGGAATTCGATCCCATCCACAAGCTGTTCCTGATCGCCCAGCCCAGTTCAAGTTCGGCGCCCAGTGGCAGCACGATTTACGTCTATGACATACACGGCAACCTTCAGGAAACGATCAACGGATTCAGCTTTTCAAATACTTTCAACGTGGTTCCTACGCACATTGCGCTTCACCCTAGCCTTCGGTCCGGGTACGTCGACGGTCCTGACTCTGGTGTGACCGAGATTCAGGGTTTTACGTACTGACGGGCCACAGTTGAGAAGCACCTCAAACGCTTCTTCTTCGATAGGGACCTCGCAAAAGGCTGGTTCGCGGTGAAGATGTGACCACCGATCCGACACGCTACGGGAGACGCGATTGCTAGTGGAGTGCTGTAGCGGCGCTCCTCACCTCCCGTAGCGCCAACCGGTGGGCGGCTTAGGTTCGGGTCAAGTGCTTTTCGAGATCAGGCGGGCGCGGTAGCTCCAAGTGCTCCCCTTGCGAATTTAAAACGTGAGTCGTACCGAGAACTGCAAGACTCTTGGGAGACCGTCTGGACTAATTTCCTGCAACGTCCCATAATTCCCCGGACCTGAATTAGGCACCAGATAGCAGGTCTGGTTCAATGTTGCTCCGTCGCCACAGTTGGTGCCGATGGGATTGTATTGCAGCTGGTTGATCCCGTTGCCGTTCTGCACATAGTAGTTGGCATGGTTGAACAAGTTGAAGGCCTGAGCTTGCAGTTCGAGTTCCTTGCCCTCCTTGATCTCAAATCTGCGGGCTAGTCCAAGATCGATCCTCTCCAGCCATGGACCATAGAAGGAGTTCAATCCGATTCCTGGCGTGGGGCCGGCGCCATTGATGCCGGCTGCGGTGTTGGCGGTGTCTTCATTGAAGGCAGTATCGTTCAGGTTGCCATTAGCGCCGTCACAATTGTTAAAGGACAGAGTCGAACTGGTGCAGGCTGGACTCAACAGACCGGCGTAGGGACGGCCGGAAGAGAACTCCATGACGGTGCTCAGCGTCCAATGCGAAAGCAGGGCGCGTCCGGTGTGGGAACTCGTCAGTCTATCCAGTCGCGGCTCGTAGACGGCGGCAAGCGTAATGCGGTGTCGCTGGTCCAGCAGCGAGGGAGCATGGGTGTTACTGAAGTCGAATTGGTTGTTGAAGTCCATGCCGTCGAACATGATGTTCTTGGCGAAGGTATAAGAGAACTGCAAAGAAAGGCCTTGCGACATGCGGCGCTGCAACTGCACGAACAAGGAATTGTAATCGTTTTGCCCCGGACTGATCAGCTCGTTGATCTGTCCGAAGTTGGGGTTGATGCGGCCTTCGGTAAGCAGACCGTTGTCCAGGTTCGGCAGGATGATGGTTTGTCCGGTACACGGCGCCGTAGTCGTGCCGGGAGGACAAACGATGTAGGTCGTGGTGCCTTGGGGCGGATTCAAATTCAAGTCATAGGCGCTTCCCGACAGCAGGTGCACCCCATGCGTCCACATGGTTCCGATGCTTAGAGTCGTGTCTTTGAAAATCTCGCGCTCAATCTGCAAGCTCGCCTGCAAAATGTATGGAACCTTGAATTGCGGCGAAACCAAAGAAATGTCCGGCGAAGCCTGGAACAATGGCGAGTTGGCCGGAAGAATATTCGGGAACGTTGGCAATTGTTGATTTGGAGCACTGCCGTTGTAACTCACGCTCACGGAAGACTGCTGTGACGGCAGCCCGTTGGAGATCACGGCGTTGCGGTAGTTCAGACCATTCATATTGGTATAGAACTGCCCGAATCCTCCCCGGACTACTGTCTTCGATGCCGGCCCCCAGGCAAATCCGAAACGCGGAGCCAGGCGCAGGAATTGGTTGGGATACTGGCCGGTGAGCGGGAAGGCGGGATTTTCCGCCGGCTGCGGGTAAACCTGGAAGTCCTCGCGCAGACCCATTTCTAGAGTCAGATTCGGCAAAATGCGATAAGTATCCTGCACATAAAATCCGTAATAGGGCACGGAAAAGGAAAATGTCGGGTTTCCCGAAGCCTGGCTGAAAAGGTTGTATTGCCCGAGTGCGAAAGCTTCCAGATTGGAGAATTCATAACTGCCAAGCGGTGACCCGAATTGTACGGCGGCATTTGGGTCGGCGCCACCGTCATTGGTGTCCGCATCCCAGGCTCGGCTCACATCGAAGCCGAACTGCAATGTGTGCTTACCAATCACGTAGTCCAGGCGGTCAGAAAGAGAGTACTGCCTTTCAAAGACTCTTCCTATGGAGAATGGCGCGTTGCCTAAAATAAAAGAGGCGGGGCTATCCAGAATGATCGTCGGAGTATTGGGAGCCAGTCCAGTCGGCGTTGCGATCTGGTTGTCTTGCGAAGTGCCGGCGTGGAATTCGTTCAGCAGAGTTGAGGAGAAGGTATGCGTCCATCCCAGGCTGGCCAGGAATGCGTGCACATCGGCGTTGGCCAGGGTTTGTGTTCCATAGTTGCCAACCGTAGGGTCGGTAATGACGCCGCCGGGCGAGTTGAAGTCGTTATAGTTCAAGCTAAGGAAGAGGACATCGCGTGGACTCGCCTGATAGTCCATCCGGGATGTAAGTACCAAGTCGTTACGCTGTCTGGGTTTGGTGCCTAGATTGGAGTTCAACGCGTTCACAACATTGGACACCTGCTGCAGGTACACCGGATTGTTGGGATCCGGCGCTGTATTGTTGCCTGGCACCGGCAAAGGCGCATTCGGCGGCGGCAACACGGTCCCAGCCGGAAGTCCAAAATTAGCACTCAAGAAGGAGGATAAGTTTGCTGGGATCGTTGCCAACAGCGGATTGATGACCTGAATCGGATCGTTCCGCAACTGCTGCTCATAATCCACGAAAAGCCACAGACGGTTTCGTACAATGGGGCCACCCACGCCCGCGCCGAATTGCTGCAAAGCATCCAGCGGTTTAGGGAAGCCATTGGCTTTGTCGATGGCATCGTTGGCGCCGGTGGCGGAGTTCCGGTTGTAATAAAACGCACTGCCGTGGAACGTATTGCTTCCCGACCGGGTCACCGCGTTGACGAAGCTGGCTCCGCCGCCATAGACAGACGAGTACGGGCTAACTGAAACTTGAAACTCCTCAATCGCGTCCTCACCATACAGGTACGGAATGCGGTAACGGCCGATGATGTCGTCGAAATAGTTGCTGGTCGCATTGCTTCCATCGACGGTGAAGTCGTTAGAGCCATTTCCATTGGCATATCCCGAGTCCTCACCACCCTGTTGACCGGCAATACTCACGAGACCGGTATCGCCATCGTAGCTGGTGTTCGGGGTCAGCACGGCAAGGTCGGTGTACTTCCTTCCGTTGAGCGGCAAATCGTCAATCATTGAGCGCTCGATCACGGTGCTGGAGGAGGATTCCCCCGGCCGCAACAGGGGCGTGGTTCCGGTCACCTTGACCGTGTCCGCGCTGGCTCCCACTTGCAGTTTGATGTCTTGCAAAGCGCTGTGTCCGACCAACACTTGGGTCAAGACCTCGACGTCGCGAAAACCTTTGAGGCTCGCGGTGATGGAATACGCTCCCGGCAGGAGCGCCGGAAACTGGTAGATTCCGGCGTGATTTGTCGCTCCGGATTGTTCCACGCCAGTCGCGAGGTTTCGCACCACAACCGACGCTCCCGGAACTACTGCTCCGCTGGGGTCGGAGACCCGGCCGCTAAGCGAACCCGTCAACACGACATTCTGGCCGGTCAGCAATATGCCGCTTGCCAGCATGAGCAAACTGGCCATGGGAATTCTCGCCCGAGGTTGAATGAGGACCCTGAGCACGTGTCTGAAAAGCAGAGTGCGCGACCGTCGATCCAGTTTCATAAGCTACCAAGAAGGGCAACGTATCGCGGTATGCCCGGAATCGGAAGCAGCCGTATTCCGACCCTCATCAGTCGCGCCTATGATTCTAATTAGGCAGGACTGCCTGCCTCCGCACACCCCGTATGACGGTGAGCGGAGGCTAGGGCAATCAAGAGACTAGATGCCTGTCCTAGTCGTCGTCGTTGTCGGAGGTTGTCCCGCCGGCGTGGACCGGTGCAGGCATTTGTGAGTTCATGCCCTTCACCGACTTCCAGATCATCTCGTTCAGCTCCCCAGGCGGAGCGCTGTCGGGATGCTCGAAATCCATTTGGCTGGCACGGACCATCATCTTGCGCATGGGATCGTTGAGAGGCAAGGTGTTCATATCGGGAGACTGGGCGCAAATAATGTTCTGTGCCGGCAGTACGGCGGTGTACGGTGCGTTGTTGGAAGGTTGGCTGTTCCAATCCATGATTGGAGTGGCAGTCGCGTCGTACGAAGTCAGCGGCGGCACGCCCAAAAGCATTTCCATGGTCTTCAGCACGCTGGTGTTGTTGTAGAAGGTGTGATCGATGGCGCCCTGATTGATCCACGGGCTGATGACGTAGGTGGTGGTACGGTGGCAGTCGACGTGATCGGGACCATCTTGCGCATCGTCCTCGATAACGAAGATCGCCGTACTGTTCCAGATCACGCTGTTGCTGATCGCCTGCACAATTTGCCCAACACCGTAGTCGTTGTCGGCAACTTCAGCGATAGGAGCGAAATCGCCGGAGGTCGGCCCCTGCGTATGGTCGTGCGGGAGGCGAATGGTTTCAAATGCCGGCACGGAATTGCCCGAGGGGTCCTGGGCCAGCATCAGGTTGAACTCGCGAATCCATTCCGCCGCCCGGCTGGTGGAGTGGTACTTGCCGTACGTGGGCTCCTGGTAGGTGCAGTTCTGTGCGCCTCTGCCCGTGTAAATCGTTGATGCGTCACTGTCCGGGTAATCGCTGTCAAAGCGCCGGTAGTCCCAGTCGCTCACTCCCTGCAAGCTGTGGCCTGGCGGCTGGTTTCCCAAAACTGCGGGGTAGTTGTCCGGCATGACCACGTTACCGTGGGTGTCGGTTATGCCGGTCGACAGGAAGAAGCCGTAGTTGCGGTAGGTGATCCCCGCCGCCTGCACGGCGTCCCAGATGTGTCCGCCCGGACCTTGGGTTACGTCCGGAATGGAGGGCGCACCATTGGGGAAGTACAGGGGCGAAATCTGCTGGCCGTCGGGATTGTAAGCCGGGAAACCTCCCACGTCGTAGCCGTTGTTCTGGCCTTCCACGTCATAATTCCGGCCGCGCCCGCTGTACTCGTAAGGAACGTCCTTGATCAGGTCTTCATTGGCGATGGCTTGGGTCAGCCATCCCCAACCATCGAAGCTGACCTCGCTGTTGGTGTAGGCGTTGTCGAGCAGAACGAAGCGCTGCGCCAGGGCGTGGAGGTTGGGAGTGATGGTTGCCCCGAATAACGTAAGCGAGGAATCGCCGTTGCCTCCGGGAACATCTCCGAGCACCTGGTCGTAAGTCCGGTTTTCCTTGGCAATGAAGAACACGTGCCGGATGTTGCCGCTTTGCCGCCCGATCCGATCCAGCCGGTGGTCTTCCACCGGGTTAGGCGTGGCGTTCTTCAGGACCGTGGCCGTCCACTGTTGCAGCTTGTCGGGGTTGTTGACCGTACTGATAAACGCAACCTGGCCTTGGACCAAATGCTGGTCGTACCAGGGGCTGGAGTTGAAATCCCACTGTATGTAGCCGGGGTTGGGATAGCGCGTGACGGTTCCTTTGCCGTAGGCGACTAAGATGGTTGTGTTCGTCGGCGCAACCACGGAGGTCGGGTACCAGCCTCCCGGGATGTATCCCGTCAGAGTCAAGTTATTCCCATTGACCGCCAGGACGGCAATCGCATTCAAATCGCCCAGCGTGACATACAAAGTGTTTCCGTTTGGAGACAGAGCCAGCCCGGTTGGCGTCGACGTGCCGGCGATATTCTGTAATGCCGGCGGGCGCAGCAGAATCGAGCTCACAATGAGGTCGTTGGCCGTGTTAACCACAGAGACGGTATCGCTGCCTGCATTGGCTACATAGAGCAGCGATTGCGACGGATTGAGCAGCAGGGCGTCCGGATTGGCTCCTGTCGAAATCGTGCCGGTCAAAGTCGGGCTGGCGGGATTGGAGGTGTTCAGGTCGTACACCGCGCCATCTCGCTCGCTGGAAACGTAGGCCTTGGAACCATTCGACACAACCGCAATGGCCAGGGGAAAGTTGGGCGTCCCATACCAGCTCCCGGTGAACGAGTAGCGCCCCACCTCTGTCTGCGTGCTCTGCGAGTAGATGGCCACGCTGCCGGGCACGAAGAATGTGCTCGGGTCGTTGTTGACTACATAGAGATAGCCACGCGTGTCAGTCGCCAGGCCGGACGGAAAATCGGTGGACAGAGTCGCATTGAAATTGCCCAGGTCGGCGAGAATGCCTTCGGGCGAAAGATTCAGCACGTCGATGGTGTTGTTGCCGCCTTGGGCCGCGTATAGCAGACCGTTACTTCCGAAGGCAAGGCCGTAATAGAGACCGTTGGTGGTCTGGTAGGGGCAATAGTTGCAGTTCGGGTAGTCGACGTTGGAAACAAAGCCGCCAGTGCTGGCGTTGATCGCGGTAAGCGACTGGTCGAAGCCCATGTCGCTCACCAGTGCGTAGTGGCCATTGGGCGAAAGAACTACGTTCATGGGCAGGCTGCCCACATTGAGCTGGGTCCCCAACGGTGGCTCGGCTATAAACTTGCCGGTGACCAGGAGGCCGGACAGCGCCGTTTGCGCCGTGCCGGTCATCGCGGTGAACAACATTAACACCATAAGGCAAAAGAGCCCGAATTTCGGGCCCGAAGAGCGAACTCTGGAGTGCATGGGAGATTCTCCTTTCGCTGATGGTAGGGGGCGGTTGCTGGCCGCCACGTGGAGCTCGGGTCGACTTTGCAGCGACTAAATTGTGTGCCCGAGTCGGGCTGCTAGGGTACGGCTACGGATGATACGAAGCTTGTTTGGCAGCCGTGCTAAACGGCAGTGAAATCTCCGTTAATTCTCGACGACTCTTCCTGAAATGTGAGGCCTGTGATTTCGCCGTGAAGTGCAACCGCGGCGAGGTGAAGCAGTTCTCGCGCAACCAATACCGCCTGCTATTCCGAAAGCTTTGACGAAAACGTTACAAAATGCTGACAATTTCGCCGAGCAGGAAGTCTCTACTATTCAATGGCGGTGGTCAGGTTAGGCGCGGACAGAGGTGACAAGCCACCTAACCTTCTCGCGAATCGCCGACGATTTCGATTGCAGGACAAGGAGAACATCTATGAAGGCATTCCCTGGTAAGAGACGGCTCTCGGCCGCAGAGCGCGGGCCCGCACAGCTTAGCTTCAGCGCCGGACGACGGCTTGCATTTCTGGCGGCTGTCGTCATCGCCTCGTCAACTTTTGTCCTGGCCCAGGCGGGTCAACTGGATTCGACATTCGGTACAGGTGGAATTTTCGCCACCAGCTTCACGCAATCGGGTTCCACGATGGACATCGCGGTCGCGATTCAGGGCGACGGCAAGATCGTACTCGGTGGATCGACGCCGAACGGCGCCGCGCTGTTGCGGCTTAACACCAATGGCACGCTCGACACCAGCTTCGGCAGCGGTGGCATCTTTGAATCCCGCCTTCGGCGCGCTCGGACCGGTTATGGCCCTCGTCATACAGCCCAACCAACAAATTCTGGCATATGCGGCAGGATTCGTTACAGCATCGGTTGGCCGATTCAACCCTGACGGTAGTGTGGATACGACCTTTGGGGACGGCGGTTTTGCGACCTCGAAGTCACTCGATTCCGGGCCCGGCATACGCAGTGTTATGGCCTTGCAGGCCGATGGCAAGATTCTGGTGACCGGCGCCGGCCTCATCGGGCGCTATACCAGCACGGGGCAACTGGATACAACCTTCGGCACCAACGGTTTCGCTGCTTTGAACGCTACGGTAGCGACGGGAATTGCTGTGCAGTCGGATGGCAAGATCCTGGTGACCACCGGCGTGGCGGCGCCGACCCAACTCTTCGGGTCGCCAGGTGTGCCGGCGCCGGGAACCGGCGCGATTGCGCGCTATAACACCAATGGCACCCTGGACACGGCTTTCGGCATCTCGGGACAAGCGTCGTGTGTGGCCTCGGCCGCCGGTATCGCGCTGCAAAGTAATGGCAAGATCGTCGTCGCCGGCACCATCACCAGCGCACTCCAGACCGTACTCGAGAGCGATGGAATAACCGTTGCGGACAATCAGACGGGATTCGGAGTGGTCCGCTATAACGCGAATGGAAGCATCGACACTACCTTTAATCCTGGGGCTGGCTTGGGTACCGGCGGTGGGGTCGTCACCGGATTCGGAAACTCTTTTCCGAATGGTGGGGCCTTCGCGTTGGCAATTCAATCCAACGGCGAGATTGTAGTTGCGGGGATGGCGGGTGCTACAAGCCCGCAGGGCACCCTCAATTCTTCGTCGTTTGTATTGGCGCGCTACACTACAACCGGGCAATTGGATACCAGCTTTGGATCAAACGGTATCGTCACCACGACGCTGGACACCTTCTCATTCGTTAGCGCACTGGTTATCCAGAGCGACGGCAAGATCGTTGCCGCTGGGAACACCGGATCGGCAGTAGGAGACTTCGTGGATAACTTCGCGGTTGCGCGCTACCTGGCGCAATAGAGATGAGGAATTCTGGCGGAGGCGCGCCAGATGCGCCACAACCGTTACACGATTGCCCTCAGCGGCCCTCCGTATGCCCCGCTCAGATGATATGCGGCACCAGCGCCGCCACTTGCCGCGAGTAAGCATCATACGGCGCGCCGAACTCCGCGCGCATCCATTTCTCCTCAAGCCTGAGTTTGTGCCACAGTACGCCGAAAACCAGGGCGACAGCCAGCAGCCCGCGCCATTCGCCACGGGCCACTGCGCAACCCACAAAGCCCAGCAGCAGCCCGCTATAGATGGGGTGGCGAACCAGGGCGTAGGGGCCACTGGTGATGAGTTCGTGACCTTCCTTCACGGTGACGGCCTGGCTCCAGTTTTTTCCCAGGTGACGACGCGCCCAGACGGAAAACAGTAGACCACCCGCGGTAAGTGCCGCGCCGATCCAGAAGCAGGCCGGGCCAAGCGGAAGAAATCGCTTGTCAAGCAATGGAGGCGGAACGCTTGGGAGCCAGAGAAGTGCTATCGCGCAAGCCAATAAAACCAGGCGTGCAAGCCGCGACGGCGCGGACTCGCGGCGCTCAGTTTCTTTGACATTCGCCGACATCGCCCACCAATAAGCGATATAACTAACCCACATCGCAGGGAAAAGATAGCTATACACGAGCGACATGATTATTCCTCGTTTTGCCCCTGCAATATCCCCGGAAGTCAATTCAAGACAACCGGACGAAGGCTATCACAACGGACAGGAAATTCTTTCCAAGAGAACTCCTTATAGCTCCAGCGTCCGGATATTGCAGACTCGCACACAATCGGGCGAAGCTCCTGCGCTCGCAACTAACAGCGAAATTCCGGGTTTAAATCGAACGAGCATTATTAGTAGCCGAACGGACCGGGTTGCTTTGGCGCCGGCCCGCTCGTGCACGACAAAACGTTCGATACATGTTGCCCGCGGCGGAAAGGCCAGTCCACGGCGCCTTGGAATATAGGTAACCTTCAGGCGGATCTATGTTGGCCAGTGAGATTGAATGATGAGACGTCAAACCAACCTGTCCGCAACGGAGGCCGCCAGGCTTTCGCGCCTGCGGCTCTATTCACTTCTGCATAATTATTCTGAGAGAGGCATATGGCCGGCGCTTCGACGTATGGTCGCGCTGGCCATGGCATTACTTCTGCTGCCGGCGTGGCAGGGAGAGCTGTTAGCGCAGCAGGCGCCTCCGACGCAATTGGGGCAAGCGCAGCAGGATTACAGCGGACAGATTCAGTCAGACGAATCAGGTTATGGAGCGCAGCCTTACCAGGCAGTTGACGCGTATCCGCAGCAGGGGAATGCACAGGTTCAGCCGCTGAATGCGGTGCGCCTGGAGCAACTGGTGGCGCCCATCGCGCTCTATCCCGATACGCTGGTGGCTCTGGTTCTCACTGCGTCTACCTATCCCGCGCAGGTGGTGGAGGCCGATCGTTGGCGGCAGATGCAGGGCAACGCGTCGCCTGATCAGATTGCCGCCGGAGCCGACGCGCAAAATTGGGACCCCAGTGTGAAGGCGCTGACGGCGTTTCCGCAGGTGTTGGCGCAGATGGACCGGAATCTGCCGTGGACCACCGACCTGGGTAACGCCTACTACAACCAGCCGTCGGATGTACTGGAGGCGGTGCAAGTGATGCGCCAGCGCGCGCAAGCGGCCGGAACTCTGCAAACCACTTCCTACGAGACAGTGAACTACGTCGGGGGCGACATCCAACTGGCTCCGATGAATCCGCAGGTTCTCTATGTGCCCGCCTATGATCCGTGGAGTGTCTACGGGCAGCCGGTATCGCCTTACCCGGGGTTTTCGCTGATTGGTGCGCTGGGCTCGTTCTTCGGCTCGGCCCCGGTAAGTTATGGCCTGGGCATCGCGCTGAACGCCTTCACCCGCATGCCTTGGGGCTGGCTGGCGTGGGGATTGAGCTGGCTGGCGCAGGCTGTGCTGTTCCATAACTCGAACTACTATTCGCACAGCACCACCGTAGCCGATTGGGGCTTCCCTCATGGCGGGCTGCGGGCTGCTTCGGGACAGGGAGGATTCGCCGGAGGGTCGAACCGCTATCGCGGGTTCGCTGGTGGTGGCAACTCAGCAAGTGGGCTGGGATACGTTCATCGCCCGTCAAACAGCTATGGCTACTCGGGCGGTGGATATAACACGGATCGCGCGCAGGCATTTGTCCACCGGCCACTGAACAGCGCACCGGCATTTGTCCATCGCCCACCCAACAGCTATGAGCGGCCCGGTGGTGGATACAACGCGTCCGCCGGACGTGGATATGTTCCTCTGGCGCCGAACAGGTATTCGGGATACCGTTCTGCGCAAAACTCCAGCCGCGGTTACCAGTCCTCCGGATTCGGCTACGCCCGCGGACCGCAGTTGGCATATAACCACACATCGTCAACGGTAGGCCGGTCGCCCTTCGCCAATCGCACGACGACGGCCAGACCTCAACCCTCGAATTTCGCGCAGCGGTCTTCCTCGCTATTTGGAAGCAGGGGCTTCGCGCAGTCTCCCGGCAAGCAAGCCCGCGCCAGCAGCTACCATCCATTTGGCGGCGGACACGGTTCGCAGGGTTTCCACGGCGGCGGCCATGCTCCGAAGATCAAAGCCCCGAAGAGTTACAGCGGTGGACACTCAGGCGGAGGCGGTCATCCGGGCGGCCACTCCGGCGGAAAACATCACCGTTGACATGGCAGCGGGTTGACCTTTTCGCGGCATTCCCGTTCCAGCCTTACACAGCGCGGCCGTCGGCAGCCAACACGACTCGATGGCGGCTTCGCAAGACGATTTCGCCCTCGCAGTGGCCCCAACTTTAGCGACATCCTGCAACGAAATGGCCGGTGCCATCCGAACTGTTGAGCCGCCGCCGGTTGCGGTGTAGGATATCGGGAACTGGCTTTCTCGCCCTCAGAGGAATCGCGCGATACCAGCAATTAAGCCGAACGAAAACGACTGCGGTTTACTTGGCCGGGAAGGGAGGGTCATGCCATACGCTTCGAACAACAACGCCGTCTTAATCGACGACTGTACCAACCTGCAGAACCTCTCGGTTCTCCTCGAGGTGACCGAGGACATTGCTACTACCAACGGGGGCGGCTGGAGCCTTCAGCTCAATTGCTATCCACCGGTGGGCGAGTACTGCCAGACCAGCCAGCTCGAAATATTTCAGTACATGGTTGTCGTACAGGGCGGAAATCTCCGCTACTACATCCAGTACTGGGCGAACGCGTCTACTTGGCCGTCCAACTACACGCCGCAGCCGGGGACGTCGCCGTGGCTGCCCTGCTGGGCCCACGACTTTGGCAATGCTCCCGTGTTCGCAAGCATCAACGGCGACACGCTGCCGCGCCAATCAACCCTCCAGATCGCGCTCGGAACTAACGCTTCCGGCGGGGTGAGCAGCGTTAATTTCACCTATACCGACCCGGACGGCAACAGCCATCCCGCCACGTTCAACCCGCCTGCCGTGCATCCGATCGTCGCTTGCGAGTTGAACTTCGTGGGACCGCCCGGCGGTACCGCCAGCTTCACGCAGGGGCTCGCGAACTCACGCGGCATCATCTACTACAGCGTCTCTTCGGGGCAGCTCTCGGTGCAGAATGGCGGCCCTGGCTCAGCCTGTGGCGAGCAGAACGTGGGCACTGCCGAGACCTCAAACATGTCTTACTCGGACATCAACGGCGCGCCCGCCAGCACTGTGACGCAGATACTCCAGCAGCCCGTGTCGTGCGCGCTCAACAACCTCTTCGAAGCTGATCAGGTGCATCTCGGCGAGATGCAGCAGATTCGCGACAGCCAAATAGCACAGTATCCTGCTGGGCAATGGCTCATCGAGATTCTCGATCGCCATTCCGCCGATCTTGCCGTGCTTGTCGCATCGGACGAAGGCGACCTTGCGCGAACTGCACGGGTTCTTCTCGCGAAAGCTGCGCATACAGCTCGCCAAGGGGGCGTCTTCGACGACACCACCGTTGACGATGCCCTGAGAGTCCTCGGGCAGGCTTCCTGCAAGCTGCCGCCGTCTATGCAGGGAGCCGGCCCGGCTGGAGCGACCGTGATCGAGTCACTTCGCGGGAGAACGCTGGAGGATGGACTGAAGGTGGCCAGCAAGACAATCCTGCCGCGTTTCCGAGCGCCCCGAAGGTAGCGCGCGGTCACATTTTCGGGGCGGCCGGTGTTGTCGTGCTGGCTGCTAAGATTTTCTTATTGCACGCCGACGCCGAGCGCGCAGTCTGTCCCGTTTTACCGCTTGCGCTGGAGGTCCACTATTTTCAATCTGAGTTAAAATGATCTTGACTTAAGCTGATTCTGCTGTAACTCCCCCGGTTTGGTTACACTTTAAGTCGAACTTGCACGGTTGGGAACATGGTTCGATGACAGACGATTTGCCTCGCGTTCAATCCCCGCTGACGGAGGGACCGCCTATGAAGAAGTTATGCGTCGTGCTAATGATATTGGGCACTTTCATTGCGCCCTTGATGCTGCACGCCTCCAGTAAGCCGAAAACTCCCGATTCACCGATTTATGTCTTCACCGACGATGACGGAGTGCGGCACAACTATGCCAGCATCTATCTCGCGGGAGGTTCGCAAGGCTTTCCGACCTTGACCTACCAGCACAGCGTCAACACGGGCGGCAAAGGCATCGGAGGCGGTTTTTTTGGTACTCCCCGAGTGACATTACTGCCCGACAGTTCTGCCCAGTGCCTGTATGCTTCCGATGCCGCCACGGGTGACATAGCCGCCATTAGTATCCCAACGCAGCAACTGCTGGGAAACTTCTCCGGCTCCAGCAATGACTCAGGTACCAGCAACGGCATTGGCATGGTGATGAATCAGAGCTACCTGTATGCCGGCTACACCCTGTCCAACACGATTGCGACCTTCGCCATCGGCGGGGGATGCCAGCTATCGTTCCTGGGGGACATCGCCGTCACTCCGCTGAACGGCGGGTGGATCGCCGGCATGGCGCTGAATGGGAACATGCTGGTGGTCACCTACATCGATGGTTCCATCCAGTCCTTCAACGCGGCGAACGGGGTTCCGATATCGAATAACGATGAGCAGAACGCGGCCGGCTTCGCGTCCGCTTACTTCCCTGACGGCGTGGACATCACGCAGGACGGCCATTTTGCGATTTTCGGCGACGCCGGCGTACCCACCACGGTGGAAGTTTCCGACTTGTCCTCAGGCAAACTCGCTCCTACCGTCATGTACATCCTGGGTACAGCAACCAACGCCATCGGACCGGGTGTCAATTCTGCCAGCGTGCGGCTCAGCCCGGATGAGAGCCTGCTCTACATTGGCAACAGCCAGACCGGATACGTTAGCGCCGCCTTCTTCAATAGGAACACCGGCAGCGTATCGGCGGGCTGTATCTCGCCACAATTGAAAAACTTTTTTAACCCGTGGTCCTATGTCGGCTCGCTGGTGACCCGCGACACCACGGGCACGGGCGGTGTGCTTTACGCGGCGGAGTTTGGTTCCTCTATCGGCATTATCAACGTGACTTCCACCGGCACGGCGTGCACCCTGACCGAGGCTGCCGCGTCTCCGGTGAACGACGACCTGAGCCCGGGACTGCTGTCGATCCAGGTGTTCCCTCCACGGCCGTTCTAGCAGGAGGACGCCCCGGCCAAAGCGCCGGCGCAGAAAATCTTATGGAGTTAGACATGCCCGCAATTATGAAATCGATTTTGCTGTTCTTGATTTGTGCAGTTGCTTTCGCCGGTGTGTCGGCGCAGCAAATCTGCCCGCTCCGTCCTGCGCCTGGCAGTCTGGTCGTCAACCCTCTGGATTTGTTTAGTCAGAACGGAGTTTTGACGGTCAACCTGACTCTACAGAACCAGTTGGAGAGCGATGGGTTCATGCACTACTGCTACGATTACATGTATCAGGGCCAACTGGTTGAATCTCCCACCCTGCGCCTCAATCCGGGCGACCAGTTGGTGCTCAACCTCACCGACAACATTCAGGCGCCGTACGACAAGTTCCCCAGGAAAATGCAGCAGATGAGCATGCAGATTCCGCCGCCGGCAATCAAGCAGTCCGATCCCGATTGCAATGGCGGGATGGTAATGCCAGGTTCTACCAACGTGCACTTCCACGGTATGAATATTCCGCCGCTCTGTCATCAGGATGACGTGGTCTACACCCTCATCCAGTCCGGCGATCCGCCATTCCAATACAGCTTTCAAGTGCCCCCGAACGACAATCCCGGAATGTATTGGTACCATCCGCACGCGCACGGCAACGCCACCACCCAGGTGGACGGCGGAGCGGCGGGCGCGCTCTTTATCGAAGGCACCATCCCGGGAACGCAGGGTCTGCCGGAACGGGTGTTCGTCATCCGTCAGCAATTCGACAATCCCAATTCCTGGCTGCCCGGCCCCAATCAGTTGACCATCAACTTTCAGCCGGCCCTGTTTCCCAATGCGCCTTCTCCGTACATCAACATGCAGTACGGCCAGTCCGAATTCTGGCGTGTCGCCAACGCTACAACCCAGGCGTTTCTTACTCTTCAACTACAGTACACGTTGACTCCCCAGCAACTGGAAGTGGTCGCGCTGGACGGCGTTCCACTAC
>Ga0181521_10002314_pt1 | contig 23162 bp, 18 predicted proteins | sample PEATcosm2014_Bin_32_FD_119764 | JGI IMG/M metagenome (GOLD analysis project Ga0181521, IMG submission 119764) | Peatland microbial communities from MTU Mesocosm Facility, Houghton, MI, USA - PEATcosm2014_Bin02_60_metaG | ecosystem: Environmental > Terrestrial > Soil > Wetlands > Peat | place...
CGGGAGTCAAGCGGGGCGAGCCGCCCCTTCTCCCCTATTTGGTCTTGCTCCGCGTGGGGTTTACCCTGCCGGCGGGATTACTCCAGCCGCGGTGCGCTCTTACCGCACCATTTCACCCTTACCGTCCGTCGCCGGAAGGCGGTATATTTTCTGTGGCACTTTCCGTATCCCGCTCGGGGACCCCGGCCGTTAGCCGGCACGCCGCTCTATGGAGACCGGACTTTCCTCCTCCGTTGCCGGAGGCGACTGTCCATCCGGCAGCTCCCGCATCCGATTATCTCATGGCGCGCAGACCGCCCGCCGAACGGGCAAAACTCAAAGTAACTTGGTCCAATTGTTGCGGATATGCCGCGGTTCCGGTGTAGAATAACCGGTGTAGAATAAATCGTAATCGGCCCAGGTGAGTGGGAACGAGTCAATCGTGGAATCGGCGTTACCGTTCTGGCGCTGCTTCGAAGGCTTTGGCTCGCCCGCGTCGGCGGAAGGCAGACTTCCATAGCGGTTCACCATGTCCAGCCTGTTTCTGTTGAGGAGATCAAGAATACAATGAAGAGAATCGTAGCGTTGAGCGCGCTCGGCGTGATGGCCTCCGCACTCTTTGCGCAGGGACTGAATGTGCCTGCCAACCAAAGCAAAGAGGATTGGGAAGAGATCAACTTCGAGTTCAACTCTTCCATCCTTTCGGATGGCTATCCCAGCCTGCTTCGTCTCGCCGATCTGTTGAGCCAGCATCGCGATTACAAGGTGGTGGTCACCGGAAACACCGATTACGTCGGATCCAACCCCTACAACGAAACGCTGTCACTGGCACGCGCCAATACGGTGAAAAACTTTCTCGTCAAGTACGGCGCCGCCGCCGATCAGGTGTCGGTGGCCGGCGAAGGCAAGCGCCAGCCGGAAGTCGACAACCAGAGCAAGGAAGGCCGCTTCATGAATCGCCGCGTCAGCCTCCAGGTGACGGACGGAAAAGGCAAATCCGTGAAGCAGGGCGGCATTGGGGAAGTGTTGAACACAGTGCAGTCCTGGCAGGACCAGATGGCGAAGAAGCAGCAGGAATGCTGCGACGCCATCCTCAAACGGCTCGACAAGTTGGACGATATCCTGGCCGCGGTGAAGGCGCTCCAGGGCGAAAACGCGGCACTCAAGGGTGAACTGGCCGACCAGCGCAACCAGATCAACACGTTGCGCGACCGGCTCGAAAATCCGCCCAAGCCCGCGATCGAACCGCCGGCGGCTCCGCCCGCCAAACCGGTCGAGGAGGCTAAGAAGGGGAACGACAAGTTCTCGCTGCTCGGGATCAGCGTGGGTCCAACCTTCGGCTCATCCAACCGCGGCAATGCGACTTTCGACGCCAGCGGCCGTTTCTTCTCGCCCTTCGGCGGTGACGGCACGCACGCCGTGCAGGCGCAAGGCGAGTACATTTACAACGACCAGGACCAGGAAGGCCAATTCGATCTGGGGCTGGTCAATCGCTGGGGCAATGTACAGGCCGGCGTATTCGGCAGTTTCAAATACCTGAACTACAAGCAATATCAAAACGGCGGCGGGCTCGGCCAAGGCGCTTTCCTGCTGGATTATATTTTCGGCCGCGGCCGCATCGGCGTCTTCGGCACGCAGGGCTTCAAGAATTACGCTGTGGTCAACAGCACGACCCTGGCGCCCGGCGCTTTCCTGCAAACTTATGCCAAGGTCGTCAACCAGTACGGCGCCGATGCCCTGGTCGGCGTGTGGGGCAACGCCTATCTGCAAGGCAATCTCGGCCTGTTGCGCCGCGAGGTGAATGGCGGCAACACGGTCGGCGGCGAACTGAAGCTGACGCAGCCAGTGAGCTCGCACGTCGCCTTCACGGCCGCCCTCGATTACAATCAGACCGGCGTCTTCTCGACGGGCAACGGCCAGGTGCTGTTCGGTCTGGAGATGGGCAGCTACATCCATCCCAAGGATTACGGCAGCATCAAAACGCCGGTGCCGATGGACGTTCCGCGCATCCGCTACGAGTTTGGCACGCGGCGCGTCGGCACCAGTCCTCCGATCGCCAACGCCGGTCCCAGCCAGACGGGCGTGCAGGCGGGTATCATCACCCTCAACGGCTCGGGATCGTACGATCCACTGGGCGAGGCTCTGACCTATGCCTGGTCGCAGCTCTCCGGGCCCACGGTGACGATTAACAACGCCACCCAGTCGATCGCCACGTTCAACGCCGCCGCCGGCCAGAGCTATCAGTTCCTGCTCAAGGTCACCAACACAGACGGCATCTCGGCGCAGGCCACTACCATGGTTACCACGGCTGCGCCGCTACAGACGCAGATCGTGCAGTTCACCGCGCAACCGGCGGCGATCACATCCGGCCAGTCCTCGACCCTGAACTGGGTGATCCAGAACGCGACGTCGGCCAGCATTACGCCCGGCGTGGGCGCGGTCAACGCCAACAGCGGTTCGGTTGCGGTGTCGCCCACTACCACCACCACTTATACGTTGACGGCGAACGGCGCCAACGGCAGCACCACCCAGACCGTGCAGATCACGGTGGGCGCCACGACGGCCCAGATTCTCCGCTTCACGGCCAGCCCGAGCAACATCGCCGCGGGTGCGCAGTCCACCTTGAGTTGGACCACTTCGGGCGCCAGCACGGTTTCCATCTCGCCGGGTATCGGCACCGTGGCCGCCAACGGGAGTACCACCGTCACGCCGGCCGCCACCACCACTTACACGATCACCGCCACCGGCACCGATGGCAAGGCCGTCACCTCGACGATCCAGGTCACGGTGGGCGCCATCACGGCTCAGATTGTCCGTTTCGCGGCTAGCCCGAGCAGCATCGCCACAGGTGGGCAGTCCACGTTGAGCTGGAGCACTAACAACGCCACCACGGTTTCTATCTCGCCGGGTATCGGCACGGTGGCCGCCAACGGGAGTACGCCCGTTTCGCCAGCCGCCACCACCACCTTTACGATCAGCGCCACCGGCACCGATGGCAAGACCGTCACCGCTAACGCGACCGTGACAGTGGGCGCCATCACGGCGCAGATTCTCCGCTTCGCGGCCAGCCCGAACAGCATCGCCGCGGGTGGGCAGTCCACGCTGAGCTGGACCACTTCCAACGCCACCACCGTCTCCATCGCACCGGGCATCGGCACCGTGTCCGCCAACGGGAGCACAACCGTTTCGCCGGCTGCCACTACCACCTACACGATCACTGCCACTGGCGCGGATGGCAAGACCGTCACCTCGACGGTCCAAATCACCGTCGGCGCCGTCACGGCTCAAATTGTCCGCTTCGTGGCCAACCCGAGCACCATCGCCGCCGGTGGGCAGTCCACCTTGAGTTGGACCACTTCGGGCGCCACCACCGTATCCATCTTCCCGGGCATCGGCAGCGTGGCCGCCAACGGGAGCGCAACCGTCTCGCCGGCCACCACCACTACGTACACGATCAGTGCCACTGGGGCCGATGGCAATACCGTCACCGCTCCTGTGACCGTGACCGTGGACGCCACAACGGCACAGATTGTGCGCTTCGTGGCCAGCCCGAACAGCATCGCCGCCGGTGGGCAGTCCACCTTGAGCTGGAGCACCTCCGGCGCCAGCACGGTTTCCATTTCGCCGGGCATCGGCAGCGTGGCCGCCAACGGGAGCACAACCGTCTCGCCGGCCACCACTACAACTTACACGATCAGTGCCACCGGCACGGATGGCAAGACCGTCACCTCGACAGTCCAAATCACCGTGGGCGCCGTCACGGCGCAGATTCTCCGCTTCGCGGCCAGCCCGAGCACCATCGCCGCGGGTGGGCAGTCCACTCTGAGCTGGACCACTTCCAACGCCACCACGGTCTCCATCTCGCCGGGCGTGGGCACCGTGCCCGCCAACGGGAGTACGCCCGTTTCGCCGGCCACCACCACCACCTACACGATCAGCGCCACCGGGGCCGACGGCAATACCGTCACCGCCACGGCGACCGTGACCGTGGGCGTCACAACGGCGCAGATTGTGCGCTTCGTGGCTAGCCCGAGCAGCATCCCCACCGGGGGGCAGTCCACCTTGAGTTGGACCACCTCCGGCGCCAGCACGGTTTCCATCTCGCCGGGTATCGGCAGCGTGGCCGCCAACGGGAGCACAACCGTCTCGCCGGCCACCACTACCACCTACACGATCACTGCCACCGGCACGGATGGCAAGACCGTCACCTCTACCGTCCAAGTCACGGTCGGCGCGGTCACGGCGCAGATTCTCCGCTTCGCGGCCAGCCCGAACACTATCGCCGCCGGTGGCCAGTCCACTCTGAGCTGGACCACTTCCAATGCCACCACGGTCTCCATCTCGCAGGGGATCGGTACCGTGGCCGCCAACGGGAGTACGACCGTCTCGCCGGCCACCACCACCACCTACACGATCAGTGCCACCGGCGCCGATGGCAATACCGTCACCGCGGCCGTGACCGTGACCGTGGGCGTCACAACCGCGCAGATTGTGCGCTTCGTGGCCAGCCCGAACAGCATCGCCGCCGGTGGGCAGTCCACCTTGAGTTGGAGCACTTCCGGCGCCAGCACGGTTTCCATCTCGCCTGGTATCGGCACCGTGTCCGCCAACGGGAGCACAACCGTCTCGCCGGCCACCACTACCACCTATACGATCAGTGCCACCGGCACGGATGGCAAGACCGTCACCTCTACCGTCCAAGTCACGGTGGGCGCCGTCACGGCGCAGATTCTCCGCTTCGCGGCTAGCCCGAGCACCATCACCGCCGGTGGGCAGTCCACTCTGAGCTGGACCACCTCCAACGCCACCACGGTCTCCATCTCGCCGGGCATCGGCACCGTGGCAGCGAACGGGAGTACAACCGTCTCGCCGGCCGCCACCACCACCTACACGATCAGTGCCACCGGCGCCGATGGCAATACCGTCACCGCTGCCGCGACTGTGACCGTGGGCACCGGCGGCACCACGGCGCAGATTCTCCGCTTCGTAGCTAGCCCGAGCACTATCGGAGCCGGCGCGCAGTCCACTCTAAGCTGGACCACTTCCAATGCCACCACCGTTTCCATCTCGCCGGGCATTGGCACCGTGGCCGCCAACGGGAGCACAACCGTCTCGCCGGCTGTCACCACCACCTACACGATCAGCGCCACCGGCGCCGATGGCAAGACCGTCACGTCCCCGGTAACGGTGACCGTGAGCGGATCCGCCATCCCGCAGATCGTGGCCTTCCTGGCTACTCCGCAGAACCTCTCGCCGGGCCAGTCGACTCAGATCTGCTGGCAGGTGACGGGAGCGACCAGCATTTCGATCACGCCCGGGGTTGGCAACAATCTCAATGCCAACGCTTGCGCCACGGTTACGCCAGCCAACACCACCACCTACACGCTGACCGCCATCAACGCGGTTGGCCAGATCCAGGGCAACCTGACCGTCAACGTGGGCCTGGTCCAGATTCTCTCGTTCCAGGCCAACCCGGTGAGCTCGCCGGGCGCCGGACAGCCGGTGACGCTGTCGTGGACCACCGCAAACGCCACCTCGGTGGTGCTCACCGGCGCGGATATATCGCCGATGACGCTGCCGGTCAACGGCTCCTACGTCGACAAGCCGATAACCAACGAAACCTATACTCTGACCGCTTACGGACCTGGAGGCCAGACCGTCAGCGTCACCATCTCGGAGTTCGTCAGGTAACCCGCGACGCGAGCATTCGCGCTAGTAGTCATGCCGGGCGGCCGAAGCAAGCCGCCCGGTTTTTTTTGGATGGAGAGGGTTTGGCTGCCGCTCGGCGGCTAAGCGCAGTCCCCGCGGCCTACCAGGCCAGGCGCAGGCGTTCGGCCGCCAGCGGCGCCACATCGCCTTCCTGATAGATGAATTCGCCGCGCTTCATGGTGAGATGCACCAGGTTCATGCCGGAATGGTATCCCAGTTCCCGATAGTCCGACACGTTGAACACGATCAGGTCGGCCGGCTTGCCATGTTCGATCGACCCGGCGGTGGCCGCGCGGCCCAGCGCGTGGGCGCCATTGATAGTGGCCGCGACCAGCGCCTCGGCCGGCGTCATTCGCATCTCCCGGCACGCCAGCGATACGACCGCCTGCATGTTGAGCACCGGACTGTTGGAACGGTTGAAATTGCTGCCCAGCGCCACGGCGGCGCCGGCCTCCAGCAGAGCCCGCGCCGGGGCCGGGCGGCTGCCTCTGTGAAAGGACAGACCAGGCAACAGTGTGATGACCGGACCCGATGCCACGGTCCCGTCGAGATCCGCGGCCGCGACGTTCTCCAGATGGTCGATGCCGGCGATCCGGAGTTCGCACCCGAGCGCCGCCGCTTCTTTAGACCCGTCGCCATCGGCGTGCACGCGGCAGCCAAAGCCGAGCCGGGCCGCCGTTTCCAGGTAGCGGCGGATCAGCCGCAGCCGGCTCTCGACGGGGCTCCATTCGATGTCCGCAAACTGGGCCAGCCGCAGGCGGCGGAGCAACGGCAGAAGCTCCTCACAGGCCCACTCGACCGTGGCTTCCGCACAGTCCGGCGCTTCGGTGGGCGGCGGCAGACACAAGAAGAAGGTGGCTACCACGTCGATCGGGTCATCACCAGTCAGGGACACCGCGCGCAAGAGTTTCAGCTCGGCGCGAGGCCCGCCCGCACACCCGGCTTTGGCCTCCACCGTGGTGGTGCCGTGGCGCGCCATCGCCTGCAGATATTTCCGCATCTGGTTGGCCATGCTTCTGGCGCTCGAGGTCTTGACCGCGTTCAGGGCCGACGCCGCGTCAGTGTGCGCCCAGCCCGGCGGTGGAAAGGCCAGGTGAGTGTGGCTGTCCACGAAGCCCGGCATCACGACGCGACCGGCCGCACTGATCTCCACCGCGTCACGCGCCGCCTTCAGGTTCTCAACCCGGCGCGTCGGGCCCACTTCCTGCACCAGCCCATCGCGTATCAGCACCGATCCGTCGAGCATCAGTCCCGGATCGTTCAGGGAAGGCCCGCGCCGGGCACCCGATGGGCCGCGCATGGTGAGCAGTTGGCGCGCGCCCCGAATCAGTATGCCCCCCGTTTGGCCGCTCCCGGATTTAACTGTAACAGTAGCCGTAATAGTATTGACTAGGGATCAGTGTCGAACGTATCAGCACAGCAGCGGAATAATCGCGTTCTCAAAACCCTGGAACGCGTGTTTTCAAAAGCCGGAAGGGGATCCCGCACTGAGGCCCGGCGCTGGATCGGCGAAGGACGCGTCGGTGTCAACGGCGCGATCGCGCGCAACCCCGACCAATGGGTCGATCTGGCGCGCGACCGGGTGACCCTGGACGGCAAGCCAATCACCGCCACGCCGGGAATCTACATCCTGCTATACAAGCCGAAGGGTTACCTGACGACTTATCGAGATCCCGAGAATCGTCCCACGGTTTATGACCTGGTCGCGGACCTGGATACCTGGCTGGCCCCGGTCGGGCGCCTCGATCTGGACACCAGCGGCCTGTTGCTGATGACCAATGACACTGTGTTCGCCGACCATGTTACCAGCCCCGCTCACCTGGTGCCAAAAACCTACCAGGCGAAAACCGCCACGTTGCTGAGCGAGGAGCAAATCGGGCGCCTGCGCGGCGGCATCGCGTTGAGCGACGGCCCAGCGCGCCCGGCCGAGGTTCGCCGTCTGCGCGACGGCGCCAGACACACGTTTATCGAAATCGTACTCACCGAAGGCCGTAACCGGCAGGTGCGTCGCATGATCGAAGCCGCCGGCAGCCGGGTGCTGAAACTGGTTCGCACGGCGATCGGCCCGCTCCGCATCGCGGACCTCGAGATCGGCAAGTGGCGGCGGCTGACGGAAGAGGAAATCGTTGCGCTCGGAGGGCGTGTGCGCCCGCCCGGGGCGGCTATTTCCAATACCAGCGAAGCGAGACCTGCGGCGAGATCAAGGTCGCGCGCACGTAGAAGGGGCCATTCGTCGAAGTCTTGAAATGGAAGGCGCGCACTCCGCCGCCCAGCTCGAAATGTCCGAGACGGAAGTTGAGCGAACCCTCCGAATCCCAGATCGTCCAGCGCCGGGGGAACGCAAAGCCGGAAGCGTTCAACTCCAGCCGGACGAACTTGGATAGGTACTCCGTCGCTCCCAAGCCCAGCGTGGGCGAGAGAAACCAGCGGCTCCCTGCCGCCTGATAGTCCACGGGCGAGCCGTTGGAGCCAATCAGGGGAGCGCCGCCGGTAGTGGTGATCGGCAGCAGCGGCGCATCAAACCCGGTCTTCACGTTGACGTATTGCACCTGCCACAGAGTTTTCAAACGGAAGTGCCGGCTTTCCACCGGATACGGCCACGTCAGGTACTCGAACGAAAGCTTGAGATCCTGCAACTGGTAGTTGGTGGAAATCAGGACACCCGGGTTATAGCTTTGGCTCCACAGGGTGAGAGTGGAGGCTGAAGTGAAATCGCCCGCCGCGCGCGTGGAAAACCCGGAGACCACCAACGCGTTATGCAGACCCAACGCGATACCGATTTCGGCGCTTTCTCCCAGTTTCGGCCTGCCCTGGAGTGTGATCAGCGAATTGTTGGTAATTCCGGAGGCCCGCCCCTTATCGAAGATCGGGTTGCCGGTGGGCTCGGATCCACCCAAGCCAATCCAGATCCCGGATTCGCCGGGCATCCGCACATCCGGGTACTTGGGCAGTTCCGGCGGAGCGGAAATGTTGGGCTGCCCGGTCTGTGGCGGCGCCTGGCTCGGCGGTTGGGTGGCTGGCGGCGCGCCCGGCTGATCGGCCGGCGGTTGGACGGGTGGCGGCTGCTGGTCAGCCGATGTGGCGCTCGGGTCGCCCGCCGGGTCCGACGGCTGCGCCTGGGCCCAGCACGCCAACAACAAAACACAAACCAACACCATGGCCGATTTCTTCACGTATTCCTCTTTGTTCCGATTTAGGATGAACCCGGATGCCGCCCGACCCTGCTGCACGGGTCAGGCCAAACGCCTGCTTGCGACGCCGCTCTACTATTTTGCCTCAACACGGTGCTGCCGCGCACATCCCTCGGCGCGCCAACCTTGTGACCATCGAGCCACAGGTGTGAACAACACGATAGTGGCGCTCGCCGGCAGGGCCGGTATGGCGCAGTGGATTTATTTTATTCGCAAGGGTGGCTTGGCTCGAGGGCGTTACTGGAAGGAAAAAGGAAGGACAGTAGAACTGCGGGGCAGGCAGCGGACGCAGCGGACCTGCCCCGCGATTCTCGCAACTACTTGCTGCTCTGGGCGGCGGTTCCGGTGCCGAACTCGACTGTGGTGGTGGAACCACCCAACTCAATGGACGACACGCGTTCGGTCTTGCCGTCCATGACGGTCTCGACCGCCGTCTGGGCAAACTTCTCTTTTGCCGTTTCCAACTTGACCGGCGCCGACACCGACTTTCTGGTATGGACGTTGGTAAAGGTTGCGGCGCCATTTTCCACGGTGAGCTTGTACTCGCCGGGAGTCAACTGCACGGCGCCGACGCCTTCGGGCTTGTCGAAAGCGACAACATAACTCTTCGTGCCCGCCAAAGCGAGGCTGCAAGCAGACACAAATCCAATCAAGAACAGCGATCTCTTCGTCATGTTCGAACGTTTCCTTTAGGTTGAGTTCCTGTGGCTCGATAGCACTTGGCGCACAAGAAGTTTTTGTCTTGCGTCCAACCCTAGGGTAGGTTGCGGTTTCTGTCTATAAGACTCCAGGTCCGCGCCCGAGGTTACAGTGCAAGAATTTTGTGCGGATCAGTTTCGCACTCACCGTTTTGAAATTGACTTGGCTGTTCCGGGTTTCCGCGGATGATCGTTTGTTCGCGAGGAACCGCCGGCAAAGACCGCCGGCGTTACAAGGAAACGCGGGGTGGTAGTCGCAGCGCCTCGAAGTAGCGCCGGTGCTCTTCGGTAGCGCCGGCGGTCTTCGCCGCCGGTGTTTTTCCTTTAGTAAGACTCATAACTTCAGGGTGCGAACGATCTGCGACACATCGGGGATGCTTTCGCGGCGCAGGAAGCGGGCCAGTTCGCGGGCGATGCGGATGGGGGACTGAGGATCCCAGAAAGTGGCGGTGCCGACCTCGACGGCGGTGGCGCCGGCGATGAGAAACTCAGCCGCGTCCACGCCGGTCGCGATGCCGCCCAGCCCCACCACCGGAATGCGCACGGCCTGGGCCGCCTGGTAGACCAACCGAAGCGCGATCGGCTTGATGGCCGGACCGGAGAGCCCGCCGAAGCCGGCGCCGATGCGCGAGCGGCGGGTATGCGCGTCGATGGCCAGAGCCACGAATGTGTTGACCAGCGAAATGGCGCCGGCGCCGGCGGCTTCGGCGGCCTGCGCCAGGGGTTCGATGGCGCTCACGTTGGGCGAGAGCTTGACGATGAGGGGCCGGTGCGCCACGCGCCTGGCCGCTGTCACCACTTCGCCGAGCAGCGCCGGGTCGCTCGAAAAGTAGATCCCGCCGTGTTTCGTGTTGGGGCAGGAAACGTTCAACTCGTAGCCGGCGACGCCGGGGTGATCCTCCAAAACCCGCACCACCTCGGCGTAATCGTCGGAGGTGAAGCCGAAGACATTGACGAATACGGGCGTGGAAAGCCGCGCCAGGGTCGGCAGCTTCTCGCGGACAAAAGCGCGGACGCCGATATTCTGCAGCCCGATGGAGTTGATCATGCCGCACTGGGCTTGCTCGACGCGCGGCGGCGGATTGCCTTCGATGGGCTCTCGCGACAGGCCCTTCACGACCAGGCCGCCGAGCGCGTTGAGATCCAGCAGCGCCGCGAACTCGACACCATAGGCGAAAGTGCCGGAGGCCGCGATGACCGGATTGCGCAGGGGAATCCCGCACAGGCTGGTCGCAAGCGCCGGATCTCGGGCGGCACTCATTCCGCCAGCGCCTCCGCCAGAACCCGGCCGGTGGATGAAGAAGGCGGTGCAACGCCGCAGGCGCGCGCCAGGGTGGGAGCCAGGTCCACCGCCTCCACCGGCGATTCGAATAACCCGGCGCGAAAGCGCGGGCCGTACAAACACAGCGGCACTCCGGCGTCGTAGTTGTATAGCGAGCCGTAAGAGACGCCGCGCCCCTGGCCATAGTCTTCCACGTATTCCGGCCGGTAGGACAGCATGACGTCGCCGCAGCGTCGTGGATGGAAGCTGTTACGGAAGCGGCGCCCCCATTCGTCGCGGCTGGAACAGGCGCCACCGGCGGTATAGTATCCGGCGATGGCGGGGTGCTCGAGAGCGGCGGACGCCGCAGCCTGCCGCATCGGTTCCAGGTCGCGCGCGGTTCCTCCGTCCAGGTACAGGAACGGGTACAAATACTTCTGCACGTGTCCGAGATTGCGGTCGTGCAAGGCTTTCTCGACGGCCTGCGCCACGCTCTCGCCCGCCACGGCCATGCGGGGGCGGACGCTGGGCCTGGGCGCGGGAGGCGCTCCATGGCAGCCGGCCAAGGCGAGATCGAATCCTTTGTCGCCCAGCGTTCGCCGCAACTGCGCCAGCAGCGATTCCATCTGTAGATCGAGCTGCAGCGTCATCTGCTGCATCAGCGGCGAAAAGGCGCCGGTTTCGAATCCCAGCCGGGCCGGCGCGGAAACCACCAGGCAGACGAAATCGAAACTGCCCGCCTGCCCAAGCCGTTCGTTGGTTGCCAACTCGCGCAGGAAATCGAATTGGGCCGCCGCCGCGAACGGCGAGGCCTGGTACAACTCGGTGAAAACCTGTGGATGGGCCGCGTCATACGTGAGCTCGCGCAGCGGCGGAGAGCCGGCCGGCGCGCCGGCCGCCAGCCACGCGGCGCCGTGCAGTTGCTCAATCGGGCGTTCGGTATTGAACGGGCTCAGCCAGTCCGGCGCGTTGCCCAGGGTGTTGAAGCGGCCCTCGCGGTCCTGCCAGAACAAGCGCGCCGCCGGGTGGGCAGCCACCAGGCCGGCTTGCGCCGCATCCGGGGCAATTACGTAGACTCGCGTACCGGCCTCGGCGGCGATCTGTCCCGCCACGGTGGTCGCCAGCATTTCCTCTTCGGAGGCTTTCACCGTTTGCCGCCAACGGTGATCCCACCAGAGATCGGCCACGATACCATGCTCGGCCGGCCACGCGCCGGTGGCCAGCGTCGCCAGGGTCGTCGCCGGAAACGTGCTGGCGAGGTGCCGGCAATCCGGAAAATATGCACCGGAAGTGATTACTTTCCGGAACCCCCCGTTGGATAGTTTACCCCAGACACTTTCCAGAAAATCCGGCCGCAAAAGCTCGATCAAAACCAATACGAACAGGTTAGGCCGTGGCGCTAAGCCCCAAGTTTTGAAGGACATGCCTCCCATCATCGAGAGCGCGAAGGTGCGCCGGCATATATCCATGAAAAAAGAGTTTATCAGACCCGGAGGTTGATGTTATAGTGTTGTTTCTTTCAACGAGGAAGTACGGTCAGTACCGGTCTAGGGCGTGACCGACTGAGGTTTTGCAATGAACATGCGTGACAGCGTGCTGGGACTCGCGGAAATCCGCCGCAACCGGGGCATCTCGCTCCAACAGATTGCCGAGGTGACCAAGATCGGCGTAAGGACGCTGGAGGCGATTGAGCAGGGCGATTTCGAGCGCCTGCCCGGCGGCATATACAACACCAGCTACATACGCCAATACGCCCGCGCCATCGACTACGATGAATCCGTCCTGCTGGCGTTTTACCATCAGCAGACCGGCGGCGTGAAGGAAGCCGCGCCGGTACGGCAACCCTCTGGCGCAAGCTTCCGCCCCGTGCCTTCGATTTTCAACTGGTAGCGCCAACGGCAAGCGGCGGTCCTCGCGCGGCAGCCCACACCCCCCTCGTCAGATTAACGCGGCGTTTGCTTTTCCGCCATCCGCGCGGCGAATCTGGCCACGTTGACGATGGCGCGCTGGTGGGTGCCCTCGCCGATCTTTTCCTTTTCGTCCCAGGCTTCCACGCGGAACTCGACACGGCGCTCCACCGCGTCGGTGATTTCCACGGTGACGCGCACCGTCGCGCCAACCGGCGCGGCCGCCAGGTGGAAGACGTCAACGTGGGTTCCCACCGTGTCGCATCCCGGTTCGAGTTGTGGCAGCACGGTGTCGCGGCAGGCGCGCTCCATGAGGCCGATCATGTTCGGCGTGGCCAAGACTCGGGGACCCGCCTCACCGAGAAAGCTGATGGCGTTTTCCGCCGTCACCAGCACCCGCTTCTCCCCTTTGGTTCCGATTACGATGTTGTGCATGACGTGGGTCAGGCGGCCGCGAGTCCAGCCAGCACGCCCCGCATGTATCGGAACGAGCGCTGGACGCCGGGTAGCGGGTCGTCGGCGTTGATTTCGTATTCCAGGTTGACGCAGCCCTGGTAATGGATCTTGATGAGCTCGCGAAAAATGTTCGGAATCGGTATTTGGCCATCGCCCACGTCGCACTGGCTGTCTTTGTTGGTCAGGTCGGTAAGATCCTTGATGTGCATATCGAACAGACGGGCGCCGGCCACCGCGATGATGTTGACCGGATCGTCGTCGTAGACGGTTTTGCCCGATCGCGCGGCAGCCGCGTCCTCCAAGGCGCCGACGATTTCCGAGTTGGATGTGTGGGCGGCGTCGCCCTTCCGCGCGGCCTCCGCCTTGAGCAAGCGGGGCATGCGGACGGCGCGATACGCGTGTCCGACATCCAGGCACAGGCCGCAGCGCGGGTCGAGACCGCCGACCGCTTCCAGCACCGATTGCGCGCTGGGGAAATGCCGGTCCTCCGGCCCATGATTGTGGATGGCGATGCGAATGTCGTATTCGCGGACCATCTGCTCGACGGCCCTGAGGTTGGCATGCGTGGGAGCGCAGACCATCATGGGCGCGCCGAAGTTCTTCGCCAACTCGAAGAGCGGCCGCAAATCGCCGGCGGTGCTGGCCTTGGTCATGTCGATGTTGCCGATGCTCATCACCTTGAGCCCGGCGGCGTCGAACGCCTGGCGCGCCTGGCGGGCCTGTTCCGGGGTGCTGTCGGCAGCCAGTTGCTGGGGCGTATTCTTGACGCTGATCCAGGGGGTGTGCGCCTGCTGGATCATCTCGATCACCTTCGGTCGATCGAATTTGCGGAAGCTATAAGTGGCGATGCCGAGCTTGATGCCCCCGGGCGCGGGTTCGGCAGGGGCGGGAGCGCCGGAAGCGGCGTTAACGGCCGCGGCGCCCAGACCCGCCAGGCCGGCCGCGCCCAGAAACCCACGGCGCGTGGTTGGAGTTTTCATGACTCCATCATTTTATGCAATTTTTTGTGCAATTTTCTTGGGGCGTCGGGCCTGTTGAGACAACCGGCGAGGTAGAGCATCCCCCACCAGGGCACCGGTGGGGCATGCGCTTGCCCGACCTACTTCTTTTTGCGCAGATAGATGGTTCCGTGGAGAGTGTGAAAGCTGGCCTGCACGCCGCCGCCGTTGATGACCCCTTCGAAATTGTTGTCGAAGCGCAGGCGGAACTTGAGGCCGCCGGAATTGTCCTTCTCGGTCGACGCGGTTCCACCAAGCGCGATTTCGAAATCGCTATAGATATCGGAGCTCATGGTCTTGAACTTTACGTTGGCCTTGACGTCGGCCGGCAAGGTCACGTCGATGGGGCCGCTCAGGCTGCTGAACGACAGCGGCTTGGCGGGATCGACGCGATCCATGACCACGTGGATGGGGCCATTGAGCGAATGCGCCACCACGGTTCCAGAGATGCCGGTCAGCTCGGTGTGACCATTCAGCGTATCGGTGTCCACTTCGCCGCGGACGCCATCCACGCTCAGGTTGCCATTGAGCGTGTGCAGATCCACCGAGGTGTCGGCCGGAACGGCGATCATCAGCGGGCCCTGGAACGTTGGGTCGGCATGGATCTCGATCACGTTATCGGCCTCATCGATGGTGAGGCCGCGCGGCCCGTCGATGCGGCGCATTCCATCGGCGCCGATTGCGGGATGAGGGCCGCCTTCCACGATCACCTCGCTGCCGCTGTGCGCTTTCACCGTGACCGAATTGTTCAGCATATGCACATTCACCTGGCGCGCGTGGCCGCCCGGGGGCGCTGGAACCACTACGCGTCCCGCACCGTCCTGCGCGGCGGCAAGACTGCACACGACAATGGCTGTGCCCGCAACGGCAAATATGGTTTTCATGACTGGTATCCCTTTTCTCTTTGTCGGCCCGGTTGTCCGCGCCTAAGGTTTCGCCTCGTGCAGGCGGATGGGGCCGTTGAAGCCTTCAAATGCCAACGTGGGGCCGCCCTGGCCGATTTGTCCCGACCCGGAGCGGCCGCTGTGGTACACGTATTTCGCGCCGTCTCCGCCTGCGCTGCCTTTGGCTGCCACTTCGAAATCGGAAAACACGCCGCCGTTAAACGTCTTGTAGCTCAACTCGGCATTGAGGCCGGGTTGAAAGTAGGCATCCACGGCGCCGTTGAAGGTCTTGACCTTGAGATCGCGCTCCGGGTTGCGGCGGAAGGCGATTTTCACCGGCCCGTTGAAGGTGTCGACGCTGCCGGCGCCGGTAACGTCGTCCACCTCGATGTGGCCATTGAAAGAATGCAAGTTGAAATCGCCGCTGGTTCCCTTGACCGCGATTTCGCTATCGAAGTTATGGAGCGAAAGCGCGGTGCCGGCGGGCACCAGGATGTCATAGTCGAACTCGACGCGATAGCCTTCCCGGTCGCCCCGGGAATTGCCGTGATGGTAATCCTGATGGAGTTTGACCTCGCCTCCCTGCTCGGAGATTTCGAGCTTCACCTCGCGTTTGGCTTCGGCCAGTTTCTCGGCGGATTCGGCGCGGTTGTGGCGCACCAGCGTGACCTCGATCTGGCTGCCGCCGCCGGCGACGTGAATCGCGCCGGCGAAATTGTCGACCACCAACTGGTGGCCGACACCACCGGTGTAAGTATGATGGATGGTCTCCCGATCTTCCACCAGCCAGCGGCGATCGGAAGCATGCGCCGCCAGCGGCGCCAGCAAAATGGTCAGCAGCAAAAGCGCTTTCATCTGGATTCTCCCTTGATTCCCAACTGATCGATAGCCCACTGCGCCCGCTGGCGCACGGCCTCATCGGCCTCCGGACGGCTGGCCAGGCGGCGCAGCGCAGAGGCGCAGTCACGGTCTTTGCTTTTCACCACCAGGTCGATTAGCGCCACCTGCGCCAGGGGCGAATCCTGCGCCGCCAGGGTGGCCGGCAGAGCGCGCCGCACATTCGGATCGGCCGCATACCTGTCGAGCGCATCCACCGCGGAAAGGCGCACGTTCACGTTCGAATCATGGTCGGCTGCGTACAGCAGCGCCTCTTCCACTTGCGGATCCGGCTGCGTCATCGAATAAGCGTAATTTACGCCTTCGATCCTGGATGCGGGAGACTGCTGCTGCTGCATCAAGGAGAGCGCCACCAACTGGTGCAGGCTCTGGACCTGGCCCTGCAACTGCGCGACCTCCGGCGAAACCGCTGGACGCGGCGCCAGATCGTGGCCGGCGATGAGACCGACAGCGAGGACGGCCAGGCCGGCTGCCAGTTGCCACGCCCACCGCGGCGGAGTTTGGCGCGGCGCCGGCAGCGCCACGGCGGCCAGGCGCCCCTGTTCCAGGCCGGCCTCGAAGGCGGCCAGGGTCGCCTGGAGACGTTCTTTCATCTCCGCGCCGGGTTCGGCTTCGAGCTTGAGTGCTTCCAGGCCGCGCCAGACAATTCCCAGGTGAGCCAGTTCGGCGCGGCACCCGGAACAGCCTTCCAGGTGTTCGATCAGACGCTCCCGCGCGCTCTCACCCAACCGGCCGGCGAGGCACTCGGGAAGTTGTTGGCGGATGTTCTCGCAGTTCATGACAGCGGCTCCCCTCGTAAGGCGAAGAAGCGGTCGCCCAGTTCGTGCAGCGCCCGGTAGACGCGCACCTTCACCGTGCCGACCTCGCACTGCAGGGCAGCCGCGATTTCTTCGTATTTCAAATCCAGAAAACGGCTCATCACGAGCACTTCCCTTTTGTCCGGCGGCATCTCCGCCAGGGCCTGGCGGAGCAACGCGGTTTCCTGCTTATCCTCTATCAGCCGGTCGGGCGCCGCGTCCGGACTGGCCGCTTCCGGCGTTTCGGCCGGCCAGGCGACTTCATTCTTGCGCCGCCCCAGGTGATCCAGGTAGGCATTGCGGCCAATCTGAAACAACCAGGCGCGGAAGGTGTTTTCCGTCTGGTAACTGCGCCGGTACTTGAGGACGCGAAAGAACACCTCCTGCACCAGGTCCTCGCTGGCGGCGCGGTTCCCGGTCAGGTGCAGGAAGTAGTGCAGGAGTGCCCGTTGATGGCGGTCAAACAGAACCTCGAGGCGGTTCACCTCGCCATCCCGGACTTGGCGCATGATTTGCTCGTCCTCCACCTGTTGTCCGCTTGTCAAAAGGGAATACTCGCCGGATCGAAAATGGTTACGAAAATAGTTCGAGCGTGGTTCCTGGCGGGCGCTACGTGCGGTGGCGCTACTGGCGGGTCACGGTCACCAGACCAGCCAGACCAGCCCAAGCTCCGGCGGTCGGGCACCCGCGTGTTATCATAAAAAGTTACCAGCATCACTTCATTTTCCGAGGTCAAATCCAGTTGGCTTTAGTCGAAGGTTGCCGGCACGCGCTCGAAGTTTCCATCCCGGCGGCGGAAGTGGAAACCGAGACGACGCGCGTTGCCGCCGACGTCCAAAAACGCGCCAAGCTTCCCGGCTTCCGTCCCGGGAAAGCTCCCTCATCGCTGATTCGCAAGCAGTTTGCCGGCGACATCCGGCAGCAGGTGTTGGAGAACCTGATTCCCAAGACGCTGCAAAAGCAGTTCGAGGCGGAGAACCTCAACGTGGTCGGCACGCCCGATATCAGCGACGTGCACTTCCACCAAGGCGAACCGCTCACTTTCAGGGCCGAGTTTGAGGTGGTGCCGAGCATCGAGCTCGGCGAATACCGCGGCATCGAAGTGGCGTACACCGATCCCGAGGTCGCCGACGACGACGTTGCCAAGCGCCTCGAGGAACTCCGCGAGCAGAAGGCCGAGTACCAAAACGTGGATCCGCGCCCGCTCGAGAACGGCGACTTCGCCGTGGTGGCGCTGGAGAGCCTCTCCGGCGTGGTAGGCGAGCCGGTCAAGCAGGAGGAAATGGTGCTCGAGATTGGCGGTGCGGATACCTTCGATGCGTTCACCGAGAACCTGCGCGGCCTCACCCCCGGCGACGAGAAGGAATTCGAAGTTACCTACCCGGCGAACTACGGCTCGGCGCGGCTGGCGGGAAAAACCGTGAGATTCCACGCCACGGTACGCGGCGTCCGTAGGAAGGAGTTACCAGAGGTTAACGACGAATTCGCCCAGGATCTGGGCGATTACCGCAATCTCGAGGAACTGCGCGATGCCGTTCGCAAGAGTCTTTTGGCGCAGCGGCAATTCGAGGCGCAGCAGGCGGCCAAGGACAAAATCGTCGATGCGCTGGTGGACCAGCACCAGTTTCCGGTCCCCGAAGCGTTCGTCGACCGGCAGATTCGCACCCGCGTCGAGCAGAGCCTGCGGGCCATGAACGCCGATGGCGTGGACCTGAAGTCCCTCAAGCTCGACTGGGCCAAGGTGAAGGAAACACAGCGCGATAAGGCCATACGCGAGGTCAAGGCTTCGTTGCTGCTGGAGCGCATCGCGGAACGGGAGGCGATTCACGCCACCCGCGACGAGGTCGACAAGGAAGTCGAACGCCTGGCGCGCGCGCAACGGGAACCGGTGGCCGCCCTGCGCATCAAATTCGAAAAAGACGGCACCCTGGGGCGTATCGCCCATCACATTCAAACAGAGAAAACACTCACTTTCCTGTTCGAGCAGGCCCGCAAGACCGCCTAGCGCTTGCGATAGCAGTACTACGTTGCATTGCTAAGAAAGCCGCTTCAGGTGATAATGGAAGTGAAGTTGGGTGACCCGTCTTGCCCCCCGGGGGGTTCCGGGGACAAGGCGTTACCGCCGCGGTTGCGACGGAAGAGGAGATAACTGCGTGAAGCGTGCCGGATCCGACGATGCTTTACGATGTTCGTTTTGCCACAAGAGTCAGGATGTAGTCGGTAAGCTCATTTCCTCTCCCAGCGACTATCCCCGCGCGTACATCTGCGACGAGTGCATCGCTGTCTGCAACTCGATTTTAGAGGATGACAAGTCCGAGCCTTCCGGAGGCAGCCCGAACAAGATCCCCAAACCGCTGGAAGTCAAGGAGTTCCTTGACCAATACGTAATTGGGCAGGAGGGCACCAAGAAGAAGCTTGCGGTCGCCGTATATAACCACTGCAAGCGCATCCACATGAACCGGTTGCGCACCACGGAAGTCGAGCTGCAAAAGTCCAATATTCTGTTAATTGGCCCCACCGGAACCGGCAAGACGCTGCTAGCCCAGACTTTGGCCAAAATTCTGGACGTGCCCTTTGCGATTGTCGACGCCACTACACTCACCGAGGCCGGCTACGTGGGCGAGGATGTGGAGAACATCATCCTCAAGCTCCTGCAGGCCGCCGATGGCGATGTGCAGAAATGCCAGCAGGGCATCATTTATATCGACGAGATCGACAAGATCTGCCGCAAGGACGAGAACCCGTCGATCACCCGCGACGTGTCCGGTGAGGGCGTGCAGCAGGCGCTCCTGAAGATCCTCGAAGGCACGGTGGCCAACGTTCCCCCGCAGGGCGGCCGCAAGCATCCCCACCAGGAATTCACGCCGGTGGATACCACCAATATCCTGTTCATCTGCGGCGGCGCGTTCGTCGGGCTGGAGAAAGTCATCGGCAAGCGGGCTGGTAAGAAATCGATCGGGTTCATGCAGGAAGAGGACAAGAGCACCAAACTGACCGGCATGAGCGGGCGCCGCGATATCGACCTGCTCTCGCACGTGCAACCCATCGATCTCATCAAGTTCGGTTTCATCCCCGAGTTCATCGGCCGCTTGCCGGTCACCGCGGTGCTGGAAGATCTGGACCGCAGCGCCCTGATCCAGATCCTCACCAAGCCCAAGAACGCTATCGTCAAGCAATACCAGAAACTGTTCGAGTTCGAGAACGTGCGGCTGAGATTCTCCGACGATGCGCTGGATGCCATCGCGGATCTCGCCATGGAGCGCAAGGTCGGAGCGCGCGGGCTGCGCATGATTCTGGAAGACCTGATGCTGGACCTCATGTACTACTTGCCGTCCTACAAGAAGGTCCGCGAGTTTCAGGTCACCAAAGACATGGTGTTGGCGCAGAAAATCAGTCTTACACTGTTGGAGAAGGCCGGCTAGCTGTTTTACCGGCTAGCGCCGTTCCAGCTTATTTGGGATAATCTTCTTAAGACACCTACCGGCGCCGGAAACGAAGGTGTACCGCGAGAGCGGATGTAACGCGCGGCGAGCGGTGGTTGCAATTCAGGCATCTGGGTTCGGGACGTCGGAACCTGCCCTTGCTGCAAGTCACGGGAGGCTTGGGCGGGTTCATCCGAGGGGATAGGAATGCTCACTTCAAAGGAAAAATCCGATACAAAGCGTCTGCCGATGATGCCCATCCGCGACGTGGTCATCTTTCCGTACATGATGACTCCGTTCGTGGTGGGCCGCGAGCAGAGCGTGCGGGCGCTCGAAGAGGCGATGGCAGGCGACAAAAAGATTTTTCTCGCCACCCAGCACGATGCATCCATCGACGACCCCAAGCCCGACGAAATCTACACCGTCGGCTGCATCGTCAACATCGTGCAGAGCCTCAAGCTGCAGGACGGCAATATCAAGGTGCTGGTGGAAGGCGTGGAGCGCGGCAAGGTGGTTTCGATTTCCACCGACGAAGGCTTTCTCCGCGTGGTGCTGCGGACGGCCAGCTACAAGGTCGAGCCCGGCCCGCAACTGGACGCGCTCATCAGCCGCGTCACCAGCCTGTTCGACCAGTACGTGAAGCTCAGCCAGAACCTGAATTACGAGCAGATGATCGCCGCCATCCGCGTGGACGATCCGGGCAAATTGTCGGATACGGTGGGCGCCAACCTGCAACTCACCATCGAAGAGAAGCAGGAGTTGCTCGAAATCTTCGACCCGGTCGAGCGGTTGACGCGGGTGGCCGAGATGCTCGACATCGAGATCGAAAAGCTGAATGTCGACCGCACCATCCAGGGCCGCGTGAAGCGCCAGATGGAAAAGGCGCAAAAAGAGTATTACCTCAACGAGAAGATCAAGGCTATCCAGAAAGAGTTGGGGCGCGGCGAGAAGAGCGAAGTCGACGAGTTGAAAAAGCGCATCGAGACCGCCGGCATGACCGCGGATGCGCTCGAGAAGGCTCTGGCCGAATTGAAACGGCTCGAGAACATGCCGCCCATGTCGGCCGAATCCACCGTCAGCCGCAATTACCTGGACTGGCTGCTGGCGGTGCCGTGGAAGAAAAAGTCGAAGGAAATCCGCGATCTGAGATTCGCCGAGAATGTGCTCGAAAACGACCACTACGGTCTCGAAAAGATCAAGGAGCGCATCCTCGAATTCCTCGCCGTGCGCCGCCTGGTGAAGAATCCCAAGGGGAGCATTCTGTGCTTCGTTGGGCCTCCCGGCGTGGGCAAGACCTCGCTGGGCATGTCGATCGCCAAAGCCACCGGACGCAAATTCATCCGCCTGTCGCTCGGCGGCGTGCGCGATGAGGCCGAGGTCCGCGGCCACCGCCGCACGTATATCGGCGCGCTGCCCGGCCAGATCATCCAGATGATGAAGAAAGCCGGCACCCGCAACCCGGTTTTCATGCTCGACGAAGTGGACAAGATGTCGATGGATTTCCGCGGCGATCCTTCGGCGGCGCTGCTCGAGGTTCTCGATCCCGAGCAGAACTTCATGTTCGTGGATCACTACCTGGATGTGGAGTACGATCTCAGCCAGGTATTCTTCATCGCCACCGCCAACGTGCTGCACACCATCCCGCCGGCGCTGCAGGACCGTATGGAAACCATCCGCCTTCCGGGCTACACCGAACTCGAGAAGATGGAGATTGCCCGGCGCTTCCTGGTGCGCAAGCAGATGGAAGCCACCGGTTTGACTCCCGGCCAGATCGAATTTGACGATACCGGCATCAATGGCCTGATCCAGTATTATTCGCGCGAAGCCGGCGTCCGCAACCTGGAGCGCGAAATCGGCAACGTGTGCCGCAAGGTCGCCCGCCAGGTGGTGAACGCGCAGAGCGGTAAGGACAAGAAGCCGCCGGCCAAAGCCATGATTAACGGCGACAAGCTGCCCGAACTGCTCGGCCCCTGGAAGTTCCGCGACCTGGTGGTGGAAAAGAAGAACGAAGTCGGCGCCGCGGTGGGCCTCGCGTGGACCGAAGTCGGCGGCCAGCTCCTGTCGACCGAATGCACGCTGATGGAAGGCAAAGGCAAGCTGACCATCACAGGCAAACTGGGCGAAGTGATGCAGGAATCCGCGCAAGCCGCCATGAGCTACATCCGCTCGCGCGCCACCACGTTCGGCCTGCCGCGCGATTTCTACCGCAGCCTCGACATCCACATCCACGTCCCCGAGGGCGCCATCCCCAAGGACGGTCCTTCGGCCGGCATCACCCTGGCCACTGCCATTTGCAGCGCGCTGACGGGCATTCCGGTGCGCGGCGACGTGGCCATGACCGGTGAAATCACTCTCCGCGGCAAGGTGCTGCCGATCGGCGGATTGAAAGAGAAGCTGATGGCGGCGCACCGCCACGGCATACTGGAAGCAATCGTTCCGCGGGAGAACGAGAAGGATCTCCCGGACATTCCGGACGCTATTAAGAAAACCATGAAACTCAATTTCGTCGAGTCCATGGATCAGGTTTTGAAGATCGCGCTGGAGCGCGAAGTGGTGGCTTTGCCGATGGCAGCCGCCGCTTCCGTCGACCTGCCGGCCATGGAACAGGGTCTGGCGCATTAGGAGCCGCTTGGAAATTCCGCTCGCCGCCCGAGGCCGACGTTCCCCACCGGGAGCGCCCCGTTGCGGACGCGGGAAACAAGCTACACTATTAATTGACATCCGAATTTGTAGTTAGCGCCGGTTCCGCGGACCTGTTTCCGCGAGACGGGCTGCCGGAAGTCGCGTTTTTAGGGAGAAGTAACGTAGGGAAATCCAGTCTGATTAATGCCCTGACCGGGCAGAAACGGCTGGCTTTCACCAGCAACACACCGGGCCGAACACAGACCATCAATTTTTATCGCATCGACGGAGCGTTCTATTTCGTCGATCTTCCCGGATATGGTTACGCTCGGGCCCCTCTC
>Ga0181521_10002315_pt1 | contig 23161 bp, 21 predicted proteins | sample PEATcosm2014_Bin_32_FD_119764 | JGI IMG/M metagenome (GOLD analysis project Ga0181521, IMG submission 119764) | Peatland microbial communities from MTU Mesocosm Facility, Houghton, MI, USA - PEATcosm2014_Bin02_60_metaG | ecosystem: Environmental > Terrestrial > Soil > Wetlands > Peat | place...
CAGCTTGTAAGCCATGTCGACTTCCGGAGCGTCCGCGGAGACGGCCAGTTTTGTCCCCACTCCGAAGGCATCGATCGGCGCTCCGGCTTCGACCAGACCTGCAATCTGATACTCGTCGAGTCCGCTGGAAGCAAAGATCGTAACGTCTGCGAGCCCGGCTTCATCGAGCATTCGGCGGGCTTCCCGCGCCAGCGCCGCGAGATCGCCCGAATCGAGTCGAATGGCGCTGACGCGAAAACGATTCCCGAGGCGCCTCCTGAGATCGACGACCAGCCGGACGCCTTCAAGGGTGTCGTAGGTGTCCACCAGAAGCGTGGTTTCCGGATAGAGCGACGCGAACGCCTCGAAAGCATCCATTTCAGTCTCATGAGCCTGGATGTAGCTGTGCGCCATTGTGCCGAATAGCGGGATACCCCACGTTCGACCGGCCAGAACGTTCGATGTGCCATGCCCGCCCGCGAGATACGTGGCGCGCGCCACGGTCATAGCGGCATCGCCGCCGGGGGCGCGCCGCGACCCGAAATCGACCACCTGCCGGCCCTTTGCCGCGCGCACAATTCTCTCCGCTTTTGTGAGCGCAAGGCTCTGGAAATGGACCATGTTCAGCAGCGCCGTTTCGACCAGTTGCGCCTCCGTTATCGTCGCTGTCACCTGGAGTAAAGGTTCGTTGGGAAAGACCGGCGTACCTTCGGGCGCCGCGTATACATCGCCGGTAAACCGCAGACTTTCAAGCGAACTCACGAAAGCGTCCGAAAAGCCGCGCTGCCCTCTCAGCCAGTCAAGCTCGTCCGCCGTAAAACGGAATCGCGCCAGGAATCGGAGGACATCTTCCAGTCCAGCCGCCACAATGTAATTGCGGCGGTCCGGCAACTTGCGGTAAGCCAATTCAAACACAGCCCGATCGGCCATGCCTTCGGCGCGATAAGCCTGCGCCATGTTGAGTTCATACAAGTCCGTGAACAGCGCCGGAATCATGTCAGAGCCAGTGGATTTCCGCCGGCTTGCGGCCGTGCGATTCCGGCCATGCCGCGGGATAACCCAGTACAACGGGCGCCACCACACAATACTTTTCGGCGAGACCGAGTTCTTTCTTCGTTGCCGGCAGATTCAGCCAGGGGCGGGCAAAACCGATCCAGCAGCTTCCGATTCCTTCGTCGCGCGCAGCCAGCATCAGACTCTGAGCCGCAAGACAACAATCCTCCATCGCCTGGCTTAAGGAGGACTGAGCCATCACAAGTACCAGCGCGGGCGCGTGATGGAAGATGCTGAAACCCGGTCTTTCGAGAATTTCGCGCGCCTCATCGCCGAATCCGCTTTCCGCCGTATTCCCGAGCAGCCATTCCCTGGCGCGCTCCGCATACGAGTCAACGCGCTTTCGATCGAGCAGCGCTGCAAACGCCCATGGCTGAAGATTGAAGGCGCTGGGAGCGAGAATGGCTGCTTCTATAAGACGCTCGATCAGCGGACGGCTGATTGGGGCGCTGGTGTAGTTGCGAACAGCCCGGCGGTTCCTGAGGACATCCATCAGTTCCATACAGAACGTGAGGGTGCAGGTTGCACGCCACCGCGCCGCTGAAGAATATGCCGGGTTTCGAGCGAAAGCTATACGTGATGGGGTCTTTTCACGGATCGCTGCGTCATTCAGCGCAGGGCGACCCTCCCCAAAGGTCATCCAGGCAAAATATTAATGGCATATCACGTGCTTTCGATTCAGCGAAATGACGGATCACATCATCGCGATGCCGGGACCGGCCTGCTTCGACCTCGGGACGCTGCACGCTGTCGCACGAGAGTTTGGATGGACGGTAGGGGTTGCCGACGACCTGCGCGAACTGGCCGCCGCGCAACCGTATCGGAGGCCGATTACAGTCCTGTTTCACCGGAACGCGTTTGGATCCTGCTCCTGGCTTGATGCCGTCCGGCTGCTCAGGTCCGCATTGCCCGAGGTTCGTCCGGTCGCCTGCCACGGATTCCCGGAACCGATCGATTGGCCCGCGCTGTGCGACGCGGGCGCATTCCACGCGCTCTGGCTGCCGCTGCAGGAAAACGAAGTGCGGCGGAGTTTCGGATTTGTCTGGGAAGCGGAGAAGCGGCTTGCCGCGCCCGCCACGACACAACTAATCATCCCAGTTCAGGCTTGCGGGGTCCGCGCCCGAGTCATGGCTCCGGCGGCGCGCTGAATTCGGTGAGGCTGATCGCGATTGCCGCTCTGGTGGCGTCGGTGGGGGTCGTCGAATCCTATGGCGCCCCATCGGCGGAAGTGGGCTCGGAACTGCGTCACTTCATCGGCGAAGGCCGCCTCGACGATCTCCGCTGGCCGAACTTCTCCGTTGATCGCTCCACCGTAAATCGCTTCTACGAGGCAAACGATTTCTCACCGGCTTGGGTCCGGTCACGTAAGCCCACGCCACAGGCACTTGTGCTCGTCGAGGCTTTTGAGGCTGCAGCGGATAAGGGACTGAACCCTGAAGACTATGACGCGGGGCGCTGGATTTCGCGTCTGGATCGCCTTACGGCAGGCGCAACTCCGTCGGATATCGCCCGCTTCGATCTCGCGCTTACGGTCTCGGCGCTTCGCTTCGCAAACGACCTGCACTTCGGAAGAGTGAATCCGAAAGTATTCCACTTCGATTTCGATTTCGATGCCGGTGACCTGGACATGGCGGGCTGGATCCGCTCGCAGCTTGTGAGCGCATCGAACGCTTCCGCCGATGTTCCCGCCGCACTGAGCGGCATCGAGCCACCCTTCGACGGCTATCGGCGCGCGAAACGAGCTTTGGCGGCATACAGAAGGCTTTCGTCCGAGGGCGAAATCGAACCTCTCCCAAACGCCAGGAGATCCGTCAAGCCCGGCGATTCATACCCCGATCTCACACGCCTCGCGATCCTGCTTCGGCGGCTGGGAGATCTGCCGGACAACGCCGTAACCAGCGAGGCGACTTACTCCGGCGCCGTGGTTGAAGCCGTCAAACATTTTCAGGCGCGGCACGGTCTCGATTCCGACGGGGTCCTGGGCTCCGCGACGCTTCGCGCGCTGAACGTTCCTCTTGTTCAACGGGTCCGGCAAATCGAGCTGACCCTTGAGCGATGGAGATGGCTCCCGCACGGCTTTGCCCGGCCGCCGATCGTCGTCAATATTCCGGAGTTCGAACTGCGCGCATTGGACGAGTCGGACCGCGCCGCGCTGGAGATGAAGGTCGTAGTGGGAAGGGCTTACCGGCATCGGACGCCGGTCTTTTCGGCGGAAATGACCTACCTGATATTCCGCCCTTATTGGGATGTTCCGGATAGCATCGCGCGCGAAGAGCTCCTTCCAAAGGCCGCCGCGGACCCGGAATATTTCGTGAAGAATCACTATGAGACTGTGCCCACGCCATCCGGCGGATCGCGGGTTCGGCAGGCGCCGGGACCGGACAACGCGCTGGGCGGAGTGAAGTTCCTTTTCCCCAACGAATACAACGTTTATCTGCACGGAACACCCGCCGTGGAGCTGTTTTCAAAATCCCGCCGCGATTTCAGCCACGGCTGCATTCGCGTCGAGAAACCGGAAGAACTTGCGGTGTGGGTGCTGAAGAACAAGCCCGAGTGGACGCGCGAACGCATTCGCGAGGCGATGAACAGCGGGCAGCCCCTTCGGGTCAATCTGGATACCCCGATTCCGGTGCTTATCGTTTATGGGACTGCTGTCGTTGCCGAAGACGGCGATATTCGATTCTTCGACGATATCTACGGATACGATGCGGCTCTGGCGCAAACGCTCGCGGCCGGCCGCCGTGAGTGGATGTAGCCGGCAGGCGGCTCTTCCCAAGGTACCTGCGCCATTTGGAGCACCGCATTCCCTGGCATTTCGTCTCCGTGCTGCAACGTAAGGCCTTTATCGCCACCGGGCCCTGGCACTCATTGTGCGATTCAGAGGCGGGAGGATTTGATGCCTGCAAAAGAACTACACTTCCGTTCAGACGCCCGGGAGACTCTGCTGCGCGGCGCCGCATCGGTCGCGGACGCTGTTCGGGTGACACTCGGTCCGAAATCCAAGTGCGTGCTGATCGACAAGAAGTTCGGACATCCGCTCGTCTGCAATGACGGCGTCACCATAGCCCGTGAACTGGAACTCAAAGATCCGGTGGAAAACCTCGGTATGCGCGTACTGCGCGAGGCCGCGGAGAAGACCGGCGATGCGGTGGGCGACGGTACCACCACGTCCACAATCCTGGCGTTTTCCATCTTCTCGGAGGGAATCCGGAACATTGCGGCGGGCGCGAGCGCAATCGACCTGAAACGCGGTCTGGAGCGCGGGCTGCGGGCGGCGGTGCGCTCGCTGCACGACCGATCGAGACCGGTGGCGGGCTATCAGGACCGCATGCAGGTGGCGACCGTTTCCGCGCATAACGATGAATCGATCGGCAAGATGGTGGCCGATGCGCTGGAGAAAGTCGGATCCGAGGGTGTGATCACGGTTGAGGAAGCAAAAACAACCGAGACGGTGCTCGACGTTGTGGATGGCATGCAGTTCGATCGTGGCTTTATCTCGCCCTATTTCATCACCGATCCGGAGAGCATGAAGGCGGTGCTGGAGAATTGCCTGATTCTCCTTTATGAAAAGAAGATTTCCAACATGAAGGAGCTGCTGCCGCTGCTCGAAGAGACTGCCCGGCAGGGTCAACCGCTGCTCATTATTGCCGAAGATGTGGAAGCCGAGGCTCTGGCGACTCTGGTTGTGAACAAGATCCGCGGCACGCTTTCCTGTCTGGCCGTCAAGGCCCCCGGCTATGGGGACCGGCGCAAAGCCATGATGGAAGACATCGCCATTCTCACCGGCGGGCGGCTGATTGCCGAGGAACTGGGCGTAAAACTCGAAAATCTGACGCTGGCGGACCTCGGCCGGGCCAATCGCGTAGTCGCCGACAAGGACACGACGACGATCGTCGCCGGAACAGGCAAGAAGGAGGCAATCTCGGGGCGCTGCGCGGAGATCAGGAAACAAATCGAGGAGAGCACTTCGGACTACGACAAAGAAAAGCTGCGGGAGAGACTTGCCCGATTGAGCGGCGGCATCGCGGTTATTCGGGTCGGCGCTCCCTCTGAAACCGAGATGAAGAGCCGGAAAGAGGCTTTCGAGGACGCCATCAGCGCGGCAAAAGCCGCGGCGGAGGAAGGCATCGTCCCTGGGGGAGGCGTTGCCCTGCTCGGCGCCATCGCGGCGGTCGAACTGGAAGAGAAGGCGTGCGAAGGAGACGAGCGCACCGGCGTCCGCATTCTGAAACGCGCGCTTGAAACGCCCGCCCGCCAGATCGCGGAAAACTCGGGTGTCGACGCCGGCGTTGTGGTTGACAAGATCCGCTCGGCGAATGGGGCAATCGGCTTCGACGCCGCTCTCAACCGATACACGGATCTGGTTGCGGCGGGCATCATCGATCCGACGAAGGTAGTGCGGATCGCGCTGGAGAACGCGGTTTCGGTGGCGAGCACATTATTGCTTACCGAAGCGACGATGACGGATATTCCGGAGAAGCACACCCAGTCCGCGGAACGATCGGCCGGAACTGAAATGGATTAAGAACCAGCGGGCGCTCTCGCCTGCTGCGCGACCCTATGGCTGGGCCCGGATGCAAGTTCGAGCCCATCGCATCCGTAGTATTTGGCGCATTCGGGTTCGCGTCCACGCACCGCACGTCTGCCGCGGAGCGGCCCCTGATAAGCGGTGACGATGGTCGATTGCCGCTCGCCCGGCTTGCCATCCCAGTAGACGACAACCCAGTCGCGAGTTTTTCCCAACTCGTGCGCGCGCGCCGTATTCGAAAATAACGCCGTGTAATGGCGGTCACCGCGTTGCGTGTGCAGAATCGGCAGCCAGTCTTCGCCTTTCGGATTGAATCGCCGCGGAGCGATCCGGCGCAGCTTGCCTGCCTCCGCTCCTTCGCGGTACTCACGATCAACGTCCAGGAGTTCTTCCACGGGGACCTCATCGGCGAGTCCCGAGTCCGGCTGCCGAATGCGTCCGAGGCGGCTGGCGAGGGAATCCATAATTCCGGTAATACGTTTCTCTCCCAAACCCGCCACACTGCCAAGCCTGCCATCATGCGCCGCCGCTTCCAGATCTTCGAGGCTGTCGATGCCAAGATCGTGGTGTAGCCGCCTTGCCTGCACGCGGCCGATCCCGGGCACCGAGGTCAGGATTTCGACCGGGTCCATTTCTCCGCGAAGACGATCGAGCATGGGCAGCTTGCCGGTCACGATCAAATCCCGCAGTGCGATTGCGATCCGGTCGCCGATTCCGGGCAGTTTGCGCAGCCCGTCCGTTCCCTCGTGCTCGTAGATCTGCGCGATCGGTACAGGCAACCGTCGCACATTCATGGCTGCCCGCCGCCAAGCCTGGACGCGGTAAAGGTTCGCCCCTTGTTCGTTCAGGAGTCTCGCTACCTCGTCCAGCCGTTGAGCGATCGGCTCGTTCGGAAGCATGGGGCTGGCCCTACCCGTCCTGTGGGCCCGCAGCTTCCGCACGAGAGGCGCCTGTCTTGCCCAGCATGGCAAGCCCCGCCGCAAGACCGATCAGCAACCCTGGGGCGAAGGCAGACCGTGTCGTCAGACAGTCATTGACACGCTTCACCCCGGGGATCGCTCCGACCTCTTCCCGCAATCGGCGTCTCTCCGGACGCGCCAGCTTGCCTTCCAGCGTGACTACGCCATCTTTGGCGTAGACCGCGACGTCATGCGGATGCGGGATCACATGCCCGAGCCTGCTGTTGACACGCTCAACCAGCACTTCGTCCGCCACGCCCTCTGCTTCCCGAGCGATCGCGGACATTGCTTCGGCGGCGAGCCCGCCCACTCGATGCAGCATATCTTTCGCGTGTTTCGCCACTCTGCTTTCGTCCCGCCGGATGAGACCGGACAATTCACCGGCGAGGCGGCTGCGCCGCGCACGGCCGCGCTGGGGGTCGCAGAGAAACATCAACCCCGCCCCCGCGCCGAGTCCCGCCGCCAGCGCCAGAATGTCTTCCGCGATGCGCTTGTACGCAGCGCCGTTTGATTTTCCATTGGCCATACGAACCTCCAGTGCACTCATAAATGACCAGCATCTGTGCGGCCACAGCGCCCATTCGCGGAGAAGTGAATCGAATTCCGCCCATGCGCCAAGCCGGGCTCCTGGTGGGCCGCTCGTGGTGGGCCAAGGATTGCTGCTGATTCTGCCGAAGGTGCCGCCGTTGAGACATAGTGCCTCGGAACATACCGGTACGGAACTCGCTCCCATCCGGCCCGAACCTCAACACGCCTGGGGAACGAACCTGCGCGGGGCCGCGGACTTCGAAGGCCTGCTCCGGCGTTATTACCGGAACGGGGCGATCCGCCGGCGCATGTATGAGTTTCTGGGCGGATCGAACCCGCAAAACGCGACGGCGGCTTACATCGTGGGCGATGACGGCCGCGCCGATTTCTCCGCTGCGGCGCTCCCGGCACGCTTGCCCGACTTTCTGGAAGCCGGCCTGGAAGTTGAACGGTCTCTGTGGGACCGGAAGCTCCTCATCGCGGATATCGACCTCGAATACGACAATTTCGACTGCCCGGCAGCGCCGTGGCTCGATCCGCAAAGAACCTTTGGATTGCAGGAACCGGTTGTGGAGGCCGCTCTTCAGGTTCTGGGGCAGGCCGGCCTCGCTCCCCTGGTGCTGGTCAGTGGCCGTGGTTTTCATCTCGTCTGGGCGATCGACCGCAACTCCTCCGCATTCCACCGGCTGGCGCGGCTGGGCCATGTGCCTCCAAGCCTCGAAGCCAGATATGCGCGGGCGCGTTCTCCCGCCGGGGTAACCGTCGATCGCGACTTGGGCCGCGCTTACGCCGGGCTCGGCATGGTGCTGGAATTTGCCGGGCATCGCGTGTTGGCCGCTTCCGCCGCGAACTGCGCGGTACCGGTTCAGATCACATCCATCGAGGTCGGCCCCGGTATCCGCGGGCGCGAAATTGTCTCGTTCGACTTGTCCGAGTACGGCGATCCTCTGGACACGCGTCACATTCGCCTTCCCTTCAGCGTTTACCTCAAACCCAGACGGCTGGAATGGGCTTTGGGAGAAGAGGGAGCGCGCGCGTTGCTGCCGATCTTCGAAATCCCGCTTTCCGGATTGCCGCCGCCGCGGGCCATCGAATTGTCGCGAGATCCCGATCGGGTGCTCGAACTCGCCCGGCGTTTCCCGGCGCATATCCCGGACCGATCGGAACCGATGGAACGCCTGCTGGACGAATACGAATCCTCCGCACTCGCCGCTTTCCATCTTGAGTTCTATAGCGATCCCTGGGATCGGGGCCCGGATCACGCGATCGCGCCGTCACTTTCCGGCCTGCCGCCTTGCGTGACTTGGCTTCTCGATCATCCCAACGACTGGCTCCTCAAGCCGGCCGCGGTGCAGCACATTGCGCGGGTGCTGACCGCCATTGGCTGGTGTCCCCGCGCCATTGCGCAATTGATTTATTCCCGCTACGCGCGGGATTGCGGCTGGGGCCGGGCCTGGGAGCGGCTCGATCCGTTCAATCGCGCCGTTTTCTACACGCGGTTGTTTACCGGTATGATTGCGACGGGTATTGACAAGCTGATCGATCTGAACTGCGTCTCCCACAGGGAGAAGGGCTATTGTACGGTTCCGGAGTGCCGGTCCAACCTGGTCCCGTATCGCAATATGTTGCAGGAAAGGAGATCGCATTGAGCGATTGGGCGGTCGGCATCTCCACAGGCTGCTTCTGGCAGACCAGCATTTTCGATTGTCTCGAAGATATTCGTAATTCCGGGTTCGGCCGGATTGAGATCTGCTCCTGGCCTGCCCACCTCGACTACCACGATTCCGACCGGGTCCGGAGCGCGGCTCGTCTGATCGACCAGCTGGGGCTGGAAACCTATTCCTTCCATGCGCCATTCTCGGATCACATAGACATCACCTCGCCGGATAGGCAGGCGCGGGAATTCGCCCTCAAGGAGTTGCTGCAGGCGGCGGATGCGGCGGCCATTCTCAAGGTTCGCTATTTTGTCATTCACCCCGGACCCGAAAAGGCGACCTTGCCGGAACACGAACGCTTCTGGCGCATGGAGAATGCGGTCGGGGTTCTGAACCAGGCGTTCCTCCACTGCAAGCGCCTCGGCGTGGGCCTCGTGCTGGAGAACATGCTTCCGCATCTGTTCGCCGGCCGGACGCGCGATCTTCTTTGGATACTGGGGGCGCTCGATTCGACTGAAGTGGGCATCTGCCTGGACACCGGCCATGCGTATCTGGGGGGAGACCTTCCGGCGGTGGTTCACAAATTATCCGGACATCTCTGGATGGTTCATGCCAGCGACAATCTCGGCCATTACGACGATCATCTTCCTCCGGGAGAAGGCAAAATCGACTGGGCGGCGTTTCTCTCGCACCTTTACGATCTGCATTTCAACGGAGCCCTGATGATGGAGATTAACGGCACAGGCGACCCAAAGGAAATCCTGCGCAGAGCCCGCTGCGGACGAAGCTATCTTCGGGAGCTCTCCCATCGGCTTCGCGTGCCGGCCTGATTGCGGGCAAGCGGGGATGTCGAGCGGATTTCGTTTATTCGGGCCGGCGCACTTCGTAATATTGGCGGCCATCCCCTGCGCGGCGGGAGCGCTGGCCGGCTTGGCGCGCCGGAAGCCGGGCATCGGCCGTTCCATCGCGGCGTCTTTGGGCATCTTTCTGGCAATCAACGAAGTTGTCTGGTACGCATGGAGGCTGCATGCCGAAGGATTTCGCTTTCCGGAAGGTCTTCCGCTGGAGCTTTGCGATCTTACGCTTTGGCTGACCGTAGCGTCGGCGCTGACGCTGCAGCCGGCGGTCTTCGAGTTCGCATGGCTGGCCGGGCTCGGCGGATCGGCCATGGCGGTTCTGACTCCCGATCTGTGGGCGGCGCCTCTCTCCTATCCGACAATTTACTTTTTTCTCGAGCACGGCGGAGTAATCGCGAGCCTTTTGTTCCTCGTCTGGGCGCGGCTGGCGCGGCCGCGGCCCGGATGCGTATGGAGAACTTTTGGCCTGCTCAACGTTTACGCAGTACTAATAGGAGTATTCAACCAGGTATTCCACACCAACTACATGTATCTTTGCCGCAAGCCGTCAAGCGCATCGCTGCTCACCTTCTTTGGGCCATGGCCGGTCTATCTTGTGGGAGGCGAAGCCACAGCCCTCATATTGTTCTGGCTCCTGTGGATGCCTTTCTTCCTGCCGGAGTTGGCACGTCGAATGCACAAGTGGCGTGGGGAGCACATCGCATGAGCACCATCCTTTTTGTGGAAGAAGAGCACGCGCCGCGCGCGGTATTCGGCGACTTTCTCGGCAATGAAGGCTTCACGGTACTCAAGGCCGCCGACATGGCGGAGGCTCTTGATGCGTGCGACTCATACCGCGGACAGGTCGATCTCCTGATATCCGATACGCCGGCGGGAACACGGCTCGCCAGCCGTCTGGCTGCGAGGTACCCGCGGATGAGCTTGCTGTTTATTGGCGATTCCGAAAAGACAATGAGCGCCCACGAACCACCGCCGGGGCACAAAAGCGGCTGTCTTCACAAACCATTCACAGCCCAGATGCTCCTGAAATCGGTCCTCGGCCTGATCGATTCCGGAATGGTTGCGTCGAAGGAACCTTGCGCTATTGCGCGCGGCAGATGAGCGATATCACTCAAGTAATCGGCGACCAGGAGAGTTCACAATGAAAGTCCGCGACCTTATGACGAAGACCGTTGCCTGCTGCCTTCCGGAAACCAACTTGGCAGCTGCCGGAGCTCTGATGTGGGAGATCGATTGCGGCGTTCTGCCGGTCGTAAACGACCAAAGGAAAGTAATCGGCATGCTCACCGACCGCGATGCCTGCATCGCCCTGACAACGAAAGACCGGCGGGCGGCGGCGATTAAAGTCGGTGAGGTGGTTACCTCACACGTTGCCGTTTGCGGTGCGGACGACGACATCGCTTCAGTGCTGGGGATCATGGGCCGGGAAAAGGTCCATCGCCTTCCGGTCGTCAATAAGGCCGGAATTCTCGAGGGCATTATCTCGATGAATGACATCGTATTGCGGGCGGAGAAAGATTCCGGCCGCAGGCGCCCAGCCGTTTCCTATGAGGACGTGGTGCATACGCTTCAGGAAATTTATACTCATCAGCTCAGGAGAAGACAGCCTGCCGCTGCCGCTTAATTGGGGATCGCGCGCGCCGATTCCGCAGCCAGTCGTTCAGTTTGGCCCAGCTCCAGGTGTTGACCACCGATCGCGCTTCGATCCAGCCGCGTCTTGCCTGAAATACCCCGTAGCGGATCTGTTCCAGCTGCGCGGCGCTGTGCGCATCGGAGCCGATGGCGAGCAGCGCCCCCGCGTCCTGCGCGGCTCGCGCCATCACGTCGTTGAGATCGAGGCGGTAGATCGATCCGTTGATCTCGAGCGCGACGCGTCTTTCGCGCGCCACCTCGCTGACCCGCTCGAGATCGAACTCCAGCGGCTCGCGGCTGCCGATCAACCGGCCTGTGGGATGCGCCAGAACGTCCACGTAAGGATTGCCGGCCGCATCGACCAACCGGCCAGTGATCTGGTCCCGCGTTTGCCGAAACGTGGAATGAATCGCCGCGATCGCGATGTCCAGCCGGGCGAGCACCTCGTCCGGATAGTCCAATCCGCCATCCGCCAGGATATCGACCTCGGCGCCAATCAGGATATGAGGCTTGCGTCGTCCCCGTTTTGCGCGCAGGTGATCGATCTCTTCAATCTTCTTTTCCAAGCGGTCCCGATCCAGACCGTGCGCGATATGCTCGGAAGGCGAGTGGTCGGTCAGAGCGATATATTCATAACCCAGCCGTGCCGCCTGCTCGACCATCTCCTCTGAAGTCGATTTGCCGTCGGACCAGACAGTGTGGGTGTGCAGATCTCCCCGCAGATCCTCCAGCTCAATCGGGGCGGGAAGCCTGCCGGCCAGAGCCGCTTCGATCTCGCCTCGATCTTCGCGCATTTCGGGCGGCATGATCGGCATCTTCATCAGACGGTAGATGTCGGACTCCTCTTTTCCACCGAGCCGGCCTTCCCCGCGGAAGACACCGTATTCATTGATCTTGAGGCCAGCCTTCTGCGCCAGCGTCCGCAAGTGGATGTTGTGCTGCTTGGAGCCGGTGAAATACTGCAGCGCAGCCCCGAACGATTCGACCGGGACAGCGCGGATATCGACCTGAATCCCGCCTTCGACGATCACCGTGGCCTTTGTGTCTCCGATTCCGAGAACCTGCTTTACGATCGGCAGCCGGGTGATCTCTTTGAGCGCGGTGTCCTTCGATGGGAGCCGCGCATCCTTCGACTGAATCAGCACGTCGAGGTCGCCGATAGTCTCGCGCCGCCGCCGCAGGGAGCCCGCAATCTCGGCACGGTCGATCGGCTCCATTTTCCGGATCCGCTCGAGGAAATTCTCCGCCAGAGGCAGTGCGACGGCGATCGGCATGCGTTTTCGGCTGGCCTCCCAGAGATCGAGACCGCGGCGGATATTCTCCACCTTTTTGCTGCCGAATCCTTTGAGCTTCCGAATTGCATCGCCTTCCAGACACCGCTTCAGATCCTCAAGGCTGTTGATGCGCAGTTCCTGGTGCAGGAGCGCCAGCGTCTTCGGACCAAGGCTGGGCACAGTCATCAGTTCGATAAGGCCCGGCTTGATGCCCCGGCACTCTTTTTCGTATCGGCTGATTTTCCCCTTGGCAAGGTACTCGCCGATCATTTCCGACAGATCTTTGCCAATGCCCGGAATCTCATCGAGCTTGCCGTCTTTGGCAATCGATGACAGATCTTCCTTCAGATCGCGGATGGAAACCGCCGCTCTTTCATAGGCCATCACGCGGAATCGGTCTTCGCCTTTGAACGCAAGCACTCGCGCCATACGCTCGAAGATCCGCGCAACCTCCTCGTTGAGCACGATTACTCTCCCGTGGGATACGTCTCGGCAGGCTCGCCCGGCCCCCACTCCGAAGTGACTTCGAGAGGTTCCACCGCCCGCGTTTCATCGATGTGAATGACCGCGTCGAACTGGTCGGCAAGCCGCGCATGGAAGTAGTGGCTGGCCCGTTCCGATTCCGGTTTGTAGACCACGCCGATGGCGCGTTCCAGCATCGGTTCGCGCAGAGCGCCGGAGGCCGCGGCGGCGTGCGGGAGAGTCAGGAAGAATGAAGGCATTCCCGTTTCGTGGAACAAAGATTCATAACTGCCGTCGAGCGCCGGCCGGACCCGCTTTCGCTCAGCCGGCGATCCCCAGTCCGATGCGGCCGTCACCGTGCCGCCGTACGTAGTAAATCCAACTGCCACCGATTGTCGACCAAAGTTTCGCCGCACAAGTTCTCCGAGGTTCAGTTCGCCATGCCGGCCCATCTCCGTTGCGCGGGCATCGCCCAAATGCGAATTATGAGCCCAGATCACGATTTTGGCGGGTTGGCCGACGCGCGAGAGGTGCGTGACCAGGCCGTCGAGCGATTGCGCCATGTGGGTGTCGCGCAGATTCCAGGAAGAAACGCGGCCCCGAAACATGGTCCTGTAGTACTCCTCGGCGTCCTTTACGAGGAGCGCGTTCTGTTCTGCATAGAAGAAGTCGTCGGCCGCAACCCGTCCATCGCGGCGGGCGTAGTCGGCCGCGCGGCGCTGCAACTCGAGCAGCGTGGCGATGACTTCCTGCTCGCAGGTATGGCTCAGCCCAAGACCGGCCGCATAACCATAGGACTGCGGATCTTCGCCGAAATTCTCAAAGCACGCATAGCGATGGCGCGCCCGGCGTGCGCCTTCCGGATCGACTTTGTCGAGGTACGCGAGAACCGCCTCGATCGAAGTATGCAGACTGTACAGATCCAGTCCGTAGAAGCCGGTCTTCCTGGTGTCTGCGGCGAGTTCGTCGTTATGCGCCCGCAGCCAGCCGACAAAGTCGAGAACGTCGGCGTTGCGCCACATCCACGCGGGGAATCTGCGGAATCCCGACAACGCTTCCACGCTGTCGGCATCCGTGCTTTGGCCCTGGACGTAGCGATTCACTCGATATGCATCCGGCCAGTCCGCTTCAACCGCGACAGCCGTAAAACCCTTTTCCAGAATCAGCCGTTTTGTGATCCGGACGCGTTCGCGGTAAAACTCGTGCGTGCCGTGCGACGCTTCGCCCAGCAGGACAAACCGCGCATCGCCGATGAAGGCGAGCAGGGCGTCGTAGTCGGCAGCGGCGTGCGTCAACGGATGGGCGGCGTCACAAATGAGGCCGGACAGCATGGGAAGGGTGGCTTCAGGCATAATAAACTCCTCTATTTGAACGTGAGACTGCAAATCGAGAACCAAACTCCCCGGCTGCCGGAATGCCGGTTAGCCAGTCCTTCACGATGCTGTTTCATGAACTGATTGGATACTTCGAGAGGCTCGAACGCTCTTCCGGGCGTTTGCGGATGTATTCCCTGATCGGCGATTTGTTCCGGCGCGCAACTGCTTCCGAGATCGCAATCGTCGCTTACCTCTGCGAAGGCGGGCTGCTTCCACCCTGGGCCGGTCTGGAGACCGGCATTGGCGAGCAAATGGCAATCCAGGCGATCTCCGCGGCCGCGGGCCAATCCGTCGCTCAGGTTCGGCAGCGTTATCGGAAATCCGGCGATCTGGGTATAGTCGTTGAGCAGATGCTGCCGCCACTGCGCGACACGACGCTGACTGTTGCCGGCGTTTACAAGGAAATGCGTGAAATAGCGCGTACCGCTGGGGGCGGAAGTGTCACAAAGAAACTCGGGCTGTTGGCAGGATTGTTGCGGCGGTGTTCGCCACGCGAAGCACGTTACGTGCTGCGCTTTGTCACCGGGAAACTGCGTCTCGGGGTCGGTCCTCTGACGATTCTCGAAGGGGTCGCGCGAAGCTTTCCAAAAAGTAAAGGCACCCGACAGCAGCTGGAAAGCGCTTATAACCTCTGCTCCGATCTGGGCCTGGTCCTGAAAACCGCGCGGCTTGGCGGGCTGACCGCGCTGAAGCGCTTCAAAACACGCATCGGCACTCCGGTACGGGCCATGATGGCGGAGCGTCTGCCTTCAGCCGAGGCAATTATCGAAAAGCTCGGAACCTGCTCGGTGGAATCGAAACTGGACGGATTCCGCTGTCAGATCCACGTTTCGAAAAGTCGGGTTGAGATCTTCTCGCGCAATCTGGAGCGTACGACATCCATGTTCCCGGACCTGGTTGAGTCGGCCCGAAAGCAACTCGCCGGTTCCCGCGCCATATTGGACGGCGAGGCTGTCGCGGTGAATCGATCGACCGGCGAATTCTGTCCTTTCCAGGTCACGGTGCAGCGCAAGCGCAAGTATCGCGTCGCGGAAATGGCGCGGGAGTTTCCACTTCGTTTATTTGCCTTCGATCTGCTGCATCTCAATGGCAGGGACTACACCGCCCAGCCGTACGAGAAGCGGCGTAAAGCCCTCGAAACCCTCCTGCGCCGCCGTGGCAGGCTTACGCCGGTGGAGCGCATTGTCGCGCGCACGCCCGCGCAACTGCAGCACTTCTTCGATAACCAGATAGAGCGCGGCCTCGAGGGCATTATCGCCAAAAGGCTCGATGCCCCCTACGCAGCGGGGGCCAGAAACTTCAACTGGATCAAGCTCAAACAGACTTACGCCGGGAAACTCGGCGACACCCGCCTTTACGACGCAATCGATGCGGTCGTCGTCGGCTACATGCGCGGCCGGGGCACTCGGGCACGGCTCGGAATCGGCGCGGTGCTCGTCGCCGCATACGATGCGAAGACAGACAGCTTCCCGACCGTCGCCAAAGTCGGCAGCGGCCTGAGTGAGGAGGAGTGGGTGAAGCTTCGGCACGCATTGGACGCCTGCAAACTCACGAGCAAACCTCCGCGCGTCCGGTCGCGGATCACTCCCGACGTCTGGACGGAACCGAAATACGTCGTGACCGTTTTGGCCGACCAGATCACCCGCTCGCCCGTGCACGCCTGCGCGCTGGCGAAGGACGGTTTCGGTCTGGCCCTGCGATTTCCCCGCTTCATTGGCGGCATCCGGGATGACAAGTCCGCCGAGCAGGCAACCACAGTGCGCGAGATTGAAGAATTATATGCAATGGGCGCGCGCACCGGCAAAAGTGCGCGGCGACGATGATCCCCGTCGCAGACTTACTTGAGCTCAAGGCTCGCCGGCTTGTCCTTCCAAAGTGGCGCGAGAGCCAAACCGGCGCCGGCGACGAGAAGGCTTCGAAGCCGTCGCGCCAGGGCAAGAGCGAAACCGGCCGACGCCGGCAGACCAACCGTTTTGAAGATGAATGCGTAAGTGCCCTCTGCCGCGCCCATTTGGCCGGGAATGAAAAAGAAGGCCAGGCCCACGAACTTGGTGGCGGCTTCGATCAACAACGGCTGGAGTACCGAAAAAGCCTTCCCCGTGGTTCGCAGGAGCACGAACAGCTCCAGCACGAGAAGCGCTTGTGCGGCGACCTCGATCGCCAGAATAAACAGGAAGCGCCGGGGCCGGTCACGGAGGACCGCGAATAACAGGTCCTCCATATCGCGGACGTCGGTTTCCCTGAGTCGCACATACTTCCCGATCGACGGCAGCTTGCCGGCGCCCCTGATTATGGCGCCGATGAGGTAGATTCGAAAAACAATCGCCCCCATGGCCGCGAAGAGGAAGGTACCCATCACATACAGGATCACCTTTGCCGCGGCTGATGCGGGCCTCGAAAGATCGAAATGAATGAGCAGGTACGCCAGACCAGCTATGCCGAACGCAGCCGACGTAAAGGTGTAGATCAGATACTCTGCGACCGTCGCCGCAACGGCTTGCCTGGTGCTCAAACCCCGCCGCGTCAGAAGCCATACTTTGGACGGTTCAGCCAGAAAAGGACCCGTAGACGTCAGGAACTGAATTGCCTCTCCGGAAAGTCTGATCCTCAGAATGTCCCAATATGATGCGTGTTCATTCGCCGTAATGCATTGCTTGTACGCGATCGCCCGAACCAGTTGGTGGCCGGCATAGATCGCGGCAATTAAGCCAAAGTACCAGCCAACGCCCAGCAGCAGCGAGAAGATTTTCGCGGCGCCCAGCCGGATAAGAAGATAAACGAACAACACGCAGCCAAGGCCGAGCCCCACGGCATTGTAGCGGCGTTTAAGTCCTGTCCAGGTCATGATTCAGGCAACTTCAGTTTGTGGTGTCCCGGTATGAATCGGCCTCGCGAGACTCCGCGCAGGAAGATTCCAGCTTCCGGACGACTTCAACCAGGTTTTTCCGCATACCCTCCCGCAGGCGGCCGCGTAGAATAGCGCGCCGCAACCCTCCCAAGAACCCGCTGAGCAAGTCAATGCGGGAGCGATTTATATAGACCAAATACATGCTCGATCCCGGAGCTGAGGCGCTGTCATCCAACGCCGCTGTCAACCCCAGCGACGCGTCGAAGTAATGGCTGGCGTAAATTTGTTTGGAGGCGATCACGGTCCGTCCTGGCTGGACGTAAATGGAGACGTGCGTGACGCTCGCCACCGGCTTCAGTCCAAAACTCTCCGTCGACCAGTACAAAAACTCGCTGACATCCGGCAACATCCCGGCTGGATACCTGGCCAGGTAATCGTGGAACTCCGGCGCAAACCCCGCCAGACCGGGCCGCGCGTCGAGCACCGCGCGGAATTCGTCCGCCAGGCGGACTGGCTTGTTCTTGTCCCGGTATTCGATCAGCGCCGAATTGCCCCGACGCAGGTACGTTCCGATGTAGCTTAACAACTCTTCGCGGACGACGGACTGTGCTCTTTCGTCGTGATCTGGTTGCGGCCAATCGACTTCGCGGCCGAGTCGCTCGATTGTTCCAGCAGGAAGCCTTACCCTGCAGTTTCCGGCGCGGCAATTGCGCAGGTCGGCCACGTCGGCCGCCTCGAGCCTGAAGCCCTCCAGGTCCCGCGGATCGACCGGCGGCACAAATTTTCGAATCCGGAGAACGGCCGGGTTCTTCTTGAAGTTTTCGATTTCCTGGAACCTGGCGACAAAACACGCAGTCGTCGCTTTCAGGCGTGCGGCTCCGACTACAGCCACCTCGCGCTTTTCCCGCGTCTCCAGGACCTTCGCCTGCGGGTCGCCGTGAACCACCGCGTTCCACTGATCGTTCGTCAGGCTCGCGAAGGCGCGCAGAGCGGAAAGATCCCAAGTCTGGGCGCTCGCCACAGGCATGACGAGCGGTACCACTACCGCAACAACAACGAGAACGGCTGGCGTCTGAAATCGCATGTTGCCCTGTCGCCGACCATCGGCCCTCTGCTTGTCGCGGACATCCGGTACAGGATTGTGGTGCTCCAGCAGGCCCGTTGCCACTGTATCAGCCACGCGGCAGCATACACTCTGTGTGAGGACATTCAGCATGACTCAGGCGCTGAATTGCACCGCGCCATGGAACAGGAAGGCTGACAACAGCGCGTGAACCCGTCGATCCGCCACCTGTTAGGCCTCTTCCTCCAATTTGGCGTGTTCGGGCTCCTCCTCCTTGCCATCGCGGATGATTCCTTTCTCTTCATTCCGATCGGCAGTGATTTGCTGATGGTGCTTCTGGTTGCCCGGCATCACGACCAACTCCCGGTGTGCGTGCTGGCGGCAGCCATCGGATCGACAATCGGTGTCGTCCTGCTGGACCTGGTTTGCCGGAAAGGCGGCGAGGAAGGACTCAAGCGGCTGATGAAACCAAAGCTCCTCGAGTACTTGAAGCGGCAGATGGAGCGGCACGCCGCCACGGCGCTGATTGTCTCCTGCCTGGCGCCGCCTCCCTTTCCGTTTGGCGTATTCATCGCGGCCGCCAGCGCATTTCAGTATCCGCGGCCGCGTCTCCTGCTTCTGGTCTTCATTGCGCGTGCGGTGCGGTTCTCATTGGTTGGCTGGGCCGCAATCTATTTCGGACGCCACATCCTGCAGATCGCGCGCTCAACCGAATTTCTGTGGATCATGGGCGGCTTCATCGCGTTTTGCGTGATCGGAAGCATCGTATCGGTCGTCCACTGGGTCCGCGTCGGCCGTTCACGGTAAGGAATGCGGGATATAGACCTTGCTCGCAGCCACGATCTCCGCGTTCGGGACCTCGGTCGTCACCTTGATGGATTTGACTCCCGGTTTTCCCTCGGCATTGGCCAGGAAACTGATCCGGTACTGGTGGGTCAACCGGGTCGTGATGTCCGCCAGGTACGGAGCAATCGATACCGGCGTACCCGATCCCAGCATGTAAGCCTCGCCGCCGGTTTCGTCTGTAAGCTCCGCAAGGTAGTTCTGGCCCCAGTTCATCCTCCAGTAACTGTGTGCGGAATGCCCGGTGCTCGGCGTGTAGATTGCATGCACGGTGATGCCGGCGCGCTGGGCGTCTTTGATCGCGGCGTCGAGATAAGGATTCATCACGCCGTTTCCCCCAAGAGGATCGGCGCCGCTCGTCACCATAAGAACCTCGCGGCGCGCCTGACTCTCCGGCCACCGCTTGATCAACTCGCTCAGCGAGAGATAGGGGCTCGACGCCATGCCAAATGGAAGCCGCAGAGCCTTGGCGGCGAGCGCATGATCCTTCGTCGGGTTTTGAACGGTCTCAACCGCTCCGTGGCTCATGTATCCAATCGCGATTGCCGTGCTCGCCGTCTGCGTATCGATGAAGGTGCGCAAGTCGGCCAATTCGGATCCAAGGGCCCAGCTGGACGAATCGTCGAGCAGGATAAACAGTTCAAGCTCCCCATTCCTGCCCTGCAGCGGAACGGCATCCACTACCTGGAGCCTCTCCTTGTCCTGATAAACCAGGAAATCTTCGCGGTTCAGCGCGGGAACGTTCACTCCCCGGCGGGCCTCAACAGTCACGACCATTTGTACGGGCGCGGAAGAAGCCGGCGCCTTGTCTACAGCGAGAGCGAGCCCGCCGCCGATTGCCAGGGACGTTCCGAGGAAAAGTAGTGTCTTCATGACCAGCCTCCATACGTTCCAAGAACTTTACACAGATTTGATGCAGTTCCCGGACCAAATGCGAAGGTCTGCGTTTGGCGCGCTTGCCAGTGCTTTGACTAATGAACCTGGTGAGTGATGACCCAGCCCTTCTGCGCCAGACCGCGCAGTCTTAGCCGCTCTTTCGGGGTATGTTGCGCCGGACCCTTTTCGCGTCCTGGCAGGAAACGTGCCGGAAGGATTGGTGGGCCGCCTGCGAAAGCTGCCTTGGGCCGGCCATGGAGGAAAGACTTACATGAGCGTGCGAAGAGTCATCGAAAGAGACATTCTGGTTCGCCTGACTGAGACTGGTTTTGTCGAGACGATCCGATACTTTGGGCTGCTGGACCGGTCTTTGGTCTATGAGATGGAATCAGTGCCGGGAGACGGCGCCGCGTGCGATGCGAAGCTCATGCTTGTGCGCATGCCCGCTAAACGGGCTGCGAATGGCCGTGCCGGCGCGCCCCAGGAGTGAACGTTAAGAGACTTCTCATGAGAATAGTTGCAATGGTGAGCGCGGCAATTCTCGCGGTGATGTCCAGCTTCTCCCTGGCTGCGCAGACTTCCGAACCGCATCCGTCGGCCAAATCGCCGGAGCGCGCTTCCGTTGAGGGCGCGGTGTTGTTCGCGGCGTATTGTGCGAGTTGCCATGGTAAGGACGGGAAAGGGCCCGGGCCAGCCTCGGCTGGGAAAATCAGGGTGCCTGACTTACAGCTTCTGGCCGGACGAAACAAAGGCGTGTTCCCCTTGCCGCGAGTCGAAGCACTCCTGAGCGGGACCACGCAGGCTCCGATCGTCCATGGCGGAATGGAAATGCCTCTTTGGGGAGCTGTATTATCGGGCGGCGACTCCGACCGGAGCACCCGGGACCTCCGAGTTCATGCTCTGGCCCGATATTTGGAAACCCTTCAGAAATAGCCGCATTACCTCCGCTCCAGCGATTTGAGCAGCCTGAAAACGGCATGACAATTGCCAGAAAGCCAGGCGAGAGTGAATCATTATGGAAAAAGAAACGATCTCCGCCATGATCCGAAGCCATCCGCGAGTGTGGGCTGTGGTTTTATACGGTGTGGCCGGTTTGGTTCTGGCAGCGCCGCCTGCGGCGAAGGATTCAGGAGCTGCGGTGGACTTCGAAACGACGGTCAGCGCTGTTCGTGAAGTACCCAATGGTAATCCCATGCCAGGGCTCCATCTCCAGGCGAAGGTAAAGGGCCGAATGATGGATATCTACATCGCGCCTGTCGATTTCGTGGCGCAGTGCGGAGTGAAGGTCTCGAGGGGTGACGAAGTGCGTATCGTCGGATCGCAGATTAAGTCGGGAGAAGCGGACATCGTGCTGGCTCGCCAGATCACCATCGGTTCGTACACCAACGGCACCTATTATCTGCGAAACGATGACGGGCCGCTTTGGGAGGAAACCAAACCTGCTTCTCAGCCAATTCCGTCCCATTGAGTGGTTTTTCCAGAAACCTGCTGACAATTGTTCTTTGACGGGGCTTGATGTAAGCCGGCTTCCGTCTTCGCCACTTCCATTCGCATTTTCAGAATTGAGTCCGGATTCAGGCTCATCGAATCGATGCCGTTCTCAACCAGAAAACGGGCGAATTCGGGATAGTCGCTGGGCGCCTGCCCGCAGATGCCGATCTTCCTGCCATGCTCCTTCGCGGTCTTGATGGCGCTCGCGATCATTCGCTTCACGGCATCGTTTCGCTCGTCGAAAAGGCGGGCAACAAGGGCCGAATCGCGATCGAGTCCCAGGGTCAACTGCGTCAGGTCGTTCGAACCGATCGAAAAGCCGTCGAAAACTTCGCTGAACTGGTCGGCGAGCACCACGTTGCTCGGGATTTCGCACATGACGTAGACCTCAAGACCGTTCCGGCCTCGCTCCAGACCGTGTTTGGCCATTTCGGCGAGCACGGCCCGGCCTTCGTCCGGCGTGCGGCAGAACGGGATCATGAGGATCACGTTGGTGAGTCCCATTTCATCGCGCACGATCTTCATCGCCTGGCATTCGAGAGCGAAGCCGTCGCGGTATTTTTCATCGTAATAGCGCGAAGCTCCTCGCCAGCCGATCATCGGATTCTCTTCCTTCGGCTCGAACTCGGCGCCGCCCAGCAGGTTCGCGTATTCATTCGTTTTGAAATCGGACAGCCTCACGACCACGGGTTTGGGATGAAAGGCGGCCGCGATAGTGGCGGTTCCCTGGGCAAGCTTCTCCACAAAGAACCGCGTCTTGTCTTCATAGTTTGCCGTGAGAACGGCGAGCTTCGCCTTCGCCTCCGCGTCTTTAAGCGTGTCGAAATGGACCAGCGCCAGCGGATGCGCCTGAATGTGGTTGGCGATGATGAATTCGAGCCGGGCGAGTCCCACGCCGTCATTCGGCAGACTTGCCAGACTGAATGCATCTTCCGGATTGCCGATGTTCATCAGAATCTGCGTGCGCGTTCGGGGCAGTTCATCGAGCGTCACCGCTTTGATCTCGAAGGGAAGAATGCCTTCGTAGACGCGGCCTTCTTCGCCTTCCGCGCAGCAAACGGTCACGTCCGCGCCGGTGCGCACCGCGGTCGTGCCCGTGACCGTGCCGACGATCGCGGGAATCCCGAGTTCGCGCGCGATGATAGCCGCGTGGCAGGTCCGGCCGCCCTGGTTAGTCACCACGGCGGCGGCTTTTTTCATGATGGGCTCCCAATCGGGATCCGTCTTGTCGGTGACCAGCACTTCTCCGCTTTGGAATTCATTCATGCGATGCGCGTCGAGAATGACGCGCGCTTTGCCCGATCCGATCGCCTCCCCCACGCTGCGCCCGGTAACCAGCACCGACCCGGTTTGAGTCAGATTCCAGGTCCGCAGCACGGCCTTCTTCTTGCGCGACTGAACGGTTTCCGGGCGGGCCTGCACGATGAACAGTTCGTTTGTCAGCCCGTCCTTTGCCCACTCCATATCCATTGGCGTATTTATGCCGCGAACCTGCGTGTAGTGCTCCTCGATCACGCAGGCCCATCGCGCCAGTTGCAGAATTTCGTCGTCGCTGAGAACCGGCTTCAGGCGCTCGCCGGGCGCGACGGGGACGTTCTTCGTGAGCTTCGAGCCGCCCGCATCGTAAATCAGCTTGAATTCCTTGCTCCCGATGCGCTTGCTCAGGATGGGCCGGAAACCCTGTTTCAGCGTTGGCTTGAAGACCATGTATTCGTCGGGATTGACCGAACCCTGCAC
>Ga0181521_10002317_pt1 | contig 23151 bp, 14 predicted proteins | sample PEATcosm2014_Bin_32_FD_119764 | JGI IMG/M metagenome (GOLD analysis project Ga0181521, IMG submission 119764) | Peatland microbial communities from MTU Mesocosm Facility, Houghton, MI, USA - PEATcosm2014_Bin02_60_metaG | ecosystem: Environmental > Terrestrial > Soil > Wetlands > Peat | place...
CGAGTTTGAGCCTGGAGACGAAAGCGCATTCCGCCAGCTCAACGAGGAATGGATTACGCGCTACTTCGAGATAGAAGCGAGAGACGCTGAGATCATCAATCATCCACAGGAGTGCATTCTCACGCCTGGGGGCCGCATCTTTTTCGCGGTGCTGGATGGCCGCTGTGTGGGCTGCTGCGCCCTGATACCAGCAGGGCAGGGCGAACTCGAGGTAGCGAAAATGGCGGTGACGGCGGCATGCCAGGGGATGGGGATCGGGCGCCGGATTCTGCATGCGGTGGTGGATGCGGCGCGGTCGGCGGGTGCGCGCCGGCTCCACCTGGAAACCAATCACGTGCTTGCCCCCGCGATCCATTTGTATGAATCGATCGGATTCCGCCGTGTGGCTCCCGACCATGTCGTCCCTTCGGCTTACGTGCGCGCCGACGTGTTTATGGAAATGGCCCTTGACACGCCGCGCGGGTAGTGCTATTTTTCTAGCATGATGCTAGAAACACTGCACGAGGCGGTCCGGTGAGCGCGGGGACCGGACTCAGCCGGCGGGAACGCCAGATCATGGACATCCTCTACCAGGGTGGCAAGCTCTCCGCCGCCGCGGTGCGCGAGGCCATGCCCGACGCGCCCAGTTATTCGGCGGTTCGCGCCATGCTCCGAGTACTGGAAGAAAAAGGCCACGTGAAGCATCAGGCGGAGGGCCTGAAATACGTCTATGTCCCCACCGTGGCGCGCGATAAGGCCAAGCGATCGGCCGTGAAACACCTACTCGACACCTTCTTCGCGGATTCGCCGGCGCAGGTGGTGGCCGCGCTGCTCGATGTTTCGGCGACCCAGCTTACGCGCGAGGACCTGGATCGCATGTCGGAAATGATCGAACGGGTAAAGAACGAGGAAGAGTAAATGCCGGAATGGTTCGCCACATTATGGAGCGCTGCCTGCAAGAGCACGGTCTTGATTGGCGCAGCGTGGCTGTCGGCTTTCGCGTTGCGGCGCCACTCGGCGGCTGCACGCCATCTGGTGTGGACGGCCGCGGCGGCCGGCATGCTGGCCCTGCCGCTGCTTTCCGTCTCGATGCCCGCGTGGCGCGTCCCTAGTTCCACGCTTGGGCCGCTGGTTTCGACGATCACGTTTCGCACCACCGCGGTGGCTTCGGCCCAAGCCCCCGGTTTGACGCCGGCAACGGCCGCATCGGGAGAGCCCGCCTCGCGCGGCGTACCGGCAGGCGTGCGATTCCTGATTCCACTGGTTTGGGCCGTCGGGTCTGCACTGGCGCTGGCCCATCTGGCGGCGGCCTGGCTGGTGATGTGGCGCAAGCGCCGCGGCGCAGCTCCGTTTGACGATTCTTCGCTTCTGCTTACACTTCGATGCACGCTCGGGATTCAGCGGGCGGTAGCGCTGCTCGAAGTTCCGGGCGGCGCCATGCCGCTGAGCTTCGGAGTGGTGCGTCCCGCGATTTTGCTGCCCGCCGACGCGCGCGAATGGAGCGAGGAGCGCCGCCGCGTGGTGTTGCTGCACGAACTCGCGCACATCCGCCGCGGCGATCTGGCGACGCAACTGGTGGCGCGCGCCGCGGTATCGATTTTCTGGTGGAATCCGCTGGCGTGGATGGTCTGGCGGGAATTTGTAAAGGAGCGCGAGCGTGCCGCGGACGATTTGGTACTTACTGCCGGCGAACGGGCCACGGCCTACGCCAGCCAACTTTTGGAAATAGCCCGATCCATGCAAGCAGCACCCGCGCTGGTATCGGCAGCGGTCGCCATGGCGCGGCCGTCGCAACTGGAGGGACGTCTTATGGCAATTCTAGATGGACGCACGAATCGCAAATCGCTCTCGCCACGCGCACCCCTGGCAGCCGTCGTGCTGACCATGGCGCTGGTCGCGCCGTTCGCGGCCTTGCAGGCGCAAGACAAACCGGATACCGCAACTCAGCCCAACCTCGAGGCCACGATTCAGGCGGCGGTGGCGCAAACGAATTACGAAATCCTCGATAGTGCCGCCACCACTTTCATCCATGCGCGCAAGTATGACGACGCGCAGAAGCTTCTGGAAAGCGCGCTTACGATACGGGCGAAAAGGTCGGGCGAGAACAGCGCGGAGTACGCTGCCGGACTGATGAAACTCGGCGATCTCGCCGCCAGGCGCGGGAAGGGCGCCGATGCGGTAAGTTTCTATACCCAGGCCGTTGCGTTGGGGGACACGTCCGAGACGGTGCCGGGACTGATTTATCTCGCTTCAAACGCGCTTGGCAAAAAGGACCCGGTCACTGCCGAAAGCTTCATCGATCGAGCGCTGGCGGTGACGCCATCGGGCAAAGACGCGGGCCGCGCGCTGACCGTGAAGGGCAATATCGCGGTGGCGAACGGGCTCAACGGCGTCGCCGAGTTGCAGTACCTGCAGGCTCTGGCGCAAGATCCTCCCAAATCGCCGGAAGCGGCTCTGACCATGGAAACCTACGCCAAACTGCTCGCTTCCGAGAGCCGGCAGGGCGAGTCGGACGCGCTTCTCGGCCAGGCCCTGCCGATTCGCCAGGCGCTGGTCGAAAAGATATCGACTCACGCGCCAGCTACGGTCCCAGAGGGAGCTATGCACGTTGGGAACGGCGTCGCGCCGCCGATGCTCTCGAACAAGCAAGAGCCGGAATACTCCGAGGATGCGAGGACCGCGAAACTGCAGGGAACGGTGCTGCTCAGCGTGACGATCGGCACAGACGGGATGGCGCACGACCTCAAACTGCTCCACAGCCTGGGATTCGGACTCGACGAAAAGGCGGCCGAGGCCGTCTCGCAATGGCAATTCAAACCCGGCACTCGCGACGGAGCGCCGGTACCGGTGCAGGCGACTATCGAAGTCAATTTCCGGCTCTTGTAGCTGCCATGTGAAAAGCACCGCTCCCTCGCGGTCGCGGCTCAGTAGCGGCTGCTCTGTCAGTTACGGCTGCCGTTTCAGCGCACTGTTGATGAGCCGCGACCGTGAGGACGCGGTGCCTTTCTGTTCTCTCCCCGACCTCCAGGTGCGCTATGCTGGATGCAAGCAAATCTGGCCACGCGTCTGGAGGGCTCCGTGAGTTTCCGTGAACAACTTCACGCCTACATCGCACGAGTGGAAACACGCCTGCGTTGGAGCACGGTCCTGCGCGGCGCGGCGATTCTCACGGGGAGCGCTTTGCTGGCGACGCTGCTGCTGGTGGCGATCGCCAACACGCGCGCTTTTTCGCAGGGCAGCATTACCTGGTCGCGGCTGGCGCTGATTCTGATTCTGACTATTGCGGCAGGCGCGGGTCTGGCAGTGCCGCTGCGACGGCTGACGCGCCGCCGCGCCGTCGGCACGGCGGAATCGGTTTTCCCGCAGTTCCAACAGCGCCTCACCACTTTTCTCGAGCGCGACGGGCAGGATCCCTTCGTCGAGTTGTTGGCCGGCGACACGCTGGATGTCGCACGATCGGCCGAGCCGCGCGAAATGGTGAGCGATTTCCGGCTGTGGAACTCGTTCGCGGTGGGCGCAGGCTCGCTCGCGGCCTTGATCTGGGTGATCGCCGCCGGACCAGGGTATCTCGGCTATGGGGCGTCGCTGCTCTGGACGGGTCCGCATCGCGATAAGCCGGCGATCTACGACCTGCGTGTGACTCCCGGGGACGCCACCGTGCGCCGCTATGCCGACCAGATGGTGTCGGCGGTGCCCACGGGATTGAAATCGCCGAGCGTCAAACTGTACGCTCGCTTCCAAAGTTCCTCGAAATGGGAAGAGATTGTCATGGAGCCCAAGGCGGCCAGCAGTTTCGCCGGCGGCTATCAATTCTTATTCGCGGGCCTGCCTGAGAACGTGGAATATTACGTTACGGCGGGAGCGATGACGTCGAAGCATTTCCAGATTCACGTGAGCGACCTGCCGGCGGTGAAGCAGATTCGCGTGACATACCGCTATCCGGCGTGGACGGGGATGCCGCCGGAGGTCGAAGAGCGCGGCGGCGACTTGCACGCCGTCGCGGGCACCGAAGCGGAGCTCGAGATCGCGACCGATCGTCCGTTACAACGCGGCCAGATCCTGCTCGATAACGGCAAGCCGGTGCAACTGGCGGGCGGGCAGAATAACGTCTATCGCGGCACCGTGAAGATGGACAAGGACGGCGTCTATCACGTGGCGGGCGTGGCGGATGGCCAGCCGGTGCGCGTGAGCGAGGACTTTTACATCGAAGCGCGGAAGGCCGACCCGCCGCAGATTGCGCTGGTGCGTCCCGGGCGCGGCGATTATCACGCCAACCCCATCGAGGAAGTGACGGTCGCCGCGAAGGCTACCGACGAGTACGGGCTCCGCAACGTCACGCTGCATTATTCCGTGAACGGCGGGCCCGAAACGACGGTAGATCTGCTGCCGAAAAAGGGCGAGAAGCAGGCGGATGGATCGACGACGCTTTCGCTTGAGCAATTCAAGCTTGCGCCCGGCGATCTGATCAGCGTGTACGCGACGGCGGCCGACGCTAACGCCGAAGCCCATACCGACATGACGTTCATTCAGGCCGATCCGTTCGAGCGGGAGTTCTCGCAATCGCAGGATTCGGGCGGCGGCGGTGGAGGCGGTGGGGGCGGCGGAAATCAGCAGGCGCAGATTTCGCAGCGCGAAAAGGAGATCATTTCGGCGACATTCCGCCAGCAGGCCGATAAGAATTCGACGGCGCAGCAGGCTGCCGACATCGCCAAGCTGCTGTCGCAATCGCAGGCCACGCTGCGCGATCAGGCGATCACGCTTTCGGGCCGCTTGCAGGCGCGCGAGCTGACCGACGAGGTGGAGGCGATCAACGATTTCCAGAAGGACATGATTACGGCGGCGGAGGCGATGACGCCGGCGGCGCAGGAATTACAGCACAAGAGCTGGAAAGAAGCGCTGCCGAGCGAGCAGAAAGCCCTGCAATATCTGCTGCGCGCGGAAGCCACGTTCCGCGAGATTCAGGTGGCGTTCGGGCAGCGCGGCGGAGGAGGCGGTGGTGGAGCGGCGCGCGACCTGGCGGCGCTGTTCGATCTGGAACTCGATACCGAGAAGAACCAGTACGAGAGCCGCAGCCAGACATCCACCGCCGAACAGAAGCAGCAGGAAATCGACGACGCGCTGAAGAAACTCGACGAACTGGCCAAGCGCCAGGACGAGTTGGCGCAACAGCAGCGCAACGGGCAGCAGACGGCGGAACAGAAGTGGCAGCAGGAGATGCTGGAGCGCGAGGCGCAGCAGTTGCAGCGCCAGATGGAGCAGCAACTGGCGCAGGGCACACAGCAAGGCCAAAGCGGGCAAAGCGGACAAAGCGGGCAGAGCGGCCAAAGCGGCCAGAGTGGAAAAAGTGGGCAGAGCGCTTCCGGGGCATCCGGCGGACAATCCGGTAGTGCCAGCGGCGCGAATTCCCAGCAGTCGGCGGATGCCGCGGCGCAGATGCGCCAGCAGGCGGCCCAGCAGGCGCTCGACCGCTTGCGGCAGGCTAACGAAGACATGCGGCGGGCGGCATCCGGCAACGCCAGTTCGGCCGATTCGCGGCGCGCGGCCGAGCGGCTGCGCGAGGCTACCGATCTCCTGGGGCAAACTCAGCAGCAGGATGCGGCCGGACGGATCAACCAACTGGCGCAGACGGCCGAACAGATCGCGTCGGAGCAGAAGCAGCAGGCCGATAAGGTACGCGACCTGATCAACCGGCAAAACGCCGCGCGCAATAGCGGCCAACAGCAAGGCTATCCCACGGCGCAGGATATCGACAAGATGGTGAGCGACCGCCAGCAGACCACCGACGAACTGGCGCGGCTCACGCAGCAGATTCGCGGGACAGCGCGCGAACTAGCGCCCACGCAACCGGCGGCTTCGGGCAAACTGCGCTCCGCACTCGACGGGCTTGGGCTGGACGAGAACGATCTCAACACGCGCATGCAGCGCAGTTCCGACTGGCTGCGCGGCGGCGATTTCTCCGACCAGGCGGAGTCGCGGCTGACGAACGATCTGCAGAAACTGGGGCAGCAGTTGCGGGATGCGGCGCACGCTGTGGGCGCTGGACAGCAGCAGGCGACGCAGGAAGCCTCGATCAACCGCGCGATGGATAATCTGTCGCGTTTGCGCGATCAACTGGCCGGGCTCGGCGGGCGGGGGAATCCAGAAGCCGGCCAACCGCAAGATGGCCGCGGCGGGCAGTCCGGGAACCAGCAGGCGCAAGCCGGGCAGCTCAGCCGCAACGGCCAATCGGGCCAGGGCGGCCAACAAGGCGGTCAGCAAGGCGGGCAAAATCGCGGCGGCGCGAATGGCGGGCGAGAGACCGGTCCGATGGGGAACCAGGTGGCCGGCGCGGGAGGAGAGCGCAGAGGCCAGGTCTTGGACAATCTGGACACCGGCAACACGCACATTGTGGGACCGGCGGTAGCGCCCAAGCAGGGTCCGAACCCGGCCGATGCACAGCGCGAGATCGAACAGGGATTGAACCTTCTCAACCAGGTTCGCAGCGCCGTGCAGGAAAGTCCCGAAGCGCGGCAGCAGGTACAGGCGCTGATCGACGAAATGCGCAATCTCGATCCCAAGCGATTTCCGGGGAATCCGGCGCTGGTCGAGCAAATGCATCAGCAACTGGTCAGCGGCGTGGACGCACTCGAGTTGCAATTGCGCCGGCAGCTAGACCAGAGTAAGGGCGGAACCATACGAAATACCGACCCTTCTAAAGTGCCCGCCGGATATCAGGACTCGGTAGCGGAGTATTATCGCAAGCTATCGGGTGGGCATTAGTTCTGTGACCGCATGGAAAAGTCCTGTGGGGGCAGACTTTGGTCTGCGGCGGACTTTAGTCCACCACCGGTCCAGCGGGACTAAAGTCCCGCGCAGGCTGAAGCCCGCCCCACTCCATCCGGCGTCGATCCTGCGGTCAAGACACTACTGTCGTGCGGAAGCTCACTCCCGCGCTGCATCAATGGCAAACCGCGTGCATCCATAGCACAGATACGATATGGCGAATCGACGGCCCGGCAGCGCTTCCGATCCGCTGTGGTATAAAGACGCGATCATTTACGAATTGCATGTAAAGGCCTTCGCCGACAGTAATGCCGACGGCATCGGGGACTTTCCGGGCCTGATGCAGAAGCTCGATTATCTGCAGGATCTGGGTGTCACGTGCATCTGGCTGCTACCTTTTTTTCCGTCCCCTTTGCGCGATGACGGGTATGACATCGCCGACTATCAGAATGTCCATCCCAGTTACGGCACGCTCGATGATTTCAAGGCATTCCTGGCGGCGGCGCACGATCGCGAACTGCAAGTGATGATCGAGCTCGTAATCAATCATACATCCGACCAGCATCCCTGGTTTCAAGCCGCGCGCTCTGCTCCTCCCGGCTCTCCGGAGCGGGAGTATTACGTATGGAGCGACACCGACGAAAAATACAAAGACGCGCGTATCATTTTTACCGACACCGAAAAGTCGAACTGGACGTGGGATCCGGTGGCCAAGGCGTATTTCTGGCACCGGTTCTTCTCGCATCAGCCCGATCTGAACTTCGACAATCCGCGGGTTCTCGAAGAAGTCCTGAACATCATGCGTTTCTGGCTCGATATGGGAGTGGACGGAATGCGTCTGGACGCGATCCCTTACATAGTAGAGCGCGCCGGCACGAATTGCGAGAACCTACCCGAGACGCACGCCGTCATCAAGTCCATCCGGCGCGCGATGGACGAAGGGTATGCCAATCGCACCATTCTAGCCGAAGCGAACCAGTGGCCCAGCGACGTGCGGCCGTACTTCGGCGATGGCGACGAGTGCCACATGGCGTTCCATTTCCCGGTGATGCCGCGCATCTACATGGCTCTCCGGCAGGAAGATCGCCTGCCGATTGTCGACATCATGAAACAGACGCCCGACATTCCCGATAGTTGCCAGTGGGCCCTGTTTTTGCGCAACCATGACGAACTTACTCTCGAAATGGTAACCAACGATGAGCGCGACTACATGTATCTGGCATATAGCGCCGATCCGCGGACGCGCCTCAACTTAGGTATCCGCCGGCGCCTCGCGCCCCTGATGGATAACAATCGCCGGCGCATCGAGCTGCTGAATAGCTTGCTTTTCTCTCTGCCGGGGACGCCGATCGTATATTACGGCGATGAAATCGGCATGGGTGACAACGTCTATCTTGGCGACCGCAACGGCGTCCGCACGCCCATGCAATGGAATTCCGACCGTAACGCAGGATTCAGCCGCGCCAATCCCGCCATGCTCTACAGCCCGGTGATCATGGACCCGGTTTGGGGTTACCAGGCATTGAACGTGGAGGCGCAGCAGAGCGACCCCTCCTCGCAGTTGAACTGGATGCGGAACATGATCGCGCTGCGCAAGCTCTTCCGCGTGTTCGGCCGCGGTACGCTGGAATTTCTCGCGCCGGAGAATCGCAAGATCCTGGCGTATCTCCGGCGTCTCGACGGCGAGCAGATTCTCTGCGTGATGAATCTCTCGCGCTTCGCGCAGCCGGTGGATCTCGAAATGCCCGATATGGCCGGAATGGTCCCGGTGGAAATGCTCGGCTATGTGGAGTTCCCGGCCATTACGCGCCAACCCTACCGTCTCACGCTCGGGCCGTATGGATTCCTGTGGCTCGAACTGCACGGCGCGCCCGACCACGCCGGCGCTCCGGTGGAAACGCCGGTGGAGGTGGCAGTGAAAACCGAAGTCGTAACCGGCTGGGCGGGGCTGATCCCCGATCTCGAAGCCAAGGTGCTGCCGGAGTACTTACCGAAGCAGCGATGGTTCGGCGGAAAGTCGCGCCATATTCGCAAGGTGCAGGTGTCCGACTGGGCCGAGTTCGCGGGCGCGGCACTGTTCATTCTGGATGTGGACTACGACAGCGGAGCGCCTGAGCGGTATTTCGCGCCGCTATTCGCCAAGAACGGCGCGGTGCAGGACGCGCTGCAGGACGACGCCTTCGCGAAAGCGCTGCTGACGATTCACGAATTCCCCACGGTGCAGGGCAGAATCGCGGGTGAATTGGCCGCCGAAGCCGGAGAAGGCGCGCCGTCGTTCGCCGTCCGCCGATCGTCCGCGGAGCAAAGCAATTCGTCGATCATTTACGGCGACCGCCTGATTCTGAAGTTATTCCGGCGGCTTCAGCCAGGGAAGAACCCCGATATCGAAATCGGAAAGTATCTCACCGGGAGCGCGCATTTCGATCGCGTGCCGGCTTTCATGGGCGCGATCGAGTATCGTCGGGATCCCGCCGAACCCTGCGCGCTCGCCATGCTTCAGAGACTGATCGCCAACGAAGGCGATGGCTGGACGTGGACTACCGAGGAACTCGAGCGCTACTACGAGAATTGCGCGCGAACGCCATTTCCGCAGGCGCCCGAGCCGGCGCGCGATCACGTCGGCGCTTTTCTCGAGGCCGCCGCCGTATTGGGACGGCGTACCGCCGAATTGCACGTGGCGCTCGCGGCGGCTACCGACGATCCGGCATTCGCGCCCGAGCCTTTCGACGCGCGGCAGCTTGACGCAGCGACCGCCGGGATGCGCGACGAAGCCGCAAAGGCTTTCGATCTTCTGAAGGCCAATCTCTCCGCGCTGCCCGATGAAATTCTGGTGATGGCCGGCGTCGCATTGGGAAAGCGCCGGCAAATTCTCGAACGCCTGAGCCTTCACGCACAGGATCACGACTACGGAAAGCGCATCCGCACGCATGGCGACTACCATCTGGGCCAGGTTCTGCGCACCAGGAACGATTTCGTGATTATCGATTTCGAGGGCGAACCGGCGCGGCCGCTTGCCGAGCGGCGCGCCAAACATTCGCCCTTGAAAGACGTGGCGGGAATGCTGCGATCGTTCAGCTACGCGGCCAACGCCACGCTCATGACTTATATCACGCGCCACCCAGAGGATTTCGAAGCGCTCGAGCCGTGGGCCACGCTTTGGGAGCGTACCGTCAGCGCCGAGTTTCTTTCCACTTATCGCGAAGGTACTCCGGGAAGTAACATTCTGCCGCCCGCGGAAGAGGATTTTCGCCGGCTGTTCGATGCCTATCTGCTGGAGAAAGCTACTTACGAACTGATGTATGAACTCAACAACCGGCCCACGTGGGTGCGTATTCCCCTGGCCGGCATCCTGGCGCTGGCGGCATAAATATCATGGCGGAGCCAGGCGTGGAGCAGATCGAATCGGCCGATGCGGTAATCGGGTTGGTGCCGGCGGGACGCGACAACCACTCCGTGGAGAAAACCATCGCGCACATCCTCGAAACTTCCGTGCCGATACGCATCGCCCTGCTCCATCCTCCGCTCTCCGGCGGCAACGGCCAGCCGCCAACGGCGCCGCCCAACTGGCAGTTAATCGCCAGCCCACAACTTGCCTTCGACCCCTCCGCGCTCGCGCAAAGCCTGGGGGACAGCTTTCGCGCCACTTTCGAGACGGCGCAAAAACTCCATTCGCGCGCCTGCGCGCTGGTGGCCTCCGATCTTTCCACCACTACCGTCGATTGGGTCAGCTTACTGCTTCAACCGGTCGTGGAAGAGCAGTTCGACCTGGTAACGCCATGTTATGCGCGCCAGGCCTTCGAAGGCATGATCAATCGAGCCATTGTTTACCCGTTGGTGCGCGCGCTTTACGGAATGCGCATTCGCAATCCGCTGGGTCCGGATTTCGGCGTTTCAAGCCGCCTGCTGGAGCGGGTTTTCAGCGCGCCCCACGCCCGTCCGCACGCGCTGCCGTCGCTTGCCGCCGAGGCTGTCACCAGCGGCATGCCGCTGTGCCAGGCGCACCTTGGCCCGCGAAATTACGCCGCCCCCGATTGGACCAATCTCAGCTCATTGCTGGCGCGCCTGCTTGGGCCGCTCTTCCTCGATGTGGAGCGCTACGCGGCGCACTGGCAGCGCGCCCGCGGATCGCAGCCGATTCGCGAATTCGGACAACCGATGTATGTCGAGGCGCCGCAAAGCACCCTGGATGTTAGCCGCCTGATCGACTCGTTTCATTTGGGCACGCGGAATTTGCTGGAAATCTGGGGCATGATCTTGCCGCCATCGACGCTGGTGGAGTTGCGCCGGATGGCGCGCACCGCTGCGGCGCAGTTCCGCATGCCGGACGTCGTCTGGGCGCATGTGGTCTACGATTTCGCCCTGGCGCATCGCTTACGCACCATCAGCCGCGAACAGATGTTGCGCGCGTTGACGCCCATTTATCTGGGCTGGGTTGCCTCTTACGCGCTCGAGTTGGAGCATGCGTCTCCGGAGGCGGCGGAGCAGAGGCTGGAAAGGCTCTGCGTGGTTTATGAAGAGACCAAGGCCTATTTCGTTTCGCGGTGGCGTTGGCCGGACCGCTTCAATCCCTAACGAGAGGAGAGAATTCCATGTGGGAACAAGTCAGGCAGACCTTGTATCAATCGACTGTTGGCGCTGTGAGCCGGCTGGCGAGCCTGTTGCCGGGCTTACTCGCCTTATTGGTGGCCGTCCTGTGTTCGCTGGTGCTGGCATGGCTGGCGGCCGCGATTCTCCGGCGCGTCCTCGCCTCCATTCATTTCGACGAGCGATTGGAAGGCTGGGGCGTCACGGGCCTGGCGGAATATTCGCCGCAACATACCCCATCGCTTCTGGTCACGCGGGTAGTCGCCTGGGCGATCGTGCTGGCGGGGGTGGTGCTGGGCCTCGGCGCCGTGGAGGCCACGGTCACCTCGGACCTGACCTTGCGGCTCTTCGATTATCTGCCGAACGTGGCGGCCGCAATCGTGGTGTTCATCGTCGGCGCCATAGTGGCGCGCTATCTTGCGCGCACGGTGCTCATCGAATCGGTCAACATGAACCTGCATTACGCGCGCCTGTTGAGCCTGGGCGTGAAATGGCTGGTCATGGTATGCACCATCGCCATGGCATTGGACCACCTGCAGATCGGTAGCGGCATTGTGCATCTGGCATTCGGGATCCTGTTCGGCGGCATCGTGCTGGCGCTGGCGCTCGCCGTGGGGCTGGGGTCGAAGGAACTCGTCAGCCGGTCGCTCGGGCGGGAATCAAGGTTTTCCGCCGATACCGAAGAACCCATCCGGCACATCTGAGCGTTCGACGCATTCGCATGCGAACACGTACATGCCGGCCGACCACGCCTGGAACTTCACCCCCATGGGTTCGCGCGTCTGGCCGTGATGCCACTCGTTAAACTCCCCCGCGCGATTCAAGGCGGCGAGCCGGTCGAGCGCTTTGGCGGCGCCGTCCAGCCGGCCGGCTTTCACTAATGCGGCCACATAGAATCCGCCGATGAACGGCCAAATGCCGCCGTTGTGGTAATGGTGCGGAAGGTTGAGCATGCCGTAATAGTCGCGCCAATCGGGATGGCCGGGCTCAATTACCGGCGTCAGGCTAGCCATCGGGGCGTCGGCCATTCCGTTCCGCTCCATGAAGTCGAGAATCGTCGCCGTCTTACTCTCATCCGCCACGCCGGAGAGGATGGCGAGTAAGTTGCCCAGTGAGTCGAACCATTCGCCTACCGCGCGGAACCCCAAGTAAGGAAGATAATACCGCTCCGATATCAGATCGCGCTTCACCGGCAGCCAGCGCCTGCGTCCCAGCGAGTCCTGCTGCTGCTTGCTTTCAGTACTGAAGGTGTGAGCCACGTGCCGGAGCATGTTGCCATCGCCCTCGTACCAGAAGAAGCGGTTGATTCTCTCGGCTACCATTGCCGCGCGCTCATTTTCACCGGCGGCGCGCAGGGCGAGGACGTAAAGGCAGTTCAGGTATAGTCCTTTGCCGCGGGTGCAGAACAGATCCTGCCAGTCGGCGCTCTCCTGCATGCTCAGGAGTCCACTCTGGTCGACGTCCTGGCAGGCGTACCAGTTGAGGATCGATGCAGTCGCCGCGCGGTCCGGCGCGATCAATGAACTACCAATGATCCACCATAATCCGCTATCGGCGTAGGCGCGGAAATTCGCGTGCAGAGTGGCGGAATCGACGTTATTGGGGATCTCTCCGCCGGGAGCCTGCTTTTGACGCAGCAGGGCGACGCTGGCATGAAGGGCGTGCTGAATCTGGTCGTCGCCGATAAAGCGCGCGCCCAGCAGCGTGATCATGCCGTCGCGCGCCCACACCTGATGATGCCCCACCCGGGCACCGGAGGCCATCATCCCCGTGTCGGTCGCGCACATTTTGATGGCGTAGACGGCGTCCGAGTAGTCCACAATTCATTTTAGCGGGAGCGATCCGCAAGCTCTCCGATGTCGGCTGGATACGCCCTTCGTACATGCGCTTGCTATGTTACAGCGCTTAATAATGTCCGTCACCCCCGCTGTTGTCCACTTTGCCCCGAAACATGGTGTAGACCAGAACGGAATAGCCGATCGCGATTGCCATCCCGATGCTCCACCAAATCAATCCGATGGAGAGTGAACTCGGGCCGGCGGAGGAGTTCCAGATGGTGAGATTCAGGGCCGGGTCGCTTCCGGATGGCAGCAGCACCGGGTAGAGCGCGAACGCGGCGCCGGCGAGCATGGCAGTCAGGTACCCGCAGGAGAACAGGAACGCGTTGCGCTCGCTCCCACGGCGCGAACAGTAACGGATGCCGCCGAGGGCCACGACCACCGCGAGGGGAATGATCCAACCGACCGGCAGCGCGCGGTAGTTATCGAGGACTCGCGGTCTCACCACGACGGTGGCCGCCAATCCGGCGATGGTGCCGACGGCGACCACCGGCCACAGACGGTTGGCGATCGCCCCCATGCGGGTTTGCAGCGGTCCGGTGGTCTTCATGATGACGTATAGCGCACCGTGGAGGCTTGTGGCCGCGATCGCCATCAGGGCGCAGAGTGCCGTGTACCAATCGAGCGCACCCGGATTGGGCCCGGGCGCGAAATCGGTCCACAACGGGACGAAGAAGTAATGATCCTTGCCCAAGGGCACGCCGCGGATCACGTTCCCCAGGGCCGCGCCGAACAGCACCAGAAGTAGCAAGCTAGCAATGGAGAGCATGCCGTCGAAGAAATCGCGCCACAGGGAGTTATCGAGATGCGCGCGGAACTCGATGGCGATGGCGCGCAGAACCAGCAGCCACAGAACCATGCACAGCGGCAGGTAGAAGCCGCTGAAACTCGAGGCGTAGAGCAGTGGAAACGCGTAAAAAAGAGTGCCGCCGGCGGCGAGCAGCCATACTTCATTGCCATCCCAAACCGGTCCGATGGAGCGCAGCAGCAGGCGCCGTTCCTCATCGGTCCGCGCGGCAATCAGGTGCAGCGCGCCCGCGCCCAGATCGAAGCCATCGAGCACCACGTAAGCCGTCAGCATGAAGGCGACGAGAATGAACCATACGGTTTCCATCATGCTTGTGCTCCCGACACGGCGGTGTGAGGCGCCGGTCCTTCCGCGATCTGCCGCGACATCAGGAAAAGATAGAGCAGCGTCAGCACCGCGTACAGGCCCATGAATCCGAGCAGGGTGAAAAGTCCGTTGGCGGCCGAGACGTTGGCGGAAAAGCCTTGCTCCGTTCGCAGCAGCCCGTAGACCAGCCAGGGTTGGCGTCCGGTCTCCGCCACCAACCATCCGGCGGTATTGGCGATGAACGGAAATGGCGTGGTCAGCATCAGGATCCACAGCATCCAGCGACTGTGGTCAAGAGCGCCGCGCCAGAGCAGAAACGCGGAAACCGCCATGATCGCGAGGAAAACGGTTCCGAGCCCGGCCATCACGTGATAGGCGAAATAGAGCAGCGGAATGTTGGTGGGCCACTGGTCTTTCGGAAATTGATCGAGCCCTTTCACCTCGGCCCGCGTCGTGCCGTAAATCAGGAAGCTGAGCAGTTTACTTACGACGATGGGGTTGTCGATGCGCTGGTGCTCGACATCCGGCTGCCCGAGGATCACCATCGGCGCGCCCGCCTTCGACTCGAAGAGCGCTTCCATGCCGGCGGTGGCGGCCGGCTGGTGTTGGGCCATGTACTTGCCGTGCATATCGCCGGTCGGGAATACCTGGGCGATTGTCGCGATGATTCCGGCGATTACGCCAACGCGCAGGAAGATCGCGCCGAATTCGGAATCGCGGCGGTTCAGCAGATAGAACGCGCCCAGCGCCGCCATCACGATCGAGCCGGTGGTCAGGGCGCCGGACATGGTGTGCGCGTACTGGATGAGAGCCCAGGGATTGGTGAGAACGCCCCAAAAGCTCGTGACTTCGAACCGGCCGTTGGGCAGAATCCGATACGCCACCGGGTGCTGCATCCAGGCGTCCGCCGCCACGATGAAAAATCCCGAAAGCCACGAACCTGCGAACACCATGAATGCCGCCCACCAGTGGCCGCGGCGGCCCAGGCGGCGCTCGCCGAACAGCAGCAGACCGAGGAATGCCGATTCCAGAAAGAACGAGAACACGGCTTCCATGGCCAGCGGCTGCGCGATCACTCCGCCCGTGAATTCCGAGAATCGCGCCCAGTTGGTGCCGAACTGGAACTCCATTGGAATGCCGGTGACGACGCCGGCCACGAAGTTGATGCCGAAGATTTTCGTCCAGAATCGGGCCGCTTCGTCGTAGACCGGGCGATTGGTTCGCAATGCCAGCGTCTTGAGCACGACGATGAGCGGCGCGAGCCCCATCGTGAGTTGAGGGAAAAGGTAGTGGTATGTGATGGTGAACGCGAAGTGAATGCGATGAATGAACAGAGCATCATTCATAGCGGTATTATAGTTGGCGCGGGAGTGCGCTCGCGAGAATTCCACCAGTGCGTCGCGCGGTCGATGATGGGCATGCGCATGGCAGGAGGCCGCAAGAAATGCACCGCTCCCTGGCGGTCGCGGCTCAGTAGCGGCTGCCGTTTCAACACGCATTGGTGAGCCGCGCGCGCGCAAGCAAGCGGTTTGCTGCTAGTTCTGCAAGCCCCTGTTGAGTGGCTGCCCACCCGGCCGCCAGTGCCAGGCGAGGCAAGTCTTTTCGAAGGTTATCGCGCCTTGCGCAACGCTTTCCATGCCTGGACGAATTCCTGAATGGCCCTGGGGCAGGGAACGCGGCCATTCACGTTGTAGCGGCAGGCGTTGTGGGTGGCTTTGTAGAAGATCTCGAGTTCGAAGGGCTTCATGGCATCGAGGCGCGCCCGGAGTTCTTCGAGTTCGCCCACGCTGAGGGTCTCGCTCGATCCGGTATTCGGCCGGCGTGCCATATTCGCCTTTTCTTCGCTGCCGATTGTAGCACACCTACTGAGCCGCGACCGCGACGGAGCGGTGCTTTTTGGTGTCTGGTCGATGAAAAGGCACCACTCCCTCGCGGTCGTGGCTCATCACTCGTTGCGCAGGGAGGCCAGAGGATCGAGACCGGCGGCCCTGCGGGCCGGCAGGTAGCTGGCGGCGGCGCTTACCGCGAGCAGCAGCGCGGGCGCGATGGCGTAAACCGCCGCCGGTGTGGCGCCCACTCCGAAGAAAGCTGCCGTGAGGACGGGCAGGGCGAGTTTGGTGAGTACGCCGCCAATGGCGATACCCGCGAGGGCCAGAATCAGACCGCGGCGCTCCACCAGCCAGACCACGTCGCGGCGGCTCGCGCCGAGCGCCACGCGGATGCCGAATTCCCGAATGCGGCGGCTCACAGTGTAGGCGATCAAGCCGTAAAGACCGATGGTGGCCAGCGTCACGCCGATGAACGCCATCGTGCCCACCATCTGGAAGAATTGCAGCCAGGTATCGGTGGCGCGGCTTTCATAAAGCGTGGCGATGGGACGGAGATTGAACACCGGCATGTTGGCGTCGATGGATCGCACCAGGTCGCGCATAGGGCCGGCGAGAGAGGCGGCATCGCCGGTAGATTGCACCACGAGGGTCATGCGGGGGCGCGGATTTTGCGCATAGGGAACGTAAACGTATGGCGACGGCGGTTCGTTTACGGTGAGGTAGTGTTCGGTTTTGGCGACACCGACGACTTCGGCTTCCGGTCCGTCCGGCGTATCGAGCCGAAGCCGCTTACCGATGGCGTCCTGCTTGGGCCAATACGTCTTGGCGAACTGCTCATTTACGATAGCGACGCGGCGGGAATCGGCGCGGTCGGCATCGTCGAACATGCGTCCCCGCACGATCGGGACGCGCAGCACGCGGAAAAATCCCGAATCGGCCGCGGCGCCGAATTCGATGGTCTTTTCGCTGCCCTTGGGAAACTGATAGCCTTCCGGCGCCACCGTCATCACGGCCTGCGACGTGGAGAGCGGCACAGCCTCGGTCATTGCCACATCAGCGACCCCCGGCATGGCGCGCGCGCGGTCGACAAGCTGGCGGTAGAACGCCATCATCTGGGCTGGTGTGTAGTGGATCATCGCGGGGGCGGTGTCCATTGAGATCACGTGGTCGGTGCGGAACTCGGGCGGGACGACCAGAGCATGGCGGAAGCCGGCGAGAAACATTCCCGCCGCGATGAGCACCACCATCGCCAAGGCAACTTGTCCGGCCACGAGGATGTCGAGCCCGATAGTGCGGCGCGGCCCGGAAGCGCCATGGCCGCCCGATTTCAGCGCGCCGAGGAAATCCATCCGCACTGTCTGCCAGGCGGGAGCGAGGCCGAAGACCAGGCAACTGACGGCCGCGGCGACGAGGCTGAATTGGACGACGCGCCAATCCATTTCGACCGGCAGGATGTTGGGCGGATCGCTGGGAACACTGAGCGTTTCGAGCAGCAGAACTCCGCCATATGAAAACGCCACTCCCGCCGCGCCGCCGAGCATAGCCAGCAGGAAGCTCTCGGTCATCAACTGGCGAACCAGGCGTCCGCGGCCGGCGCCGATGGAGAGCCGGATCGCGATCTCACGGCCGCGCGCGCGGCCCCGCGCGAGCAACAGGTTGGCCAGATTGGAGCAGGCGATGATCAGGATCAGGCCGACCAGGCCCATGAGCATTTTAATGAGCGATAGGAGCTGCGGGGTTTGCTTGATCCGCCGCGAGAGTTCGGTGAGGACGAAGGCGCGGCGGTTGCGATCGGTCGCGGGGTACTGGCGCTCGAGCGCGGCGGCGATGGTGGCGAGTTCCGCCCGCGCCGACGCCTGGCTCGCGCCCGCCGCCAGCCGGCCCTTGACGATCAGGTCGCGCCGCGAGCGATCTCCCAGCGGATTCTTCGCCGCGGCGGAGAGGGGCTGGGACATCGCCAGGGGAAGATAGATGCTGGGGCGGCGGAAAAGCTCGGTTCCGGTGAACCATTTGGGAGCGATGCCCACCACGGTGAAGACGATTCCGTTGATGCGCATGGTGCTGCCGACAATGCGTTGCGAGGCCGGAAACTGGTCGCGAAAATCGTCGCTGACGATCGCCACGGGCTCGCCGGCGCCATTGGTTTCCTCGGGTAGAAAGGCGCGTCCGGCGGCGGGCGGCACTTCGAGAACGGAGAAGAAGTTGTCGCTCACCAGGGCCGCGAAGCGCACGCGCGCCGGCGCGGCGGGATCGGTAGCGGCGGCTACGGTGGCGATCCGGTAGGCGGCGAGGCCGGCGAACGAGCGGCTTTTCTCGCGGAGATCGCGGTAATCGGGGAACGACATTCCCTCCAAAGGTACGTCCGGCGTGGTCAGAGTGACGTCGAAAACGCGGGATGGATGGGGCACGGGCAGCGGGCGCAGGAGCAGGGCATCGGCAAAGCTGAATACCGCGCTATTGGCGCCGATGGCGAGCCCCAGCGAGAGCGCGGCGATGGTGACGAAAACGGGCTGGCCGCGCAGAGTGCGCAGCGCATAGCGCACATCGGCCGCGATGCTCATGAGCCATGCCCAACCCCAGGCGGATCGGGCGTTCTCCATGGCCAGCGCCACGTTCCCCAACTCCTTCGGCCCGGCGATGGCGGCGAGCGATTCCAGCTCTTCACGCATTTCGTTCTCTTCGCGGCGGCGCCAGGCGGGCCAGAGATATCTCAGGCGTTTCCATCCCCTCATGTTCAGAGAGTCTATATGAAGAGTATCTATATGTCAATGGCTCGACCGGCCGAGCTTGTCGAAGGGGATGGCGTCTTCGATGTGCATGCGGAGGCTGAACACGGAGGCGGGGCCGCGGTCACGATTGTAGCCGGGGTCGGAGACGTGCTGGTAATCGAACGCCATGGAGACCCCGCGCCAGATGTGCGCGGTGTAATAGGTCTCGAAGATTTTCTCGAGCCCGTAGTTCAGCCCGCCGTCGCCGAGGATGAACCCCGAGCCGCCGAGCTCCAGGTAGCGGCGATGATCGCCGGAGATCCCGTTGGCTACCATCGCCACCCCAACTCTGTCCTGCGGACGATGCCACGGCGTGCCGCGAAAATCGCCGCCGATTTCGGCGGTGCGATCGACCTCGGTATAAGCGAACGATTCCGTATGCCCGTCGTTCCATCCCAGCCGGAAAAAGCCGCGCCAGAGGCTTGTCAACTCCTGCTCGGCATTCAGGCCGAAGCCGTACTTCACGCGCCCTTGTTTGCGATACAGAGTGATGTCGGGGACGGCATCTTTGCCAGAAAGGTAGCCGTCGATCGCCTCGCGATAAAGCCCCATATTGGCGTGATTCTCGAACGCCAGCGCCCGCACCACCGTCGAGCGCTTGGGGAGCAGCGTGGGGTGGTATTCGAATTCGTAATTCTCGCCGCGTGCCCGGGCAATGTCCCAATCCAGGATGATGCCGTTGGCGACGGTCGGCATCAGGAATTCGCCGAATCGCGCCGCCCATTTTTCGTCGTAGTATTCGGCGAGGAAGCCGTAGGTGTAGCCGCGGGTGTCGGCGGCATAGTCGAAGGCGCCGTTGTTCACCACGGTCCAGTTCATGAACTGCAGGTGGCTGTCGCTGCCTGCGGAATTGAGGTCGAAGAAATCCACCGTGCTCAGCTTGCCCGCGCGCAGTTCCAGGCGGCGGGTGGGGACGGCGGCGGCGAGTGAAAGGGGATTGCGCGTGGCCTCGGTGATCTCTTTGCTCAGCGGGATGGTGTAGTGCAGCATCACGCGGGCGATATAGGGATCCTGGCTCAGCGCCGGATTGCGCACTACGTCGAGATTGGTGAATCCGGCGATGCCCAGCGCCTGGCCCAGGCCTGCTCCTCCGGCGCTTTCGACGTCGGCGAGAATCTCGAGTTGCGGTGTGATGCGGAAGCCGGTGTACAGAGTCTCGACGCGCGAGGTGGCATCCTGGGCCTGAGTCGAAAAGCTATTCGGTCCGGAGTACCTGGCGTCGAACGCGGGGTGGTATTGGCTGATGAAGTTGCCTTGCACCGAGACCCAGAATCGATCCCAGAAAGTTTCCGGAGCGCTCAGCACGACGCCCTGTTGAGGCGCGGGCGCGTCTCCGCCTTGAGCGAAGATAGGCCAAGACGTCAAAATAAGGAAGGCAAGAAGAAGTCGCAAGAATTACCATGGTTGAGTACCTCGCCGTGCTCTGTCAACGATTCCCGCCATGTATACCGAAAATTCATGATTTTGTAACATGGATGTGATCTTGCGCCGCGGGGTTCGATGTGAGGATGGAGAGAACTCTCGACCATGAACGCGTCAGCAACGAAGTGGATTGCCGGGCTGGTCTGTTGTTGTGCTCTGGCCGCACCGGCAGAGCGGACCGGCCGCCGGCTTTTTGTGGAACCCTTCGCCACTAAGACGGCGCCCGATAAGTTGCGCCAGTATGTGATAGCGCAACTTAGTAAGTTCCCGTCCGTTTCGCTGGTGTCTAGCGAATCCGGCGCCGACCAGATCCTGGGCGGCGGCGGAGAGATCTGGGTCAAGGGCTATCGCAGCTTGAATCCTCGTTCGGGCCGGCTGCCTTCGGACGGAACGCCGGTTTATGCCGGGTACCTGTCGGTGGAACTCCGCAATACGCACGGGGAAACCGTTTGGTCGTACCTCGCCACGCCGGAGAGCGACGGCGGGGACATCTCGAAAGATCTCGCCAAGCGGATCGCCAGGCACGTGGCGGCGGCAATGGCAGAAGAACCGGCGCCGCCTCGCGCGGCCGCGATGCCGCAGCCCGCTGTTACCATTCATGGCGCCGGCGCCACTTTTCCGTTTCCGGTGTATTTCAAGTGGCTGACCAATTACCGGCGCGAAAATCCCGCCGTGGACATCTCGTATGAGCCCGTGGGATCGGAGGCCGGTATTCGCAGGCTCCTGGAGGGGAAAATCGACTTCGGGGCTTCCGACAATCCGCAGGCGATCCGCGAAATCTCGCCGGAGGACGAGAACCGGTACCTGTTTTTCCCATCGGTGGCCGGCGCCGTGGTCCCGATCGTGAATCTGCCCGGCCTGACGAGCGATCTTGCGTTCACGCCGCAAGCGCTGGCGGGAATTTATCTGGGCAAAATCACGAAATGGAACGACCCCGTTCTGCGCCAGTCGAATCGCGGCGTGAACCTCCCGGATCTCGACATCGCGGTGGTCCATCGCGCGGACGGCAGCGGCACAAGCTATGCGTTCACCGATTTTTTATCCAAGACCGTGCCGGAATGGAAGTCGCGGGCCGGTTCGGCCCTGAATCCGAAATGGCCGGTGGGACGGGGAGCGAGCGGGAACGAAGGTGTGGCCAGCCTGGTGAAAGAGATGGGCGGGTCGATCGGATATGTGGAGTACATCTATGCGATCGAGCACCACGTCAGCTTCGGGAAGGTGCGCAATCAGGCTGGCGAATTCGTGGCGGCGAGCCTGGAAAGCATCGCGGCGGCAGTGAGCCACGCGGCGCCGGTCGCGGACGATTTCAAGATTTCGATGGTGAACGCGCCGGGCGCGGGGTCTTACCCCATCGCGTCGTTCACGTGGCTGGTGGTTCCGGCGCACATTGCGGATGACGCGAAGCGCAAGGCGCTGGCGGCGTTTCTCCAGTGGATGCTTGGACCGGGGCAGGCGCAGTCGGCGGCGTTGGGATACCTGGCGCTGCCGAAAGAGCTGGTCGTGCGGGAATTGGCGGCGATCGGCGGGATGAAATAGATGCTGTAGATCCCGGGGGCAGGAGCGATCAGCGAGCCTGTGCCGCGAGGAGATCTCAGATGAAACAGCGAGTTCGCCAGGCGCGGAATGCTGATCTCCGGAAGCTGAAAGCTCCCGTCATTAAGATCTCAAATACCCTTTAGTCCCAATACTTCGCTCAAGCTTCCGGCCCCCCATCGCTCAATCCGGTTTCTGCCCCCTAGCGGGTGGTGGGTTTTTTACGCGTCAACGCGCGGAAGGATCTGTCTCCGAGCGGACGACGGTACGGACGGAGCGGCGGTTGGCTGATGCAGGCGCTTTTGCCGTTCCTAATCTGTCAGAAACCGAATTCAGTCCGTACCTGTCCGAGCTTCGTACGAGTGGCGCGTCATCCGTCCGCGATCCAAATCAGTCACAGCCGGAGAACTGCTGCCGTGCTACCGGACTCCTGTGCGAAAGAGGATTTCGCGTCAGTAATCGGTGCCCCGAGTCGTTCTGAGACGGTGAATCGCAAACCGAACGGGATGTCAAACAGGACTCGAAATGTTCTGCGGCGATCGGTCCTACTCCAGCCGTAGGGCGTCCGTGGGGCTCACGTTCGAGGCCCGCCACGCGGGCATGAAGGCGGCGGCAAGGGCTCCCGCCGCGAGGACCATTGCGGCTGCGGCGATCGTCGCCGGATCGGTGGCAGTGACGCCGAACAACTGCGACTGGACAAGCTTGCCGAGGGCGGCGACGCAAGGCAGCGCGAGGGCCACGCCGGCGGCGATCATGGAGACGGCATCGCGCAGCACGAGGCGAAGAGCCGAGGCGCGCGTAGCGCCGAGCGCGAGGCGGATTCCGATTTCGCGGGTGCGGCGCGTCACGACGAACGACATCACACCATAAAGGCCGACCATCGAAAGCAGCAGCGCCAGGCCGCCGAAGCTGCCGGAGAGCGCGGCGAGCATGCGCTCGGTATTGAGGGAGCGGTTGACCTGGTCGTCGAGGGTGCGGAACCAGAGGATCGGCAGCCGCGGGTCGTCCTGGCGGACCAGGCGGCGGATGGAGGGAATGGCCAACTCGGCAGCGCCGCGAACCTTGACATAGAGGGTAGCGCCGGTGTCGTCGTGTTCGAAGAGCGGGAAGAAGACCTGCTCGGAGTGATCACGGACGCCGCGATAGCTCATGTCGGCGACAACGCCGACGATGCGGCTATTGGGCTTGACGTCCGAGCTACCGCCCCGGGCGATGAGGACGCCGAGGGGATCGCGGCCGGCCAGATAGCGCTTGACGAAGGCCTGATTGACAATGGCGCAACGGGGACCGATCTCGCCTACGGGAAGGGTGTCGCTCTTGTC
>Ga0181521_10002319_pt1 | contig 23148 bp, 18 predicted proteins | sample PEATcosm2014_Bin_32_FD_119764 | JGI IMG/M metagenome (GOLD analysis project Ga0181521, IMG submission 119764) | Peatland microbial communities from MTU Mesocosm Facility, Houghton, MI, USA - PEATcosm2014_Bin02_60_metaG | ecosystem: Environmental > Terrestrial > Soil > Wetlands > Peat | place...
CGATGGAGGGGAGACCGAGCTTGACAAGACAGTGATCGAGCGCCTCAACGATCCGCTGGTACACCTCATTCGAAACTGCATCGATCACGGCCTCGAGCTGCCCGGGGTTAGAGAGGCTGCCGGTAAGCCAGGGCAGGGGACCGTCCATCTGGCGGCAATGCATTCGGGCGCCTACGTGCTGATCCGTGTAACGGACGACGGCGCCGGTCTGGACGCCGATGCAATCAGGTCCAAGGCCGTGGAAAAGGGGTTGATGGCAGCCGATACGGAACTTTCTGAAAAGGAACTCTTTTTGCTGATTTTCGCCCCGGGTTTTTCCACCGCCCGGCAGGTTACCAGCGTCTCGGGCCGGGGTGTCGGAATGGACGTAGTGAAACGCAGCATCGATGCCCTGCGGGGTTCCATAGACGTCAGCAGCCAAAAGGGCATGGGGACGACCATCACCCTCAAGCTGCCTCTCACCCTGGCTATCATCGATGGACTGCTGGTCGAAGTCGGGGATGGGCGCTATGTCCTCCCGCTCTCCATCGTGGAGGAGTGCGTGGAATTGACGCGAGAGGATGTGGCAGGAGCGCACGGGCGCCACATTACTCACGTGCGAGGCGAAATCGTCCCCTACATTTTGCTCCGCCAGAGTTTTGCGATCACCGGCAATGCGCCGGAAGTCCAACAGATCGTTATCACCGAATCCCCGGGCGGCAAAGTTGGTTTCGTGGTGGATAAGGTCGTCGGGGAGCACCAAACGGTCATCAAAAATATGGGCAGAGCCTACCGCAACGTGGATGTGATCTCCGGTGCGACAATTCTGGGCGATGGGACGGTGGCGCTCATCATGGATGTACCCAAACTGGTGCAGGGTGTCGAAGTACTGGAATCTTTGGCGAATTAGCAGACAGGAGCAGTGAGCATGGCGTTCACCTATTTTCTCAGAGACCTGCAAACGTTGGAACGTGTTGTCGAACACGTGGTCCCATACACATCCGGCCGCAGCTGCGTGCAGGTCTGGGATGCCGGGTGCGCCATGGGACAGGAGCCATATTCCCTGGCCATGCTGTTTGCCGAAAACATGGGGCGCTTCGCTTTCAAAAACCTCCGAATTCACGCGACAGACCTGGACGATTGCAGTCTCTTTGGGGACATCATACGCACCGGGATCTATCAGGGAGAAGAAGTCAAGAGAATGCCAAGAGAGGTTTTGGAGAAATACTTTCAGCAGGATGACAAAGCCGGGTGCTTCAGGATATCGGAGCTTCTTCGAAGCCGAATCCAATTCCAAAAGCACGATCTCCTTTCGCTGAGATCCATAGGGGACGGCTTCAGCCTGATCGTGTGCAAGAACGTTCTACTTCATTTTCAGTACGCCGAACGTGTCGAGGTGATCAGGATGTTCCACAGCTCACTTGCTCAGGGCGGGTTCTTCGCTACCGAGCAAACACAGAAAATGCCTCCGGAGGTCGCCCATCTGTTCGAAAAGGTAAGCGGTGACGCCCAGCTGTTTCGGAAGGTGGAGGATGGGTGATTAGGGTGGTCGCGCTGAACCGCAACCCGAAAGCCTATTCGCGCAGACAGGGGGACCCCGTAGCATAGGGCTTGAGCACCGGGTGAGCAAGCCGAAGCCGGGAGGGATCGTCAAGATTGAGTAAACTTACCCCAAACAAAAGGAAGGAACGGAGATGAATAGGTTCTATAACCTCAAAATCGGCACGAAAGTGATTGCGGCATTTATTGTAGTAGTCCTGATCGGCGGGCTGACTGGATACATTGGAGCTAATGCTGCTATAAAGTCCCTGTTAGCTGTCGCCGGGGCAGGAATACTGCTCGCGATTGTTTTCGGGTTTTACATTTCAAGAGTGATCAGTAGACCAATACGAAATCTTGCTTCGGTCGTAGACAAATTGGCACTCGGAGATGTGAATGTCAGCATCGAAACTAATACCAGGGATGAAGTTGGTATACTGTCACAATCGTTCAAGAACGTGATCGAAAACATCAAAGATGCGTCAATGGCCGCCGAAAAAGTTGCCGCTGGGGATATGAAGGTTGAGCTGAAGGTCAGGTCCGAAAACGACCTTCTCGGTAAGGGCTTGAACTCGATGCTGGATACCATCAGGAATATCCTCTCGGAGACGGAGAACCTGACCAAAGCCGCCCAGGATGGAAAGCTCGGTACGCGCGGCAACGCAGCCATGTACAAGGGGGCATGGAATGAACTGGTACACGGCATGAACGGGCTGCTAGATGCTTTCGTGGTCCCGATCAATGTTACGGCGGAATACCTGGACCGTATATCCAAGGGGGATATTCCTCCAAAAATCACCGATGAATACAAAGGTGATTTCAACGAAATCAAAAACAACCTCAATTCATGCATCGATGCGGTCAAAACCCTTGTTGCGGATGCCAATGCGTTAGAGTTTGCAGCCGTGGAAGGCAAGCTGGCTACACGGGCGGATGCAACGAAGCACCAAGGGGACTTCCGCGGAATCGTGGAAGGGGTGAACAATACCCTGGATGCAGTGATCGGGCCTCTGAACGTAGCGGCTGAATACGTGGACCGGATCAGCAAAGGTGAAATACCGCCGAAAATTACCGACGAATACAATGGCGATTTCAATGAGATCAAAAACAACCTCAACAACTGTATCGATGGATTGGGCGGCCTGGTGGAATGCAATGCCGTGCTGAAGAGGATGGCCGTCAACGATCACACCAATAAGGTCGAGGGGAAATATGTGGGGCTCTTCGCTTCGGTGTCCGAAGCCACTGACTTGGTGAGGGAGCGGCTGCTGGCGGTAACAAGGATAATTACCAACCTGTCCATGGGCGATACTTCGGACCTGGCTGTCTATGAGAAAGTAGTAAGGCGCAGCGACGAGGACATTCTCGTCCCGGCGATCATCAAATGCATGCAAAACATCAACCTGCTTATCGAGGACATGACCGTGCTTTCGACGGCCGCCGTTGAAGGCGACTTGGCCAAACGCGTGGACGCCGGTAAGCACAATGGGGGCTATCGTAAGATAGTTGAAGGAGTCAACAATACTCTGGATGCGGTGATCGGACCTCTGAACGTAGCGGCTGAATACGTGGACCGGATCAGCAAGGGTGAAATACCGCCGAAGATTACCGACCAATACAAGGGCGATTTCAACGAGATCAAAAACAACCTCAACAACTGTATCGATGGACTGGGGGGCCTGGTGGAATGCAATGCCGTACTGCAGAGGATGGCCGTCAACGATCACACCAGGAAGGTCGAAGGAAAATATGTGGGGCTCTTCGCTTCCGTGTCCGAAGCCACTGACTTGGTGAGGGAACGGCTGCTGGCGGTAACAAGGATATTTACCGACCTGTCCATGGGCGATACTTCGGACCTGGCTGTGTATGAGAAAATCGGGAAACGCAGCGACGAGGACGTCCTCATCCCTGCGGCAATCAAATGCATGCAAAACATCAACCTGCTGATCGAGGACATGACCGTGCTGTCCAGTGCTGCCGTTGAAGGCGACTTGGCCAAACGCGCGGACGCCGGTAAGCACAACGGAGGCTATCGCAAGATAGCTGAAGGAGTCAACCACACTCTGGATGCAGTCATCGGCCCGTTGCAAGTGGCTGCAAGCTACGTGGATCAAATCAGCAAGGGAATCAATCCACCGAAAATTACCACCGAATACAAAGGGCAGTACAATCTCATCAAGAATAACCTTCATTTGCTGATTGACGCCATGGAGGAGGTAACCACAACCGCTGAAGAAATAGCGTCCGGAAACCTCACGGTCAAGGTCAAAGAACGATCCGGCCAGGACAAGCTGATGCAGGCCATGGCGAACATGGTCGGCAGTCTCACGGAAGTAGCGTCAAACATACAGACAGTAGCGAATGAGGTCATGACGGGAAGCCAGGAAATGAGCGCCAGTTCCGAGCAGTTGTCCCAGGGTGCGACGGAACAATCGGCATCGGTCGAAGAGGTGTCTTCTTCCATGGAGCAAATGGCGGCCAACATCAAGCAGAATTCCGACAATGCCCAGCAGACGGAGAAGATCGCGCTCAAGGCTGCCGAAGACGGAAAAGAGGGGGGCAAGTCGGTCCTGGAGACGGTTGCAGCGATGAAGGAAATCGCGGGCAAGATCTCCATCATCGAAGAGATCGCTCGCCAGACCAATCTGCTGGCGCTGAACGCAGCCATTGAGGCGGCGCGCGCCGGTGAACACGGGAAGGGGTTTGCCGTGGTAGCCTCCGAAGTGCGCAAGCTCGCTGAACGGAGCCAAACGGCGGCAGCCGAAATCAATAAACTCTCGGCATCGAGTGTTCAAGTCGCGGAAAAAGCCGGAGAGATGCTGGCAAGAATGGTTCCGGATATTCAGAAAAACGCGGACCTGGTGCAGGAGATCACTGCCGCTAGCAACGAGCAGTCTTCCGGAGCGGGCCAGATCAACAAAGCCATTCAGCAATTGGATCAGGTCGTGCAGCAGAATGCTTCGGCATCCGAGCAGATGGCTTCAATGTCTTCCGAGTTGTTGAGCCAGGCTGAGCAACTTCAGAGCACGATTGCGTTCTTCAAACTTAACGGCGGCTCTGTCCTTGCCAAGACAAGTATTGCCGCGGCCGGCAAAGAGGTTAGAGCAGTGCAGAAGACACACGTAGCACATTTAAAACACGCCGCGCCCAAGAAGACCAACGGAGGCGTACAAAAGAGTGGTGTGTCTCTGAATCTGTCGAAGGAAGTCAAGACAGACATGGCCGATGAGGAGTTTGAGAGATATTAGGAAGGAGTTGACATGAGTGTATCCTCAATAACCGAAACAAGTCAGTATCTTACCTTTGAGCTGGAAGACGAGGTGTTCGCACTGGACATCGCCAAGGTCCGCGAAGTCCTGGACTTCACATTGATTGCAAAAGTGCCGCAGACACCTGATTTCATGCTGGGAGTGATCAATCTTCGGGGAACCGTGGTGCCGGTGGTTGATATGCGTTTAAAGTTCGCAATGACGAGGACGGAAACAACGGTCAATACCTGCATCATTATCGTTGAGATCGAGATTGACGGGGAGAACACCGTGCTGGGTGCTCTGGTCGATTCGGTGCAGGAAGTGATGGACCTCAATCCCGACCAGATTGAACCGGCCCCGCGTATCGGGACCCGCTTGAATACAAAGTTCATCAAGGGAATGGGGAAACGGGACAATCACTTCATAATCATCTTGGATATCGACAAAGTATTCTCTTCAGATGAACTTGCCATGGCGCGCGACGTGGGTGAGGAATCAGCCGCGTAAGCCGGAGTCTAAGGACAAACCGCGGAGGGCGCAGAGTAAGCAGGGAGAAAGAAGAATTCATGCTCTCCCACGTTTTTCTCTGCGGTCTCTGTGAACTCCGCGGCAATTTACGGAAAAACTGGAGGCGATCGCACATAAAATGCGGGCCGCAAGCACGAGCATAGAGCACGATACGCACTCATCAAAAGCAATGCGGAGGGAATCGTCTTCTTTCCAGGCAGATACGAATGGGACTTCGGATGGCGGAATATTTTCGGTGCGGATGTCGGATAAGGACTTTGTACGTCTGAGCGAATTTATACGAGATTCATGCGGCATCAGATTGCCTCCCGCCAAGAAGACTATGCTCGAAGGGCGGCTCCGCAAGCGGCTGCGCGCTCTTTGTATAGAATCGTTTGAAAAATACTGCGAGTTTCTCTTCAGTCCCGGAGGGTCACAGTCGGAATATATCCACATGATCGACGCGGTGACCACCAATAAGACCGATTTCTTCCGGGAGCCCGATCACTTTGATTACCTTTTCGAAAAGGTTCTTCCGGAGTTGGTCCGCCTGCACGGGTTTGGCGCCCGGAGAAAGTTTAACGTGTGGAGTGCCGCATGTTCAACCGGAGAGGAGCCCTACACGCTGGCAATGGTTTTGAGTGAGTTCGCGGAAGGCTGTCCGGGGTTTAACTTCTCGGTCCTTGCAACGGACATCTCCACGGCAGTATTGGAAAAAGCAAAGTCGGGCATCTACGAGCATGACAGAGTGAGCCCAATTCCCATGATGCTTCGAAAAAAGTATCTTCTAAAAAGCAAGGAAAAGGATAAGGGGCTTGTGCGGATCGCACCGGAATTGCGGAATTCAGTGCGATTCGGAAGGCTTAATTTTCTCGAAGAAAAATATGGAATAGACGAACCGATGGCGATCGTGTTTTGCCGCAACGCGCTCATCTATTTTGATCGGCCAACACAGGAAAAACTCGTTAATCGACTTTCGCAACATCTCATGTCCGGGGGATATCTGTTTGTGGGACATTCGGAGAGCCTCCATGGCATGGATTTGCCCCTGGTCCATACGGCAACCACCATCTACAGGAAGCACTAATGGATTCAGACCGCCGAAGGCCGATGAAATGAGGAAGAGCATCAGCATCCATATCGGTGGATTTCATGCGAGCAGGGAGCCGGCCGTCATCGAGACCCTTCTTGGCTCCTGTGTGGCCGTTTGCCTGTATGACTCCGTAGCGCGAATTGGAGGCATGAACCACATCCTGCTGCCGGGAAAGGCCGATCTGGAACACTTCGACAATGTGGCCCGATACGCAATAAATGCCATGGAGTTGTTGATCAACAGGGTCATGACCATCGGGGGCCAAAGACCTAACCTGGTCGCGAAGGTTTTTGGCGGGGCGCATGTTCTTCCGGCTGTCTCTCCCGAGAACGGGATGGGCGCCAGGAACTCCGAGTTTGTCCTCCAGTTCCTTCAAATGGAAATCATCTCTGTAGTCAGCCGGGACCTGGGGGGGCATGACACCCGAAAGATCTACTTCCACACAGACAGCGGTGAAGTCTTCCTGAAACGTATTCCTTCCGCCCGCTACCCGAATATCAATTTTGAAGAAAGAAGACTTCTGGAATTGGCGCGAAGGAAAGCCGAAGAATCGGGAGATGTAGCTTTATTCGACTGAAAAGGAGCCGGAATGCCACGTGTTAGTAGTGGAGAATTCGCCACTGTTATCGAACCGCGTTCCACGCCGGCTTATCGGCGACTGTCATGGAGAACCTCGAATGAGTAAGAAAATCAGGGTATTGATTGTTGATGATTCGGCAGTGGTCCGCCAAACACTTGCTGAAATACTTCGTTCTGATCCCCGGATTGAAGTCATGGCGACAGCCTCGGATCCTTTCGATGCGGCAGAAAAAATCTCCCGTGAGATCCCGGATGTTATCACGCTTGACGTCGAAATGCCGCGTATGGACGGCATCACCTTCCTTGAGAAGCTGATGGCCCAGCATCCCATCCCTGTGGTGATTTGTTCGAGTCTAACTGAAAGAGGTTCCGAGACTACTCTTAAAGCATTGGAATACGGGGCGGTGGAGATCATCCAAAAGCCCAGGCTTGGCACTAAACAGTTCCTTGAAGAATCCAGGGTCCGCATCTGCGATGCCGTGAAGGCTGCATCCCTGGCCAGGACCAGACGCATTGGCGAACGGAGCAAAGTCGAGCCTAAACTAACCGCTGACGCCGTCATCGCGAAGTCGAAGACGAGGGCTATGATCGAAACGACCGAAAAGGTCGTTGTCGTAGGAGCCTCCACCGGGGGGACCGAGGCATTGCGGGTTTTATTGGAATCACTTCCTCCCGACGCCCCCGCGACAGCGATCGTACAGCACATGCCGGAACATTTCACGGCCGCTTTTGCAAGGCGCCTTGACGGAATTTGCCGGATTTCCGTCAAAGAGGCGGAGAACAACGACACTCTGATACGGGGGCGCGCGCTGATAGCGCCGGGCAGCCATCATATGCTGCTCAAGCGCAGCGGCGCACGCTATTTTGTGGAAATCAAGGACGGTCCACTTGTGTGCCGCCACCGTCCCTCCGTGGACGTGCTGTTTCGCTCCGCCGCCCGCTACGCGGGTAAAAACTGTGTGGGAGTTATCATGACGGGAATGGGAGACGACGGCGCAAGAGGCATGGCCGAAATGAAGGAGGCAGGGTCAGCTACTATCGCCCAGGACGAGCAGTCCTGCGTCGTGTTTGGTATGCCGCACGAGGCGATAAAACGCAAGGCTGTGGACAGTGTCGTTTCACTCGAAAATATTGCGCAGCAGATCCTGAGGTTCTGCGACAGGTAATAAGCATACCCAAACATGCCTCATCAGAGCACCTGCTTTAAAGCCAGGTTCACAGCTTTTTAAAGGAAAGGCTCATACATGCCGCGCAATTCCATTAACTTTCGATCCGCTTCATCTCCTAACCGATCTTTACACTGCGGGATCAACCAACTGCTTAACATATCCCAGACAGCTCTTAATCTGAACCGGTCGCAATTCCAACGTCATGGTTCCCTTGTAGCGAACAGCATGCAATCTTTGAAAGATCTTATGAAAATCGATCTTCCCTTCTCCCACCGGAAGATGGAGATCATCATCTGCCGAAATACCTCCAAGGTTATCATGCAAGTGGATGTGTTTAATCCTGTCAAGACACTTTTCCAGAAAACCGAAGCTGGTATTTTCCTTTGAGAGAAGTTCAGCGTGTCCCAAGTCCAGGGTAAGATTCATCTGGGGGACAGCAGCAAAAACATCCGTCATCTGTTCAGCGTTTTCGCTAAGATTCTCCAGACAGACAGTAATTCCACCCTCGCCCGCTCTCTCTGTGAGCCTTTTGAGAAAGCCAATTTTATAGACAATCGTCTCCTCCAGCACGAATCGGGGGTCCAGCCAGAGGTGTAACGTTAACAGCCGCATCTCTAACCCGGACATAATAGAAAGGACCTTGAACAACTTTGGTAAATAAATCGTCTCCAGTGTATGTATATCATTGGGATCGCCTTCCCTTGGGCCGTGACAAAGGTAGTAGAGACCAGTTTCTCCTGACCGGGCTCGATACTCATTTTGAAGAAGGTAGAAGTTCGCCGGCTCCGTGATGGTAATTTCCGCGAACTCGAGACCCAGCTCATAAAGAGAAATCACGTCATCCGGGCTCCTTGCTGTGCCGCCCAAATGGATTGTTCGACCTAACTCTGAAAGCAAAATCGTCATAATTTAAGTAACTCTATTTCCCATGATTCCGGTAAAGTCATGGCAGTTCTTCGTGGTTGGAGACCGAAGGTTCATCTGGTTTCGTTGTTTTCGCCACAACGAGGTAAAACGCGGGATCGTCTCTAAACCGCATGACCTCGAAGCCATGTCGCTCAAGCAATTCTTTCGCGCCCTCTGCATCCGGCAGCATATCCAGATGAAATGGCGCGTGTTTCTTTAGTTCGACGATGAAGTTCCTGCCCAGAGGATGACTGATAACCAATCTACCTTGTTGCCCCAGTAGCCGGTAGAGGTTATCCAGGCTTTTTGATTTATCCATTATATTGGAAAAACAAGCGTTGATGAAGACTACGTCCAGACTGTCGTTCGGAAGTGGCAGGTCCCTTATATCACAGAGGTGGACTATGACCTGGGGGAATTTTTCCTTTACCCGATGAAGCATGTTTTCCGACAGATCACAGGCATGGATCTCGGAAGGCCTATACTTTAAAATAAAGGCGATGAGTGCCCCGGTCCCGGTTCCCACATCCAGGACCCTTTCGCCCGCTTGAAGGCCGCTTGCTTTTACGGTGATTTTCAGTCTCTCCGGCACCCCTTTCGGGAAGGGAGCTTCAAAGAGGTCCACCTTGTCGTTGAAGTACTTTTCCTGCAGCTTGTTTATCTCTTCGATTTGTTCTGGTGTGAAGCGATCAGTCATGGCGAATTCCAACGGTCTCGTTCAGTACCTTTTGGACTCTCGGTCCTCCCCGATAGGCACTGCCGGCAAAAGATGACGATAAATCACAATACCACACCCGTGAGGAATCGCAGGCAAAAAACATCCCACTTTGGCTTTGGCGAGGCCGCTATTTAGCGCAGAAAGGCAGGGACTCTTTTTTGTCGCTTCGCTCCAGGAGCAAGGTCCAAAACCTGGCATTAAAGCCCATCTCCTTTTGCAGCATCAATAACCTCCATGTAAAACCGAGACTTGAGACAGCCTTGCTGAGACGAGAAAAAGGGATTGTAATCCTATTAATCATATTATATAAGTCATATTATTCGAAGCCAAGATGCTGGTCCCGCTCCTGGCGGCTCGCAGAACGCAAGATCAGGTTGGCAGGAATCGAGGTGAAGGTGAAACTGACATGCCGAAGTGAATACGCTTTGCTGGCCCTGGTCTACCTGGCGCGACACCAGAAGGAGGAATATATTTCCGTACAGACTATCGCCGCAGCTCAGCAAATACCCTCCAAATTTCTTGAGCAGATACTTCTCTCCTTAAAACTGGCCAAGTACCTGCACAGCTCGAAAGGTAAAAACGGAGGGTTCCGTTTGGCTAAATCGCCTGACAAGATCTCTCTGGCCGAAATCACCCGGCTTTTCGATGGCGCGTTGGCGCCTACCGAATCAGTCAGCAAATACTTCTATGTGCCTACACCCATTGAGAAAGAAAGAGGACTGTTGGCCCTCTTCAAGGAGGTGCGGGACTACATTGCGGCTAAGATGGAGAATACGACGCTGGCAGATGTGTGCAGCAGTTCTCCCAATAATGAAATCGTCGAAGTGCAAACAATGACTCTTTAGCCCGTTGCCATGCATCGAAGAGGCCCAGCTTGTCATGCGGGCTTTTGCTCACAGGGGGAAGGCCGTCTTACCCGATTGGAGCTGAATTCTTCCTTCCCCGCAACCGTTATCTGCGATGTCCATTCGATCCCGATTCGGCATCGGCCACTCGAAAGGGAGAAAAGTATGCGATCTTTGGCTTGCGAATCAGAGACACTTTGTTGCGGCAACAAGACTTACCGGCTGGATGAAGAGGGATTCCTGGTAAATCCCGACGAGTGGGATGAAGGTTTTGCTGAGGCAATGGCGCCCCAGACCGGAATCCATAGGGGATTGACCCCTGCTCACTGGGAGGTCATCCACTACATCCGCAATACCTTCAGGGATTCGGGAAGATGCCCGCTGGTCTATGAGATTTGCAGGGCTCACAAACTGCGCCTTGCCGACCTCAAAGGGCTTTTCGCATCCGGCTATCTCAGAGGGGCGTGCAAGCTGTCCGGGCTGACATACAAGGAAGAGCAGGCACACCAGGGATGGCTCCCAAATCGAAAGGCCACAACACAGACACCCTTGGAGGAGAAGGTTTATCGGGTAGATATCAGAGGCTTCCTGGTTGACCCCTCTGAATGGGATGAGGAATATGCGGCGTTCAAATACCTGGAAATGAAAATGCCCGGAAGCCTTACCGACAAACACTGGGGGGTCATTCGGTTTTTGCGGGAAAAATACCAGGAAAACGGAACAATACCCACCGTTTATGAAACCTGTGAGGCCAATCGGCTTGAAATAGAAGACCTTGAACGCCTGTTCCCGGATGGCTATCATCGCGGGGCGGTCAAGATCGCCGGGTTAACAGCGAGATAACTTTAGACAGCGTATCCACCAACTGCCCCCAATGATCCGGGCAAACATCTAACCTGATGCATCTTTTAGAGCGCATACTTGTTTATTACCTTCACTGCGTCGTGAGTTTCTTCGGTGAATAGAGCCAAATCGCTTTCGGACACGAGGCCGTGGCTTTGCCACGCAGCAAGCTTAAAAAATGCCGTGCTCCGTTTTAGGTCATTAAACATGAAGGCTATCTTGTCATCTTCTTTATGGAGCAGATCCCAGAGCGCCAGATACGCTTCGTGGTTGCGCCCTTCCCTTTTCTGCAGGATCGACTCTGCGCCGGCAAGAATTCGCGCACACGCGTCGTCCAATACGCGCACTTTCATCGATCTCATTTGCTTCCAATCTTTTTCCGGAATGGTTCTCATAGTTTACAAAGCCCTGATGTTGTTCGTTAGCGTTAACTTAGGGTTTCGCTGCCTGGTGCGCTTGCCGCCCGTCTTCTCCTTTGCCCGTGCCCTCGCACCTTCACGCTAGGGCGAAAAACAAGCGTGACAGATCAGCCATGTAGCCAATATAGAGTGGGCACAGCCTTTTATCGTGCCCACAGTTTTTCATCCACCTAGTAGTTAACGCTTCCTCCACGGCACGGATGAGATATTAATTGTTGTCCCGCGATCTAACGCCCCCGCTTGTGCGGGTGGCCTTCAGATATTTACTGGGTCTTTTTTTCCTGTAGAACACAGAGTGCATTGTTCACAGTCGCCTTGTATAATGACATTTCTTTTTTGCATAATTCGAGCATCCAAGAAACTTTCTGCCGTATTTAGATCGAACAACAAGATCGCCGCCACATTTCGGTTCAGGACATTTCTCTCCGGTTTGACTTCCGCTCGGCATCTCCTCGTCAAGCTCTAAGTTTCTGATAATTTCTTCAATGGTTGAACCGCCTTCAAATCTTCTCATGTGTTCTTCTGTATCTTTATGACTGAGTATATTCAAACTGCCTTCCCACGCCGTAGTGTTATCAATGATAGCCACTTTCTGGTGCATGCTTTGCCGTTCGATGACATTAACACCGATGGTGCGTAACTGGTCGATTACAATATCAGCCTGGCTGGCCATGTCACCCATTTGCTGGTCTCTTGGCCGCGTATAAACCCTAATATCTACACTCCGTGCTTTCAGAACCCTGAAGTAATCCATAAAAAAGCCGCTGCGCCTTACTGTAAGAAAAGGACTGAGGATAATTATTCGCTCTTTGGCCGTTGTTAGATCCAGGAAAAATTTTGCCCAAAAATTCCTTTCCGTATATAGATGGCCATAAACAGGTTCGCGGTTGGTATTAGTTGGAAGAAGGGCATTGGCCCACCTTTCGAAATCGCTTGTAAAGTAGCTGTCAACAACACTTTCGGACTCTATCAATTCAGCATTGCCATAAAAATGGTGAATTATTCTTGATAGGGCAGAATCATGATGTAAGTCCGAAAGTAAGTGTTTCGTGTGGCCAACCAAGTAAAATCGGTTTTTGGCTCGTGTTAAAGCAACATTCAAAAGCCGGTTCGCGTCGGAGTGGGGCTTTTGGTCGTCAAGCATGGGTGCAACCCTGGTGCCTGCCCCCTCAACGGTATCAAAAATGATTATCGATTCTTCACCACCTTGAAATCGGTGAACAGTACTTGTACGTAAGTGATCCAATATTCCACGGTCCTTCGCTATCTTGTTGATTAGGCGCGCCTGTGCAGCATAAGGCGTAATTATACCGATTCTGCCCTCAGAAATTATTGGGATAATCTTCTCTGCTAGCGTACAGCAAAGCAACGCATTATATAGATTGAAGCGACTGCCTGTAGAAAGCCGGCTACACCACGGATTTATTAAGGATGTTTCTAATAATACGAGTGGTGATCTTGAAACACCATCATCCAGCCTTCGGTTGCTTGTACTAGGATGATCCTTGAGGTTGTTTTGGTAGAAGAAACGATTCGCAATTAAGGAAATTTCCGGAACCATCCTGTATTGCATGTCAAGGAGCTTAACCCTCTGGTCTCTCACAGCTTCTTTTACCCCGTTGATGCCCAAAACAGAAAAGATACTTCTTCCTAACCATTTTTGGGCCATGGCTGCTTCTGAGATGCAGATAGGTGGAAGTTGAAGAAAATCTCCAACAATGGTAACATATCCGCGACATCGACTTACTGCCCAATACAAATGCGGTAATGGCGCCATACTGGCCTCATCTAGAATAAGTACATCGAATGGTGTATCTGGAAATTGTTTGTCTACAAACGTTTTGGTCAGAGTAGTAGCAATAAGTCGTGCTTCTGAAAGAATTCCTTGTGAGATTTCGTCCAACTGCTGATTTATTTCCGCTAGCCTTGCCAACATCGTGGCTTTTCTTGTCGTAACATCCTTGATCTTGTTCTCTATTTCCGCTACGGTGATCCTTAAATGATTTAGAAGTTCGTAGGCTTCCGCCTTCGCCCTCTCAGTCTCTTTCTGTTTTGTAGCATGTGCATTTTCGAGCGAGTAGGTACGCTCGTTTATTTCCTTTACAAGTCGCTTCCTAGAATCAATCAATATGCTTGTTTGATCGATCTCTCGCTGAATCATCCGAGGATCAAGGCCTAGAAAAAATCTCTTTAGCATCCCTGATGATCGCGCCTCATTCCATTTATTCGTGTTCTTGATTTGCAGGCTCTTCAATTCCTTTAGTTCATTATTGGCAACAGAGACGTTACTTGATAATTTGGATAACTCCAATCGTAATGCATTCAACTCGGTGGATAAGGATACGGCGATCCGAATCTTGTTGAATACTGTTTCATATTTATTGAGAATGCCGTCGAGACTAGCTTTATCTGCCTCCAACTTGTTTTTATCTTTAGATAATGACTCACCAAGTCTTGCTGCGATCTTATCAAGTAATACTAAAGGGCATTTCTCTATCAATTCTTCCAAATGTCCAGATTGTGGAATACCAAGCCTGACTAGCTTTCCCTCGTTATAGAAAGGGGTGGCTTTTAACTGCTCGGCAACGTCTTTCAAGGCTTCATCAACAGCAGCATTGGCATGAGAAACGAGAAGCACACGCCGTCCTGCACTCAGATGGGCTTCTATGGCTTGCGCTATGGTTTTAGTTTTCCCGGTTCCCGGTGGTCCCCAAACGATCGACAACTGAGAAAAGAAGGAAGCCTCGATTGCTTGCTTTTGACGGTCATTTGGGGGGGCTGCCGAAGATGAATAATCCGGACATATTTGGTGCTTGCATTTGCCACAGATCGGAATTTGGGAAGGGGCACGATTTCCTATTCTATTTTTGGCTCCGCAGTTCCGACAGGACACTATGTTATCAAAGTTCGTATTTATACCAGATTGGCTATTAAAAAGAGCCTCGCTCAGGGTAAATATGTCACTCTTTCCGTTCTGCGATTCGACAAATTTCTTTTTAAGCAGTTCGAGTAAGTACCACAGGTTAGTTTGTAGCCTAGCCTCTGCTATGTATTGACCACAAAAACGCTCGATGCCAATTTCTACTTCCAATCCTTGTGTCACCAGGACTTGCGCCGGGTATCTATTGCCGCGGATTTCTATTTCTGCAGGCGAATCATCGAGGACAGCCAGGAAGTTTTCAAGGTTGAAAACATATACAAAAAGGCCGGAAACCTCGCGAAGGAAGTGGCCATTAAATACTTTAAAAACGCTGCCGCCCTTGCCTTTTTTTATGGCGGCAATTTCTTGGTCAAGGGCAATGATGAACTCTTTGATAGTATTTGCACTCATTATTTATGCTGTATCGTGTCCTTCATTCGTAGCTTGGTGAAAGGGGCATTACGATGATGGCAATTTCCGTAGTCGCCATTTTCATTTTCACGCACAACGCGCAGCTTGAGCGGCGAGCAACCACGCGGCCAATCAACATGGAGGAAAAGTCAAAGAATTTTCTCCACTTGATTGCCCGGCCTACTCCAAGCCGTTGATGTGCCGCGCCCAATCAGTTTGGCAGTAACCGAGAATTCTCAATCGCAGTAAGCACCTGAACAATCTCTGGATCCAGTTCATCTCTCTTAATTTCGAAGGCTATAGCAGCTACACCAAACCCTATGCCGAAATTCTGTTGGCACCAATTGGACAACGCGGATAGAAGATGCTTTCCAGACACAATAGATATGCGGCCGTTCTCTGACCGCCAAGCCTCTTCAATTCTAGATCTTGCTCGTGCATTGGCATTGGCAATACCTCGAGAACGATTTTGGTTATGTATTTCCTGTGCTAGGGCGTCAGTCGTTCCCTCTTTCATGGAAGCTGCTATATCGCCAACAGCTTTATGGATACTCGCAAGAGAGGGTACCCCCGTTCGTGGTTGCTGTCTTGCGTAGATCACACGACTGATAGCATTGGGGACAATAAGATAGTTCTCGATTTCTTTCTTCTTCCATATGTGGAGTTGAACATTCTTACTCGCAGCTTCCGCCCGCCTTTGTTCATTTTCTTCTTCTGTGTAGTAATCCGAATCAAGGATGCAATAAGTGAGTATGTCTTCGCCGACAGCATTTAGCAAAAGCATGGCTGACCCAACTGCATAGGGCCACCCAGCCCAGCCGCCAATGGACATATTGGGAATTGCATCGATAGGTTGTTCTGATTCGGGAAAGAGGAGATCTTGAAACCGCTTTAGGAATTTGAGATCCTTACCTTCAAGTAGAAGCAATCGTTTAGAAGTCCATAGTCTTGTAAGCTGCAGATTCTGTGAACTGCCAATGTCATCGAGCACACGTTGCACCGCCGGCAGTGCGGTTGTGAATTTAGACTTCTGTCTGGTCCGATCTAAAATCAGCACATTATTGGCCTCTGTTTCAGCTAAGATCTCTGTTGAATGCGTGGCAATTATGCACTGAGGATATCTACCGCGCAGAAACCTGAGGAGCCTTCTTTGTAGGTCTGGATGCATGTAAACATCTGGTTCGTCTAAAACTATAATGGCTGTCTCTGAAGTTCGAGTCAGGAACCATATAGTCTGAAGCCACATTTGTACACCATGTCCCATCCATGCTACTTCGGCAACAAAGTCACCATCACGGACCAATAAACCCAGAGGGTCTCCTTGTGTTCTACCGCGCTGTAATTCCTTAATCTGTAGCTCTGGCCAGCTATCCTCGACCATAGATTTGAAAGCGTGGAAGTATTGATCGTAGAACAGGTTGAGTTGATTTCTGAAATGCAGAGGCGATAGGTGAGAAGAAAGATTCGCTCGGACATAATCAGAGCCTATAACGCGTTCATCCTTATTCAATGGCATGACTTGCGGCAGAACACTAAGGATGGGCAGCTGAAGCAACCGAGCCTGGACTTTTGTGCGAATCACCGATTGGAACCGATCTTTGATCACGGCATGCATGGCACCTTCCGGGCCAAGGTGTACATCCACTGAATCGCCATTGTCAAAAGTCGCTGTGATACGCGCTGGGGGATTTTGGTATCGGTGGAATAGGCTCTCCCAACTTAAGTTCAATCCAGACAAGTCGACGCGCATCCCCCTATTTGTGAACGGGAGGTCTAGCCAAGGCGGTACATCGCGGTAGTTCACGTTCCTGTACCGTTCGGTGACTATTCCCATCAAGCGAAAACCCTCGATGACGGTGGACTTGCCTGCATTGTTGCGTCCAACGATTATGGTTTCCTGCTTCAGAGGGAGAGTATGAGATGAAAAGCATCGGTAATTATAAAACTCCAGTCTTTCGAGCATGGCAGTACCTTTGGTTGGCGCACAATCTTAATAGATAGTGCACTGTGAGCGGACGCCATCGTAACCCGGCCGAGGGGCAATGGATAGCGGCAACAACTTGGTCCCCGCACGTCCGCTTGACGAATGAGTTCGGCATCTCACTCGTCTAATAGTAAGTCAACCTCGTACTTCCGCTTCTGACGCTGGATCGTCCCATTAGGATCATTAAGGAACTCCACCAGTTCCTGGAGCACGATGAGGTCCATTTCTCTCTGACCGGTGTTTACATTCGTCATGACATGAGTGACCCCGTGGTATTGGCGTTCCGAGAGGTTATCGGGGTCCAGCAAGGATGTCACGTGGTAGTTATCTTCGTAATCTGAACCGCTCTCCCACACCACCACGAGATCAATGTCGTTCGAGTTCTTATCTCCCGACTGTAAGTCCTCGATGAGCGCATCCAGCGAGTACTTGTATTCCATAATCTTCGGCTTGCTTCGGAACACGCCTACCTCTCGCGCGTAGTCTTCCAACACTCCCAGCGGATTCTTCTCAGCATCGAAGATGTGGTTTTGCAATGGCTCATCGAAAACCACCCTATACATGCCGTCGTAGGTAAACCGTTCGTTCGTTGCCATGATCTGAATGCCGCGCATGACACCACCAGCGAGCAACTGGTTAAAGAGGGCGATGACATCTTGCTCCCTGGTAGGGAACGACGTAAGCGAAATACGCCGCGTCGGAATAAAGAAGTTTTCATTGTTGATGGTCAGCGGATGGTCCCCTTCGTGCTTTGCGAATTCATCCTTCCAGTCATCGACTGCACTCTGTCTTGCGAGATCACTCCTTGCGCCAGTTACCGGCCGGAGGTTCGGGCGCTGGCGCTGAATTGGACGATCGATTAGTTTGCGAGCCACCGATTGGCTAAACTCCACGATCTCCTTCTGAAATCCCTTGCGGCCGAGGTCCGAACGGCAGTTGCGGAGATGCACCACAACGTGGATCTGGTTCTGGCGACCGATGTTTCTGCGGAGTGGTACCTGTACAATCTCCCCTTGCGGCATGTTGTTCGCCGCGATCTGGATGCCTGGCGCGAGAACGGTCTGGCCCTGCCTGAGCCCTAGCCCCTCGTTAAACTCAGGCCAGACTTTCGCTGAGTAGGTGAAGCAGAAATAGATCGTGGGATCATAGTGCAAGCAGATAGCTTTTTCGCCCTCTTCCAAGGTGATTCGCCCTTCGAGATCGGCCACAGTGAACGTATCGAAGATTGCATCGAGATTGCTCATGGCTGCTGGCATGCGAAAACCTGCGCCATAGCGCTCAAATAACCGCTTCTGCGTAGCTTCGAGATCTCTGAGAGATCCGCTATGGCGCACAATTTCGTGCGGCCATAGATACTTCACGCCTTGCTGGACGGCTCTTGTGAGTTGCCCCGTACTATCAACGACCTCCACGCTGATAGCAATTCTCTCGTCCGGGAAGATCGCCCCAATGCCTGTTTTGAGACGCAGGACGGTCATCCACTGATCAGCTGTGTTCGCCCTGAGCCACGATAGGTTGCCCGGTCGAGTCGAAGGGTCAAACCGTAGCGAGACGGACACGCCTCTGTCAAAGTTGGCGAAATGCGAGTCCCGTGCTCCAGGCCCGTCTGGGAACACCTTCGGATTTCCCGCTGGGTTCTCATCCGTGAGCCATTTGCGCGCATCCGTCATCTTGCCAACTGCAGTAAAGTCGGGGGTCTTCGTGGCGATTTGGATGTAGTTGAAGCCGTAGGCCAGGTACGTTGCCCCGACTCCCTTGTGGCCACGAGTGTTGCCGGACTTGAAGGAGAATGAAGGCGCCAGAAACTGCTGATACTTGTCCTTGGTAAGCCCGGTTCCGTTGTCTGAGACGGTCAGCGTGTTCTCTGCGATGTTAATAAGGACCCTAAGAGCGGGAGTGAAGGACTCCGAGGTTTCCCTGATGCGCTCTTCCAGCGAGTCAAGAGCGTTTTGAGCCAGTTCACAGAACGGATCGAACCAGCCAACGTATGAGTCGAGAATGTTCTGGATCTCGCGCTTCATTGCGTTGATAGCAACTTCCGTATTCAGCGCTTGTTTGGCGGCCAGAGGGTCAAACTCGTTAAACATATCTCCTCCTGGTGATCTTGTTTCTTGGTGCTGAACAATTATACAGTCAGTATAAAACGGCAAACATAGACCGCCTCTTTCCTTGTAGGAAGCTGCCGAGTCTTCCTGTACATTCAAATAACGCCTGTCGTTTCAAATAATTAGGACCATTCCCTTTCCAGGAGTTCCGGTTTATGCGGTCTGTATGAACCGGTTCAAAGTCCATCGACCGGACTTCGTACCCCTGGCCTCCTTTGTTCAATACGTGGGTGTAAATCATGGTCGTGCCGACGTCTTTTTACCCGAGAGTTCCTGAATAGTGCGGACATCCCCCGGGGAATCCTGTCGCGGCGGTCTGAAATCAGCTTGTCCTGCGGAAGATTGCCGCGATTGGCTTGTCAGTGTACCTGTCGCCATTCTTTCGCTCCCGCCGGTGAAGAAGCAACTGAGGTCGGTCTAACTTTGTCAAAACGCCCACAAGGGGCCAGTCTACTTTTTTCAGGCTGTGGTGGCGAATTAGTCATATCTTAATGTGAAAACATGAATTAGTGCAGGGGCATTTTACGATTATGTAAGAAGGGCGTCAATGAGCGGATGCTTGACTCGATACATTCTCTTTTGAGGTGATCTATGGGCGTCGATACTTGCCTAAAATTACATTACAATAATTCCGCAAGCGGACAGCTACTCCGGGTAAGTTTCGTGCATATTCAGTTTTTCAAGCTCCAACTGATAGCGGGCGAGGATGTCTTTCAGGCCCAGCATGCCGATAACTCCAATCTCTTTGTCTTCTATTGGAATTCGTCCAAACCCGGTTTCCAGCAATTTGAGAAGTGCCTCGGTGAGGCTCTCATCCGGCGCCACGCTTACCGGCTGCATAACCAAATCCCGCAGAACCAGCAGGTCCAGAACCGATTCTTCAAATATCACCGCCCTGATCTCCGGCAATGACAAGATTCCTATAAGATGGAAACGATCGTCAACGACCGGGAAGAAGGACTCGCGTGTATTGGTAATTACTCGCCTCAGTTGACCAAAGGTCATGTCTTCCGGAAGAATGGTGACGGGAGCATCCGGGCGATGTACGTCCTGCACTGATAAGTCTTGTAGAATGTTTATTACCCGATCGGACCGATGTGCCGGAGAGTGAAATTTATTCAGGACCTGTTTTTCGTACAGGCCCCACCGCTGGGAGAGCAAAATTGCCACAACCGAGGTGAACATGATCGGCACAATTAGATGATATCCGCCGGTCATTTCGCAGACCATGAGAAGGGCCCCGATGGGGGCCTTTGCAACACCGGCGAAAAATGCGGCCATGCCGACAAGGGCGAATGCGCCTGGAGAACTCACAATTCCGGGAAACCACGCGTGCGCCAGTTGCCCGACAGCCCCGCCCAGCATGGCGCCTATGAAAAGAGACGGCCCAAAAACCCCTCCACTTCCGCCGGATGATATGGTGAAAGAGGTTGCAGCAATTTTAAGAAAAGCCAGGGTGAACATGAGCACTACCGGGAGTTCACCCATCAGGGCTTTCTGAATAGTTCCGTAGCCCCCGCTTAGGATCTGGGGTTGCCAAAGCGCCGTGAGTCCAACCAGCAAACCCCCGAACGCAGGAATCAGTGCGCGCCTGACCGGGAGCTTTCGGAAGAAGCGGTCTCTTAGACCATAAAAGGTCTTCACGTACACGTATCCGAAAGGAACGCAAACCAATCCGAGAATTGCATAAAGGAGCAGTTCCCGGGCGCTGGAAAACTGTATGGAGGGAATTGCGAATATGGGCTGGTGGCCGAAGATGCCCGTAAAGATCGCGTATGAAACCGAAGATGAAATGATGCAGAGGACAACTCCCTCGGTTTCGAGGTCTTCACGATAAAGAACTTCTACCGCAGTCAGGGCGCCTCCTAAAGGAGCACGAAAAATAGCGCACAACCCTCCGGCGCACCCGGCCAGAAGCATTAGCCTTCTTTCCCGGATATTGAGCTTGAGGATACGCCCAAGCCCCTAACCTATGCCCGATCCAATTTACGCGATAGGGCCTTCCCGCCCGGCGCTTCCCCCTGTTGCAAGAGTAATTACGGAAGCAACTCCCTTGACAAAGGGAACACGCGCCCGAACGAACCCTTGCTTATTATGAAAGGCGTCGATGAAAGCATCGGTTCCATGCCCTTCTGCTTCAGGGGCCCAGGTATAGACAATCAGACCTGAAAGAAGCCCTCCGATTGCAGGAAGCAAAACGAGCAGCCATGGGCGGAGAGAGGTTGTGGCCGCGAAGGGGACGAGATGTTCTCCTGCCGGCTTTGCCGCTGCATAACCGGCAAGATACTCCAGGGCAAAAAATTTAGTCCATTCCAGCAGAAAGAAAATGACGCCGGCCATGAGCCCGCTCAAGGCGCCGACTACGGCGCCGTAAACAAGCCAGCGGAAGAATTTGTGTTTCCCAAGTGCTTTAGAGAGAGCAGGAACCCACTTTACCGGCGCAATCCAACCGACCCCTCTGTTGCCTGCGGCCTGATTTCCTGTTTCCAATGTCCTGACCTCCTGACTCGAACGCTTTCAAAGCGGCTTTTATAACACCTTCAGGCCCAATATTCCAATTCCGGGGTTTTTTAACCTAAAAGAAGGATCTTACATGTTCCACCGCAGAACTTATCTGCTGCGACAGCGGAATACGATCAGAGCAGGCGAAAATGTCGTCGGAATGATCACAATGGAGCAAATATCTGAGGTAATCGAGCAAAGCCCGGTTTCTTATGAAGAATAGCAGAGGTGGGCGGGAGTACCTCGGAAATATCCTGCCAACTTAGCCGGTTGCTAAAGTGTAAGTGTATGAAACGGCAGGCAAGGTTAAAAAAACGGCCGAACCCGGAGGATTAGCCGGCTTCGGCCGCTCATTATATGGCCGGGTGTTGGTTCGGCCTCTTGTACATGCCGCAGATCGGCATGCCGCCGGGCAGAACCAACTCACCCCTCGCCCCTGCTTCGATCTATTTGAGGTTGTTGTGCACCTTGCAAGCGCGCACGGTGTTTTTCATGAGCATCGTTATGGTCATCGGCCCCACTCCGCCGGGAACCGGCGTAATGGCGCTCGCCCTCTGCGACGCTTCCTCGAAGGCCACGTCTCCCTTGAGAAGCCGTTTGCCATCGGCGGTTTTTCCCACTTCGTTCACTCCCACGTCGATCACGACGGCCCCGGGTTTGACCCAGTCACCCTTGACATATTCCGCGACCCCGGCGGCAACGATCAGGATGTCCCCACGCAGGCAGTGTCCCTTTACATCCTTGGTGCGGGTGTGGGTGACGGTCACCGTGGCGTTGGCGCCCGGCGCCTTCTGCATAAGCATCATCGCTATCGGTTTGCCGACGATATTGGACCTTCCGACCACCACGACTTCCGCGCCGGATATCTCGGTCCCGGAACGCACAAGCAACTCCTGTATCCCGGCGGGGGTGCAGGGCAGATAATCGGGCTCCCCTATCATCAGTTTTCCAACGTTTACCGGATGAAAAGCGTCAACGTCTTTTCCAGGGTCAATTGCCAGAAGCACGCGGTTTTCGTTAATATGTTTGGGCAAGGGCAATTGCACCAGGATCCCGTCGATCTTCGGGTCCTTGTTATACTTGTCGATGAGCTTGAGCAGGACCTCTTCGCTCAGATCGGCGGGCTGGCTGTCCTGAACGGAGTGAAAGCCCAACTCGTGAGCAGTACTCTGCTTTGCCCTTACATAACTCTGAGACGCGGGGTTCTCACCGACCAGGATAGTTACCAGTCCAGGCACGACCCCATGTTTTTCGTGCAACTGTTGGACCTCGGTTTTGAGTTCGGCCCGAATCTCCTTGGCCACCTCGGCCCCTTTTAGCAGTTTGGCAGACATATTATGCCTCCGGTGATTATTTGAGTTTCTGGATAAATCCCGAC